>Ga0207639_10003090_pt1 | contig 11191 bp, 12 predicted proteins | sample KBSCornC32_FD_184299 | JGI IMG/M metagenome (GOLD analysis project Ga0207639, IMG submission 184299) | Corn rhizosphere microbial communities from Kellogg Biological Station, Michigan, USA - KBS Corn C3-2 (SPAdes) (version 2) | ecosystem: Host-associated > Plants > Roots > Rhizosphere > Soil ...
GCGGCCGAAAATCAGTCCGCCCAGGAGTCGCAAGAGGAACAGGGCGAGCAAACCGAAAATGGCGAGCTTCAGCACTACGATTGCGAGACCGACCAGAGCGCCGAAGAGACCCAGCGTCACGGCCAGGACGATGATCGAGATCGGTACGACAACCACCAGCGCGAGCACCAGTTTCACGGCCGTCCACAGTATTCTCATCGCTTCCTCCGAGCCATCCCGGTGACGAAGTCCCGGGCGCATCACAGTACGAATGAATCCTCGGGTTGTTTCAGGAAGATGAGTGAGCCCCACTCCGAGCTCGACCGCCGGAGCCGGGTGGCGACTGCTCGCTGATTCATACTGCGCCTAGCGGGCGCGGGTCCCGAGATCAGTGCGCCTCCGGGATCGCGCGAAGCCGACGCCAATTCGCCGGAAGCTGAGTCGAGAAGCCGTCGAACGCGAACGTGACGAGCGCATCGTCTGCGTACCCTCGACGGTGCCGGATGCGATCGCGCGCGTCGCGTCGCGGAGTGCCGCGAGACACGACGGATCGGACACCGCGATGTTGTGCGCGGTGAGCAGCTTTCATGGGCGTGGCGCCAAGCAGACGACGGATATCGATGCTCATGTGCGGCGTAGATTGCACGCGACACCGTTGCAACAGCCGAGCGCTCCGACCATCATCTCCTTCTCCGATCTCATCGCGATGCGTTCGCGGCTGAATGCCCGGACGCACGACATGCACATTCCATTGAACCCCGAGGCCCCGGTGCGCACGTTCGTACTTCCGCTGGCGGCGTTGCTGCTGCTGTCCGGGCCGAGGACGTCTCGACGTGGGGGAACGGTGTCGGAATCCACGGCGGCACGTCCAACCGACACACTCGTAGTTCGGGTGAGCGGAGAAGCAATAGACTCGGCGTTCCGCGCCTTGGCGGGGAGCCGTGCGGCGGCGGACATCGCGCGGGACCTGTCGACGGGTGACGTTGCACGTTATCAACTGGTCGTGCTGCGGCGGCCGAGGATGGGGCCGCCGGAATTCCACGAGCGTTGGACCGACATCGTCTTCGTGCGTGCCGGCAGAGCCGTGCTTCGCACGGGGCGCGATCTTGCCGGTCGAGTCGACAAGGGAGAAGGCGAGGCATCCGGATCCGGTATCCCCGAGGGACGTGAACGGTCGGTTGGCGCGGGTGACGTCCTCGTCATTCCTGCGGGGCTGGCCCACCAATGGCGACCCACCGGAGCCGTCGCGTTCGAGTATGTCGTGCTCAAGCTCTCCGCTCGAGCGTTCGACTCGCCTCCGTCGTCCGACCGATCCAAGTTGGAGCGATGAACACCGACATCCTCACGCGACTCGCGGGATCCCTCGCCGATCGCAACGAGGTGCACGGGGAATTGGGGCGGCGGCATGGCGACCGTCTACCGCGCCGTGGACTGGAAGCATCAGCGCGACGTGGCCATCAAGGTCCTGCGCGATGGGCACGCGATGGTCGCCGACTTCGGCATCGCGCTCGCCGTCGAGGCCGCAGGTGCTCGCATGACGCAAACTGGGCCGTCGCTGGGCGCGCCGCAATACATGTCCCGAACAGGCAATGGGCGAGCGCACGATCGATCGCCGATCCGAACCCGCGACAGGGTGTCCTTCAGTACGCCAAAGACGTACGACGGGACGCCCGTAGCACGCGCAATCGGAATTCATCGCCCGCCAGGGTTTCGCCTGCCGACCGGGAGACCTACAATGGTGGAATCGATGAGCTCAGAGGGTATCGCAATGGCCACGATTGCAGTGCCGTCGCAGGACCGCCAGAGCGCCGAGCGAAAATTCTATTCGCGGATGGCCTTTCTTCTCGTTGCGGTCGTATTCCTCGGATTTGCACCGAGCTTCTACCTTCGCGGAATCGTCCCGCCCTATCCGAGGCCGAACCCGACGCTTCCGTGGTGGGTCATCATGCACGGAAGCCTGTTCACAGTATGGATGGCGATCTTCGTCGCCCAGACGCAGTTGATCGCGGGGCGACAGCACCGGATTCACATGACACTCGGCACAGCATCCATGATCTTCGCGATCCTGCTGCTTCCGGTCATGTACATGACCACCGTGTGGGAAGTGGCGCGCGCCAACCAGCCGCCAATGACCGATCCGCTCACGTGGACGATCGTGCCGCTGTCGGTGATCATCCCCTTCGCGATCCTCGTCTATCTTGGCTGGGAGAACCGAAAGCGCGCGCAATGGCACAAGCGCCTGCTGCTTTCGGCAGCGATCCTCGTGACGATGGGCCCCGCGATCGGCCGCCTTCCGCTTGCACCGCCCACGCGCGTCGGGATCAGCATCCTCCTGCTTCTCGGGCTCCTGCTGTTCATTCCGCTGTTCGTGTGGGACAGGCGCCGCGACGGCCGAGTGCATCCGGCGACGTGGGTCGGCTTCGGCCTCTCCGCGATTTCCGTTTTCGTTCCGCTGTTCGTGTTCTGGAGCGGCGTGAACTGGGCGGCGGTCGCGGCTGAGCTTCCGGGAGTCAAGGCTTAGCGAGCCCTCGACCGCGCATGGCGAGCCGCGAGCCAGCAGTGCAGAATTCGCAGCTCATGCTTACGTCGAGGAGCTCTCAGTGCCCGCGTTCGTCGTCATCATCGGTGCCGGAATCAACGGTCTCGTCGCCGCCAACTACCTGCGCCGCGCCGGTTGCCGCGTCACGGTCCTGGACCGCGCGGAGCGCGCCGGCGGGGCCTGCGTGTCCGCGGTCGCCGACATCGACGGCCAGCGGCAGCACTATGCGCTCGGTGCATCCGTCCTCGGCCTCATGCAGGACTTCGTCTACCGGGAGACTGGGCTCGCCGGGCGCCTACAGACCTACGTCCCCGCGGAATCGAAACGCATCTACTTTCCCAACGCCGCGAAGTCGGCGTGGATTCACCGGGATCCCGTGCAGCTGGAGCAGGAGCTCGCCGATCGCTGGGGCGAGCGCGGCGACGTCGCGGGCTTCCGTGCCGATGAAGCGAAGGTCGTCGCCTATCTCCAGGACGGCTATCGCCGAGCCGTCCCGCCCACGCTCGCGGAAGCCGAAGCGCGGCTCGGCCGCGAGCTCACGCGGCGCTGGATCAGCGGCAGCGCCGCCGACCTGCTCGATCACTACTTCACCAGCGAGCAGACGAAGATCTACATGGCGATGACGGTGACGGAGAGCGGCCCCGTCTCCCTCCACGAGCCGTACTCCGCATTCACCCTTCCGTTGATGGACTCGGGCTCCATCTTCGATGGCTACTACGGCTTCGTCCGCGAAGGACTCTGGCGACTCACCGAGGAGCTGGCGACGATCGACGGCGAGCTCGGAATCGACATCCAACTCGGCGCCCGAGTTTCATCGGTCGACGCCGGTCGCAAAATCGTCCACGCCGAGCGCGATGGTGCCGCGACGAGCATCGCGTACGACCAGCTCGTCTTCGCGACCGACCCGCTGAGTGCGGCGCGCCTCACCGGCGACCACGCGATGATCCGCGACATCGAGCAGAAGCGATTCACCGGCACGAGCGGGAAGCTCACACTCTTCTTTCGCCGCCCCGTGCGATGGATCGACGAACAGCCCACGGCCCACGACGGGGCGGACACCGCATTCCGTTTCATCTTCTCCGTCTCCACCGTCGCCGACTTCGAGGCCGCGACGCTGCGCGTGCTGAACGGCTCCGCAGACTACGCGCCCGGTTACATCCAGATCTACTGCGAGGGCGCCGCGATGCGGCAGCTCGGCCTCGCGGAGCCGTTCGACCGGGTCACGCTCTTCTTCAAGAACGTCGCGCTGAACGCGAGCGGCACCGCGCTTCCGGACGTCGAAGCCACGGTGAAGGCCCAGCTCCTCGCCCACGTCGCGAATCCCGAAGACTGCGTCTGGAGCCGGCTGCTGTCACCGCGCGACATGCAGCAGCTCTTCCTGTTTCCCGGCGGCAATCTCGACCACACGATGCTCGTCGGCGGACAGACCTTCTTCGACCGTCAGTTCTCCGCAAACCCCGCGTCGCACTTCTATACTTTCGGCGACTGGCCCGCCATCTCGTACTGCGGCGCCGGCGCGTATCCATGCGGCTCGATCGCCGGCACGCCGGGGTACATGTGTGCGCAGCAGATCATTCGACAGCTGACAACGGGCGATGCCGAGTGATCTCTGCGATGATTTTCCCCTGACAGCTCAGCCGTCCTCGCAGCTCGACGGCAACCCTCGAACCGACACGGACAACACCTGATCGTGACAGACAACGCACGTACGCTGACCGAGTTCATGGACGCCGTGTGGAATCGCGGTGATCTCGATGCCGTCGATCGATTCCTCGCAGATCGATACACGATCCACAGCGACCCGGGCGATCCGTGGGATGGTGCTACACTCTCCCGGTCGGCGTTCAAGGAACGGCTCGTCGCGTCCCGCGCCCCATTTCCGGATCTGCATTTCGATCTCACGGATGTCATTGCGGGAGATGACCGCGTTGCCATCGCCTGGAGCATGCGCGGGACGCAGACCGGCACGCTCGGATCGCAGCCGCCGACGGGTCGCCGCATCGATGTCCGTGGGATGACGATCTATTACTTCCGCGATGGTCGCATAACGGGTCATCGCCAGGTCGTCGATCGCGTCGCGGTCGCTCGGCAACTCGGGCTCACGGGAGCTCCCGCCGGCAGCTCGGGTCCGCCTGCCGAGTCCCCGAGCTGATCGCACGCGGCGTCCGCCCAGGTGGATTGTTTCCGCGACATTCGAATGTGAAAGAGGAGGATCATGGGACGGCGTCTCTTCGAGAATTTGCGCGAGCCCGCGCCGCAGTTCCGCATCGACGAGGTGCTGGATGGCCCAGCCGCGACGCACTTGCGCTACGTGCGCACGTGACGCGACGCGTCGCGTCATCCCACGCGCCCAGGACCGCAAACACACTCGCGCGGGTATCACGTGCATGCGACGCATGCTGGACTTCGTGCTCTGGACCGCCGTGTGCCTTGCGGCGATCACCGGAACTGCGCGCGCGCAGGCGGCGGTGTCCGCCGAGGAGGCAGCGACCTGCTTCGGCTTCAGCTTCGGGCCGTGGACGCCGCCGCTCGACTGGCATGCCAGCGGTCACGAGCGCACGCCCGATAGCATCACCGTACCACTCGCATCCGGCGGTCGCGGGTGGGCCGCCGAGCTGAGTCACCCCGATCAGGACGGCACGATGCTCATCTTCCCGTCGTGGTGGCCCGTGGGAGTGAAGATCGCGCTCCCCGCACGAGCGCTCGTGCGGGGAGATACGGTGAACGGGCGCGCGACCGCGCTGGTCGGCAACGGGTTCGTGACGCCGTCGCGCGCGGAGGTACGCGCGTGGCTCGTCCCCTGCGGATCTTCGCGCGGGCAGAGTGCGCGGCTTGCCCCTGCGGGCGCGACGAACGCTTCGACGAGCGGTGGTGCTCCGATCGGGACGTGGCGCGGCACATCCACGTGTCTCTCCCGTCAGGGTCAGTCGTGCGGCAGCGATTCGGTTGCCTATCGCATCGTCGCGAGCGACAGCACGACGGACAGCCTGTCGCTCCAGACGAGCGTGATCGCGGCGCATCGTGAACGGCGAACGGGGGAGCTGCGCTGCCGCTACGAGGCCTTCGCGAGCCTTCTCACCTGCGATGCGCCGAACGGCGTCCTGCGCCTCGCGGTGCGCGGCACCGAGCTCGGTGGCCGGCTGACGCGGCGCGATGGCGTGGATCTGCGATACGTGCACGTGCGGCGCGTGCCGCCGCGAGAGCGATGATGTACCTCGACTGCCTACGCTCGGCCCACGGAGCTCGCGGCACGTTCGCTACTTCCGCTGCTCAAACTCGCGGTGCCGCATTCTACTTCTCGTTCGCGCGCTTCGATCGCATGATGTGATCCGGCGGTGCGCCGATCAGGGCTCCGGTTCCCAGAGCTCGATCTTCGTTCCATCCGGATCCAGAACCCACGCGAATTTCCCCATGCCGTCCATCTGCTGGCGGCCGTGCACGTCGATGCCCTTCGCCTCGAGCCCGGCCACGAACGCATCGAGGTCGTCCACCGCAAGATTGATCATGAACTCGCGCGACGACGGATTGAAATAATCGGTTGTCGTCTTGAAGGGCGCCCATACGCCGTGCGGCGGACCCTTGCCGTCGGCCGTGATCATCGCGCCTCCCCAATCCTCGATCGACAGGCCGAGCGTCTCGCGATACCACGTGGCGAGCGCCTGCGGGTTAGGGCTTCGTACGAACACGCCGCCCAGTGCCGTGATACGAGCCATCGTCGGTCTCCTCGCGCGGGCATCGTGCTGCCGCCGGGCGCGCGCTCGAGTGGTGAGTGCGAAGGAGCTACTTCGTGTGTCGATCGCAGTGCCGTCGAATCTACTCGCGGCACTCAATCACGCGAGGTGGCACCCCCCCGATATCCGGAGGATCGCGGCGCTTCCGATCTCACCTCGCGTACCTCGCCGACGCGAGCTCGATCAGCCGCCCGATCAGCGCGTCGTATTCCATGCCGTCCAGCTGCGCGGCACGCGCGAATTCGCCGGACTTCTCGAGATAGCAGTTCGGATTGACCTCGATGACGTACGCCTCGCCCTTCGGCGTCACGCGCATGTCGACGCGCCCATAGTCGCGGAGACGAAGGGCGTGGAATGCATCGAGCGCGGTCTTTCGGAGTGTCTCATCGAGCCCCGGCGTCAGATCGTTCGGCACGACGGTGCGCGTCCCCGCGTACTCGGCGCCATCCTCCGCACCTTCCTCGCCCCACTTCGCCGACCAGCTGGCGATCTTCGGCTTGTCCGTCGGAAAGCCCGTGAAGTCCATCTCGAGCGGTGGCAGCGCGCGCGCATCCGCGTTGCCGATGATGCCGACGTAGAACTCGCGTCCGTCGATGAACTGCTCGACGAGCGGCGGCTGATGGAAGCGCCCCTGGACCTCGCTCATCTGCTCGAGCAGCTCCTGCACGTTGTGCACGACCGAGGCGTGGGTGATGCCGATCGATGCGTCCTCCTGCGGCGGCTTCACGATGAGAGGAAAGCTCAGATCTCCCGCCCACTCGACGTCGCCGCGATGCACGGTCGCGAACTGTGGAGAAAGGACTCCGTGGAACGACAGCACCTTCTTGCTGAGCGCCTTGTCGCCCGCGAGCATGAGCCCCGCCGGACTCGAGCCCGTGTAGCGCAAGTCAAGCAGGTTGAGGAGTGCAGCGACGTTCGACTCGAGTGCGCTTTTGCCATCGAACGCTTCGGCGAGATTCACGACGAGCTCGGGCTCCGCTTCGCGCAGCGCCGTCGCCAGTGCGACGACGTCGGAGAGCACGACCTGCAATCTGGTCTCGTGGCCCGCGCGCTCCAGCGCGCCGGAGATCTGCTCGAGTACCGGATCGACTGGCGGCTCGAGCGCGTCAGCCGAGTGGAGGATGACGATCTTCATCGTTCGATTCGCCAGTGCATGATGACTCCCATGATGAATGCGGTCACGGCGACCAGCGCGTCGGCCGCGTCCGCGGGTGCCGCGAGGTGCAGCTCGTCCGCGCGATCCGCGAGCCGGTTGGCGAACGCGCGCACGGTCGCTGTGCTCTCGCCGCTCCAGAACGCGATGCGTCCGACGAGCTGGCGCCGGTGCGCGCGCAGGAACGCACCACCACCCGCGGGCACATCGCCCGGCGCGCGGTCGGGCAGGATGCGGAAGAGATCCGCATCGAATTGCGCCGGATGCGGCATCGGGAGCGCGTCGCCGAGCGGGTGATAGTGTTCCGCTAGCGTGTGGTGCAGGTCGCCGACGTCGGCATCATCGTCGCTGGCATCGGGAGTGCCGGGCGCCGTCGCCCCGACCTCCGCCATGACGCGGTCGACGTACTCGAGCTTCTCCAGCGCGCCCCATCCCTCGTATGCCGCTCGCCAGTCCATGTGCGGCGTCAACCACACGGCGAACGTCTCGGCGAAATCCTCATCGGGATGCTTCTGGGCATACCAGCCCAGCACGTGGCGCACATATGCCGTCGAGAACGGGTCGGGGAAGTAGTTGTCTCGATACGGCTCGGCGAACGAGCCGAACGTGGTATGCCAGTCGGGGCGCTCGTACAGGCGGTACGCGTAGTTGAAGGCGTGGCCGGCTTCGTGCCGCAGGTAGCGCATGGATTCCGCCTCGTCCTCGACCTCGCCCGTGAGCTCCTCCTCGATGCGGCGCAGTCGCTCGTCCGCGAGGTAGAACGGCACGCCGATGCGCGCGATTCCGTCGGGACATCCCCACTCGTCGCTGAGATAGATCGGGGGGCGAAACACGAGTCCGCGATCCGCGAGCTCGGCATACAGGCGCTCCGACAACCGCTCGAGCATCGTGCCTTTGAGCGTCAGCCCGAGACTCGAAATCGGCCGGTCGAGCAACGCCGCTCGCTCGCGATCCCACTCGCGCGCCCGGTCGTCCATCGGTTCAGTCATCGCCTCGCACACTAGCAGAATGCGGGCCATGCCTTTGCGTTTTGTCGCGCGCGGTGCAGAATTTGTCGCGGCCGAGAAGGGCTCGCGCAGGTGAGCGCTCGTGAGGGCTCGTTCAACTCAGCGTCCCGAGGGAATGACGATGGACACCCTGCAGTCCCGCGTGACGATTCACATGGCGGCGAGCCTCGACGGCTTCATCGCGAGACGAGACGGGCGGGTGGACTGGCTCGAGACCTCCGATCACTTCGAGGGCGGCGCGGTGATGGCGCCCGAGACCGTCGCGACGTTCCTTCGCACGATCGACTGCTACGTCATGGGCTCGCACACCTACGAGACCGCATTGAATTTCGAAGCCAGGGGAATGGGTTGGGCCTACGGCGACACGCCCACCTTCGTGCTCACCCATCGCGATCTACGCAGGAGCAGAGATAGCGTCGTGATGTACGAGGGCGATCTCCAACGGCTCGTGGATGAGCGATTGCGCCCGAGCTTCCGCAACATCTGGTTCGTGGGAGGCGGTGCAGTCTCGGGCGAATGCCTGCGCCTCGGACTGTGCGATGAACTTCGCTACAGCATTCTTCCCATCCTGATCGGCGACGGCATTGCGTTCTTCGACCGGCTCGAGCGGGATGTCGCTCTGCATCTGCTCGAGGTGAACGCGTACGAGAGCGGCATGGTGGCGCTTCGATACGAAGTGCAGCGGTCGGACGCGGACGCGCGCGAAACCGATCGTCCGACGACGGCTCAGTGAGCGAGGAGGACAGCGCGTGCTTCCGATTCTCGTGACCGGTACGACCGGGCGGCTCGGGCGCGCGATCGTGCGCGTTCGTCTGTCGCGTGCACTGGCCGGATTTCGAGGGCGAAGCCGAGGTGCGTCCACTCGAGGAAATGGACGAGGGCTCACACTCGTAATGGAGCAGACGTGCGGCCGCGTCCGTTGTGTGAGCCATTGCGAAAAGCGACCGGACTGCACATGCTCGCGTCTTCCGGCACCACGTGTCATCTAAGAAAGGGGGGCGCATGCCGAAGTTTCTCATGGAAGCATCGTATACGATGGAGGGCGCGAAGGGACTCGCGCGGGAAGGCGGATCGAGCAGACGGAAAACGGTCGAGGAAACCGTCAAGGGTCTTCGGGGGACGCTCGAAGCCTTCTACTACGCGTTCGGATCTTCCGATGTGATTCTGATCGTCGATCTTCCGGATGCCGTTACTGCGGCGGCCGTCAGCCTGGCCATCAATCAGACCGGTGCCGTGCAGTTGAAGTCGACCGTACTGATGACTGCGGAAGAGATGGATCAGGCGGCCAAAAAAGCCGTGAGCTATCGCGCGCCGGGCAAGTAGGGCGCGATTCGCGGACGCGTGCAAAAGCGTTTGGCTTGCGAGCACGCACGGTGCACGCGATTTGCCCTCGCCACCTGTTCCTCGAACGAACAGGTGATGAATCTCTTGGAGGGCAGTCATGCTGGTGCGCAGAAAAATTCACAGACTGGGATTCGCGGCCGCGCTCGGCGTCTTCACGACCGTCGGCGTGATGGCGTGCGGGTCTGATAACAACAAGAACACGACCACAGGACCGACGACCCCGGAGGGACAGACCACACAGATCATCAACTCGATCAAATCGGACTCGAACATCTTCGGAGTGCTGCACTGGTCGGATGTCGGCGAGATCAATGCCGGCAAGGTGGCGGCATTGTCGGGCTCGGATACCGCGGTGCGGAACTTCGCGAATCAGATGGTGGCCGATCATTCGACACTCGATTCGACGGCGTTCGTGCTCTCTCAGCAGCTCTCGATCAAGCCGTCGCTCTCGGACAGCACGCTCCCGCAGGCCGTGGCGGCGCAGCAGGACACGTTGCAGAACCTCGCTCGCAACCAGACGCCGGACTCCACTGCGGCGAGCGGAGACTCGACCACGGTTCCACCGCCCTCGGCTTTCGATCGTACGTACATCGCGGGGCAGGTCGCCGATCACGTTCGAACGCTCGCGATCATCGATGCCTCGCTCAAGGTGGTGCAGAATCAGACGCTCAAGGACATGCTTCAGAGCTCCGTACGTCCGCTCATCGCCATGCATCTGCAGATGGCGCAGACCATACAATCGCGCATCGGCACTCCGACACAGTAATTTTGATCGACTTCGAAGCAGCAGATTCCCTGATCGGGCGCCCCAATCCGGGCGCCCGACTTTCATGTGAGCCATGATCAGAGCGATCATCTTCGACCTGGACAACTGCCTCGCCGCTTCCGATGAGCCCGGACGCCAGCTGCTCGCTCCGACATTCGACGCGATCAGGCGCGCCAATCACGGAACCCTCTCCGACGAGACGCTCGCGCGCGCCTTCGAGGAGTGCTGGGGACACTCGCTCGATACGGTCGCGAAGAAATACGGCTTCTCCGACGAGATGCTCGCCGCGGGCTGGGCCGAGAACGCCCGCGCGGAAGTGAGGGTGCCGATGCACGGGTATCCCGATCTCGGCGCGATTCGCGAGCTCCCCGCGAAGCTGTTCCTGGTGACATCCGGATTCAGCCGGCTCCAGAACAGCAAGGTGCGCGCGCTCCGGATCGCACCCCTCTTCGAGCGGGTCTACATCGACGCGATCGATGAGCCCGGACGAAAAGGCAAGGAGAACATCTTTGCCGAGATCCTCCGCGAACACGCACTCGAGGCGCATGAGGTGCTGGTGGTCGGCGATGATCCGGACTCGGAGATCGCAGCCGGGAACCGGTTGGGCATTCCGACGGTGCAGATACAACGGCCGGGAATCCCGCGAGCTTCGAACGCGCTTCACCACATCCG
>Ga0207639_10003092_pt1 | contig 11191 bp, 9 predicted proteins | sample KBSCornC32_FD_184299 | JGI IMG/M metagenome (GOLD analysis project Ga0207639, IMG submission 184299) | Corn rhizosphere microbial communities from Kellogg Biological Station, Michigan, USA - KBS Corn C3-2 (SPAdes) (version 2) | ecosystem: Host-associated > Plants > Roots > Rhizosphere > Soil ...
CGCTTTTCGCTAGTCCCTCTCAAGGTCTCTCTCGACGACTCCGAGGGGAGCCCAGCTCGGAGTCGTAATAGCCTGTCCCCCTCCATGAAGGTCCTCGTCACAGGCGCCGGCGGCATGCTTGGCCGCGATGTCGTCCTTGCGGCCGGAAACGCCGGCCACGACATCGTCGGCTTCGGCCACACCGAACTCGACATCACGGCAGCCGAGTCGCTCGCCGCCAAGTTCGAGCTCGAGCGCCCGGACGTGGTGATCAACTGCGCGGCCTGGACTGACGTCGACGGGGCCGAGGAGTCCGAGCAGGCGGCGCTCGCGGTCAACGGCACAGCTGCCGGCAACGTCGCCGCGGCAGCCGCCGCGGTCGGCGCCATCGTCGTCTACGTCTCCAGCGACTACGTCTTCGACGGCAGCAAGGGGGCGCCCTACGTTGAAACCGACCAGACCGCGCCGCTCTCCGCCTACGGGCGCACCAAGCTCGCCGGCGAGGAAGCCACGGCGACGGCCAACAAGCGCCACTTCGTCGTCCGCTCCTCCTGGCTCTTCGGCATCGCCGGCTCCAACTTCGTCGAGACGATGCTGCGGCTTGCCTCGACCCAGAACGAGGTCCTGGTCGTGCGCGACCAGGTCGGCTCGCCCACCTACACCTGGCATCTCGCCTACGGGATCGTCCGCCTGATCGAGGGGGTCGAGTTCGGCATCCACCACATGGCTGCCGGCGGCGCCTGTTCCTGGTACGACTTCGCCCGCGAGATCTTCGACCAGGCCAAGGTCGAGTGCCTCGTCCTCTCCGCCACCACTGACATGCTCGGACGCCCCGCACCCCGCCCCGCCTACTCGGCCCTCGCCAGCCAGCGCGAGCACGCGATCGAGCTGCCGCCCTGGCGCGACGGCCTCTCCGCATACCTTTCCCAGCGTTCCGCCGAACAGGAGGCCATGGCATGAAGTTGCTCGTAACCGGCGCTGCCGGTTTCATCGGCTCGACCTACGTGCGCCTGGCCGGCGCCGAGCACGAGATCCGCGTGCTCGACAAGCTCACCTACGCCGGCCGCCGCGAGAACCTGCCCGAGGGCACCGAGCTCCTCGTCGGCGCCATCGAGGATCCCAAGGTCGTGCGCGAGGCGATGGAGGGCTGCGACGCGGTCGTCAACTTCGCCGCCGAGTCCCACGTCGACCGCTCGATCGACGACCAGGACGCCTTCGCCCGCACCCACGTGATCGGCACCGGCACCTTGCTCGACGCCGCCCGCGAGCTCGGCGTCGGTCGTTACCTGCAGGTCTCCACCGATGAGGTCTACGGCTCGATCGAGTCCGGCTCCTTCACCGAGACCTCGCCGCTCGACCCCTCCTCGCCCTACTCGGCCACAAAGGCGGCCGGCGACCTGCTCGTCACCGCCCACGTCCACACCTACGGCATCGACGCCTCGATCGTGCGCGGCTCCAACAACTACGGCCCGCGCCAATACCCGGAGAAGCTGATCCCGCTGATCACGCTGAACGCCCTGCACGGCGACTCGCTGCCGGTCTACGGCGACGGCAAGCAGGTGCGCAACTGGCTCTACGTCGAGGATTTCTGCCGCGGCATCCACACCGTGCTCAGCAAGGGCAAGGCCGGCGAGGCCTACAACGTCGGTGGCCCCGACGAGTGCGAGAACATCGAGGTGATCAGGCGGGTGATCGAGTTGACCGACCAGGATGAGTCGCTGATCGAGTACGTCGCCGACCGCCCCGGCCATGACCGCCGCTACTCCCTCTCATCGGCCAAGCTGAAGGAGCAGCTGGGCTGGGAGGCGCAGGTCCATTTCGCCGAGGGGCTGGAGAAGACCGTCGCCTGGTACCGCGACAACGAGGATTGGTGGGGCCCGATCCGCTCCGGCGAGTACCGCGAGTACTACGAAAAGCAGTACGGCAAGGCCCTCGGCTAGTGCTCGAGCGCCTGCCTACTAAGCTCGACGGCGTCGTCCTGCTCACACCGACCGTCCACGGCGACGAGCGGGGTTTCATGGTCGAGACCTACCGCCGCGACCTCTGGGCCGAGCACGGGGTCGAGGTCGAGTTCGTCCAGCACAACCACTCGCGCTCCTCCAAGGACACCCTGCGCGGCCTGCACTTCCAGACCGAGCCCGGCCAGGCGAAGCTGGTCCGCTGCCCGCGCGGCGAGATCTTCGACGTCGCCGTCGACCTGCGCCGCGCATCGCCCACCTATGGACAGTGGGAGGGGCACCTGCTCGACGACGAGACCCACCGCCAGCTCTTCGTCCCGGTCGGCTTCGGTCACGGCTTCGCCGTGCTCAGCGAGACTGCCGACGTCACCTACCTCTGCTCGAGCACCTATGACCCGGCGACCGAGTCGGGCATCGCCTGGGACGATCCCGGCGTCGGCGTCGAGTGGCCGGTCGACGATCCGCTCCTCTCCGAGCGTGACAAGACCGCTCCCACCCTCGCCGAAGTCGGCGAGACGCTGCCCTTCTGAGCGGCGCGCGCGCCTTCTGTCGCGCTTTCTCTCCGACTCCGCGCCGATCGGCGCACCACGGTTGCGCCTGCGCCCTGCACGATGACTGGCATGAACCACGCCACAGCCGTAGACATGTCCGCCACATGGCCTAATGTTTTCCACATGTCCAAGATGATCCAGATCCGCAACGTTCCCGACGAGGTCCACCGGACGCTCAAGGTGCGCGCCGCAGCGGAGGGGATCTCTCTCTCCGACTACATAAAGCGGGACCTCGAAGAGGTCGCCAGGCAGCTGACGCTCGAGGATGTCTTCGCTCGCGCTCGCTCACGCGGCCCCTCCGGGATCACCACCGAGGAGATCGTCGCGGGCATCCGGGAATCACGCGGCGAGTAGCGGACCGTGCCCGTCATCGACGCATCGGTCGTCGTCACCGTGCTGGCCGACGCCGAGCACGCCCCCTGGGCTGAGGCCCAGCTTTCGACCCGTGGTGCCGACAGGTCGCTCTGGGCCCCTCACCTGATCGATGCGGAGGTCGGTCAGGCGCTGCGCCGCGAAGTCGCGGTTGGCCGATTGGGGGAGGGCAGGGCAGACGCGGCGCTGCTGGACCTCATGCGAATGCCGCTTCGCCGTATCGACCACGTCGGCCTGATCCATCGTGCCTGGGAGCTGCGTCACAACTTCAGCTTCTACGACGGTCTCTACGTCGCCCTCGCCGAGGGCTTGGACGTGCCCTTGGTCACGCTCGACCGTCGCCTCGCCAGGGCCGCCGGCGATGCCGCCAAGGTGGCCGTGCTCACCGTCGGCTAGCGCCCCCGCGCCGCAGTGATGCCGAGGCTGACGGCCAGCTTGGCGGCGATCCCCGCATAGACCGCCGCGTTGACGAGCGGGTTGTGCTCCTCGGCGTCGAAGCGGCGGTAGAAGCGACCCATGCCGCGGTGGAAGGCGATCTCCTGTTTGGGGGCCCGGCGCTTGCCGCTGGAGCCGCCCTTGACGTGCAGGGCCACGCCGGCCGGCTCGTAGAAGACCTTCCAGCCGGCCTGCCAGAAGCGCCGGCACCAGTCGAGGTCCTCCATGTAGAGCCAATAGCCCTCGTCGAGCAGGCCGACCTCGCGCACCGCCTCGGCGCGGCAGAGCATGAACGCGCCGTTGACGGCGTCGACCTCGCCTGGGTCGTCGTCGCCGAGATGGGTCGCGCGGTACTGGCTCAGCGACTCGCCGGCGTCATCGCCGCGACCGATCCCGGTGAAGTGGGCGAGGGCGCTCAGCGGCGTCGGGAAGGAGCGCTTGCAGGCATGGTCCAGTTCTCCCGATTCGGTCACCAGCTTGCAGCCGACCATGCCGATCCGCTCGTCCGAGTACAGGCGCGCCAGCGAGGCATCCAGGGTTCCGGCGTAGACCTCGGTGTCGGGATTGAGCAGCAGCACCGCTTTCGCCTCGTCCTCACGCAGGACGACGTTGTTGGCGGCCGAGAAGCCGATGTTCTCCCGGCGCAGAAGCCTCACCTCGGGAAACTCGCGCTCGACCATGTCGGGGGTCGAGTCGGGGCTGCCGCTGTCGACCACGGTCACCCGCATCGTCCCGTTCGCCGGATGCTCCCGCAGCGAGCGCAGACAGCGGCGCAGCAGCTCCTCGGCGCCGTGGCTGACGATGACGATCTCGAGATCGAGCGGGGCGGGCATCGGCTGGGATTCTCTAGTAGGCGCCTTCGCCGCGGACGATCGCCCGCGGGGTGCGCAGGAGGATCGCCAGGTCGCCGGCGACGGAAAGGTTGTCGAGGTAGTCGCGCTCCATCGCCAGCCGCTCCTCGAAGGTGAGGTCGCCGCGGCCGTAGACCTGCATCGGCCCGGTCAGTCCCGGCTTGACCGCGAGGCGGGCGCGCTGGCGCTCGTCGTATAGGGCGACGACGGCTTCCTCCTCGGGGCGCGGCCCGACCAGCGACATGTCGCCGCGCAGCACGTTGATCAACTGCGGCAGCTCATCGAGGCTGGTGCGGCGCAGCAATCGCCCGGCGCGGGTGATGCGCGGATCGTCGACGATCTTGAAGGCCGGCTCGTCGAGTTTCTCGAGGTCGACGAGGTCGGCGAGCCGCTCCTCGGCGTCGGTGACCATGGTGCGGAACTTCAGCATCGTGAATGGCACGCCCTCCCTGCCGGCGCGCTTCTGGCGGAAGAAGACGGGGGTGCCGGAGTCGACCACGATCAGCACCGCGATGGCCGCCAGCAGCGGTGAGAGCAGCGCCAGCATCAGTCCCGAGACGAGGATGTCGAGCCCCCGCTTGAGCGCCAGGGTCGAGCGCGGCGGGTCGGAGAAGCGGAAGTCGAGCACCGGCAGCTCGGCCAGGCGGTTGAGCTCGATCCCCGGCCCCAGCAGCCCGTAATGCTTGGGCAGGAAGGTGAGGCCGAGCCCAGCGCTCTTGCACTCCCCGATCAGGTGCTCGACGTCGCGCTCGCCCATCTCCTGCTCGGCGACGACGACGCGCTCGACGTTGTGCGCGCGAGCCACGCGGGAGATCTCTTCGATCGAGCCCAGCCTCGGCAGCGAGGCCTGCCGGTCCTTATCGCGCGGGGCCGAGAGGTAGCCGACCAGTTGCAGCCGCGCCTCCGGATGGGTGGCGATCCGCCGCGCCACCACGTCGACCAGGTTGGCCGGCACGATCACGATGCCGATCGCGACTCCGGTCAGCCGCTGCCAGACGAAGCGCAGCACCGCGCGGGCGACGAAGCAGGCGAGCACGGCGCCGATGCCGACGATGATCGCGCTCTTCGCCGAGAGGGCGCCGCCCGGGCTCAGCCAGAGAAGGCCGTCGAGGACGATCGTGCCCAGGGCGCTGGCCGAGATCAGCGAGGGCAGCTCGTCGAGGGTGCTGTGGCGGATCCGCCGGTGGTCGTTGTCGTAGAGCCCGTGCAGCTTCAGCACCAGCAGCCAGGCCGGGGTGAAGAGCACGGCCCAGAAGAGCTTCGCCACGTCGGTGGTCGACGTGACCGCGGTGGCGACGCAAAGCGCGGCGAAGATCGAGACCCAGTCACCCGCGGCCAGCAGACGCCGCAGCATCGCCCCGCGTCGGCGCGACCCGCTCGGGCCTGTGAGCCCGAGCCGGTTCGCCATCTCGGTCTGCGCGCGCGTCGCCGTCTGCGGCGTTGCCGCCTCGTCGATCTGCCTGCGCGTCTTGTCGCCGGTCTTGGCGCTCATCAGCAGGTCCATTCCCCGCGCAGGCACTGCGCCACCGGGTTCAGTTCGCGGGCCTTTTCGAGGTCGGCCAGGGCGGCCTTGGCTTCGCCGGCCTCGTGCTCGACCCGGGAGCGCAGGTAGTACCACTGCCAGTTGCGGTCCTCGCGTTCGATCGCGTGGCCGAAGTGCACGATCGCCGCCGGATAGTTCCCCTCGCGCTCGGCGAGCAGGCCGAGCTGGACGTAGGGGGAGGCCGCCCAGGGCTCGATCGAGCGGGCGGTTTCGGCACGGTCGACAGCGGTGCCAAAGTCTTCCCTCGCCGCCGCGGCCTGACTGGAGTCGATCTCGTGTTCGACCAGCAGCGGCCCGACCAGGGCAACCGCCGAGACCCAGGCGAGGACCACGGTGGCGACGGTCAAGCCGAACCGCCGCTCGTCGGCCTTGGAGCTCGCCTGGCGACGGGGGTCGGCGGCGAGCTGGTTGCAGCGGCCGGCGACCACCACACCGGCAGCGAGGAAGAAGAACGCGCCGAGGGCGGGGATCTCCCAGAACCAGTCGAAGGCCGCCCCGACCGCGAAAGCGAGCATCGTCGCCAGCAGGGCCGCGTAGCGATCGCGTTGTGGCTCGGGAGCGGCGCGCCAGGTGGCGAAGGCGCACCACAAAAGCGTGGCGATCAGCGCGATGACCAGCAGTCCGCCGACGATGCCCAGCTCGGCAAACGACTCGAGGTAGAGGGAGTGGGCGTCGTGGACCGGGAGTTCGATCGTGCGCAGCTGGTTCCAGGAGAACTGGTAGGTCCCGGCCCCGTGGCCGAGGATCGGCTTTTCGCCGAAGGCTTCGATCGCCACCTTGTAGAACTCGTGGCGCCCGGCGCCCGAGAGACCGGCGAAGTGCGCCTGGGGATTGTCCGTGGGGAACTTGAGGTCGGGACTGGAGAACTGATGCCAGGCGCGGCCGCCGACCGCGGCCACGACCGCGATCACGACCAGGGCCGCAGTAAGAGCGATTCCCCTCAGCACCTTCGGGTTGCGTGAGATCGCAATCGCCCGCCCGCTCAGCCTGCCCTCGCGGCGCTCCTCCCAGCGCAGTCCGGCGAAGAGGAGCAGCGAGAGCACGGTGCCGGCCAGCAGGATCAGGAGGACGGTGACGCCCTGGTCGATCGCCGCCTGGCCGCCGAGGTTGTCGCCGAGGCTATGGCGCGCTTGCACGGCCAGAACTGCTGGCAGCGCCCCGAGCGCTCCGATCGCAAGCGTTGCCAGCAGCCAGAGCCGATCCCTCGAGAGGGCGAGCAGGCAGCCGCTGGCGACGACGAGGGAAAGCAGGCCGCCCCTGGAGTAGGTGAAGTAGAGAGCGAGCAGGCTGGCAGGAATCACGGTGACCGAGAGCCAGCGCAGCGCGGCCGAGACAGCGCGCCGGCTGGTCCAGAGCATCAAGGCGACGCCGATGCCGAAAACCGCCCCGTTGGCGTTCCAGTAGCCGAGTGGATAGCTCAGCCGCGGACCGCTGCCGATCGACTGGGAAACGTCGAGCACATGCGGCAAAAGGCGCCCACCGAGACCGAGCAGCGCGACCAGCGCCGCCGCGATTGTTAGACCTTCAGCGAAACGTTGGCGCCGTTCGTCGGTTTGGGCGATCAGGAACGCGGCAATGAAGAATCCGAGGTAGACCGCAACGCGGTCCGCCTCGATCACGCTCAGCTCAACCGAACCCGACCAGAGAGATGAGATTGCACACAAAAGCGACAGACAGACGATCAGTCCGCCTGCCCAGTACAACGGTCGCTCTGGCTTCACCGTCGAGCCGGCGCCAAAGACGAGCAGGGCAACCACTACCAGCCATACTGCGAGGCCGGCAATGTGACGACTGCTCACGTCGAAGCCGCCGCCGGCCAGGGCGAGGGCGCCGATCAGGGCAACCGGCGCTAGCAGCGCCGCCGTTTGGTCTAACCTTGCGCGCGATGAACGTCGGGAAGCGCCATCGCCGGGCGCCGCAATGGGCTCGCCTCTCCTTGCTGATGTCAGTGATTGCTCTGGCATTGGCTTGCTTCCCTGCGCTTGCTCAGGCCGAATGCACAAGCTCGAGCTGCGTCCAGTACACCGAATCTATCCCCAAGCCCGAAGGCGAAAACACGCCCTCGGGCCACCAGAAAACCCCGGCGAAGGCCTCGAAGACCGGTGACGGGAACGGCTCGCAGCCTTCCCAGCCCGAAGGCTCGAAGGGCTCGAAGGGGGCTGAAGGGTCTGAAGGGGGCGGACCATCGGAAAAGGAAGGCGCCGTGGGCGGTGGAAACGGCGGCGGCAACGGGCAGGGTAAACCAGGCGGCAGCGCCCACGGGGGCGGCCAGCAGGCCATGAATCCCGGCGCTCAGGGGCACTCGGGCGCTCAGGCTTCGACGTCCAGCGGCGGAGGTTCCTCGCCGCTTGTTCCGATCCTGATCGCGATCGCCGTTCTCGCCGCGGTCTCGGTGGCGGCGGTGATGATCAAGCAGCGCCGCCAGCGCCGCGGCCCGACCGCCGCCGCCTCCCCCGAGGCAAACTGACCGTGGCTCAGGAGTGGAAGCGCCCTGCGGGGCAGATACGCGTGTGGCTTGCTGCGGCGGCTGCGCTGCTTGCTGCGCTGGCTGTCGCTGCCCCCGCGGCCAACGCCTTGCCGGCTGATTTCTGGGGGGTTTCACCCCAGGCAACCCCCACGTTCGAACAGTTCCAGCGCCTGCGCGCGGGAGGGGTGGGCAGCGTCAGAATCGGGATCTCCTGGAATGCGGTCCAGCCGCTCAGCAGCGGGGAAGCGAATTTCAGCACTTCGGACCAGCTCGTTGCCGGCGCTACCGCCGCGGGCCTCAACGTGCTCCCCTTCGTCTACGACGCGCCGCCCTGGGCGGTGGCGCGGGCGCGGGTTCCCCACAGCGGCGCGAAGGCTCCGAAGACGCTTCCGGTCAAGACCGGAGCACAGCGCAGCGCCTGGGCGAACTTCCTCGAGCTTGTGGTGGGGCGCTACGGACCTTCCGGTTCCTTCTGGGCGGCCAACCCGTCGATCCCGGCTATTCCGATTCGCACCTGGCAGATTTGGAACGAGGAGAACTTCAAGTACTTCGTGACGCGTCCCAGCCCGTCTGATTACGGCAAGCTGGTCAACATCTCCTACGCGGCGATCAAAAGCGTGGACCCGGGAGCGAAGTTGATCCTCGGCGGCCTGTTCGCGCGGCCAGGAGAAGCCAAACGCAAGAGAAAGCCGCCGGAAGCGTATTACGCGACCGACTTCCTGGATCAGATGTACCGCCTCACACCGGGAATCAAGAACAAGTTCACCGGTGTGGCTCTGCACCCGTACACCGCGAAGTACCAGCTGCTCACGCCTGAGATCGAAGAAGTGCGCACGGTTCTAGAGGCGCGGCACGATCCCAACAAGAAGCTCTGGATCACCGAGATCGGCTGGAGCTCCGAACCCAAGTCGGCGGGCGATTCCTTCGCCAAAGGTCCGGCCGGCCAGGCCACGCAGCTGAAGGGCGCCTTCAGTCTCTTCAAGAGCAAGGCGGCGAAATGGAAGCTGCAGCGGATCTACTGGTTCTCAGTCGACGACGCGCCTGGAATCTGCAACTTCTGCGGCGGCTCCGGGCTCTTTGGCCCCGGGTTCGCGCCGAAGAAGTCCTGGTTCGCTTACGTCAAGTTCGCCGGCGGCACGCCGTAGTTCGTACTGCGTAAGATCGGTGGGTTGGCCGCCGATGCGAAACCGACTGCGGGATCCGATCCTCTAGCGCCCTTCAGCGCCCCCGTCAGGCGCTGGTTCGAGGCGTCCTTCGAGGGTCCGACGCCGGCCCAGGTCGGTGGCTGGGAGGCGATCTCCAGCGGCGCCAACACGCTGATCTGCGCGCCCACCGGCTCGGGCAAGACGCTCGCCAGCTTCCTCTGGGGCATCGACAAGCTCTCGCGTGAGCCCGAGCGCGGCACAGGCGTTCGCCTCGTCTACGTCTCGCCGCTGAAGGCGCTCTCCTACGACATAGAGCGCAACCTGCGCGCGCCGCTGCGCGGCATCGGCGCTGACATCTCGGTCGGCCTGCGCACCGGCGACACGCCGCAGAAAGAGCGGCGGGCGATGCAGAAAAATCCGCCCGACATCCTGATCACCACTCCCGAGTCGCTCTACCTGATGCTCTCCTCGGCGGTGCGCGAGATCTTCTTCAGCACTGAGGCGGTGATCGTCGACGAGATTCATGCGGTGGCCCAAAGCAAGCGGGGCTCCCACTTGGCACTGACACTGGAGCGGTTGGAGCACTTGGTGAAGGGGCCGGCGGATCGGCCCGCGGGTCCTGTCGGTGCAGGGGACCCCCCACCCCCTCCGGTCGCTAAAGCGTCCTCGGGGGCGGGCCCCCCTACAGTGCCACCCGCGGGAGATGCGCCGGGCCTTCAGCGGATTGGTCTCTCAGCGACGCAGCGGCCGCTGGAGCGGATCGCTCAGTTCTTGGTTGGGCCCAAGCGCGAGTGCAGGATCGTGGACGCGGGCGTGGCCAAGGAGCTGGATCTGGAGATCGTGGTTCCCGTGGAGGACATGGCGGAACCGGGAGCTCCCGCTTTCCCCAACGAGGACGGCAACCCCACCGATGGGGAGCCCCTAGCTCACGTCCGCTCGATCTGGCCCGCGATCTATCCGGAGCTCCTCAAGCTCGTCCGCGAGCACACGTCAACCATCATCTTCGTAAATAACCGTCGCGCTTCGGAGCGCTTGGCGAAGCGCCTGAACGAGCTGCACGCCGACGAACCCGAGCAGGAGCTCCCGGCCACCGAGCAAGCCGGAAATGCGTCTCTAGCGGGGGGTGGCACCGTAGGGGGGCCCGCCGCCGAGGAAGCTTTAGCTACCGCAGGCGGTGGGGGGTCCCCTGCGGTGACAGGACCCGCCGGTCCAGATGCCCTCGAGGAAATTGCTCGCGCCCACCACGGCTCCTTGAGCCACGAGGAGCGCACCGTGGTCGAGGAGTTGTTGAAGTCCGGACAGTTGCCCTGCCTGGTCGCGACGTCCTCCCTCGAGCTGGGAATCGACATGGGCGCCGTCGACCTGGTGATCCAGGTCGAGTCACCGAAGTCGGTAAGCCGCGGACTGCAGCGGGTCGGACGCGCCGGACACTCGCTCGGCGAGGTCTCGCGCGGCCGCATCTTCCCCAAGTTCCGCGGCGACCTGCTCGAGTGCGCGGTCGTCGCCAAGCGCATGCGCGAAGGGGCAATCGAGGAGACGGTGATCCCGCAGAATCCGCTCGACGTGCTCGCCCAGCAGCTGGTCGCGATGGCGGCGCTCGACGAGTGGGAGGTCAACGAGGTCGAGCGCCTCGTCACCGCCTCGGAGCCCTTCCACGACCTCTCCCGCGAGCAGCTCGAGAACGTGCTCGACATGCTCGACGGCCGCTACCCCTCCGACCGCTTCGCCGAGCTGCGCCCCCGCATCGTCTGGGACCGCGCCGAGGGCACCATGCACGGCCGCAAAGGCGCTCGCTCGCTGGTCGTCACCAACGCCGGCACGATCCCCGATCGCGGCCTCTACGGCGTCCACCTGCCCGACGGCCGGCGGGTCGGCGAGCTCGACGAGGAG
>Ga0207639_10003093_pt1 | contig 11190 bp, 11 predicted proteins | sample KBSCornC32_FD_184299 | JGI IMG/M metagenome (GOLD analysis project Ga0207639, IMG submission 184299) | Corn rhizosphere microbial communities from Kellogg Biological Station, Michigan, USA - KBS Corn C3-2 (SPAdes) (version 2) | ecosystem: Host-associated > Plants > Roots > Rhizosphere > Soil ...
TCGCCTTCCCCGTGATGCCAGTCGGCGTTGAGCACCCGTCGTCGTCGTTGCTCACGTGCGACAACGTGACCCGTCGCCTTCCCCGTGATGCCAGTCGGCGTTGAGCACCAGAGAGGCGGTGGGCGTGAGCACTCTTCGCAGCTTGTCGCCTTCCCCGTGATGCCAGTCGGCGTTGAGCACATCTCGGCCGCCGGCCGCCATGGCGTGGGCCGCCCCGTCGCCTTCCCCGTGATGCCAGTCGGCGTTGAGCACTGAGCCTCCGGCGCGTGCTGGCGGATGGCGGCGATCGTCGCCTTCCCCGTGATGCCAGTCGGCGTTGAGCACTCTCCGACGGCTACCACACGTTCGGCGAGCTCTACGAGTCGCCTTCCCCGTGATGCCAGTCGGCGTTGAGCACGTCTTGATGTTCGTGATGTTCAGGGCGAGCGGCTTCGAGTCGCCTTCCCCGTGATGCCAGTCGGCGTTGAGCACGTTGCACCCATCGAGCCCGTCACTTCCCACGCGAGTCGCCTTCCCCGTGATGCCAGTCGGCGTTGAGCACACCGCCGACAAGCCCGAGGCGGGGCGGACGTGCAGTCGCCTTCCCCGTGATGCCAGTCGGCGTTGGAGCGCTCGGCCCAGCAGCGCGGCGCGGCGCCCGGCTCTTGGGACGGGGCTCAGGCGAGGCTGCTATTGCGCGGCCTCGGCCGGTGCCTTCTCAGGATCCTGACCACCAGGTAGAGGACGACGGCCAGATTCACGAGGAGCAAGAGAAGGCGGACTGCGCTCGGGCGCCTGATCAGCTCCCAGGACTCCCAGGGGAGCAGCGAGCCGGTGGTCACCACCACCAGCCACTCGCCCCATCGACGCCCGCGCGCCAGCGCCCAGCCCTCGAGCGCCGCCAGGCCGGCGTCGACGGCCAGCGCGGCGCCCAGGAGCTGCAGGTGCGGCAGCGCCGTCAGGACCCGGTGGGCCAAAGCGGCGACCGTGGCGTGAACCGCGTGGTCGGCGAGCCGCTGGGCGATCCGGGACAGGGCGGCGCCCAATCCGTCTCGAGCCCCGAGCAGCAGCAGCACCGCCGCCAGCCCCTGCACGCACGCACGCGCCAGCTTGTAGACGATGATGGCCTGCTCGCCCCACGCGCGCCCGGGCATTGCCGCCCAATCTGCGCCGGCGCCGGGCGTCACGCAACCGCGCCGCTGGTCCCCGTGGCGGGTTGCCACCCTCCGGTTCCGCGCTCGCTCGCTCGTCGAGGCGCGGACGAAGGGGCTCTGGCTCTTCGCGCTTCTTCACGGACCGGCCCCATTTTTTTCGTTGTCGCGCTCACCCCGTGCGTCACAGTAAGGCGGTGGCAGCAGCATCAGCGCGACCGCCGTCGGCTCGTCGTTCCCGGCGGGCGCGGTTTCTGGCGATCGCGATCGGGCTGGCGGTGGGGATCCAGGTGCCGCTCATTTCGGCGCTCGGGCAGCTCACCGGGCACGCGGGGTTGGTGTCGGCGGCTGCCGCCGCGCTGACGATCGCGTTCATCGTCGGCGTGGCGGGTCCGCGTTCGGTGTGGGGCGAGCCCGGCCCCTTCCGCCTGTACGGCGTGCTGTGGCCGTTCTTCTTCTGGTTCACGGTGGCGCTGCTCTTCGTGTTCGTGCTGCCCTTGGCCCTGGGCCTGGAGCAGCTGTCGTCGATGGCGCATCGGACGGCCCTGGGGTTGGGGCTGGCGGTGGCGACGGCCGGCGCCGCCGGCGCCTTCTGGAAGCGTCCGCGCGTCCTGGCCCATGACGTCCCGATCGAAGGTCTGCCCGAAGCGTTCGACGGGTTCCGCGTGGCGCAGATCTCCGACCTGCACTGCGGGCCGTTCGCCGACGGGGCGCGCGTGGCGGCGTGGGTCCAGGCGGTCAACGAGCAGAGGCCCGACATGGTGGCGGTGACGGGCGACCTGATCGCCAGCGGCTCGCGGTTCGTGCCCGTGGTCGCGGCGGCGCTGTCGGAGCTGCGGGCGCCCCACGGTGTGTTCGCCAGCATGGGCAACCACGACTACTTCACCGAGGACGGCGAGGCCCTGGTGGCGGCGCTGGAGCGAGCCGGCCTGAACGTCCTGAGGAACCGGGGCGTCGATGTCCGGCGCGGCGGTGCGACCCTGCACGTCGCGGGGGTCGATGATACCTGGACGCGGCGACACGACGTGCCCCGGGCCCTGGCGGCGCGCCCAGCCGGGGCGCCGGCGTTGATGCTGGCCCACGATCCGGGCCTGTTCCCCGAGATCGCTGCCCGCGGGGTCGAGCTGACGCTGTCCGGTCACACGCACGGGGGCCAGGTCGCGATCCCGTACCTGTCCAGGCGCCTCAACCTGGCCCGCGTGATGACGCGGTTCACGAATGGCTTTTACCGCAGCGGCGCGTCGGCCCTTTACGTGAACCGGGGTCTCGGCACGACTGGGCCGCCCATCCGCATCGGCGTACGCCCGGAGATCACGGTCCTCACGCTCAGGCGCGCGACGCGGAGCGCGTCTTCCCGCTCGCGCGACGAGGATGCGAGCCCTTCCGGCGGGGCGCGGGCGCCGTCCGCCGCGACGCCCCGGAGCCCGGCGCCCGAAGGGGAGGCCGCGATGGCTTCGGCGGCGGCCCTGACGGCGGCGGACTGAGCGAATCGGCATCCGAGGCCGCGCCGCTGGCGTCGGCCTCGGTCGTGCTCGTGCGCCCGCTCTTCGGCGCCCGCCGGGCCTCGGCGACCAGCTCGTCGATGAAGCGGCGGACGGGTGCGCTCCGCTTCAGCGCCGGGTACAGCATCAGCCGCACGTCGACCTCCGGGACGTCGGCCGGCTGGATCAAGATCGACGAGCGGTCGATGCGGTTCAGCGCTAGCTGGGGGGCCAACCCCACGCCCAGCCCGTTGCGGACGTAGGACAGCAGCAGGGAGACGCTGGGCACGTCGATGGTCGAGGCGGCGCGCAGCCCGGAGCGCCCGAGGAACTCGTCGAGGAGGCGCCGTCCCTGGCTGCCCGCGCCGAGGCGGAGGAGCGGCTCGCGTCCCAGCAAGGCGGTGGGCGAGCGCACCCGGCCGTGGCGGGGCCGCGGCGCGACCCAGCAGAACGACTGGCGGCACAGCGCGATCTCGTCGGAGGCGATGGCCCGATCGGTGCTGACCACGGCCGCGTCGACGTGGCCGGCGGCGACCAGGCGGCGCGCCTCCGGCGAGTTGATGGTGGTGATCTCGAACCGCAGCGGCACCTGGTCGTCGAACAGACGGCGCAGGACCGGGCGCAGCAGGGCCTCGCCCAGGTAGTCGGCCGCGGCGACCCTCAGCGTGGTGACGCGCGCCGAGGCGAGCTCCTCCAGGAGCCCCTCGACCGACGAGGCCTCCGCGAACAGGCGCGTGAGCGCGCCGAGCAGCGCCTCGCCCGACGCGCTCGGACGCAGGCGCCGGCCCACCCGATCGAACAGCTTCACGCCGAACCGGTCCTCGACGCGGCGGACCTGCTGCGACACGGCCGACGAGGTCTTGTGCAGGCGGCGGGCGGCCTCGATAACCGAGCCGGTCTGGGCCACCACCAGCACGTCATGAAAGGCGGGCAACAGCGCGGCGTCCATCGCGCATGAATCTTAAGCAATACTTAACGATGGCCGCAACGGATTGTCACTGGACCGTCTGGCGCGGGCCGCGCACAGTGGGACCATGACGCCGAACAAGCCGCGCACCCTCTTCGACAAGCTGTGGGACAGCCACCTGGTCCGTCCGGCCACCGCCGACACGCCGGCCGTGCTGTACGTCGATCTGCACCTCGTGCACGAGGTGACCTCGCCCCAGGCGTTCACCTGGCTGCGCGAGCGCGGCCTGAAGGTGCGCCAGCCGGCGCGCACGGTGGCGACGATGGATCACTCGATCCCGACGACCCCGCGCGGGGCCGACGGCAAGTTCAAGATCCTGGACCGCCAGGCGGAGGCCCAGATCGGCCAGCTCGAGACCAACTGCCGCGAGTTCGGCATCGAGCTGTTCGCGCTGGGCAGCGAGGGGCAGGGGATCGTCCACGTGATCGGGCCCGAGCTGGGGTTGACCCAGCCCGGCATGACCATCGTGTGCGGCGACAGCCACACCAGCACGCACGGCGCGTTCGGCGCGCTGGCGTTCGGGATCGGCACCAGCGAGGTGTCGCACGTGCTGGCCACGCAGAGCCTGCTGCAGAACCGGCCCAAGACCCTGGCCGTCACGGTCGAGGGCAAGCTCCGCCCCGGGGTCACGGCCAAGGACATCATCCTGGCGGTGATCGCGCGCCTCGGAATCGGCGGCGGCACCGGCTACGTCATCGAGTACCGCGGCTCGGCCATCCGCGCGCTGTCGATGGAAGAGCGCATGACCGTCTGCAACATGTCGATCGAGGCCGGCGCGCGGGCCGGGATGATCGCGCCCGACGAGGTGACGTTCGAGTACCTGAAGGGCCGCCCGCGGGCGCCGCAGGGCGCCGCCTGGGAGCGCGCGGTCGCCGCCTGGCGCGCGCTGCCGGGCGACGAGGGCGCCACGTTCGATCGCGAGGAGCGCTTCGACGCCGCCAGCCTCGAGCCGATGATCACCTACGGGACGAACCCCGGGATGGGCATCCCCATCTCGGCGGCGGTGCCGCGCGCCGAGAACGCCACGATGGCGAAGGCGCTCGGCTACATGGGCCTCGAGGCGGGGCACCCGCTGCTGGGGCGAGCCATCGACGTGGTGTTCATCGGCAGCTGCACGAACTCGCGCATCTCGGACCTGCGCCAGGCCGCCACCGTGTTCAAGGGCCGCAAGGTGCCGAGCGGCGTGCGGGCCATGGTGGTGCCGGGGTCGCAGCGCGTGAAGAAGCAGGCCGAGGCCGAGGGGCTCGACCGCATCTTCCTCGAGGCGGGCGCCGAGTGGCGCGAGGCGGGCTGCTCGATGTGCATCGCCATGAACGGCGATCAGATCAAGCCGGGGCAGTACGCGGTCAGCACCAGCAACCGCAACTTCGAAGGCCGGCAAGGCGCGGGTGGGCGCACGTTCCTGGCCAGCCCCCTCACGGCGGCCGCCGCCGCGGTCACCGGCAAGATCACCGACGCGCGCCAGCTCCTCGGCTGAGGCGCCGCGCTTCCCCTTCCACTCGACCGATCCAGCATCAGACGGAGACGACATCATCATGGAGCCCATCCGAACGTTCGCATCGAAGACGGTGGTCCTGCCGATCGAGAACGTGGACACCGATCAGATCATCCCGGCCCGCTTCCTGAAAGTGACGAGCAAGGTCGGCATCGGCGCCCACCTGTTCGCGGACTGGCGCTACGACGCCGCCGGCCAGCCCAAGGGCGAGTTCGTCCTGAACCGTCCGGAGGCGAACGGCGCGGCGGTCCTGGTGGCCGGTGACAACTTCGGCTGCGGGTCTTCGCGCGAGCACGCGCCGTGGGCGCTGTACGACTATGGCTTCCGTGCCATCGTGAGCACGTCGATCGCCGACATCTTCCGCAGCAACTCGCTCAAGAACGGCCTCATCCCCATCGTCGTCGACGAGGGCACCCACCGAGCCCTGCTCGCCAGCCCGGGCGCGAACGTCTCCGTTTCCCTGGAGGACCGCACGCTGACCCTGCCCGACGGCAAGAGGGTCACGTTCCCCATCGACCCCTTCGCCCGCTACTGCCTGATGAACGGCCAGGACGAGCTGGACTTCTTGCTGTCCTGCGACGCCGACATCGGGAAGTTCGAGGCGTCGCGTCTTGTCTAGTTGATCCTCGGAAAGCCGGATATATCCTTGGATTGACGGCCTGACTGGCCGCTTGGAGGTCCGGCATGGAGCGCTTTCTCGACGGCACCGGTGAGGGCAGCATGGAACAGGGCGTGGCGGGCGAGATGATACGGTTGAAAGCGCGACATCGAGACATAGAGCGGAGGCTAGCCGAGCTGGAGCGGCATCTCTCGTTGACGGCGGACGAGCAGGTCGAGCGGGCCCGCCTCAAGAAGGAAAAGCTGTGGAGCAAGGATCGAATGGCCGCGCTGGCGCTGCAGTCGAAGGCGGCCTGAAGGCGGCGGAAGCCCGAGGAGGTGCCGGACCCGGGCGTCCTCCCCTCGATCCGGAGATGCTCGAGCGGCTGCGCCGCTCGGGGATCCGCATCGATCACGACGGTGAGTTTCAGCATGAGGGCCAGCCGGTGCGGCACGAGGGGCTGCGGCAGGCTCTGTTCCGCTGGCTCGATCGCGGCGAGGATGGGCGGACCATCCTGCGCCTCGACGATCACCGCTTCGCGTACGTGGACGTCGACGACACGCCGCTCGTGGCCCGCTCGGCGCGGCGTGACGGCGAGCGTATCTATCTGGGGCTCTCCGACGGGAGCGAGGAGGCGCTCGATCCGGAGACGCTGGATGTCGACGCGGCCGGGGTCATGCGTTGCCGCGTGCGCGGGGGCAGGCTGGAGGCGCGGCTCAGCAGCTCGGCGGCCCTGATCGTCGCCGACGGCGTGGAAGGGGATCCGGCGCGGCCGGTGCTTCGCCTGGGCGCGCGCACCTTTCCGCTCGGCCGCCGGGCCTGAGCCGGCTCCCGTCGGCGGCGCTCACGTCGCCGCGCGGGCCTCGAGGGGCAGCTCGACCGAGACCCGCGCGCCGCCGAAGGGCGGCGGGGCCTCGCCGATGGTCACGTCGCCGCCGTGATCGATGGCGATCTTGCGGACGATGGCCAGCCCCAGCCCGGTCCCGTTCTCCTTCGTCGTGAAGTAGGGGTCGAAGACGCGCTGCCGGTCCGCCGGCGCGACGCCGGGGCCGTTGTCGTCGACGCGGATCGAGGCGACACCCGGGCCCGGGCCCGCCGCGACGCTGAGCCGCACCTCCGGTCGGCGGCCCGCGCCCGAAGCCGCCTGCACCGCGTTCTCGACCAGGTTCGTGAGGATGCGGCGGACCAGCATCTTGTCGCACAACGCCCGCAACGGTGCGGCCGCCCGCTCGACGTGTACGTGCTCGCTCCACTCGGGGTGGGCGCGCGCGAAGTCCTCGATCAACCCGCCCAGATCGATCGGGCTGGGCTCGACCTTGGGCAGCTTCGCGAACGCCGAGAAGTCGTCCACCAGCCGGCGGATCGAGCCGATCTCCTCGTCGAGGATCTCGGCCGCGGTGGCCAGCAGCCGCTGGTAGCGGGGATCGTCGCCGCGGTACTGCGAGCGCAGCTCCTGCACGGCGAGCTGGATGGGCGTCAGCGGGTTCTTGATCTCGTGGGCCAGGCGCCGCGCGACCTCCTGCCAGGCCGAGACCTTCTGCAGGTACTGGAGGCGGGCTCGCGCGTCGTCGAGCTCGCCCACCATCCGATCGAACGCCCGCCCCAGGTCGTCGAGCTCGTCGCGCCCCGTGGGTGCGACGCGCACCGAGAGATCACCCTGCGCCACCCGCTGCGCCGCCGCGCGCAGCGTGCTCACGCGGCGGGTGGCGCGCCGGGCGACGAACAGGCCGATGCCGGTGGCGATGACCAGCACGATGACGATCTCGATGGCCACGCTCTGGAACACGCCGGGCAAGAGCAGAGGCAACACCCGGTCGAGCTCGCGCTCCTGCTCCACCGCCCGGCGCAGCGACAGGAAGTCGGCGTAAAGCTGGCGATCGATCCCGAAGGTCAGCTCGAGCATGCGCGGGGCGCCCGGGCGCGAGCCCGGCAGCTCGACCAGGTTGGGTGGGGCCTCGCGCGCGCGCGCCTGCTCCTCGGGCGGCAGCTCCCACGCGTCGACGACGGTCGTTCCCTCCAGGATGCGCGCGCGCAGCAGGGCCGGCTCCTCTGCCAGATCGGCGGCGTGGGCCAGGCCGTGCGCGCCGATCTCGTCGGCCCGCTGGCGGAAGGTGTCCTTCTGCTGTGCGAAGGTGTTCCGATAGATCTCGAGGGCGTCGCCGAGCGATTGGCGCACGTCCTCCTGATGGCGGGTGTTGATGATCGATACTGTCTTCAAGGTGCGCGACAGCAGGAGCGCGCTGGCGCCCAGGGGAAGGGTCGCCACGATGGTCACGGCTGCCATGATCTTCCATTCGAACCGCCCGGGCAGCGTGAAAGACCGGCGCCGTGGTGCCGGCGGCGCGACGAGCGGTGGCACGCCCGGCGGCGCCGCCGATCCGGGGGGCGGGCCGTGGTCGGCGGGTCCCGTCACGGGCGAGGTCCCTCGAACGGCTGGGAGATGAAGCGGACCTGCCGCTCGCTGTCTTCGATCTGCGGGTTCACGAACACGGTCACGAAGTTGCCGAAGAAGCTGTCGCCGCCGCCCACGCCGGGACGGCGCTGCGCGCCCGCGGGCTGGCGCAACCAGCGACGCACCTCGCCCACCAGCTCGGGCGAAAGCGGGTTCAGATCGCCGCGAAAGGCCAGGTTGTAGCGTTGCCCCGGCTGAAGGGGGCCCGGGAGCTCGACCGGGAAGCGCACGAGCGCCGTCCCCGCGAAGATGGCCTCGGCGGCGCTGGCCACGGTCAGCTCGCGCTCGCCGCCGGCGCCGCTGGTCATGCGGACGCGGAACTTCTCGTCCCAGATGTCGTAGACGATCTCGGCGCGCTGGTAGCCGACGGCCAGGGTCTCGGTGTCGCCGTGTCGAAACAGCTGGACGCGCACGAGCACGCGCGTGGCGAAGCCCGACGTGAGGCGCTCGCGCGAGGCGGCCGTGAACAGATCCTGCAGGCCGACCCACGCGTAGATGACCCGAGGCTGGAGCACGAGGCCGATCCTGCGCTCGGGCAGGTCCTCTTCGGCACGGGCCCGGCCGGGGATGCCGATGGACACCAGGGCGGACGCCGCCGAGAGCATGGGTACGATCAGCGCCTGACGGCGCGTCGGTCCGGCTGACGGGGCGCGCGGCATCAGAGCGGCACGCGCCCGAGCGCGTTGGCGATGGAGAGGGTGAAGACGCCGATCTGGGTGTCGAGCCGCACGCCCAGATCGCCGGTGACGTCGATGGGCCAGGCCGACAGGCCCGAGCGCGTGGGATCGCGGAAGTTGCCGGAGCTGCCCATGGCGAAGGCGCCGAGCGCGACGAAGGCGTCGCCGCTGTACACGAAGGCGTGGCGCCGCCACAGGGGGACCGCGTACTCGAACATCACGCGGGCCGCGAAGTTGTCGTAGCGGTGCCCGGCGATGGCGCTGCCCAGCAGGTTGGGCGACGGCTGCGTCGAGAAGCTGAGGCCCAGCGCGCGCGGGGGCAGGAGCAGGTTCATGTCCCCGACGTAGAAGCGATCGAAGAGGGGCGCCTCGCCGAACAGGGCGCCCGCGAACAGGTGGATGCCGAAGATGTGCCCGCGCCGCACCGGCGTGTACGACGAGCCCTGGAACACGAGCTTGGCGAACTGATAGCTCGAGCCGAGGTTCTCGATGGCGCCCTCGGCGGACAGCGCGACGTGGATGCCGGCGCGCGGGACCAGCGGATCGGAGCGCGTGTCGATGTCCAGCGTGCCGGTGACCGAGCCGACGCGCGAAAAGCCCTGGTGGATCCCGAAGTCGATCGGTTGCGCGGTTCCGTCGGGGAGCAGCCGCGTGCGCTCGGTGGGCCAGGTGGCGGTCACGCCTTCCTCGCGGAAGTCGACGAAGAAGCGGGCGAACGAGGTGAGGGCGCGGCCCATGCCCACCACGCCGCCCACGCGTCGCAAGCCGAGCGCCACGAAGCGCTGCGGATCGTTGTCGGAGTCGGCGCCCGACACCCGGTAGAGCTCGTCGCCGGTCAGCAGGATCCCGGTGCCGCTCAGCGTCAGGCCCGTCCCGAACAGTGGCGGCACCTGCGCGCGCACCCGCGCCCCGAGCTCGCGGGTGGACTCGGTCACCTGCGGGCGGCTGGCGGCCACGAACCCGGCGCCGAGGGAGATGCCCCGGCCGCCCAGGTTCGTCTCGGCGATGTCGAGGCCTCCCCAGAACGGCGTCGCGCGGCTGGTCCCGTAGTAGAGCGCGTTCAGGATGATCGTGCCGCGCTCCTCGACCTCGACGATCAGGTTGGCGCCGCCGCGCGCGGCGCCCTTCTTCAGGGCGAGCCGCACGTCGAGGAAGAAGCCGAGGGAGAGGAGGTGGATGCGCGCGGCCTCGACGCGGCCGTCGGACGCGGTCAGGGCGTCCCCGGCCCGGATCCCCAGCTCACCCACGATCAGCGCGGTGGCCGTCTTGCGGTTGCCGCGCACGATCACCTTCTCGATCGTGTAGCGGGGCCCGAACTCGGGATCGCGGAACGGCGCGAGGGCTTCGTCGGAAGCCGGCTCAGAAGACGGCTCAGAAGCCGGATCAGGAGGCGGATCGGAAGGCGGCTCGGAAGACGCCAGCGTCGGTTCGGGCGCACGCGCCTCCTCGCCGGGCCCAGGTTGCGGCGGCGGAGGCGCCGGCGGTGACACGGGGGCCGCCGGCGGTGACACGGGGCCCGCCGGCGGTGCCTCAGGAACCCGTGCAGCCGCAGCGGCCGTCGCCTTGTCCATGGGCGCGGCGTGGGAGGGCGGGCTCGAGGGTTCGGGCGCGCCTGCGGACGGCGCGCCAGCGCGGTCGCCGGGGACGCCCCGACCTCCCGCGAAGGCATGCGCCCGCGGGGACGCGACGGCCGGGACGGCGGCGATCAGCGTCACTGCCGCCAGGAGACGGGCGCGGATCATCGGCCGTCACTATAACGGCGACGGTGGAAGTCTGTCGAAACCCGCGCGCGACCGGCGCTCGCGGCGCGAGGGTGAGGCGTTCGGCGACGCGCGCCGAGCCGTGCCGCGTGCGCCTGCGTTGCTATGTTTGGTCGATGGATGGTCGTGAATGCGGGGTGGTCACAGGGGGCAACCGCGGGATCGGGCTCGAGACCTGCCGGCAGCTCGCGCGACGGGGGCTGCGGGTCATCCTGACCGGGCGCGACCTCGGGCAGGCGCAGGCGGCGGCCGCCCGCCTCGAGGCGAACGGCAGCAGCGCCGGTCCGGCGCGGGTCGAGGGGTGGGCGCTCGACGTCGGTGACGCGGCCTCCACGGCGGCGTTCGCGGCGCGCCTTCGAGGCGAGGGCGCCCTCGTCCACGCGCTGGTCAACAACGCGGGCGTTTCGCTGCACGGCTTCGACGTCGATCGCGTCACGGGCACGCTGAACGTCAACTACTTCGGCGCGGTGAGGGTGACCGAGGCTCTTGTACCGCTGATGCCGCGGGGCGCTCGGATCGTGATGGTGTCGAGCGGCATGGGCGAGCTCTCGGGCTTCGCGCCGTCTCTGCGCGCGCGTTTCCTCGATCCCGCGCTCGATCGGCCCGCGCTGGACGCCCTTGTCGCGTCGT
>Ga0207639_10003094_pt1 | contig 11188 bp, 14 predicted proteins | sample KBSCornC32_FD_184299 | JGI IMG/M metagenome (GOLD analysis project Ga0207639, IMG submission 184299) | Corn rhizosphere microbial communities from Kellogg Biological Station, Michigan, USA - KBS Corn C3-2 (SPAdes) (version 2) | ecosystem: Host-associated > Plants > Roots > Rhizosphere > Soil ...
AAGGCAAGATGTGTAGCAAGCTGCACAAAAAGAGGCCATGAGGCATGCTCGCAGACCGGAATCCAGTGGCTTAAACACCTCTAGCAAGCCAAATCCCCGCCTGGGCTTTGACATCCAGGGGAACTACGCGGTTTGGATATTGCCCATCCGCGCCGAACGACATATTCTTTGGGATGCTCGATCTGAACGCAATCGGCGAGCTTCAATCGCCTTCTCCGCACATCCAGTGGCTGGCGGTTATTCCCTTGGCGATAGCCGTTGGGCGATGGTTGGGGGATTTGCTCGACTTGATTGTGGGGCCACTCCACGGAACCATGGAATGGGCGAAGTTGGGTGCAATTGGTGGCGGAATCTTCGGTATTGCGTTCTATGTCACGCTCGTTGTGCGCGCGTGATCCCGTAGCTAAGCTCGGTCTATGCGGGCAGCTATGTCGTCTACACCGGAGCGAACTCAGGCTTGGTCTGAGTTCTTCCGACAAGTCTTTCGCTCTGGGGATGCGCTTGTCGGTTTTGCTGCGTGCGCTCTAGGGGGCGTTGGCGTAGGCCTGCTCGTCATAGCTACCGATGCTCACCCTGAGATCCTTTACGCGATCGGCGCGACGGCCGCGGTTGCGCTTGGTTCAGGACTCGTCATCTTGCGTCTCTACGAGTTGCACTTGCGGCTCGAGCTGCGGAAGGCTGATCAAGATCTAGTCAGATTCGGGAGCGATCTCTCCTCTGCTCAGTCGCCGGAAGAGAAGGTGGCGACCTCTCTCTTTGGGGAAGAGATCGAGGCCCTGTTGGCCGAATCCGAAGACCTGCGAAGGCGATCTCGATCCAGATACCGGTGGGAGATCACACGCGCCCTATTGCTTCATCGGGCAGCTATGAGAGAGCTAAGTCGCGCAGCTCAGCACGGTCAAGAGGACGATGATTTCGAAGGAAAGTAGGCCGCTGGTCTGCGATTGAAGCCGATCATCGGAAAAGGCCCTCCTGAGTCGTTTCCGGCGATTGTTCGTCGTCTTCACTCGGCTCTGAATCGACCGGATCGGCTTCTCCGCTGCCAACTGCTGCCCATTCAAGGGCTGCATCGAACTCACGAAGCGCCACGCCGGTCAGCCTCGCACGGCGACGCACCGCACTAGCGTAGACCTTCATCGAGAACCCCGGCTCGGTGTGCCCGAGCTGGTTCGCCACGTACACGGGGTCGTCGCCTAGGGCGAATCGCAGGCTGGCGTAGAGCCGCCGCAGCGAGTGCGGCGTGACCGCTTCGTCAATTGGCCGCAGGCCGATCTCAACAAGCCGCTTGTTCGCCCGCCGGATCGCCGTCTTCAGTCGTCGCTCAACGTTGCTCACGCCCTGACGGCGACCCGTGCGGTTGCGGAACATCGGACCCTCGTTGTTGTAGAGCGTCCGGAGCTTGTAGGCAGCGAGTTCCTTGTGCAGGGCATCGGGCAGGTCGACCTGGCGCACGCCCGCGTCGGTCTTCGAGGCTGCGACGGTCAGGGTGCCGCTGCCTGGATCGAAGTCGGTCCAGTCGAGCCCGCAAGCCTCGCCATTCCGCAGGCCGGCTCCGGCCATCGTGGCGACGATCGGCCGCAGCTTGCGCGACGCCTCCAGTAGCGAGGGCAGTTGCTCGGGCTCGATCGTCGGTCGCTTCGGCGTCGTGTGCTTGACCCTTCGCCGTCGACCACGAGCCGGGTTGCGGGCGGCGTCGATGTGTCCGTAGTCGCCGGCGGCGTCGAGGATCATCGCCAGCAGCCCGATCGACTTGTTGATCTGGTTCGGTCCCAGCGCTCCCTCGCGCAGCTTCGCGGTCTTGTAGCGGTCGACCTCCTCGGCGCCGATCTGGTCGAGGTGCAGCTGGGCGAAGTGGGGGAGGAGGTGGCTGGTCAGCAACCAGCGGTAACACGTGACCGTCTTCTCGCGCAAATCGGGTTCGCGGCCCGCGAGCCATTCGGAAGCGAACTCATGGAAGGTCGGCGGCTCGGCCACCTTCGGAGCTTGCGCCGGCTCGTACGGTCGCCAGAGACCGCGCTCCACATCGGCCAGTACGTGCCGCAGCTCCGCTTCGGCCCGCTTGCGGCTCCAGCCTTCCTCGGCCGTGCCAAGCGATAGGTACCGGCGCTTGCCGTAGGCGCGAAAGCGGATCGCCCAAGCGCGTCCATCCTTCGGCTCGATCACCTGGCCTGTTGCCTGCCGGGGCATCCCTACCTAAGCCGCTGACGGCGGCCCAATCTCTTCCGGCCCGTGAATGGGCAGCAACTCCACCCGTCCCTCCGACCCCTGCGGCTGGCCCGCCCGCTTACCTGAGCGGGCGGGCGGGTCAGCCGCCGGCTCCTCGCCAACCCTTCGCAGCACCCGCGCCGCCCCCTCCGGATCGAACCGAAGCCGCGGCTTCGCGCCGTTGCCGAGCTTGACTGCGCCCAGCTCGATCGCGTGGGAGTAGACCCAAGAGCGCTCGATCCCGAAGCGTTTGGCCAGCTCAGAGGCATCGACCAGCTCGCGCTGCTGGAGCCCACGACGATCGAGCAGCTCGACCACGCGCCGGGCGATCTTCTCCACCGTTTCGGGATCGAGGCGGATGCGTTTGGATTCCATGTATTACTAGTCGATTCGGAAGCCGAAACGCCCCGGTAAGTTGGCTCCACAGGCGAACCTCTGTGTGGGTTCATAATGTGTCGGGGGGTCGAGGTTGGTCTCTCGGCGGGGCTGAGGGACAGGGGTTGCCTCGGTCCTTTCAGCCTGCGGTGGAGGCCGTCTCCTCTTCGATGTCGAAGGCTCCTCGCTGAAAGGTGCCTGGCTGCCATGAGAGTCCGGATAGAAGGTCTTGGACCTCTACTCCGAGGGCACCGGCGAGCTTGACCAAGGTGTCGATGCGAGGCACCCGCCCGCCACGCTCCAGCAGGCCGACCTCGGTGCGATGGATCGAGGCCCGGTGAGCAAGCTCCTCCTGAGTGATGTCAGCCTCCGCGGGCGCTCGTCAAGTTCTCGCCGAAGCGCCGCGCCACGACGCTCAATTGACGCCCCCGAGGAGCTCGTCAAAGCGCACAGCAGCCCTGCTGGGCGCGAGGCGGCGGCAGTCGCAGGTGATGAGCCCATCGCGGGCCAGCTCGCGCACTGCTCGCTCCACGGCGTCCTCACCGCCTTTCTCTCGCAGCGCTTCGGTGCGCAGCGCGACCTCCAAGATCGTCAGCTGAGCGGGCCGCAGAAGCAGGACTTCGGTGAGGACCGACCTTTCCACGATCTCGTCCTCTTGAGCAGGCGTCAGCGCGCGCCGCCGGATATCTTCATCGTGCATGGGAGCTAATACCTCCTGTGCCACGCCCCCGGCAGTTCACGCTGCGCGGGGGCACTTTCTATGTCGGCGGCGAGCCTAGCTGAAGTTCTGCTAAATCACAAGTGCTGTGACAGGTGGATCGAAGCGCCTGTGTTTGAGACGGTCCCACTATGCGTCGCTCCGATCAGCCTCAGCCCGCGCTGGGCAAAGCAATCCGGCAGCTCCGCGGGAAGCGCGGCCTGACTCAGGAAGCCCTAGCCCACGAGGCCGGCATCACAGTCGGCCACATGTCGATGATTGAACGTGGCTACTCCAACCCGACGTGGGCGACCGTTAGGGCAATCTCTGTCGGTCTTGAGGTACCCATGGATGTCCTGGCCAAGCTCGCGACTGACCTAGACACCTAGTCGAAGGCGCCCCGCTACGGAAGCGTCTTGTTGATCCGCCCAATAAGGGTCTCGAATCGAGAAAGGGTCTCGTCTGAAAGCTTCGGAAGTAGATCAGCGCGGCTTCGAAGCAATATCTCTGCTGGTCGACCATGGTCAAAATCCGACCCGACATTCTCTGCAATACGCCGAATAATTCTGTCGCCTTGGCCGAGGTCGCCTTCTGTGATCTTTGTTCCAAAGGTTCGGTTGTAGAGATCCAAATACTCCTTTGTGGAAAACAAGTCCTCGATGTCCGCATTCTTCCGCTCCAAGATCTCGCCTATTGGAATAAGGCGAGACTCCTCCAAGAGCCCTGTTGCGATCATGTCAGTCAGCCGCTGGGTGCCCTTCGAGCTTGAGTCGATCAACACAGTGACGTTGAGGTGGCTACCCAGTAGTGCCACAAATGTCGGGATGTTTTGGGCACCACCCACCGGGGTTAGCGTCCAACGTGAATCTAGGATCTCGCGATCTTTTTCTCCCAGCAGCTCGCTAAGAAGCGTCAGATACGTAAAGTCGGATGTCCCCTCAATTACGAGGTTGTCTTCCCCCACGAAGAGGCTTTGAGCAATGTCGTAGCCAAGAGCCGCTTGGAGAGGGAAGAGACTGTCTGGATCTCGCGCAAGCGAACTCTCTGATGCCACGGCACCTTCGTCAGGGCCCCTATCCTCGACTATGCGTGCTCGTTGGATCTTGCCGGGCTCAACCATGAAGGGCGAGTGGGTCGTATAGAGAACCTGATGCGAGGCGGCGAGACGCTCGTCGATAAATCGAAGGTAATCGGACTGCGCGCGGCCGTGAAGGCTCAGCGCAGGCTCGTCTAGAAGAACAACCACCGGCTCCTCGGTGCCCTCAAATTCGGAAAAAGCTGCGAGAAAAGAAAAGAACCACTGGAAACCCGCTGAACGTTGATCGAAATTATTCGTATAACCGTGGCGCCTATCCTTAACCCGTGTCTCTAGAAACCGGGCAACGGCCTGCTGGCCATTACCGACGTCCACAGTCTCCTTGTCAACGTCCATTTCGACCGATAGATCCGGATTCTGCTTCCAGTACTCAAAGACTTGTCGGGTGAGCTCATTTGAAACTGCCTCAAGCTCCGCCTTTCTGATCTCATAGGTCTCCTCGCCGAGCATCCCTGTCTCAGTGCCTGCGAGCTTCAGCAACGCTCGGGCAGTTTGCAGTCCGCTACCGCCTGGGCTATCCCCATCACCCGCCAGCTCAGTGAGATCGACACGGCCTGGAAGTTGCGAGTAGGCATCGAAGTAGAAAAATTTTGGGAGCCGTGGTTTTAGAGCTTTCCAAGCGACACGCCAGGTTTCGCTAGCCATGTTCTCCATGGCCTCCTCCAGCGAAACGAGCGCCTGGGGTGCGTGCGTCTCGGGATCTCCGTCCACCTGCTGACGCCATTGCTCGACAATCCGCTTCATGGCCCCCAGGTCGTAAGCCTTCTCGAAACGCTTGGCGTTAGTTGCGCTCAGCTCCAGGCGCTCGCAAACGTTTTCGACCGCCTTACGCGAACTGCAGGGGACCGTGATCGTAAGCCCGCCGCTGTAATTGCGCGAAACGACGAGATCGGTACCCGTAATGACATCAGCGCCCAAGTTGGCCTCTGCGGCCGAGACGTCATCGTCGTTTAGGGCGAATGTTGCGGTTATCGCGTTGGTTGCGTCAATAACACCAGCCTTTCGGTCTCGAACCTCCATCCAACGGGGGTAATGCTGAATAACGTCAAATCCAGCCTCATGGGCCGGATTGAGCCTGTACAGGGCCTGTAGGAGCGCTGTCTTTCCGGCCTCGTTCTTACCGACAAGGGCAGTTACATCCGACTCGACAGAAATCTCGCCAGAGTCGAGAATGTTGCGAAAGCGCCTGACGCGAAAGCTCTTTAGCTGCACAATCCCGGTGTCTATCAGATGCCGTACCTGAAAGGGATTTGCAGTGTTCCCAAGCGTCTTTTATCGAGAAGCGTTTCCCTGAATGCGAGAGGCACTAGTGCCCAAATGGAAGACTGATGCCCGCAAACTGCGGCAATTCTGCGGCAAAGTATTCAGCCGTCAGAAGTGACCGAATCCACTTGGTCATGCAGATTCTGATCGCTTGCCGGAGACCTTTCGGCGCACCTCACACGCGAGAGGTCGCTAGTTTGAAGCCAGCGGCACTCTCAGATCGCTCCAGCGTTGGCTAGCGGGCGCCCCTCATGGCACTTCTTGAACTTCTTCCCGCTCTCGCATGGACACGGATCGTTTCTTCCAATGTCCTTGACCTCGTCAGGCGTCAGCCTGCGGAACTCGTACTGCTGCCTGCCGACCATCTCGTCTAGTTCCTCTTGCACTGGCAGCTCAAAGCGCTTGACGAGAAGATCGAGGTGGTTGGCAAATGGCCAGTAGGCTGCGAATAGCCCCTTTTCGATCCGTCTGAGCGATGGGCCAATGGAGAGGTAGATGCCTTCTTCGTCCATCCGATTCCCGGCGCTCGCCAAGCCAGACACCGTTGCATGCAGAAGTTGGTTGTTGTCGCGGTGTACTACCCGCAAGAAGTTCCACAGCATCTTGCGTCCATCCTCTGGCCAGTACTGCTCGATGTCGGCGACCAGGTCTCGGATGTTCGAGTGGCCCGTCCACGGCCGCTCCCCGTATTTGCCGAATTTAGCTTCCAGATTGACCAGTTCCTCGGGCGCAATCTCTGGTCCATGGAGACCATCCTCAGCCGAGACCCAGCCAGCCTGCTCAATAAGGCGCACCTGTTGGTAAAGGTCATATGTATATGCCTGAGTGAATCGCTCGCGCGCCTCTCCTTCGTTGTGGTGTACCCAGAAGCCCACGGCCATACCCTCGAAAAGCGAGCGGTTCAGCATGGCTGCCTGCTCACCAAATCCCTGCTTGATGAGCCGCATCGCGGCCTTATAGGTCTTGGCTGAGCGGGCAAACCCAAGGGCGAAGATCTCGTCTGCAACCGGCGGGTCGTCAATTGCCGCCTTCTTGATCGTGCGACCGCGCCAGGGTGTTAGGGCGTTCTCAGAGAAGTCGGCGAGCTCCTCACACGCCTTGATTTCATGCTCGTAGTGCTCCCGGATCAGTGCTTCGAGAGCGACGACGTCACTTTCGGGCATTGTGGGCTCGATACTGGCCATAGACCCACAAGGGTAGGGACGTGGACTCTCGCCCGATTTCGGGGCTTCCCCCTTTTGCGCCAAGCGACAGTCGATGAGCGCGACGAGGCGAAGCCGCAGGCCCTGAGCTGGTTGCGCTGTCCCAGACGTTTGGGCAGCGCGACGGCTCCGCTGCCCAAACGCCCGCCAATCGTGCGTAATTCACAGGAATCCCGGAACGTGTAGGACGCGGCACTTTTCTATTTGCAGAGCCGAGAACCCCAACTCTCCAAGCTCAATTAGGAGGGAGTCGCTCTATCCAGCTGAGCTATCGGGGCTGGAAGGGCGAATCGTAGTGGCTCAAGACTTCATCTCGGCGAGGTGCGTCACGTCAAGCACCCGAGACGTACGCGCCAAGGTTCTTTAAGAAAGAAGGCGGGCCACGAGAAGTTTGTCTCGCGACCCGCCGCTCCCTAGAGCGCTTACTCCCCGAAAACGAATCGCTGTAGCAAGACGAGAATGATTACCGCTTGAATTACCAGGGCAGCTTCAATGAGATCCTCCTTTCGCCTACTGGTCCCACTGGTTTCCACCCCGGGTCGTCAGCTATCGACAAGATAGACCTGCAATGGGACGTGCGAGGGAGGTGCAAGTCCTAAGCTGCGATTTCCGAAAGCAATTCGCGGCACCAGTCAACAGCGAATTCGGCAATGTCGGCCGCCCGCTTGCGATCAAGCGATTCCATTGGCGCATCGTCATAGCGAAACTCTGCGGCCCAAGGGGTCAACCAGCCCACTTGGGCCGTCTCAGCTGGAAGTTCGATCTCGCTTTGGTTGGCGAGCGCCAAGAGGAAGTCGAGATCATGGGTCTTTGGGAAGTCGACGCCATGCAGGGTGAGAGCGACCTTGAGCGCCTTCTCGACCGCTTGCTGAGCATGGAAGCCGATCGGGTCGTCGCTCACCTCTAGATCGGGAACGAGCTTCTGCACGACCAGCAGATCGCTCGCTGCCTTGCCAGCGAGCAGTTCAGCAACCTCAAGCTGCTCAGGAATGGGCGAAGACTTGGCCATCGCGAAGAGCGTGGTAGACGACCGTGCCGGGAACCTTTGCTCGCCGCTCAGCCAGTCGCTGGTCGAGAACGATGATGTCGACCGGGAGGAGGATGTCGCCAATCGCCCGGCGTAGTCGATCCCACTCCTCGCGTCGATTTGCGACCTCTGGCTCAATTACGAGAAAGTCGACGTCGCTGTCAGGACGCTCCTCGCCGCGGGCGTGGGATCCGAACAGGATCACCTTGGAGTCGACGCCGGCAGCCTCGGCCAGCGCTCTTCCGGCTTGCTCGATCAGGTCGCGAGACGCCATGTCGACACGGTAGCGGTAGGAGGGGGCAGACAATGCAATCCATTGGGCAGCAGAGCATCCTCGCTGCCCAAGCCGGAATAGAACCACGGCAATCGACTGGAATCCGCGCCCGCGGGCGGCACGGCGCCAACTGCATTCCAAAGCCGAAAACGCGCACTCCTCCGACTCGCTTAGGAGGGAGTCGCTCTATCCAGCTGAGCTATCGGGGCGAGATGGCAAAGCGTAGAGGCTAGGCCGCTCAGGGATTCGGCCTCGCTTGATGCTTTCAGCCCGCTTGCAGGAGCGAAGTGACCGATTTGCGCAGGGTCGCTGGGTCGACGGCCGGAAATCGGAAAAGCTCGGGCTCTATCGCCTCGAAGAGCTCTAGTAGGGCTTTTGGCTCAACCTGTCCGGACCGAACCATGCTGGCAACGTCTTCGAGGTCGAGATCGAAGCCCCGCTCGAGCTTTGAGAGCGCCTGCGAGTAGAGGTCGAAGTCGAATACCTCCAGATTGCCCTCCCGGAAGAGGAACCGGGAGCGCTGCTGCCATCCGGGAAGAGGGGGGAGAAAATCCAACGGAGAAGCAAGCTCCACGTTCACCGAAAGCTCGTTCTTGAGGTCCCTGATCCTGGTCAGGGCTTCGTCCGAATCGGGCTCGAAGCGTACGTCGATGTCGACCGTCGAAGCTCGCCATCCTTCGAGAACGGCTGTAGCCCCGCCTGTGAGGTACATCCGCGTGCCAGGGTCGACGAAACGTCCCAGCTCCCGGGCCAAACGCCGAATGCGATCGGCGTCAGCTGCTTCGCGCACGTTCCGCCGCCCCGGCGAAGCTGGCAACGCGAGCGAGAATGGCGTTGTAGCGGGAGTGCGCACCATCGCCTAGCTCGTCACTCAGCCGCTTGTAGAGCTCATGAGCAGCCGGCGGCTCTCGCCGAGGGGCGGGAACGACGACCGGGCCCAGTCCCATACGGCTCAGGCGCGTCGCCGCAGACCTGACGGCGAACGCGTTCACAGTCTCGCGGCCAGCCGCCGCGTCGGCGATTCCGGCGAGCACTATCTCCGCTCCCGGCAGTTCCTTCAAGCGCGCCTCATCCATGGCCTCGCATCATGCCATTCGATAGCGGAGCCTCAGGCGTAGAGGCTCTCGGAAGCAAGCTCCTGTGCCCGTCTGCTCCAGAGCTTGACCTGCATGAAGACGTCGTCGCCGTAGGCCTCGAGGGCGTCGAGGGCGAGCAGGGTGAAGCGGCCGTTGGAGATCTCCTCCTGATCGACCGTTTCCCCGTCGAGCTCGGCGGTGGCGGCGACGGCTCCCTGCACTAGGGGGCGGCCCCAGACGAGCGTGACCGCACCGGCCCGCCCATTCTCTCCGCGCCAGCGCCCGATCACCTCGTCGTTGAGGTCGATTTTCCAGCCGGGATTGTCCTCGGCAAGAACGTCGGTGAAGTCGGCGGCGGCGCGGAACTCGGCCGGCTCACCCGCTTCGGGCTGGACATACGAGACGTGGCCGAAGAGCTCCAGCGCGCCATCGGGACCCTCGGTGCGCGCCGTGCAGGGAACCCAGACGCGGCCTCCCCAGGTGCGCTCGGGGTACCAGTCGAGCTCGGCGGGCAGCTCGACGCCTTCCGGCAAGTCCTCGATCGCATCGCACTTCTCGCGGAATGCCTCGCCGAGCCGCTCGGCAAAACGTCCGTGCGGAATTCCCTCCTGGGTCGAGTCGGCGATGAAGCGGGGGATCGGGCGGGGGTTGGGCGGCATCAGAGGCACTCGCGCAGGTCGGCCGCGGCGCGCTCGGGAGGGTAGGTGTTGATGTCGACGCCGGTGGCGAACTCGAAGGAGGCCTTGATGCTGAGCCGCGGCGCGATGTCGACGTGCCAGTTGAAGTGTTCGGTGCCGCGCGGCGCGGTGCGCACCCAGAGGTTGAGCTCGGGGCAGCTCTCAAAGCGTTCGGCAAGCAGTCTCAGGGCCGTGTGGATCATCGCCACGCCGCCGCCGTCCTCAGCGAAGCTGGGGGCGCCCGATCGCGGGATCACCCGCAACTCGAAGGGCGAGCGCGAGGCCCAGGGGCAGATCAGGGCCGCCTCGTCGTCGATCGCGACCAGGCGCTCCTTGCGGCGCAGCTCCTCGACCAGGATCTCTCCGAGCAGCCCACCGCCAGCGGTGCGTTCGGCGTAGGCGCCGACCCGCTCGCGCTCGCGCGCCACCGCCGCCGGCACGAAGTCGAGGGCGTAGAGCTGGGCGTGGCTGTGCTCCAGCGAGGCACCGGCACCGCCACCCTCGTTGACGATCAGCTGCACGTAGGAGGCGCCGGCGTGGGCGCGCATGCGCTCGCGCCAGGTCTCGACCGCGGCGCCGAGCTGCTCTGCGCTTAGCTCGCACATCGAGGTGACGTGCGTGGGGGTGTTGATCAGCACCTCGTGGGTGCCGGTCGCCGGACGCGAGGAGAAGAGGTCGGGTTCGCCGGAACGGCGCGACTCGAGCAGCGGGTCTCCGGCGCTTGCGAAGGCACCCGCCTCGCCCGAGCGCGCCGCCGGCTCCGCGCCCCCGTTTGCCTCATTCGCCAGGGCGGGATAGAGGTTCGGCACCACCCGCGTCGTCCAGCCCGGGCTGTCCGCCTCGCCGCCGCCCGGCCGTGTCGCGTAGACCTCCGGCGGGGTGCGGTCCTCGCGCCCCTCGCAGAAGGGGCAGTTGTCCGGCCCCTTCGGTTCGCTCCTGGGCAGGTTGAAGCTGTCGGGGCGATCGGCCCTCCCCGGGGCGAGGATCGCCGGCAGCCCGGAGAGCTGGTCGATGCGCAGTTCGGGCGAGCTCAGGAGCGGGAGGGTGGCAGGTCGGGCTCGGGCTCGACGGGCGGTGGTGGGGGCTCAGACGGTGGCTTCGGCGGGGCGGGGGGGGCCTTCGGTCTTTTTCTGCCTTGCTCGCCGCCCAGGAACGGTTCGATCATGTCCATTGGCAGCGGGAAGACCACCGTCGTGTTCTGGTTGCTGCCGATTTCCAGCAGGGTTTGCAGGTAGCGCAGCTGCAGTGAGGCCGGGTTGGTGCTGATGATGTCGGCCGCGTCGGTGAGCTTCTGCG
>Ga0207639_10003095_pt1 | contig 11182 bp, 10 predicted proteins | sample KBSCornC32_FD_184299 | JGI IMG/M metagenome (GOLD analysis project Ga0207639, IMG submission 184299) | Corn rhizosphere microbial communities from Kellogg Biological Station, Michigan, USA - KBS Corn C3-2 (SPAdes) (version 2) | ecosystem: Host-associated > Plants > Roots > Rhizosphere > Soil ...
ACGATCGTGCCGGCCCCTCGCCGCGCTTGCGCTGCCCAACCTCGATCGGTGTCACAGTCGCCTCCGTGTCGCTTGGCGTGGATGCCGCCACTGCAGGGGCAGCCGGCGTCGCCGGCATGGGCGGCGCTGGAGGCACTGCAGGCGTCGGCGAGGGGACTTCGGCTTCGGTGGTTTCGGGAGCAGGTTCGGCGACCGGCACCACCTCGACCCTGGCCGGCGTCGCATTCATCTGCCGGTAGAGGGCCATGGCCCGCAGCATCTCGCCCGCCGAGATGGAGTCCGCGTCGCTGAGCTCGCCTTGGTCGCGGCGGAGGGCATCGTTGACCACCATCAGAACCAGCACCAGCACCACCGGCAGCAGGTCGATCGAGATCGCGCCTGCCCAGCTCGGGATGAAATCCTGCCAGTAGCGCAGCACCGCCTCCGCCGCCGAGAGCGGCTGGAAACGGCGGGGCGCCACGGGCGGCTCGGCCAGGATCTTGTTGGCGGCATCGGCCAGCGCCTGCGACTGGGCCGCGACCGACGACTTGACCGAGTCCATCGCCAGGTCCTGCCGCTGCTGGAGGTCCTGCGTCGATCCGTTGGCGACCGGCGCGATGAAGCCGAGCGACAGGTCGGCCGCGGCGCGCTTCACCGATGGCGCAACACTCGTTTCCTGCAGCGCCGCAATCACAGCCGCGAGTTGCACCACCTCGGCCGAGAACTGGTCGGATCGCGGCCCGATCTCGCCGCCGGCCGACAGCAGGTCACGCATGTTCTTGAGATGCTGGCTGCCCTCATCGAAGAGCTGCTGCACCTTTTCCTGGCTGCCAGTGATGGTTTTGCCGAGCTCATCCATTTGTGTAGACATCTGGGTGAGGAGCTGCACGACGCTGCCCGAGCCGGTTGTCCCCGACAACGCACCTGTATCCCGCTCATCAGCTGCGAGCTTGGCGAAGCGGTCCGATGCGCGCTGCACATCCGGCAGCAGGCTTTGGCTGGCGAGCGCGTTGGCATGGGCGTCGTCGAGATCGGCCGCATAGCCCGAGAGGGTTTCGGCGAGGTGCTGTTCGAGCGCCGCCGAACCGGCAAGCGCTGCCGCGTTGAGCCAGCTCGACATCGCCATGATCATGAAACAGCCGATCGCCATCACGAGGAACAGCAGGGCGCGGCGGCCGATGCCCGTGACCAGCGGCATGAAGCGGAGGAAGAAGGTCCAGAAGGCGTAAATGGCGACCGACACCGCCGCCGCGTAGATGATCGCGCCGAAGAAGACGAAAGTCGGCGAGCCATCGAGCAGCCCGCGCACGCCGAGATAAGTGTAAACACCCGAGGCAAGCGCCAGCACGGCGAGCGCAAAGCGCGTCATGGTCTCGACGCCGCGCAGCGTCTCGGTGAGCCGCGCCGCATTGGATTTCAGCAGCATTTTCCCCTCGCCCCTCGACAGTTAACGAAAGACTAACACGGCGAAGCGGGCAAGATCACGGCGGGTTTTGCTAGGGTTAAGCGCAGGGACAGCAGTGACGCGACGGAGAGGCTGGGGTTTATCCGTGGCTTAGCTGCGGGTCACGGTCAGTCTTGCGGGCGTGGCGTACCCCCACCCCTGACCCCTCCCCGCAAGGGGGAGGGAGAATAGTGCTCAACCACCAGCTCGGCGGGGGCTGGATAGTCTCTGAGGCGCCGCATCGTCTCCCTCCCCCTTGCGGGGAGGGGTCAGGGGTGGGGGTTCTTGCGAGGCACGCCGTCCGCCGCCAGCACAGCCCTAGCCCCTCGCCAACCTCCGCAGTACCTTCTCCAGCCGTGCCCGCTTGGCCGGCTGCGGCACACCCCGCAGGCGCGCGGTGATGATGTCCACAAGCCTCGCCTTATCCGCTCCAGCCACTGCACCGGCCGCCGCCTCCGCATAGCTCGGCAGCTGGTTGACCGCGGCGCCCTCGACCATCGCGAGCAGTGGAGCTGTCGCCGTGGCGTGCCCTGCGCTAACCAGCGTCGCCAAAATCGCCACCGCCTTGTCCTTGGCAATGACGGAGCCGGCGTCGGCCGCAGCCACGATCTCGGGCAGCCGCTGCGCCAGCGTATCTCCCGCGACGCCGGCAATTGTCGCGAGCGCCGTCATCGCGCCCCAGGCCATCCGGTTGTTCTTCGAGCGCAGCGCCGAAAGGAACGCATCCGCGTACCCCGCGATCAGCTCCGGGCGCCGCTCGCCGATTTCGTAGAGCGTCTTGATGGCGTCGTTGGCGATTGCCGCCTTGCCGCCCAGCGCCCCGACCAGCTCCGCGATCGCCGCCATGTCCCCGCTGGCGGCGAGTTTTTCCGCTAGCTCGACATTCGGCCGCTCGTCGTTGCGGCCGAGGGCAGAGGCAAGCTCGCCGAGGACGCTCACGGCAGGCGCTCAAGCATTGACCGCCACGTCGAGCGCCAGCGTCACCATCTCCTCGAGCGAAGATTGCCGCTCGGCGGCCGAAAGCTCCTCCTTGCTGACGAGCCCGTCGGTCATGGTGCAGATCGAGAGCCCGCTCGCCCCGAACCGGGCGCAAAGCGTATAAAGCGCGGCGGTCTCCATCTCGACCCCGAGCACGCCGTGCGCGATCAGCGTCTCGTAGGCCTTGAGCCCGTCGACGTGGTAGAAAATGTCGGACGACAGCATGTTGCCCACATGCGCCGTCATGCCCGCCGCCTTGGCGCGCCGCGCTGCGTCGGCCAGCAGGTCGAAGTCGGCGATCGGGGCAAAATTGTAAGGACCGAACGCATCGCGGACGATGGTCGAATCCGTCGTCGCCGCCTGCGCCAGGATCAGGTCGCGGACATGCACGTCCTTGCCCAAGCCCCCGCAGGTGCCGATGCGGATCGCGGTCTTCACCCCGTAGAAGTTGAGGAGCTCGTGCACGTAGATCGCGAGCGAGGGCTGCCCCATGCCGGTCGCCTGGACGCTCACGGGCTTGCCCTTCCACGTGCCGGTGAAGCCGAGGCAATTGCGCACGGCATTGACCTGCCGCGCCTCGGTGAGAAAGGTCTGGGCCACCCACTTGGCGCGGAGCGGATCGCCCGGCAGCAGCACGGCCTCGGCATAGTCGCCCGGTTTTGCGGAATTGTGAGGGGTCATTTCGCGCCTTCTCGCTGGGTTTTCGGCATCCTAGCGGGCGTACCGCGCGACCGGCAACAGCGCTTGACCGACCCGCCCTGCTGGTTCATTACACCGCCGGACTTCGCGAGGTTCTGCATATGGAAAAGTTCAATCAGCTGACGGGTGTGGCGGCGCCGCTGCCGATCATCAATGTCGATACCGACATGATCATTCCCAAGCAGTACCTCAAGACGATCAAGCGTACCGGCCTCGGTTCGGCGCTCTTTTCGGAGATGCGCTACAACGAAGACGGCTCGGAAAACCCCGATTTCGTGCTCAACAAGCCGGCTTATCGGCAGGCGAAGATCATTGTCGCCGGCGATAATTTCGGCTGCGGCTCGAGCCGCGAGCATGCGCCGTGGGCGCTGCTCGATTTCGGCGTCCGCTGCGTCATCTCGACCAGCTTTGCCGACATTTTCTACAACAACTGCTTCAAGAACGGCATCCTGCCGATCGTCGTCACGCCCGAGCAGCTGAAGCTTTTGATGGACGACGCCGAGCGCGGCGCCAACGCCACAATCTCGGTCGACCTCGAGGCGCAGACCATCCGCGGCCCCGATGGTGGCCAGATCCATTTCGACATCGATTCGGCCCGCAAGACGACGCTGCTCGAAGGCCTCGACGACATCGCCATGACGCTCAAGGCCGACCCGAAAATTTCCGGCTTCGAGCAGAAGGTTCACCAGAGCCGTCCCTGGATCTAACCAAGCCCTTCCGTTGTCGCGTTTCCGAACCGCAAAGCGGCTCTCGCTTTTGCCGGCAACGCTCCGAGCGAGTAAAACATGGTCAAGCGCATCTCCACCGGCTCGCCCTTCGAGGCGACCTTCGGTTACTCCCGTGCGGTCGTCGACGGCGACCGCGTCCACGTTTCGGGCACCACCGGCTACGACTACGCCACGATGAAGATGCCCGAAGGCGTCGGCGAGCAGGCGAGCAACGCCCTCAAGACCATCGAGAAGGCCCTGAACCAGGCCGGCGCCAAAATGGCCGACGTCGTGCGTGTCACCTACTATGTGGGCGACCGCTCCTATGTGGACGACGTGGTCAAAGCCGTCGGGCCGGTGTTCAAGGACATCCGTCCGGCCGCCACCATGCTGCTCGTCGGCATGATCGAAGAGGCGATGAAGATCGAGATCGAGGTCGAGGCCCGGATCGGGGCATCGGCATCGTAACGTTTGGCGGCCCTCGCCCTTCGACAGGCTCAGGGTGAGGTCCTGTGGTGTTGGCTCCCGTTCGCCCTCATGGTGAGCCTGTCGAACCACGAGGGCGCGGCACGGCGGATCGACAAACCGAGATGGACATCACCCTCGTTCTCGATCCCGCGCCGGCCGACGAGAAAGCCGTCCTTGACGGTCTCAGGTCGTACAATGAGGCTGCCGGTGGGCCGAGCGGCCACCAGCCCATGGCGGTGCTGCTCAAGGACGATAGCGGGCAGACGGTCGGCGGGCTGACGGGCCGGGCGATCTACGACTGGCTGTTCATCTCGCTGCTGCACATTCCAGAGACCTATCGCGGCCAAGGCGTCGGCACGAAACTGATGGCCAGGGCCGAGGAATTCGCGCGCGACCGCGGTCTCGCCGGCATCTGGCTCGACACCTACGACTTCCAGGCGCGCGGCTTTTACGAAAAGCTCGGCTTCAAAGTCTTCGGCACCATCGACGGCCACCCGCGCGGCGGCGCCCGCTACTTTCTCGAAAAGCGGCTCACCCCTTCCCCCTCCAACTGACGGCAGACCCATGGCCAAGCATCTCTTCCTCCTCCCCGGCGACGGCATCGGCACCGAGATCATGGCCGAGGTCGAAAAGCTCATCGCCCATCTCAACAAGACGGGCGCGACCGATTTCACCACCGACCGCGGGCTCGTCGGTGGCTGCGCCTATGACGCGCATGGCGAAGCGATCTCCGAAGCCGACATTCAAAAGGCGCTCAACGCCGATGCGGTGATCTTTGGCGCCGTCGGCGGCCCCAAGTGGGACAAAGTGCCGTATGAGAAGCGCCCCGAAGCCGGCTTGCTGCGCCTCCGCAAGGACCTCGGCCTTTTCGCCAATCTCCGTCCGGCGATCGTCTATCCGGCGCTCGCCGATGCCTCCTCGCTCAAGCGCGAGGTCGTCGAAGGCCTCGATATCCTCATCGTTCGCGAGCTGACGGGCGGCGTCTATTTCGGCGAGCCCAAGGAGATCACCGACCTCGGCAACGGCCAGAAGCGCGCCGTCGACACGCAGGTTTACGAGACCTATGAGATCGACCGCATCTGCCGCGTCGCCTTCGATCTCGCGCGCACCCGCAAGAACCTCGTCCACTCGGCCGACAAGAAGAACGTCATGAAGTCGGGCGTCCTCTGGGACGAGATCGCCCATCAGGTCGCCGCGGATTTCAAGGACGTGAAGTTCGAGCACATCCTCGCCGACAACTGCGCCATGCAGCTCGTGCGCAATCCCAAGCAGTTCGACGTCATCGTCACGGACAACCTGTTCGGTGACATCCTGTCGGACGCCGCCGCGATGCTCACCGGCTCGCTCGGCATGCTGCCCTCGGCCTCGCTCGGCGCGCCGGATGCGAGCGGCAAGCGCAAGGCCCTCTATGAGCCCGTGCACGGCTCGGCCCCGGATATCGCCGGCAAGGGCATCGCCAACCCGATCGCCATGATCGCAAGCTTCGCCATGGCGCTGCGCTACTCTTTCGGCCTCGTTTCGGTCGCCGACAGCGTCGAAGCCGCGATCGCCGCGGTGCTCGCGGATGGCCTGCGCACCGGCGATATCGCCGAGCCCAACCACAAGACGGTCGGCACCACCGAAATGGGCGACGCGATCATCGCGCGGCTCGGCTGAGGAGAGGTCGTTCCAGCACCTGAGTTGGCCTCAAGGCCCCCTCACCCTACCTCTCCCCCTGAGGGAGAGGGGACGATGGGGCGCCGCTTCGCCTTCCCTCTCCCTCGGGGGAGAGGTCGGTCCGGTAGGACCGGGTGAGGGGGCCTTGCCGTATGCGCTGCCGCACGGATTGGCGGCCTTTCGTGACCCCGCGAGCCAGCCAGGATACTCTGCCCAGAGGCGTGAGGAGTGGGACCAATGAGCAATGAATGGCGTGCCGTGCTCGGCGCGGCGGTGGATCATGCGATCGCCTATCGCGACTCGCTCGAGACGCGGCCGCACGCGCCGGCGCTCAATTACCAGCAGATGCGGGCCCGCGTCGCCGCACCGACACCCGAGCAGGGCACGGCGCCACAATCCGTGCTCGATGAGCTGGTGACGCTCAGCGATCCCGGCCTCATGTCGGTCGCGGGGCCGCGCTTCTTCGGCTGGGTGATGGGGTCGTCGGCCCTGCCCGGCGTCGCGGCTGATCTCGTCGTTTCCGCCTGGGGCCAGAATGCCGGCTATCAGGGCACCGCGCCCGCCATGGCGGCGATCGAGGAGGTGGCCGAAGGCTGGCTGCTCGACATCCTCGACCTGCCCCGCGGGTCCGGCATCGGCTTCACCACCGGCGCGACCGTCGCTAATGCCATCTGCCTCGCGGCCGCGCGCACGCGCGTGTTGCTCAACGTCGGTTGGGATGCGGATGCCGACGGCCTCTTCGGCACGCCACCGATCACCGTGTTCGTCGGGGTCGATGCCCACTCCTCCGTCTTCTCGGCGCTGCAGCTCATCGGCTTTGGCTACAACCGCGTCATCAAGATCGCCGCGGATGGGCAGGGCCGCATGGACGTCGAGGTGCTGAAGGACGCCCTGCCGCGCCATCCCGGCCCAAAAATCGTCATCGCGCAGGCCGGACAGGTCAACACCGGCTCGTTCGATCGCTTCACCGCGCTCGTCGCCGCGAGCAAGACGGCGGGCGCTTGGGTACATGTGGACGGCGCCTTCGGCCTCTGGGCGCGCGCCGCGGCGAGCCTCAAGCCGCTGACTGCCGGCATCGAGGGCGCCGACTCGTGGGTGACCGACGGCCACAAATGGTTGCAGGCGCCCTATGACGTCGGCTTCGCCATCGTCAAGGACCGCGAGGCGCACCAGCGAGCCATGAATAACTGGGCGAGCTATCTGCCGGTGATCGAAGCGGGCGACCGCGTGCCGTCGGCCTTCGTGCCGGAGCTGTCGCGCCGGGCGCGCGGCGTCCCCGTTTGGGCCATGCTCAAGGCCCTCGGCCGAGCCGGCATTGTCGAGCTGATCGAGCGCAACGTCGCCGAGGCGCAGCACCTCTGCGCCCGCCTCGCCGCCGAACCCGGCGTGACGGTGCTCAACGACGTGATCCTCAACCAGGTGATCGTCGAGTTCGGCACCGGCGACCTCGCCGCGCGGAAAACCGCGACGGAAAAGGTGATCGCCGCAGTCCAGGCCGACGGCACCCTGTTCGCCGCCGGCTCGGGCTGGAAGAGCCACTGGGTCATGCGGCTCTCAGTCTCGTCGGCGGTAACGACCATGGCCGATATCGACCGCACCGCCGACACCATCATCCGCCTGTGGCGGCAGGTGCAGGCGGCGCCGTGAGCGACGTCAGCTCGTGAACAGCAGGCTGCCGCCGTCGACGCGGATCACCTGGCCGTGCACGAATTTCGCCTGCGGGCTGACGAGGAACGCCACCGCGTCGGCGATTTCCTCGGGCTCGGCATAACGGTCGAACGACTTGATCGAGGAATCCATTTTCGCGGGATCGACCGTGCGGGTCGCCTGGAAGCGCGCCGTCTTGGTCGGGCCGGGGGAGACGGCGTTCACGCGCACGCCGTCGTCCATCACTTCGCGCGCGAGGCAGCGCGTGTAGTGGACGACGCCGGCCTTGAGCACGGCGTAGATCGAACCGTTCGGCACGCCTACATGCGCGGCCGTCGAGCCGATGTTGACGACGATGCCGTGCCCGCGCGCCCGCATCGGGTTCACGAACGCCTGGCACATCAGCATGGTGCCGATGAGGTTGTTGTTGGTGAGCGCGACGATGTCCTCATAGGGGATGCCGAGAAGATCGTTGGGCACCGGCTTGCCGCCCGACGCGCCGATGTCGCCACCGGCGCAGTTCACCAGGATTTCGACCTCGCCGAACTTGCTGTCGATCTCGGTCTTCATCTTGGCGATCGCCGCCTTGTCGCCGATGTTGCCGGTGACGCCCATCGAGCGCACGCCCAGCCCCTCGATCTCCTTCACCACGGCGTCGAGGCTCTGCGACTCGCCATACTTCGCCGTCTCTTCGCGCGAGAGGTCATGCACGATGACGTCGGCGCCCATGCCGGCGATGCGCTTGGCCATGTAGTAGCCCAAGCCCCGACCCGACCCGGTGACGAATGCGACTTTGCCCTTGAGTTCCTGTGACATCTTTCCGTTTCCCTACATCAGCCCAAGGGCCTTCAAATTGGCGGCGCTCTTGCGCACCTGCCCAACCTCGAAATTGATCAGCGTGTCGCCGTCTTCCTGCTTCTCCCAGGGCGTGCGGTAATCCTCTCCCTCGGGAATGTGGTTCTTGCGCGCGGCGAGCAGCGCGGCCGCGAGCATCGAAGCGTCCTTGGGCGCGTAGCCGTGCCACCAGTCCGGGGTGAAAAGCCGCACATGCCGGGCTTCGAGCGCGCCGATCTCGATCGCCGCCGGCAGCGACTGATGGTGCTGCGCCAGGATGTCGACGATCCCCGCATAGGGCACGCAGCCGTCGCCCGAGGCACAACGGACGAGCCGATAGCCCTCGTCGGTGAACTGCACGCGGTAATCCTTGAGGTGCAAGTAGCGGACGTGCTTGGCGATCACCCGTGTGAAATCGAGCGGCGACTCGCCCGTCGGGAACGTGTTGGCCGTGTCGAACACGATGCCCACATTGGGGCCGCTCTCGAGGCAGAGATTGACCAGCTCCTGGCTGGTGAAATCCTGGTGGTTCTCGATGGCGATGGTGATGCCGCTGTCGGCCGCCATCGGCGCAAGCTCGGCAAGCTTTTCCTTGGTGCTCTTCACCAGCTGGTGCCAGCGCTCGCCCGCCGCCGCGCGGTCGCCGCAAAGGATCGGCGTCAGCGCGAAGCGGGTGACTTTCGCGCCAAGCCCGCGCGCGATGCGGACCGAGTTCTGGAGGTCGGCATTCTGGAGGCCCGAGCTGCCCACCGGCTCCATGCCGAGGCCGCGCACCCGGTCGCCGAGCGCTTTGAGCTCGGCATCACTGAGCTTGCCGGTCCAGCCCTCCCAGAGCTCGAGCGTCTTGGCGCCGAGTTCGGTCGCGAGCGCAATATAGCCCTCGAGCCCCACCGCCTTGGGATTGGCGCGCGGCGTGCCGGCGCCCTGGAGGCCGAGGTGATAGGTGAGCCCATAGGGGTTGAGCCCGACACGAAGAAGCGAAGTCATGGGAGAAATCCTAGGAGAGGCCGGCGTCGACGGTGATGGTCTGCTTGGTGATCATGCGGCTGTCGTCCGAGGCGAGGAACAGCACAGTGCGGGCGATCTCGTCGCCGAGCAGCACCTGCTGCAGCGGCTGGCGCTGGACGATCGCGTCGATCTGTTCCTGCTTTGGATACCACATGCGCTTCTGCTTTTCGGTGATCACCGCACCGGGTTCGATGGCATTGACGCGGATATTGTCCTTGCCGAAGCCGCGGGCCAGCGCCTTGGTCAGGCCGATAACTGCCGACTTCGCCGTCGCATAGACGATCATGCCGTCTGCTCCGCCCTTCCAGGCGATCGACGAGAAGTTGATGATCGAGCCGCCGCCGGCCTGCTTCATGAACGGGTGAACGGCCTGCGCAGCGAAGAATTGCGGCCGGAGGTTGATGCCCTGCGACTGCTCCCAGTATTCCGGCGTCACCTCGTCGATCTTGTGCCGCTCGTCATTGGCGGCATTGTTGACGAGGACGGAGATCGGCCCGAGCCGTTTGGCGATGTCGCCGACGGCGCGCTTCAGCGCGTCGAGGTCCATCAGGTCGCAGTGCATATAGAGCGGCTGGTGCTCGGCCTGCGCCAATTCTTCGACCAGCGCTTCGCCGGCATCGTCCATGATGTCGACGAAGCCAACCTTGGCGCCCTGGCCGGCGAAGGCGCGGACGATATCCGCCCCGATGCCCGAGGCGCCGCCAGTCACGAACACGACCCGCCCGGCCAGGCTCGGGTACGTCGCAAATGTCATTTCGAAAATCCTAAATCAGTCGCTGCGTCGTCGGATCGAAGAGGCAGGCATGGGACATGTCGACGCCGAGGGTAATGTTCTCGCCCGTCCGCGGCGCGCCGTCGGGATCGAAGCGGCCGACGATCTCGGTCTCGCCGATCTTCATCACCGCCATGGTTTCGGCCCCGGTGGGCTCGACCAGTTCGACCGGCGCGCCGACACTGGCAAGCCCCGGCTTCTGGTTCTTGAGGTCCGTGCTATAGCGGAAAAGGTGTTCCGGCCGAACGCCGAGGACCACTTCCTTGCCGGCGGCACGTGACGCCGCGCCGTTGTAGAGCGCGAGCTTTTCGACGCCGTTCGCACCGCGCACCGCGACCGCCGTCTTGCCACCGTCATCAACCAGCTCGGCCGGGATAAAGTTCATCGAGGGCGAACCCATGAAGCCGGCGACGAACATGTTGGCCGGCTTGTCATAGACCGCCTGCGGCTCGTCGAACTGCTGCACCACGCCACGGTGCATCACCGCGATGCGCGACGCGAGCGTCATCGCCTCAACCTGGTCGTGCGTCACGTAGATCGTGGTCTTGCCGACCCGGTTGTGGAGCTTCTTGATCTCTGTCCGCATCTCGACGCGCAGCTTGGCATCGAGGTTGGAAAGGGGCTCGTCGAAGAGGAAGAGCGCGGGGTCGCGCACCAGCGCCCGGCCCATCGCGACGCGCTGCCGCTGGCCGCCCGAGAGCTGGCCAGGCTTGCGGTTGAGCAGTTGCTCGATCTGGAGCAGCGCCGAAACGCGCGAGATCGCCTCCTGCTGCTGCGGCTTGGGGACGCCGCGCGCCTCCATGCCGAAGAGCATGTTCTGCCTGACGGTCATCGTCGGATAGAGCGCGTAGGACTGGAACACCATGGCGATGTCGCGGTCCTTCGGCGCCACCGAATTGACCATGCGGTCGCCGATCCAGATCTCGCCCGACGTCACCGTCTCGAGCCCGGCGATCATGGCGAGCAATGTTGACTTGCCGCAGCCCGAGG
>Ga0207639_10003098_pt1 | contig 11174 bp, 10 predicted proteins | sample KBSCornC32_FD_184299 | JGI IMG/M metagenome (GOLD analysis project Ga0207639, IMG submission 184299) | Corn rhizosphere microbial communities from Kellogg Biological Station, Michigan, USA - KBS Corn C3-2 (SPAdes) (version 2) | ecosystem: Host-associated > Plants > Roots > Rhizosphere > Soil ...
TCGCCGTGGCCGGCACGCTCAATTCGTCGACGTACTTTCATTTCGACGAGACGGCTCTGGCTACGTTGTTTGGCGACGGCGTCGGCATCACCGGTATTCGCTATTCGTTCCTGGACAATGACGATCCGTTCTCCGCTACGGGATTCCAGTGGGCCTTCTACACGTTCCCGAGCGGTGCCACGCTGGTTGCGTTGTACGGGCTCGACGGCAGCGTCAACGGCATCGTGCCCGATGCCACCTCGTACATCAGCTCTTCGGTCTGGGATGGGACCGGCGGCAACTACGATGGCCAGTATTTCTGTTTCCAGGACGGCTACATTGGCACCTGGGACGGCATCGATGCGGCGGAGCCGAATTCGGCCTGCCTGAACGCCGCGCGCGGAATCATTTTCGCCAACGGCTTTGAGTGAGCGCTGAGCGAACCTTGCGCAAACGGCGATCACCGGCCAAGCCTTGAGTCGAATGACTGGCGAATCGCTGCGCTATCGCGCCTTTATCAGCTACAGCCACCGCGACGCGAAGATCGCGCAGAAGCTGCACCGTCGCCTGGAAACCTACTCGATCCCACGCGTGCTGCGCGGGACGCGCGCGGACGGAGCCGTAATCGGCGCGCGCGTCGGTGCGGTATTCCGCGATCGAGACGAACTCGCCTCGGCGGGAAGTCTCTCGCAGAGCATCCAGGAGGCGCTCGATGCATCGGCAGCCTTGATCGTCGTGTGCTCGCCGGCCGCGGTGAGCTCGCCTTGGGTCGATGAAGAAATTGCCTATTTCCGCCGCCGCCATCCGCAGCGTCCGGTGCTGGCCTTCGTTGTCGGCGGCGACCCAGGGCTTGATCCACGCTCGGAAGCGCAGCGTGCCGCGTTCCCGCTGAGCCTCTTGCTCAGCAATGTCGATGACAAGGCCGGCACGGTTGGCGAGCCGATCGCCGCGGATGCGCGCGAACAGGGCGACGGCTTTGCGCAAGCGTTTCTGAAACTCGTTGCGGGGCTGCTGTCGCTGCGTTACGACCAGCTGCGCCAGCGTGAATTGCGGCGTCGGCAACAGCGCTGGATATTGATCGCCGGATTTTCCGCGCTGCTCGCGATCGTATTCGGCGTGCTCGCCGTGCAGGCCACACTAGCTCGCAACGCGGCGCGCGAGGCGCAATCGCGTGCAGAGCTGGAACTAACGTCGGAGCGCCAGACGCGCGAATTTCTGCTGTCGATCTTTCATAGTGCCGATGCCAATGAGGCGCGCGGCAACAGCATCACGGTACGCGAAGCCCTCGATCGCGCAGTAGCTCGAATTGACCATACGGAATTTTCGCGCGCAGAAATCCGTGCGCGATTCCTCGCTACGATGGGTCAAGCGTATTCAAGTCTGAGCCTGAACAAACGCGGCGTCGAGTTGCTGCGTCGCTCCATCGATTCGCTCGGCGGCGCGGATCTCACGCCCGATGCACGCGCACAGCGTATCGACAGCCACATCGAGCTGGCCGATTTGCTCTATACGATGGGTGAATATGACGACGCGCTGGGACAACTCGAGGCCATAGAGGCGTCCAAGGATCCGCTGACTTGGCAACAGCGCGCATGGAGCGCCAATGTACGCGGCGATATTTTCGCCTATACCGAAAAGCGAGCCGAAGCGACGGATTCATACAAGGCCGCTCTCGACGCCGTCGATCAAGCACAAGCCCCACTGCGCGACACCGTCCTGCATCGTGCACGCAGTCTCTCCGGGACAGCGCTGCTGGCATTGTTTGATGGCGACTACGGCAAAGCCGAACGCACGTATGCGCAAGTCGTGCAAATGCTTGAGCCAGTGGTCGGTGAAACACATCCGGACACGATTGTTTCCGTGAATTCTCTCGGCTCTGCCGCCTATCAGAACGGAGAGCTGCTACAAGCCCGCGCCGACTGGGCGCGCGCCCTAGGCGCTGCAAAAAAGGTATACGACCCGGGCAGTCCTGAAATAGCAACAATCGAAAACAACCTGGGGCGTTTGATGCTCGAAACCGGCAATCTGGCCGACGCCGAACCGCTGCTGCGCGATGCGCTCGCCAGCGACCGCAAGAACAACAGCGAAACCTTCGACGACCTCGCCTATCCACTGTTCAATCTTGCGTATGCGCGTTACGCCCAGGACGATCGCGACGAAGCATTGAAGCTGCTTGACGAGGCGCTGCCGATCGCCGAGAAGGCCAACCATCGCATGTACGGACCGATCCTCACGGCACTGGCCGATCTGCATTGCGCCGCCGGCGATGCGGCACGAGGCGCAGAGTTCGCCGAACGGGCCGTGTCGGTCAATCAGGAACATGCCGACAAGGCGCCGTGGTACGCCGATCAGGCAGCACTGACGCAGAAGTACTGTCAGGCGCTGAGCGGCACGAAGATCGAGCACGCGAGCCTCGCGCCGTTGTTCGCAACCCTGAAGAAAAAATGGGGCGACGCCAGCCCGTTCACGCGGCGTGGTCACGAGCAAGTGCGCGCAATCGAAAAATCCCGCTAGTCAGGCCTTCAGATACGCCGCGACACCGTCGAGAAACATCTGCACCGACAACGCGACGAGCAGCATGCCCATCAGGCGTTCTATCGCGGTGAGTACGCTGACGCCGAGCCAGCGGAACAGGTAAGTCGATGAGAACAGAATCAGCGCCGTCGCGAGCCATGCGCAGAACAGGGCGATGCTCCAATCGGCGGTGCGTCCCGGCTGCGAGTTCGTCATCAGCATCAGCGCCGCCATGGCCGAGGGTCCGGCGACGCCGGGAATCGCCATCGGCACGATGAACGGTTCGGTGTTGGGCGCGCCGCCGAAGATGCCTTCACGCGGCGGGAAAATCATCTTCACGCCGATCAAGAACAAGATGATCCCGCCGGCGATGCTGATCGATTCCGGGCGCAGCTGCAGCGCTTTCAGCACGAAACCGCCGCCGAGCAGGAACGCGAACAGCGCCACGAGCGCGATGATCAGTTCGCGTACGAGTACGCGACGGCGACGTTCCGGCGCGACGTTCTTGAGCAGGCTCAGGAACAGCGGAATATTGCCGAGCGGATCCATGATCAGGAACAGCAGGATGCCGGCGGACAGCGTGGTCAGGCTGTGATCCATCGTCAGGCTCGCAAGTCCAAAACCTTGCCGCGCGTCGCCGCGCCGTCGCTGCCGAGCAAGTACACGACAGCGTTCGCCGCTTGTTCCGGCAGCGGCAGCTGCAGCGTGTTTTCGCCGTAATACGCCGCGCGGCGCAATGCCGTGCGCATCGGCGCCGGCAGTAGCGCGTGCACACGGATCGATGTGTTTTCCAGCTCATCGTGCAGGATCGACGCGAATCCGGCGAGTCCGTGTTTGGCCACGCCGTACCCGCCCCAATGCGCGCGGCCCATGCGCTGGGTATCGTCGAGCACGAACACGACGCTCGCATCCGGCGCATCGCGCAGCAGCGGCAGACACGCTTGCGTGAGCAGGAACGGCGCCGACAGGTTCACGTGCAGCGCTCGCAACCACTCGTCCGGCGCGATATTTGCGGCGGGCTGCAGCCCGGTGAAATGCGCGGCGGCGTGGACGATGCCATCGAGACGCTTGAACTCGCGTTCGATCGTTGCCGCCATTTCCGCGTAATCGTTCGGCGTGGCGCCGGCAAGATCCAGCGGATAGATCGCCGGCTTCGCGAAGCCGAGCGCAGCGACCTCGTCGTATACTTTTTCCAGCGCGCGCACTTTGCGCCCGAGCAGGATCACGCTCGCGCCGGCGCGCGTGGCGGCGAGCGCGCTTGCGCGGCCGAGGCCGCCGGTCGCGCCGGTGAGCAATACCACGCGATCGTCGAGGGCACGCGGACTGGCGCTCCAGCCGGCCGGCAGGCGCGCGTGGCGATCGGCGGACACTGGATCAGTTCTTGCGGGCTTCTTTGACCATCCGCTCCAACTCACCGCTTTCGTAGAGTTCGAGCGTGATGTCGCAACCGCCGATCAGTTCGCCGTTGATGAACAGCTGCGGGAACGTCGGCCAGTTCGAATACCGCGGCAGGTTCGCGCGCACTTCGGGATCTTCGAGCACGTTGACGGAAGCGAACTCGGCGCCGACGGCTTTGAGCGCCTGCGAAGTGCGGCTCGAAAACCCGCACATCGGGAACTGCGGCGTGCCTTTCATGAACAGCACGATCGGCTGGGAAGTTACGGTTTGCTTGATGCGTTCCAATGTGTCCATGGTCTTTCGTCGATGTAACAGGCGCGAGTGCGCCGGAGAACGCATATTGTAGCAGTGCGACTGGCCTTATACTTGGGATTCCAAGCCAACCAACAAGGAGAAACATCATGGCGATCGAACTTCCTGCCCTGCCGTGGGCGCGCGATGCGCTGGCTCCGCACATTTCCGCCGAAACGATCGATTACCACTACGGAAAGCATCATCAGGCCTACGTCACCAACCTCAACAATCTGATCAAGGGCACCGAGTTCGAAAACCTCGACCTCGTCGCCATCGTCAAGAAGGCCCAGGGCGGCATGTTCAACAACGCCGCACAAGTGTGGAACCATACTTTCTACTGGAACAGCCTGGCGCCGAAGGGCGGCAACGAGCCGAACGGCAAGCTCGCCGACGCGATCAAAAAAGGGTTCGGCGGCTTCGCTCAGTTCAAGGAAGAATTCAGCAAAGCTGCGGTCGGCACGTTTGGCTCGGGCTGGGCCTGGCTCGTGCAGCGCGCCGACGGCGGCCTCGCCATCGTCAGCACGTCCAATGCGGCCACGCCGATTACCGGCAGCGATCGCCCGCTGCTGACCTGCGACGTCTGGGAGCACGCGTACTACATCGATTACCGCAACGCGCGGCCGAAATACGTCGAGGCGTTCTGGAATCTGGCGAACTGGGAGTTCGCGGCGGCACAGATGGCGTGACTGTTGCGTTGCTGCTTCCGACCGCCGACGCGGTCAGGACGAGCGCGCAAGCGCCGCGATCACCGGCGCAACCTGCTGCCCGCGGCCGAGCGCGCGCGCGACGCGCTCAAGCCGTTCACTCAGCTGTGCGCGGGTTTCCGCACACAAGGTTGCGTGCCCGACCTTGCGCCCGGCGCGCGGGGATTTTCCGTAGTCGTGCCAGTGCGCGCGCGGTTCGGCGAGCACAGGGGTGGCGTCAGGCAATTCGCCGATCCAATTCAGCATGACGCTATGGCCGAGCGCGGCCGTGTCGCCGAGCGGCAGGCCGAGCACGGCGCGCACATGGTTTTCGAACTGGCTGCACGGCGCGCCTTCGATGCTCCAATGCCCGGAGTTGTGCACGCGCGGCGCCATTTCATTGCCGAACAGCTTCCCGTCCTTGACGAACAGTTCCAGCGCGAACACGCCGATGTAGTCCAGATGTTCGGCAATCGCGCGCGCATGCGCGATCGCCACTGGTTCCAGGCCCGCCGAATCCGGTGCGGGCGCGAGGCTGGCGGCAAGAATGCCGTCGGCGTGCCAGTTCTGCACTAGTGGATAAGTGGAAAATGCACCATCGCCGCCGCGCACGGCAATCACAGAGACTTCGCGGTCGAACGGCACCCAGGCTTCGAGGATCGACGGCGCTCCGGACAGCGCCTGCCATGCCGCATCGAGATCCGCTTCGCTGCGCAGCCGATACTGCCCCTTGCCGTCGTAACCGAGGCGGCGCGTCTTGAGCACGGCCGGATACCCGATGGCGCGCGCGGCGCGCCCGAGATCTTCGCGGTTGTCGACGGTCGCGAACGCCGGCGTGTCCAGCCCGAGCTCGCGGAACATCGTTTTCTCGGCGAGCCGGTCCTGCGCCAACGCCAGCGCACGCGGATTCGGCGACACGCGCGTGTGCTCGGTGAGCCACTGCGCAGTGTCGGCCGGAACGTTTTCGAAATCGAACGTCGCCACGTCGATGCGCGCGGCGAGCTTTTCCAGTTCTGCAAAGTCGCGCCAATCGGCGACCACCAGCGGCGCAACTTGCCCGGCGCAGGCATCGGCAACGCTGTCGACGATCAGAAATCGCGCGCCGAGAGGCGCGCCGGCCAGCGCCAGCATGCGCGCGAGCTGGCCGCCGCCAAGAATCCCGATCGTGCTCATGTTTTGCGCGGATCAGGCTTCGCCAGCACTTGCTTCGTCTGCGCCGCGCGATAGGCATCGAGCTTGTGTGCGACTGTGTCGTCCGTGCCCGCCAGCAACGCGGCCGCAAACAGCGCGGCATTGATCGCGCCGGCCTTGCCGATCGCGAACGTCGCCACCGGCACGCCCGCCGGCATCTGCACGATCGATAGCAGCGAATCCATGCCATTGAGCGCATGCGATTGCACCGGTACGCCGAGCACTGGCAGATAAGTCTTTGCGGCGAGCATGCCGGGCAGATGCGCGGCGCCGCCGGCGCCGGCGATGATCGCGCGCAATCCACGCGCCGCGGCGTTCTCGGCGTAGTCGAATAAACGATCGGGCGTGCGGTGCGCCGATACCACGAGCACTTCGTGCGCAATGCCGAACTGCACAAGCGTTTCGGCCGCGTGCTGCAGGGTGTCCCAGTCCGAACGCGAACCCATCACCACGCCGATCTGCGGCCGTGGCGCGCCTTTGGTTTTCATGGTCAGTACCCTGTAAAACGGATATTCTAGGCGCAACTGGACGTCATTCGTACCCCCATGGATAAAAGGCTGCTCGACATTCTCTGCTGTCCGGTCACCAAGGTGCCGGTGCGGCCGCTGATGCGCAACGAACTGGACGCGTTGAACCATGCGATCAGCGCCGGTGGCGTGCAGACGACGGCCTCCGTAATGGTGTCCTCGGCGCTACAGGCGGGATTGATAACGAGCGATGGCAAGCTCATTTATCGTATCGAGGACGATATCCCCGTCATGCTGGCTGACGAGGCGATCGGCACGACGCAGCTTTCCGCGTTTCCGCGCTGAATCCGTTCGTCGGCGCAACTGTCCGCTGGGAGAATGCGTCTGCATAATGTGAGAAATTTCACACTTTCCGATATCTGCGCGGTTATGCTGAAGTGTAGGCCGGTGCCGCTGCGGATTCTGGTCACATCGAGACAGGGTCGATGACGAATCCTCCAACCGATTCGAGCAAAGTGGTTGATTTGCAGACGCGCCAGGCGACGCAAAGCCTCGGTACGGGCGATCGACTGGGCGAGCTGCTGCGCGGCGTACGCGCGACCGCGCTCAAGCGCCTGCAGGGTTTGGTCAATACCCTGTTCGAGAACATCGACGACGCCTTGTTCGATTTGGCCGAAAAAGCCGAGAACAATGCCGTGCAGACCGTCTATTTCGACGGTATGCGCAAGGTGCGGCTGAAACGCCAGGTCGTCGAACGCCTGTTCCAGGAACAGGTCGGCAAGATCTTCAACGATTTCGCTTCCGGGCGCCTGCAGCCGGCCAAGATCGAGGCGGTGACGGCATCGACCGGCGACTTGAGCCTGGTCGACGACACCGAACTCGAAGAAAACCTCGCGATCAGCAGCACGATCACCAAGGCGGAGAACCGTCTGGCTCCGCAGGTGAATGCGCTCAACCAGCGGCTGTCCGTGCTGCGCGGCGGCGCCAACATAGAGGACTCGATCAATCCGATTGGACCCGCGCATTTGTCACAGGCATTTCGCCTGGCGATGCGCGAGCTGGAGCTGTCGGTCAACTCGCGCCTGATCATCTTCAAGTTGTTCGACCGCTACGTGATGTCGAGCCTCGGCTCGATCTACGACGAGGTCAACGAGCAGCTAATCCAGGCCGGCGTGCTGCCGCAAATTCGCTACGCGCTGCCGCCGGGCGCCAAGCATGCGCCGGGCCAGCCGCAACAGACCGGAGCGCCAGCCGCCGTCGACACCGGCGCGGAAGGAGTCCTCGCGCCGGTATATGCACAACAGTACGACCCGGCCGCCGCCGCGCATCTGCAAATCGAGCTGTACAACACCGTGCGCTCGCTGATGTCGAGCCGCCGCCAGTTCATGCTCAACGATCCGAACTACGTTGCCGCGCCACTCGGCGCACCGAGCGTGCCGATTACCGAATTGCTGTCGGCGTTGACGTTGCTGCAGACATCCTCGCCGGTCGCACAAGCGCCCGTCCCCACCGGCGGTGCCGAAGCCGCGCAGTTCGTGCAGCAGGTCAAACGCGAACTGCTCGATCAGGCCGGCAAGTTCCACGGCGGCGACAAGGTCGGCATGGCTGCGCCCGACGAAGACACCATCGATCTCGTCGGCATGCTGTTCGAATACATCCTGCGCGACCGCAACCTGCCGGCGCAGATGCAGGCCGTGCTCGGCCGTCTGCAGATTCCGTATCTGAAAGTGGCGCTGCTCGACAAACACCTGTTCGCGCAGAAGGCGCATCCGGCACGACAGCTGCTCGACGCGATGGCGCAGGCCGGCATGGGTTGGTCGGAAGAATCCGACCGCGACCGCCGCCTCTACGACAAGGTCAACGAAACGGTCGAGAAAATCCTCAAGGACTTCGACGAAGATCTCGGTATTTTCGATACGGCGCGCGCCGAGTTCGAAGCGTTCCTCGAATCGAACAAGAAGCGCGCGGAGCTCGCCGAGCAGCGCGCTGCCGAAGCCACGCGCGGACGCGAGAAATTGCATTCGGCGCGGCGCACTGCCGCGCGCGAAATTCTCAAGCGTGTGGAAAATCGCAATCTCCCCGAGATCATCCATAACGTGCTGACGCGGCCGTGGGCCAATTTCCTCGTGCTGACGCTGCTGCGCCAGGGCGAGGATTCCAACGAGTGGCGGCAGGCTCTGCGTTTTGCCGATGAGTTCGCGTGGAGTGCCGAAGCCAAACACAGCGACGTCGAGAAAACACGCCTGAGAAGCATCCTGCCGGTGCTGGAGAAGAGCCTGCGCCACGGCCTGGCCACCGTCGCCTACCATGAGAACGACGTCAAACAGCTGATGCAGGAGCTGAACGTCTTCTATCGCGGCGTGCTCGCGGCCGCGGACGGAGCACCGGTGATCGCTGCAGCTGAAGCCGCGGCACCGCTGGAAGCGGTTGGCAAGGCCGCGGCAACCGCGGCGGCGCTCGACAGTCCGGTCGAAGAAGAAATCCACCTGCGCGCGGAGGACGCCCGCGCGCCACAGACCTTCCTTGACGACGAGGAAGAATGCCTCAAGCAGGCCAAGGACATGAAAGTCGGCATGTGGATCGAGTTCACCGACGCAAACGGCACCAAGGAACGTGCGAAGCTGTCGTGGATCAGTCCGATCAGCGCCAAGTACCTGTTCGTCAATCGCAAGGGTCTTAAGGTTTCCGATATGACCGCGCCGCAACTCGCGGTGCAGATCAAGGAAGGCAAAGCCGTCGTGCTCGAGGAAGTGCCGCTGTTCGACCGCGCACTCGATGCCATCGTCGAACGCCTCAAACAGGCGCACGCCGCCACCGCGGCAGCCGCAGCGTCGACGCCGTAAATGGCACGCCCAGTGTTGGCGCCGCCCGCAGCGATCGTGCAGCGGGATGTCGAACGCGCATTGGCCGAAGACATCGGCAGCGGCGATGTCACCGCCGACCTGCTGCCTGCGGACGCACGCGCGAGCGCGCGCGTGATCACGCGCGACGCCGCGGTGATCGCCGGCAGCGCCTGGTTCGATGCGTGTTTCCGCCAACTGGATCCAGCCGTCCGCATCGACTGGAACTGCGTCGATGGCGCACACGTCGCCGCCGACGCGTTACTGTGTACGCTGCAGGGAAACGCGCGCGCGCTGCTCAGCGCAGAACGCTGCGCGCTGAATTTCCTGCAAACCCTTTCCGCCACAGCGACGGTTACCGCGCAATATGCCGAGGCCGTGCGCGGCACGCGCGCCGTGATCCTGGATACGCGCAAAACGATTCCAGGGCTGCGCGCCGCACAGAAATACGGCGTGCGCTGCGGCGGCGGCAGCAATCACCGCATCGGCTTGTACGACGCCATCCTGATCAAGGAAAACCACATCGCCGCCGCTGGTTCGCTCACGCACGCCGTACGCGCCGCGCGCGCGAAGCACCCGCAGCTGCTACTGGAAGTGGAAGTGGAAAATTTCGACGAATTGCGCGAAGCGCTGGCTGCTGGCGTCGATCGCGTCCTGCTCGATGAATTTCCGCTCGCCAACATCCATCGCGCCGTCGCCGAAGCCGCCGGTCGCGTACAACTGGAAGTATCCGGCGGGGTCGGTCTCGATGGTCTGCGCGCGCTGGCGGAGACGGGGGTGGATTTCATTTCGATCGGTGCGCTGACCAAGCACGTGCGGGCGATTGATCTGTCGATGCGCGTGGCGGTCAGCTGACAAGCAGACCTTTACTGCCAAGCGGGCGAAAGAATAATTTGCGAAGCACAACTTCCGAGTGGTTGAGCTTTCTTCCAGCACCGGCAAGTCTCGCGCAAAAAAATAGCAGCGTCAGAACATCCCCAAATACTTCAACACCCCGGCCACGATCACGCCGGCGACGACGAGCGCCGCCACCAGCCACATTCCGCCACCGCCGCGTGCACGCGGCTGCGGCACGACGACGGTCGGTGCTTCGCTGCGCTGGGGCGCAGCGCCGGATTGCATTTGTTCCGGCGACATCAGCATGAAGCGGATCGTATCCAGGCGTAGTTCATCGCCGGGTTTCATCAGAGTGCCGCCGTGGACGCGCTGGTTGTTGATGAAAGTGCCGTTGGCGGAGCCCAGGTCTTCGACCATCACGCCGTCGGGCACGACTTGCAGTTTGGCGTGATGGCGCGAGATCTCGTCGGAAGGAATACTGATGTCGCATTCGGCGCTGCGGCCGAGCGTGAGTGCGCCGACCACGCCGAAGGTCTTGCCGAACGTCGGTCCGGACACGCCGCGCATGACGAATTTCGGCAACGCCGCGCGCACGCGCGTGCGGCCGTTGTCGTCGTCGATGCTCGGTGTTGGCGGGCGCCGAACCGGCGCGGGCGCGGCGGTCTTTTCCGATGCGACCACGCGACAGCCGACCTTGCCGAACAGCAGCAGATCGCCGGCCTTGAATGGCGCATCGGCACTGATCTGTTTGCCGTTGAGTACGATGACCGCGGCCGGGTCCAGCGCACGCACCGTGCCCTGTTCGCCGCGCGTGAGCAAGCTGCAATGCCGGTTTGCGATGCCGGGCGCGGCCAGCATGATCTGGCAGTCCGGCGCTGAGCCGACCAGGGTTTCGCCATCCTTGAGTTCGACCGGTTCGTGTTCGCCGGCAGGAAACAACAGCTTCATCGCAGACCCCGTAGCGCTTGGCA
>Ga0207639_10003099_pt1 | contig 11172 bp, 9 predicted proteins | sample KBSCornC32_FD_184299 | JGI IMG/M metagenome (GOLD analysis project Ga0207639, IMG submission 184299) | Corn rhizosphere microbial communities from Kellogg Biological Station, Michigan, USA - KBS Corn C3-2 (SPAdes) (version 2) | ecosystem: Host-associated > Plants > Roots > Rhizosphere > Soil ...
GGTCGTCAACCCGCTCTCGGTGGACGTCGCGCCGGCGGCGCAGTTGTCCGGCCGGGCGCTGGCGGCGTTCCGGGCGAAGCTGGCGGTCCTGAAGGGGCTGCCGGTGGGATTGCCGGCGGCGAAGTAGATCTGCCTGATAACCGTTCGCCCTGAGCTTGTCGAAGGGCTGCACTTTACTTGTCGGCGGGGCGTTCGAGATAGAAGAACAGTCCTTCGACAAGCTCAGGACGAACGGTCGGGGAGAGCTTAAAAACTCTCCTCCGCATACACCCGCGACACATCGCCCGCCCATTCCCCATGATATTTGTCGAGCATCTGCTCGGCATGAGTCTTGCCCTTGGCGACCACGTCGTCGAGCGCGGCGAGATAGCCCGTTTCATTATTGCCCGCGCCGTCCAGCCGCGCCCGGTTGGTCAGGCCCATGCGCGCGATGTCGAGCACCTCGCCCGCAATCGCGCGCAGAGCCCGTCCGCCGCCGATGGGCGCATCGAGTCCCAGCTTCGGCACGGAGTCGCGCAGGATCTGCCGCTCGTCCATCGACCAGTCCTTGACGATGTCCCACGCCGCATCCAGCGCGCTGTCGTCATAGAGCAGCCCGACCCACAGCGCCGGCAGCGCGCAGATGCGCCCCCACGGCCCGCCGTCGGCGCCGCGCATTTCGAGGAAACTCTTCATCCGCACTTCGGGGAAGGCGGTGGAGAGATGATCCTCCCAATCGGTCACGCGCGGCTTCTCGCCGGGCAGGACGCTGAGCCTGCCGTCGAGGAAGTCGCGGAAACTGTGGCCCGCCGCGTCGATATATTTGCCGTCGCGAAACACGAAATACATGGGCACGTCGAGCGCATAGTCGGCATAGCGTTCATAGCCGAAGCCATCCTCGAACACGAAGGGCAGCATGCCCGTGCGCGCCGGGTCGGTATCCGACCAGATGTGGCTGCGGTAGGAGAGCATGCCGTTGGGCTTGCCCTCCGTGAACGGCGAATTGGCGAACAGCGCGGTCGCCAGCGGTTGCAGCGCCAGCGAGGTGCGGAACATCTTGGCCATGCGCGCTTCGCTCGAATAGTCGAGGTTGACCTGGATGGTGCAGGTGCGCAGCATCATGTCGAGGCCCATCGTGCCGACGCGCGGCATATGGTTCAGCATGATGCCATAGCGGCCCTTGGGCATGATCGGCAGTTCCGCGCGCGTCTTGTCCGGCCACATGCCGAGGCCCAGGAAGCCGAGTCCGAGCAGGTCGCCGACATATTTCACCTGTTCCAGGTGGCGGCCGGTCTCCGCGCAGGTCTCGTGCAGGTTTTCGAGCGGCGCGCCGGACAATTCGAGCTGTCCCGCCGGTTCCAGGCTGATCGTGCCGTCCGCGCCCGCGAGCGCGATGATATTGTCACCCTCGAACACCGGCTCCCAGCCATAGCGGGTCAGGCCGATGAGCAGCGTGTGGATGCCGCCCTTCTCCTCATAGGAGGGGGCATGATGATCGCGCCGGTTATAGACGAACTTCTCGTGCTCGGTGCCGATCCTCCACCGTTCGGGCGGCTTTTCGCCGGCCTCGAACACGGAAATGAGCTGCTCGCGGTTTTCGATCACCGGGTCTTCGCCGCCCGATTCCTTCCTGGTACTCATCGGTGATCCCTGTCGTTCGTCCCGGTAGCGGCGCTCGCCATACTGGCCCTTCCCGGCTCAGGCAAATTGATTTCATTCCGCAACGGTTTGCCAATCGCCGTTGATCGCCATCCAGCAGGCGGTGGCTGCGATCGCCGCCGTCTCCGCGCGCAGGATGCGGGGGCCCAGCGAGAGCGCGATCGCGGCGGGATGGGCGCGGATGCTCGCCCGTTCCTCGTCGGTGAAGCCGCCCTCGGGGCCGATCAGGAAAGCGGCGGGACCGGGGCGGGCGGCGAAGGCTTGCGTCATGGGCGCGCCGCCCTGTTCGTCCGCGAAGAAGAGCGCGCGGCCTTCGTCCCAGCCGGCGAGCAGGTGCGGCAGGGTCACCATGTCGGCGAGGGCGGGAAGGGTGGTGCGCCCGCATTGCTCCGCCGCCTCGATCATCTGCGCGCGCAGCCGGTCGCCGTTCAGCCTGTCCACCACCGCGCGGCGGGTGAGCACAGGCTGCACCTCGGCCACGCCCAGTTCGCACGCCTTCTCGACGACGAGGTCGATGCGGCCCTTCTTGATCGGCGCGACGCACAGGCGGAAATCGGGGACCGTTTCCAGCACCTTGGTCTGCATCTCGCAGGTGAGGATCAGGTCGCGCTTGCGGATCGACCCGGCGCGGGCTGCCCATTCGCCGGAACGGCCATCGAACAGCAGCACCGCGTCCCCCTCCGCGATGCGCATCACCGACAGGAGATAATGGGCCGCGTTGCCATCGACCGGCACGGCGACGCCCGGCCCCAGCGGCGTTTCGACAAAGAGGCGCGGGGCGCTGCGCGGGGGCCAGGCGGGGGTTGCGGGCATCGCTGGCGCCTAGCGCAGGACTATCCCGGCGGGCAAGCGCCGATCCCCATTGCGGACTCCGGCCAATATCGCTTTAGGGAGGCGTATGACCTCCGTCCCGCCGCCCGCCATCACGCCCGACAGCGAGCATCGCGGTCTCGTCGCCCGCCTGCCCGCGATCCCGCGCAATCTCGCGCTTCTGGCGCGCTTCGACCGTCCGATCGGCTGGTGGCTGCTGTTCTGGCCGGGAGCATGGGCCATCGCGCTGTCCGGCAGGGCGCTGGAGCGATGGGACATGCTGCTCTGGTTCCTCGTCGGCAGCATCGCGATGCGCGGTGCGGGCTGCGTCTACAATGACATCGTCGATCGCGACCTCGACGCACGGGTTGCCCGCACCGCCAGCCGTCCGCTGGCGAGCGGCGCGGTCGGCCTTAAGACCGCATGGGCGTGGCTGGTGGCGCTATGCCTCGTCGGTTTGCTGGTGCTGGTGCAATTGCGCTGGCAGGCGCAACTGGTGGCGCTGGGCAGCCTGGCGCTGGTCGCCGCCTATCCCTTCATGAAGCGGATCACCGGTTTTCCGCAGGCATGGCTGGGCATGGTCTTTTCCTGGGCCGCGCCCGTCGCGTGGGTGGAGATGACGGGGGGGATGAACCCGACGGGTGCGCTCCTCTACGCCGGCGCGATCCTGTGGGTGGTGGGCTATGACAGCATCTACGCGATGCAGGACCGGGAGGACGACGCGCTGGTCGGCATCGGATCGAGCGCGCTGGCCATGGGGCGGCATGTGCGGATCGGGGTGGCGGGTTTCTACCTTGGCGCGCTGCTGCTGTGGGCGGGCGCGCTATGGGCCAGGGTGCCGCACCCGCTGGCGCTGGTCGCGCTTTCGCCCATGGCCTTGCATCTGCTCTGGCAGGTGAGCACATTGCGGGACGATGGCGCCGATCCACTCGCCAAATTCCGGTCCAACCGCTTCGCCGGCCTGCTGATGTTCGGAACCTGCATCGTCGTCGGCGGCCTTTAGCGCGTCTTTCGTTCGTCCATGTCAAGCGGCGCTGGCACCTGCCCCATAAAGCCGCTATGCCGCGCCGCGACATGCTTCAACGCCTCTATCAATGGATGCTCGCCAAGGCGGCGCATCGTCACGCCTCGGCATGGTTGTTCGCCTTTTCCTTCATGGAATCGAGCTTCTTTCCGATCCCGCCGCACCCGCTGCTCGGCCTGATGTGCCTCGCGCGGCCCAAACAGGCGATCCGCTACGGCTTCATCTGCACCGCAGCGTCGGTGCTGGGCGGGCTGTTCGGCTATGCGATCGGCCATTTCCTGTTCGAAACGGTGGGCCAGTCGCTGCTGCACGCGCTCGGGCTGGAGGCGAGTTTTCCGATCGCCGCCTGCCAGTTGCGCGACAAAGCGGCCCTCATCATCATCGGCAAGGGCGCGACGCCGATCCCGTTCAAGCTCATCACCATCACGGCGGGCTTCATAGGCGTGCCGATCTTCACCTTCCTGTGGGCCAGCATCCTGTCGCGCGGCTTCCAGTTCATGCTGGTGGGTATATTGTTCTGGAGATTCGGGGCGCCGATAAAGGCGTTCATCGAGAAATATATGGTTTGGGCCTGCCTCGCCTTCGCGGTTGCCGTGGTCGGTGGCTTCTTCGCGGTCAGCCTGCTGACCGGGCATAAGGGCAATGATGCGTGCAGCCGCGCCACAATCGCCTCGGCGTCCATCGCCTGACATGACCGCGCGTTTGCCGGACTGGGTGGAAGCGCGGCCGGGGCTTGTCTTGCTGATCGCGGGCGCTCTGTCCGCGACCGGCTTTGCGCCGCTGGGCCTGTGGCCGGTGACGATCGCATCGCTGGCGCTGCTCCTCGCCTTGCTGTCGTCCGCGCGCACGGGGAGCCGGGCCTTCGCGCTGGGCTATGCCTATGGGCTGGGCCAGTTCGTGGTGGGCCTCAACTGGATCGCCCATGCCTTCACCTTCCAGGATGCGATGCCGCACTGGTTCGGCTATGGCGCGGTCGTCCTGCTGAGCATCTACCTCGCCGTCTATCCGGCGGTCGCCGCGCTGCTGGCATGGCGGCTAGCCCATAAAGGCGGCGCGATGGCGCTGACGCTCGTGATGGCGGGAAGCTGGGCGCTCACCGAATATCTGCGCTCGACCCTGTTCACCGGCTTTGCGTGGAACCCTTTGGGCGTGATCTGGCTTGGCACCGGGGTCGATCATATGGCGCGGCTGATCGGCACCTATGGGTTGGGCACGGTCGCCATCATGGCCGGCGGCGCGCTGTGGATGGGCCTGCGGGGGCAGCGCAGGCTCGCGCTGCTGTTCGCGGTGAAGCTGCTGGCCGTCGTCGCGCTGGGCTGGCTGCACAGCCACTGGATGCGGCCCGCGCCGCTCGCCGATCCGGTCGCCATCCGCATCGTCCAGCCCAACATCGGCCAGGACGAGAAATATAGCGCCGGCATGGAATGGCGCAGTTTCCAGAAGCTGGCGAAGCTGACCGGCGGCCCGTCCAACCGGCCCCGGCTGATCTTCTGGCCCGAAGCGGCGGTCTATGCGCTGCTCGACATGGAGCCGGCGTGGCGCGTGCGGCTCGCCATGCTGATGGGGCCGGGCGACCTCCTCATGACCGGTGGCGACAAATTCTATTTCCGCAGGACGAGCGCGGCGGTCTACGCGCAGGGCGATCTGCTCGGCGCGAACAACAGCCTGTGGGTGGTGACCCCCGATGCGCATATCGCCGGGCGTTATGACAAGTCCCATCTGGTGCCCTACGGCGAATATCTCCCCATGCGCCCGATCCTCTCGGCCATCGGCCTGTCGCGGCTCGTCCCCGGCGACGTCGATTTCTGGCCCGGTCCCGGCCCGCGCACGCTGGCGCTCCCCGCCGGCCGTGCCCAGGGCGGCAGCCGGCGCGCGCTCAAGATGGGCGTCCAGATCTGTTACGAGATCATCTTTTCCGGGCAAGTGCTGGACCGCCGCGACCGGCCCGACTTCCTGTTCAATCCCTCCAACGACGCCTGGTTCGGCACTTGGGGTCCACCCCAGCACCTCGCGCAGGCGCGACTGCGCGCTCTGGAGGAGGGGGTTCCGGTCATCCGCGCCACACCGACCGGCATCACGGCCGTGATCGACGCGGCGGGCGGGATCGTCGCCGCATTGCCCCGCTCGCAACCCGGCGCACTCGACGCCGTCCTGCCACCTGCCGCACCGCCCACGCTTTTCGCCATGGTGGGCAATATGATCCCTTTGCTCCTCGCGCTCTTTTGGGTGCTGAGCGGCGTTGCCTTGGCCCGCATGAGGCGTTAAAGGCACACATAAGGAAATCTTTATATGGGACTGTCACAGAGGCGTCCCATCGCAGGAAAGGCACTGTAGACCCGATGCGCAGCAGCTATCTCTTCACCTCCGAGTCCGTGTCCGAAGGGCATCCCGACAAGGTTTCCGACCAGATTTCCGACTCGATCGTCGATCTCTTCCTGTCGAAAGACCCCGAGGCCCGCATCGCCTGCGAGACGCTGACCACCACCCAGCTCGTCGTGCTGGCCGGTGAAATCCGCTGCAAGGGCATTTTCGAGAACGACCAGTGGGCGCCCGGCGCGCTGGAGGAAATCGAAAAAACGGTGCGCGGGGTCGTCAAGGACATCGGGTACGAGCAGGAGGGGTTCCACTGGGAAACCCTGAAATTCTTCAACAATCTGCACGGCCAGTCGGCGCATATCGCGCAGGGCGTGGACGCCAGCGGCAACAAGGACGAAGGCGCTGGTGATCAGGGCATCATGTTTGGCTATGCCGCCAATGACACGCCCGACCTGATGCCGGCGACGCTCTATTACAGCCACAAGATATTGGAAAAGATGGCCGCCGATCGCCACAGCGGCGCCGCGCCCTTCCTGGAACCGGACGCCAAGAGCCAGGTCACGCTGCGCTACGAGGGCAGCAAGGCCGTCGCAGCGACGGCAATCGTCGTCTCGACCCAGCATGGCAAGGGCTATGACGAGGGCGAGAAGGAAGCCGAACTGCACGCCTATGTGAAGAAGGTCGTGGCAGAGGTCATCCCGGCGGACCTGCTGTCGGACCAGACCGTCTACCACATCAACCCGACGGGCAGCTTCGAGATCGGCGGACCCGATGGCGACGCCGGCCTCACCGGACGCAAGATCATCGTCGACACCTATGGCGGCGCGTCGCCCCATGGCGGCGGCGCGTTCAGCGGCAAGGATCCGACCAAGGTCGACCGCTCGGCGGCCTATATCACCCGCTATCTGGCGAAGAACATCGTTGCCGCCGGCCTGGCCCAGCGCTGCACGATCCAGCTCGCCTATGCCATCGGCGTCGCCAAGCCGCTGTCGCTCTATGTCGATACGCATGGCACCGGCACGGTCAGCGACGACAAGATCGAGGCAGCGATCGCGGGTATCGAGAAGCTGGGCGGCATGACCCCGCGCGGCATTCGCACCCACCTCGGCCTCAACAAGCCGATCTACCGCAAGACGGCCGCCTATGGCCATTTCGGCCGCACGCCGGAGGGCGACTTTTTCCCGTGGGAGAAGACCGACCTGATCGACGACCTGAAGGCCGCGCTCGCATAATTTAATCCGGCGGTCATGTTGCCGACAGGCGGCATGGGTGAGAAACAATACCCTGATCGTTCTTTCGGACGGTCAGGGTTTTGTTCGTCGGGACGAAGGAGAAGAGAGATGACCAGGATCGCTACTGCGCTAGCCGCGCTCGCGCTCATATCCGTGGGCGCCGCGCCGGCGCTCGCCGCTCCCTGCAAGGATGCCAAGGGCAAATTCGTCAAATGCCCGCCCAAGCCAACGCCGGTCGTCAAGAAAGGGCCATGCAAGGACGCGAAAGGCAAGTTCATCAAGTGCAAATGACCTGACCGATGCTTTCTCCCGCCTGACGACCATGGCGGGCGGGGGAGAGCCTGCGGTGAGTACGCCGTCCTACTCCGCCGCGACGATGGTTTCTTTTCGCACCCGCCTGCCGCCCAGCAGCGACAGCATCCGGGTGATCGGCGCATGGTCCCGCGCCCATTCATAATAAGCGCGATAGTCGGGATCGGCGAGGAGGTGCTTCTCCTCGGTTCGCGCGCGCCAGTAATAGATGGCGCTCACCACGCCCAGCATCAGCGTGTTGCGCAGCGCCGTCGTCGGGCTGTCGCTGGTGACGAGGAAGGGCAGGACCGACAGCCACCAGAACAGGTTCTTCGCCACATAGGCCGGGTGACGGCTCAGGCGATAAGGGCCGTGGGTGAGGATGCCCCGGTTCGTGAGGTTGGAGAAGCGCAGGCCGAACGCCACCGTCGCCCAGGCATAGATGCCGGTCAGCAGGACGAGCAGCCCGCCCCAAATCCACAGCAGCGTCTCATGCCCCGCGAACCAATAGGCCCAGTCGCGCGTGTCCTGCGTATAGTGGATCGGTCCGTTCGGTCCCATCAGCACGAAGGGTGGATAGCAGACGAGCGCCGACACCCAGCCCTCCAGCCACGGCGTGGCGGAGCGGATATGCGCGTCGAGCGGGCGGCAGGTCGCGATATAGCCCACCGTCGCAAAGGCCACGTCGATGGTGAAGAGGAGCGCGATCAGGAAGCTGGCGAAGGCGACGGGATTGCCGAGGATCTCGGTATCCTTCCAATGGATCATGTCCGCGAAATTGCCGGGCACCACGGCGAGCATGAAGGTCAGGAAGAAGCCCTTCACCGCCCAGGCGCGGGCATGACCGGCGACCGCGCCGGGCGCGGCCTGCTCCTCTCCGCCGATGATCCACAGGCCGAAGCCATGGGCGCCGTCGCGTGGATCGACCAGATAGCGGTCGAGCCACAGCACATAGGGGATGGAGAAGCCGACCAGGAACGGCGCGGCGGCCGTATAGAGCCGCATGACGAAGGGGTAGGGGCCTTGCCAGTACCAGCTCATCGTCATGAAGATCAGCGCGATCAGCGCCCATGTCGCCCACAGGCCGAGCAGCTTGACCAGGCTGACCTCATAGGTCGCGCTCAGCGGCCTGGGATTGTGCCAGTCGATGCCGGTGCCCGGACGCCGGTGCACCTTGTCCACCACCAGCGACCAGAGCAGCATGGGCAGCCCACAGGCGACGACAGCGGTCAGGCCCGCATTGGGTCCGTCCATGCCATAATGGCGCGCGACCAGCACCCAAAGGCCTAGACCGATCAGGCCCACCAGCCCGACCCCGCTGCTGACCGCCGATTTCGGGCAGGATGATGCTGCGTATATCATGCCGCTTTGCCTTACCCGCCAATGGTTAAAAGCGGGTGCCTTTCCCGTGTTTTGAGCCGAAGCGGAAACCCATCGACGCCCGCCCGCCGATTCGATACAGCGGCCGCGCGCCCGGGTCGCTGGGCAAAGATTATCATTCGAGCAGATAACGAGCGATATGCCCTTCGGACTTGCCGCGAAAAAGCCAACGCGTTTCCCTGTCAGTCCCATTTACCCAGGCACGGCCAGCCGCCGTCTCGTCCCGCATCTCGCCTGGCTGTTCCTGTTCGGCCTCTGCACGATCCTCATCAACCCGCGCGGCTATACCGGCGGTGGCTATGACGATGCGCGCTATCTGGCGGCGGCGACCGACTGGGCGCTGCACGGGCCGGTGCTGGGGCAGAACCACTGGTCGCTGCGCTGGCCGGTGGTGCTGCCCGCAGCGGCGATCCTGCGCCTGTTCGGGCCGGACTTCGGCTGGCTGATGCTGCCCGGCATCCTGTCCTTCTACGCGGTGGGACTGATCAATTACTTCGGCGTGCGCGCAGCGGCGGGGGAGCGGGCCGCTTTCCTCGCGGCGCTGGGCATATTGGCGACGCCAGGCTTCGCCTATTGGGCGACGGCGCTCTACACCGACCTCATGGAGGTGGCGCTCTGGTCCGCCGCTTTCTGGAGCCTGTGGCGAGCGGCCCATGCGGTCGCGGCGCGGCAGATGCGCTGGATGGTCATTACGGGACTGTTGGCGGGCCTGTCGATCTGCGTGCGGGAAACGTCGATCGCGCTGGTGGGAGGCCTGCTCCTCGCCACGCTGTTCCTGCCCCGCCTCCCGCGCCGTGCCTGGCTCGCAGCGCTGATCGCCACCGCCGTGCTGCCGACCATCGAATATGCCATCCTCTGGGCGGCGAGCGGCGATCCCATCTACCGCCTTCACGTGGACCTGCGTCATATCGCCATTCCGTCGGAGGACATGGCCGGCGGGGCGGCGAAGGGCCAGTCGCCGGTGCTCAATACGGATATCATGGGGCGTTGGGCGGGGGCGGGGCCGGTGCATGTCCACTGGTCGATCGACACCTACATCAATTTCTTCCTGAACTTCTACTATGGCCAGTCTTTCGTCGCCGCGGCGGTGCTCGCCATCTGGGTGCGACGCGCAAAGGTGCGGGGTGCAGGCCCACGCGGTCTGTTTCCGGCGCTGCTCGTGCTGGCGGCGGCGAATATCGTCTGGAACCTCTATGTGCTGGCGCTCAACCCCAGCGATCGCATGTTCATGCCGACGACGGTGGTCGCTGCGATCATCGCCGCTATCCTCGCCGACCGGCTGTGGGGCGTGCGTTTCGTCAAGCCGTTCGTGGTCGTGCTGATGGTGGTCAAGCTGCTCTCGACGATCATCGTCTGCGACACGCTGCCCAATTACCACAAGGCGATCCCGGTCGCGGAGCGCATCGCGCCACCGACCGGCCCCATCTATGCAAGCTGGGTCACCCACTCCTATCTGGCGCTGGCGGACCCGGTGTTCCGGCGGCGGCTGATCCTGACCCCACCGCCCGCCGGCGGACGGCTCCTCCACTATGGCAATCTCAACGCGCCGTATGTCGAGAGGCTCGATCCCGGCCGCTGGCGCCTCGTGGCGCGGCGGCCCGCCGGCCATTATCCCTGGACCATCCGGATCGTGAACGGGATCGGCGCTGCGCTCGGCCTCAGGCGCGTGGGCCATGCCGATGTCGACGTGCGCCTGTTCGAGCGGTTGCCCGGCAGTGCCCCCAAAGCCCTGCTGTTCGACGCGCAGGGCCGCCCCGTGCCCGCCGACGCGCGGCCTCCCCGATAAGCTTAGCGGTCGCGCCGTCCCAGCAAGCGCAACCGCAGCGCCTGAAGCTTGATGAAGCCCGCCGCATCGCGCTGGTCATAGGCGCCGGCATCGTCCTCGAAGGTCACCACCTTCTCGCTGTACAGCGAATAGGGCGACTTGCGGCCGGTGACGATGACGCTGCCCTTGTAGAGCTTCAGCCGCACCGTGCCGGACACCTTCGCCTGGCTATGGTCGATCGCCGCCTGCAACATCTCGCGCTCCGGCGAGAACCAGAAGCCGTTGTAGATCAGTTCCGCATAGCGCGGCGCCAGTTCGTCCTTGAGGTGTGCCGCGCCCCGGTCGAGCGTGATCTGTTCGATTCCGCGATGCGCCAGTTGATAGATGGTGCCACCTGGCGTCTCATACATGCCGCGCGACTTCATGCCGACAAAACGGTTCTCGACAAGGTCGAGCCGACCGATGCCATGGCGGCGACCATAGTCGTTCAGCGTCTCCAGCAGGGTCGCGGGCGACATGCCCACGCCGTTGATCGCCACGCCGTCGCCGCGCTCGAAATCGATGGTGATGACTTCGGGCGTATTGGGCGCATCCTCCGGGTTCACCGTGCGCGAATAGACATAGTCGGGAACCTCGTCCCACGGGTCTTCCAGCACCTTGCCCTCGGAGGAGGTGTGCAGCATGTTCGCGTCGGTGGAGAAGGGGCTTTCGCCGCG
>Ga0207639_10003104_pt1 | contig 11166 bp, 8 predicted proteins | sample KBSCornC32_FD_184299 | JGI IMG/M metagenome (GOLD analysis project Ga0207639, IMG submission 184299) | Corn rhizosphere microbial communities from Kellogg Biological Station, Michigan, USA - KBS Corn C3-2 (SPAdes) (version 2) | ecosystem: Host-associated > Plants > Roots > Rhizosphere > Soil ...
TCGCCGCAGGCGGCGCCACGAACCCTTCGCTGATGAAGCGGGTGAAGTAGTTGTCGAGCACGCGTTCGTCGATCGGCGAGCATTGGATCGCCGTGCCCTCCAAGCCGGCCAGCGTGTTCCGACAATCGAACTGCGGCAACGACTTCATCATGCTCGACACCTCGCCGGTGATGCTCAGCGAGAACAGCGGCACCAGTGACGACACGACGTCTTCGCGCGAGGTGGTGCGGCGGAGCAGCTCGGTCACCCACTCGTCATAGGGCAGCTGCCTGAGCGGATAGCCGAAGTCGCGCATCCAGTCGGCTATCGCGCCGAGCTGCACCCGGCGGTGGTTGGCGAGGTGAAACGTCTTGCCGATCGCGTCGCGGCGGCCCGAGAGATGCACGATCGCCCTGCTGATGTAGTCCACTGGCGTCATGTCGGTTTCGTCGTGCGCGAATTCCGGTGCGCCCTGCAGCTCGATCCAGGACTTCAGCATGCGCGACATGACGTCGTCGGTGTTCCAGGCCCCGGTCTCGCTGTGCCCGGTGATCAGTCCCGGTCGATAGATGCAGATCGGCAGGCCGCGCGATCGGGCCTCCGTCATCAGCTTGTCCGCCACCCACTTGCTCTGGAGGTAACCATCGAACAGCGAGCCATCGTGATCGAGAGGGTCGTCCTCCCCGATCACGGTGGTGCCGCTGGACGAATCGAGGCGCAGAATCTCTTCGGTGCCAAGCACGTTCGTGGCCTTGAGCCGCTCGTAGGGATAGATCCAGTTCACGTACGCGCCACTGTGATAGATGACGTCGATGGTCGCCGCCAGGTCGGCGCGCACCGTCTCCGGCATGCCGAGCCCCGGCTGGCCGAGGTCGCCCGGCACCGGCACGATGCAGCCCTCGAGATCGTCGCGCCACAGCGAGTAGGTCTGCAGTGCCTGGCGCAGACGCCGCCGTCCCGCCTCGACGCTCTCGGCGCGCATGAGGCAGTGCACGTCGGCGGAGGTGCGATCCAGCAACTCGCGCAGCAGGATCGCCGAAGAAACCGTTGCCGCTGACCGGTATCGGCATCGACGGGCTTGTCGTTGACCCGCGGCGCGGCCACCGTCACCGTCCCCCGCGGCGGTCAGCACTTCCCACCGGGGGATCAGATCGCTGCCCTGCGAACGTGGGACTCGGGCAGCGACTCCTGGAACAGGGATGTGGGGGAGCTGTCTCCCGCACTGGTGGCTCACGTGATGGACGTGCGGCTGCACTCGTGGCTAGACGGGTCCACCGCCGTGGTGGACCAGGGCGGACCGATGATCAGTCGCCGTGTCGTGATGCGTTACAGGGAAAATCACTACTCGGCCACCGTCACCGCGCCCGACGATCAGCACATGGTGCGGAATCCAGATCCGGGGCAGACACACCCCGGTGCCGGCGGTGACGACCACAGCGAGCGCAAGATCGCGGTAGCACCGCCGATCATCGAAGGTCGGCTACTGGATCGGTCACATTGCCAGTCAATGTTGCTGACTCCCCACGACTTTGAAGGACGCGGTAACTCTCCCGCGGTATCGCGGTGAAAGAGACCGGGCCCTGACTGCCGGACAGCCTTGAAGCCCCCCGAGCGCCGCGCCGTAGGCATGTTCCCCACCGGGGGTGGTGCCCCCGGCCTCCGATTTGCGTCAGTGACTACGTAGGGACTGTTGGCTGCGGTCGCCCTTGATCAAGTCGGCGGCGCGTTCAGCGATGCCGTAGACGGTCGCGGCGGTGTTGGCGCTGACAATTGATGGCATCACCGAGGCATCGGCGACACGCAATCCCTCGATGCCGTGTACTCGTAGTCGTGGGTCGACGACCGCCAACTCATCGCTGCCCATTCGGCAGGTGCCTGCATAGTGGAAGTAACAACGCAGACTCAGCCTCAGATACTCCTGCAAGGCGGCGGTGTCGGTGTCACTGATGTGGCTCCCCGGGTTGACTTCTTCGCTGCGCCACGGCGCGAGAGCGCCGGCTTGACCGATTCGGCGGGCCACCCGCAAGCCTTCGCACATGGCGGCAACGTCGCGCTCGTCGGCCAGGTAACGGGGGTCCACCTCGGGCAACACCTCGACGTCGGGGCTAAGCAGCCGAACGCTGCCTCGACTGTGCGGGGTAACTGCCGAGAAGAGAATGGTGTATCCGTGTTCCGGCGTGGGAAGCGTCGGCACGGGCAGCGGTACGCCCATGAACACCAACTGAATGTCTGGTCCGTCCTGATGTGTGCTCGACCGGACGAAACCCATGGCCTCGCCGGCGGCGTTGGTCATGGGAAAGGGGATAGGCCGACTCGCCGCGTAGGTCACCGAAGCCAACGGATGGTCGTGCAGATTGGATCCCACGCCTGGTATCTCCACGACCGGTTCGACGCCCACTGTCCGGAGGTGATCACCAGGGCCAATGCCGGACACCAGCAGCAGCTGCGCGGACCCGATGGCTCCTGCGGTCAGCACGACTTCGGCGACGCAGTCCACCGTGGCCGTGCTTCCCGCGGCGGTGAATTCAACACCCGTGGCTCGTCCGTCACTCACGATCACGCGGCGCACGATCGTATCGGTGACCACCTCGAGGTTCTCACGCCCCGCTGCCGGCCTGAGATATGCGTCGGCGGCGCTCTGGCGGACGCCGTCGACGATGTTGAAATCGGACCAGCCGAATCCGATCTCCAAGCCACTGCTCAGATCACGTGCCCTCCGATGCCCGACCTCCACCGCGGCGTCGATGGCCGCCCTGATCATCGGGTTGGGCTCCGGCGGAACACTGACGATCAATGGCCCGTCACTCCCGCGGACGGTAGGGTCGCCGCCCTTGGCAGTCTCGCAGCGCCGAAAGTGAGGCAGCAGGTCATCGAAACCCCACCCTGGGGCTCCGTCGCTCACCCACGCGTCGTAGCTGGAACGGTGCCCGCGGACGAAGGCCAAACCGTTTATGCTCGACGACCCGCCGAGGCCACGGCCTCGCGGTGTAGCGATCGGTGCCTGGGCGAATTCGTTCACCGCACCGCTGTCGCCCCAGTCGGCGGTGCTTCCGATCAGCGACAGCCACGCCCCAGGCACGGCCATCGCCGCCAATGGGTCACGGGCCCCCGCCTCCAGCAGCAGCACGCGGGTAGTCGGATCCTCGGACAACCTCGCCGCGAGTACACAGCCCGCAGTTCCCCCACCCACGACGATGTAGTCATAGCTCTGGCGGGTCGGCCCAACAGGGGGCGGATTGCTCATCGTGTCACGCTCACTGACCCAGGCTGAGGATTGATTGCCGTGCACGCCTCGGTGAGCGCATCCTGATAGCCGTCGAGGAACCGGGTTGTCATCGCCATGATTTCGGTCTCCGTGCTCACCAGCGGCGGGCACAGCAGGATGGTGTCACCTACGGCACGCACCAAGACGCCACGGCGAGCAGCTGCCTCCGTGATCGCCTGACCGAAAACCCCGTTGGCCTGCCCGTCGATCGGTGCGAAGTCCACGGCTGCCAAGAACCCGTGCCCGCGGACGTCGAGAACTTGCTCCTTTCCGCGCAATTTGGCCAACTCGGCCTGCAGGAGGGGTGCGGTACGCCGCACATGTCCCGGAATGTCCTCCTCGACGAGGATGGCCAGCGTCTCACGTGCGACGGCGGCGGAAACCGGATGCCCGGCGTAGGTGGATCCGTGGTGAAAGTCTCCGATGGTGCGGGACCCCGCGGTGATGGCATCGTCGACCCGTTGGCCGACGATCACCGCAGAGATCGGCAGATACGCCGAAGACAGCCCCTTCGCCAAGGTGATCATGTCCGGTTTCAGATCGAATTCCTCGGTGGCGAACATCGATCCCGTACGGCCGAAACCGGTCATCACCTCATCGGCGATGAACAGGATGTCGTAGCGGGACAACAGCTGCTGCACCCGGTGGTAATAGTCAGCCGGCGGGATGATGATGCCACCCGCACCAAGGATCGGCTCCCCGATGAACGCCGCGATCGTTTCGTGACCCTCGGCCTCGATGATCTGTTCCAGTCGGTCGATCAGGGCGTCGACGTCCCCGGTCGGGCACGGCGCCTTGACGAATTTCGGAAGGGGAAGGTCAAATCCGTCATAGAACGCGTCGATCCCCGTCGCCGAGGCGCCCGCGACGGTCATGCCGTGATAGCCCATCACGTGCGAAATGATCTTCACTCGGCCCTCGCGTCCACGGCACCGGTGGTAGTACCAACTCAGTTTGATCGCGCTATCGACCGCCTCGGCTCCCGAGCTCGCAAAGAACGTGCGACCCATCGAGATTGGGGACAGCTTGGCCAGGTCCTCGGCCAGGGCCAGGGCAACGTCGTTGGTGCGGTGCGACATCGAGACGTAGAACGGCAGCTTCTCCATCTGGCGGGCGGCGGCCTGGACCAGACGCGGTTGGGTATAGCCGAGGTTGACGCACACGACCCCCGACGTAGCGTCCAGGTATTCGTGACCCGCGCTGTCCCACACGGTCACGCCTTCCCCGCGGACGATGACGTGGGGCATGGTGTCCAGGAACGGGGGCGTGTGCGGCTCGAGCATCGAAGTCAAAGAGGTTGTCATGCTTCCATATCGCCGTCGCGCCATCGTATCTCCTGGTTTTCGTGTCTCGACTGCCGGCGACGCCAGTGTTTGTTGACAGCGGCTTCGCGGGCGATGCATTGAGCGGTTCCTCGTGTCTTGCTGGGAACGTGGTTCATCCGCCGACGAACGTCGGCAGGATGCTTCGCCTCGACCCTAGGTCGAATTGCATACACCAAAACCCTTGGCGGACTGGTCATGCACACGGTGCACAGGTCTCGGCACACGGTGAGGCAGGCTTTCTGGCACAGGTGGTTGACTCCATGTCGTCAACCGAGTAACCGGCAAAGCGATTTCACTTCGGAAAGTGTCGTGACCAAGCGACTTGCATAGCGCAGCAACCACATTGGTGGGCCGGTACATAGACGGTCACGCGAACGTCGCTGACTAACCGACAGGGCTGTCTGCGGAGTTCTGTCGCCAATGACGTTCGCCGCGTCAGCATTCCGCGCTTCATCAGCGAATTAGGCGGCGGCAAAACATATTCCGGCCCGGTGCGCGATGGAGCGATTACAGAAGGAGCTGTATCGCTCAGGCAGGTGGTTGGCGGTTCAGCTCTCGCCATTCGGTGGGCGACACGCCGTAAGTGGTTCGGAACATTCGTGCAAAGCTGGAGGCATCGATGAAACCCCATCGCCGGGCGACTGCGGAGATTGGATCATGCAGAAATGCCATGGCGAGGTCCGTGCGCGCTCCTTCGAGTCGCCGCGCGCGGATCCAGTCCCCTAGTGAGACGCCTTCGGCGGCGAGGATTCGGTAAAGCTGCCGCACTGATATGTGGAGTTCGGCGGCAATGCGGCTGGCGCTGAGGTCCGATTCCCGCAAGTGCAACCGGACGTACTCCATGATGCGTACGAAGAGGGTGGCATGGATCGCCTCCTTGCCCAACTCGAGATCGTCGAGGTGGGTAGCGACGACCGCCCGGAGTAACTCGACGCCAGGCCGACTGACCACTTCCCCACCAGGGCGGTCGAATGCTCCTGGCTCAGCGGCAAGCCGGTCGAAATAGGCGACGGCCATGTCTGAGATGGGGTGCTCGGGGCACAATCGAACAGCGCTGACCTGCCGAATGATGTCGGCGGGCAACGCCATTAGTTCCAGCGGCAATCGAAATTTGTGTTGCGAAATTCCATCTTCGTCGGACACGATGAATGGAGTCGTGGAATCCCATATAGCGAGGTCGCCGGGGCGCAGGATCACTTCGCGATCACGTTGGGTGACGACGCAGGACCCCTTCATCTGTAGCCCAAGAAAGAGGCTGGGTCTGAGGTCGTCGTGTGGCAACGCCTTGTACTCGACCTTGACGGCGGTCGTGGTCACCGACCACACCGTCAGATCGGACAGGTCGGTGATCGCCAAGTTCGCCGTAGCCGGGCCGCGATCCACCATGTAGTCGATCTCAAGCGGTGCGAAGGTCCGCGAGACCGTCTCACGCACGACTTCTGCCCGATCGGAAATCGGGATCTTTCCAGCATCGAACCTGACCGTCACCGCGCCGCCTTGGCGCTACCCCGAAGACTGGCGCGTTTGACACACGTGTCGTGATGCATCTTACGGCCTCCATCCTGGCCCAATGGCGTTAACCTTGGTATTCTGCCACCCTCTCCAGCGCGGATGGCGGCGGGGTCCGCATCGCGGAAGCGTACGGTGTCCAGAGCCCAGCCGGAGCCGACTGCTGCATCGGCCGTGCGTCGACTATGTCATCAGTTGGCCCACTGGTCCCACGGCACGCTCCAGTCACCGTTCTGCCACAGTTGCAGCGGCGTTCCACCAGAATTGCGCACTTCCACGACGTCACCGGGAACCGAGAAGTTGTAGAACCATGCCGCGTTGTCATGGTTGAGGTTCAAGCAGCCGTGGCTGGTGTCGGTCTTGCCCTGTGCCCACACCGTGCTATCCAACTCGTGGAGGTAGACACCGTCGGTGCTGACGCGAACTGCGTAGGGAATCGACTCCTTGTAGCCGAGGTGGGAGTTGATGGGCAGCCCGTAGGTCGACGAGTCCATGATCACCGGGTTGCTCTTGTCCATCACGGTGTAGATGCCGTTCTGAGTCCAAAAACTCAGGGTCGTCTTGCCCACCTTCTCGGTGCCGCCGCGGCCCATCGACGTGGGCATGGTGCGCACCAGCGCCCCTCCGTCGTACACGCTGACCTGCTTGGTGGCGTCATCGGCGATTGACACATGGGAGGCGCCAATGGTGAAGGTGGTCAACGGGTCCTGTCCAACCGTAACGACGGTCCCCGGTGCGTAGTACTGCTGCGGGCGCCAGTGCGCGGTCCGCGAATCGACCCAGTGCCAGGCACCAGTCGCCTCCGGAGCGGTCGTCACCGCCAGTTGCTGTTCCGCTGCGGCACGGTCGTCGACGGGCGCATCGAAGTGCGCAACGATGACCACACCGACGCCGTAGGTGCCGCCGCTTCTGAGCGTGGCACCAGAAGTGGTGGTCAGCGATACTCCCGGCTGGCCCACGTCGTCGGCGCGTGCCACCCCAGCAGGCCCGACGAGCATCGCGAGCAGCACTGCCGCCACCGCGTAGCGACCTACACCCATCATCAGCCATCCCCCTTCGGCAGAACTCAGATCAGCTATTCAGCAACACTCTAGGATTCTTTCCTGGGAACCCGGATGGCCGAACTCAACCATTGCGCGGGATCACCAGTGCGACCGTGCTTCGCCTTCACGCCATCCAGTACGCGCAGAACGCGTGGATGTACGAAAGTCACTGGACGATGGATCCTTTCAGGTCGACCCGCACGGTCCTCGCCGACCCGGAGATGTCCAGGCTCTCGGAAGTTGGCGGGGCGGGAACCAGCTGGCTGGTCAACGGTTCGCGCTCGGACACGCAGCCGGAGTACCTACTGACTCTCGACCCGCATGAGCACACCCGGTTGCGCAAAGTCGTGACGAGGTCGTTGACCGGTGCCCGGCTCGAGGGCTTGCGACCGCGTGCGAACCACATCGCGCAGGAGCTGTTCGACGCCTGGCGTTTCACCTCGGCGTCATCTGCGAGCTGCTCGGAGCGCCTAGGCAGGACGGAGCGGACTTCCACGATCCGGGTGACGATCTGCTCAGTGGGTTGATCGCCGGTGCAACCCTGAAGCTGGTTCTCGAGGCCGCTTCCTGGCAGAAAGCTTCATGGAGCATGCCAGTCGTCGATGGCACCGCCAGGGGCGGAATATCTCGCGGCGCAACGACGTCGTTAGGGCCATGGGTACACCCGCGCTCGGACGCCACGGCGCCTATCTGATTGCACAGCAATATCACAGCGCATTCCCGGCGGGTCGCGTTGCGGTGCTGGAGGACCTCGGGTTCGGCACCGTCTGGATCGCCGGCAACGCACCGGGTGACCTCGAGATCCCCGAATCGGTGCTGGCGCATACCCGCGCCGTCGCGGTGGGCACCGCCATCGTGAACGTATGGACGGAGCCCGTCGAAAAGGTTGCGGAGTCCTTTCACCGGGTGGAGCAGAAGTACCCGGGCCGGCTGGTTCTCGGCATCGGGGCTGCGCATCGGGAGACGATCGGAGCCGACTACCGCAAGCCCTTCGGGATGCTCTCGGATTACCTCGAACAGTTGCGCCAGCACGGCGTGCCCGGCGATCGAATCCTCCTCGCTGCGCTGCGGACGAAGACGCTACGGTTGTCGGCCGATCGAGCCGCCGGCGCACTGCCGTACTTCACCACCGTTTCGCACACGAAGAAGGCCCGCGAAACCCTCGGTGACGGACCGACGCTGGCCGTCGTGCAGAGCTTCGTCCCCGGCACCGACCGTGACGTCAATCGCGCATTGCTACGCAAGTGGACGACAACGTATCTCGGCTTCACGAACTACGTGAACAACCTGAGGGAGACCGGGTTCCCGGACCTCGAGCTCGGAGCCGAACCAAGCGATGAGCTCCTTGACGCGCTCGCCCCGCTCGGCGGCGGCAACGAGGTCGCCGGCAGGGTCGAAGAACATCTGCAGGCGGGCGCCGACCACGTGCCGGTGTATCCCGTCGACGGGTCTGCTGACCCGGTGCCCGCCTTCGAGCGGATAGCGGCCAGGCTCAGGGGCGACGAAGCGGTCCGCTGAGTCAGTCTCCTTCCGTCAGGACGGTCCACCGTCTAAAGCGTCGGCGCCTTCACCAGCGCCGGCGCTTTTGCGTTGGCAGCTGATGCCTCTTCTCAATGTCTCTGGGCCACTGCATATGTGACTGCCGACACGCTTGCAGGTCTCGACACGAGGGCCCTGTAAACGGGCCGTGTCGCGCACGTAACGTTCCGTTTGGACTAGTGCCATATGGAAGTAACGGTGTTAGTTTCCCATCACGCGACAGTCCAGATCGCAGCCCATCCGTACGGTCATCGGAGCCCACACGTGGCGACTTGGTCTTTTCATCGCGCTATACAAAGCAGCTTCGACAAGGAGACCGACTTCATGACTTCTCGCGAGCAACCAGCAGGAGAGGTGCAGATCCATCCGCACCCGGCGCCGCCGGGTTCGGGACCGTGGGCCCGATTCGTCAGCTGGGCCGGACAGGACACCATCGAGGACTTCTCACTTCGCTACGCGCCCAAGTCGTTTCGCACCTGGTCGCCGATGGCGTGCGCCGTCACTGCGCTTGGCGGCATCGCCTATCTCGCCGACTACTCGATCGGCGCCTCCGTCGCGGTCACCCAGGGGTCTGCCAGCGCGGTCATCGCCATCATCGTCGCCGCGGTGACGATATTCCTTACCGGCATCCCGATCGCCTACTATGCGGCGAAGTACAACATCGACATGGATTTGCTCACGCGCGGGGCGGGTTTCGGCTATTTCGGCTCCACGCTCACCAGTTTGATCTACGCGAGCTTCTGCTTCATCTTCTTCGCCCTCGAAGGCTCGATCATGGCGCAGGCGATGAAACTGGCCCTGCACGTCCCGCTGGCGCTCGGTTACCTGATCGGTTCGCTGATCATCATCCCGTTGGTTCTGTACGGCATGACGGCATTGGCGAAGTTCCAGGTATGGACCCAACCCCTGTGGTTGGTCCTCTTCGTCGCTCCGATCGTGTTCATCGCCAGCGCCGACCCCGCGGGCTTCCACGGCTTCCTCTCCTGGGCGGGTAACGGTGGCAGCGAACGCGCCACCGCGATAGGCGTTGGCGCGGGGGCAGGCGTCGCCCTCTCGCTCATCGCACAGATCGGTGAACAGGTCGACTATCTGCGGTTCATGCCAGAAAAGTCGGAGACATCGCCGATTCGATGGTGGGGTGCGGTGCTCGCCGCCGGTCCGGGTTGGGTGATACTCGGTGCCGCCAAACAGATCTGCGGCGCGTTCCTCGCGTTCTACGTCGCAGGGAAGGTGGGTTTCACGGCCGCCACCGAACCCATCCAACAGTTTCTCGGCAGTTACGGATCGGTCATTCACAACGGCACCTTCGCGTTGCTCGTGGCCACCATCATGGTGCTGCTGTCACAGGTGAAGATCAACGTCACCAACGCCTATTCGGGTTCGCTGTCGTGGTCGAACTTCTTCAGCCGGGTGCTCCACGTGCATCCGGGTCGGGTGGTCTACCTGGCACTGCACATCGGGATTGCACTGGCACTGATGTTGAGCAACATGTTCGCCGTCTTGAACATGATCCTCGGGTTCTATTCGAACGTGGCCATCGCCTGGATCGGGGCAATCGTCGCCGATCTGATCATCAACAAGCCGCTGCTGAAATTGAGCCCGCCCTACGTCGAGTTCAAGCGTGCGTACCTCTACAGCATCAACCCGGTCGGATTCGTGTCCATGCTGGTGGGATCGGTGTTCTCAATTGCGGCCTTCTACAACGCATTCGGTCCCTTGATGGCGGCCTGGTCGCCCTACCTGGCCCTGTCCTTGGCGTTCGTCCTCTCACCGATCATCTGCATCATCACCAAGGGCAAGTACTACCTGGCCCGGCCGAACCCGATCCGTGAGGAGATCGAGCGGGAGCCGTTGTGGGCGGGGCAGACGCTGCTCGACGTGGTGGACGGAAAGCGCTACGAGCTGCCCGACATGGTGCACGACTGCCCGTTCCACCACGGCACGATCTCATCGCTGACGTGCACGCTCACCACGCAGTGCCATGACATGTGCAAGAAGAGCGGCTACACCGACACCATGACCTCCGAGACACTCAGATCGGAGATGGCGCCTCAGACCTGACGCGTCGACGACGCAGCGGTGCAGCCGCCCCACGACGGACGAACCGTGGGGCGGCTGCACCGACTCATGGGGAACGGAGTTCGGTGACCACACGGAAATCCAGCTTGTCGGTGTCGGCGAGGTAGACCGGTTGCACCGTATGCGAACCATGCATCGCGACCTCGCCCCTTGGACCCTGATAGGCCACGGTCGAAGCGACCCTGTCGATCGCCGCGATCTCGAGGCTGCGGGCTGTCTCGGCGAGCGCAGACAGCAACAACAGTCCTTCGTAGCACGACTCGCCGATGTTGTTCAGCGCAGGCGCCGCCTGGCCGAACCGTCGTTGGTAGCGGGAGCCGAATCCCATGTTCTCGGGAGTCACGACGCTTTCGAAATAGCCGCACGCCGTGTAGAGCCCCTCGGTGCCGCCGCTTCCACTGGCGCAAAGCACGTCTTCGCCGATGAT
>Ga0207639_10003111_pt1 | contig 11157 bp, 7 predicted proteins | sample KBSCornC32_FD_184299 | JGI IMG/M metagenome (GOLD analysis project Ga0207639, IMG submission 184299) | Corn rhizosphere microbial communities from Kellogg Biological Station, Michigan, USA - KBS Corn C3-2 (SPAdes) (version 2) | ecosystem: Host-associated > Plants > Roots > Rhizosphere > Soil ...
CGGAAGCCCGGATGATGAAGCGGCCATTGTCCGACACCTTCGATATTCCCATGGCGATCGCATGTTCCCCCTGCCAGGTGCTGACGCCGACGCCCAGCGTACCGCCACCCGCCTCCGACAATTGGGGTATGCCGGCAATCGCCATGGCGGCGGCGGTACCCCCCTCCGCGTCGCGCCGCAGGTCGCGCAGACCGGCATTGATCAGGTTGAAGCGGATGTCGGTATAGGCGTTGGCGCTGTCGACCGCCCCTGCCATCCCGCCCTGAAGCTGGCGCAGGTTCACCGCATCGGTCGGCGCGATGCCGTCGGCCACATGGACGATCTGCCGTTCGGCCCCCGCGCTGCCCACCGAGACCGTATTGGCCCGGTCCGCGACGGAAGCATAGCCCAGCGCGACGCTGCCCGGCGCGATCGCCTGGGCCTGCGTCCCCAGCGCCAGGCTGCCGCTGCCGGAGGCGACCGCGCCCGCGCCGGCGGCCATGCTGTCCGCGCCGCTGGCGACCGGCGTGGCGTAGCCGGAACTGTTATTGACCTGAAGATAGCCTGCGCGCCCTTGCTGAAGCTCGGTGATCGCGGTCAGATTATAGGCCAGTTGCACATTGGTCGCATGAAGCTGCGCACCGTTGACCGCCTGTGTCGAGGTTTCGCTCAACTCACCGGCGGCAACGCCGCTGATCGTCTGGTCGATGCCGCCGCGCGCCGCATTATAGGCCTGGATCGACGGATCATAGGGCAGCGCGTCCTGCGGTGCAGTCCCGCCGCCGCCAGTTCCGCCGCCCCCGCCTCCACCGCCGGTCCCTCCGCCGCCGCTACCCAGTTGCGACAGGTTGACAGCGTCGGTCGGGGCGCTGCCCGCCGCGACATTGGCTATGGTCGTGCCGCCCGCGCCGCCCAGCACGACGGTGGCCTTGCTGCTGTCCTGATATTTGACGGCAAGGTCGTTCAGCACCGCCAGGTCATAGCTCAACTGGGTGATGGCCGCGCTGTTCTGCGCCACCAGATTGTTGGTCGCCTGCAACTGGGAACCGTTGATCGCGTCGCTGCTGGTGCTGTTCACCGCCCCCGCGCCAACATTGGTGATGCGCGTGCCGCCCGAACCCTGCAACGTCACCTGCGTCCTGGTGCCGTCATCATATTGCACCGCATTGCCGGCAAGCGTTCCGAGCGCATCGTTCACCGCCTGCAATTGGGCGACATTGACGGCGTCGCCGGGATCGGCGCCGCCCGCCAGCCCCGTCAGGCGGCGGCCGCCGATATTGACTTCCGCGCTGGCCGTGCCGCCGATCAGGAAGGCGGGCAGGTTCAGCGTCATGCCGTTCGCCAGCGATCCCGAACCCAGCGCCACGCTGCCCGCATGGGTGGCGGACGCGCCCGCGCCGATCGCGACCGCTCCATAGGCGCCCGTGGCCGTGCTGGCGAGATTGCCGATGGCGATGGCGTCCAGCTCGCCCGCGCTGGCTTCGGACCCCGGCGTGCCCAGTCCGGTGATCTTGTTGCCGCCAAAGGAGATGCCCTTGGGCGTGGTCAGGCTGAAACTGTCGGACGTGGTTTCGCATGTCGGGTCCGACAGCAGGTCGACGGCATTGCCGTTCACGTCCAGAACGTTGAGGGTGATCGGCGCGCCTGCCGCCGCGTTGGCCAGGGCGGCGTTGATGCCCAGATTGACCGTCCCGAAGGTCAGGGTGCTGAGGGTCGATTCAACCGGTGCCAGCACCGGCGTGATGACATCGCCGATCGTGTCGGTCAGCACTGATTTCGGCAGGCTGACGCCCGAACAGGCGCTGACCACATTGGCATGGGCGGTCATCCCTGGCGCCAGGCCGGCGATCAGGCCGGCGCCCGCCAGCCAAGCCCGGCGGCCCCTGCCCCGGCTGGTGCTCCCGGCAATCCCGGTTCGATGCCATTTCGCCTCTCGGTCCATAGATCCGCCCCCTGAAGGCAGGCCTGATCGCCCCGGTGACGGCTCGATCAGGCTTTGCGATGTCCCCAGGTCAGAATGGAGGCGTCGCCGCTAAGGCCGCGCGAAGGCGAAAGGACAGGATTTTACGCAAAATTCGTATCTGCGCATTATGCTGGAACCATCTTGCCCGTCTGGCCCTTCTGCATTTTCCGAAGGCGGATAGGCGAGTCGAGGAAATATCTGATCGGCAAAGACAAAATCGTTACGATTCCGTTTTGATGATTTACACCCCGTCGAACATATAATACCGATATCGACAGGGATGGAGGCAAAGGGGAGCCAGTCCGTGGACGATCTGCCGCCCGGCCAAGTGGTCACCGCCACAGCGTTGATTCGGCATTTTGCCGTGCATTCGCGCCAAGCCATGACCGAACCCGTCCATATCATGAACCATGGGCATGTCGGGCTGACGCTCATCGCGACGGACCTGTTCCATCGGCTGGCGGGCGATCAATCCACCGGCCCCGACCAGGGCGCGCAGCTGGAAATCCTGCTCGACATGATTCCGACCCAGGTCCTGCTGACCGACCGGGATCTGAAGCCGGTGCGGGTCAACCTCGCCGCCCGCCGGCGGCTGGGCATCAGCGAGAAGCATGTCGGCAAGCTGTTCCTGCCGCAGATGCTGGAGAGTTCGGACGCGCACTTCCTGTTGCGCGCGCTGGAAAGGGTCCATGACACCGGCGTGCCAGAGACGTTCGAACATAATGTCGCGGGACCGCCGCCGCTGGTCTATCGCGTGCAGGCCGCGGCCTTTCCGGGCGGATTCATCGTGCTGGTCGACGAGATTGCCGATCGGGTGACGCTGCGCGCGCAGGATGCGCAGATCGCGGCCTATGAGGATCTGATCGACGGGTTGCCCGGCCTTGCCCGCGGCGCGTTCAACGTTCGGTCGGTCATCACCGACATCTCACCCGCACTTGCGGCGCTGGTCGGGACCGAGAAAGGCCGGCTGGCCGGCACCCGCTTCGCGACCCTGTTCGATGCTTCCGCGCGCGGCGCGATCAACGATGCGGTCGAGGAACTTCTCACCCACGGCAAGCCGTTCGGCATGAGGGCGAGGCTGCTGGGCGGCCATGGCGAAAGCCAGCTCGTCCAGGTCAAGGCCGTGCCGCTTCTGTCTGCCTCCGGCCAGAGGGAGGGCGTCTTCATGATCGGCCCCGTGGCGGCGGACGCGGGCAGCTGAAGCCGAAGGTTCAATATGTGATCGTGACGATCAGGCTGTCGGCATAGGCCCCCGCCTGGGGCCACTGCCCCGCGGCTATTCGGCCATAGACGGGGACGGTCTGGCTGAACGACAGCAATCCGTTCAATGACGCGGTCACGGTGCTGGTCCCCGACGATCCATTTCCCCAAATGGTGGTCCGGCTGGCGGTGGTGTAGAGATTATAGTTGAGCCGCGCACTGCCCTGCGCCATCTGGCGCGCCAGGGCATCGCCCGACAGGCCGGGGCTGATCGCTATATCAATGGTGCCGGCCAGCGAGATCACCCCTGTGCAGCTCAGCGTCACGCTGCCCGCGCCATCCCTGGGCGCGGAGGCGGTGGGATCATAGCCGCCGAAGCTGATCCCCGTCGTCGATGCCGAACAACTGCAAAGCGTGCAGGCCCAGGCCGGGCTCGCCAGCCCCAGGCCAGCCGAAATGGCGAGCGTCCATCCGATCAGCTTCATCATTTCCCCTCCTGATAGGGCAGGCACGCAAGAGGCGCCGATCGCGAGATACCGGCGTCGGCCCGCCTCGCCGGAACGGTCGCGCGGCACGCGATGGCCGGCCCCGCCAGCAGGATTTCCTGCCCCTCCTGCGCGTCGGCCAGGTAGATTTCGCCATCATGCCCCGAAATGCCCGACGACGTACCCCCCAGCGTTACGGTCAGCCCCGCCGGAACGGGAAGGCCGCTGCCGTCCACCAGCCGCAATGTCAGCGGCCGGGCGGCCGGGCCGCCGAAGCTGACCCTCACCGCCTGCCTGTACCCCGGCACCACCACCTGCTCGGCCGCGGTCACAAGGGTATCGATCGGCAAGGCATCCAGATCAATGGCGATGCGGTTGGCGGCATAGGGTTGCAGGCCCGCGACGATCACCGACCTGCCCGACCCGGCCCGACCCGCGACAGGCCGGTTCTCGAAGAAGACCGTCACGTCCTGATCGGCCGACACGTCCACCACCGCGAAGGCATAGTCGAGTTGCGGCGCGGCGACGATCTGCCCCCCCACCCGCAGCAACGCGCCATGGGCCTGGAAACGCACGCCCTCCATTCCCCCCATATGCGATGCGGAAAGGTCGAGATCGCCGGCCGCGGTGCGCCATGTCACGCCGCCTTCCACCTGTGTCGGCGCGTCGGACCCGCGCGACGCCAGCATGCGATAGCCCCACCCCTGGTCGGGCGGCGGGCTTTGGTTGAAACTGGCGGCGGTACGCCCGCCATCCGCGAACAGGCCGACACTTGAACGCGCGCCGAGCGGCAGGGTGAGCGACCCGAAAAGACTGCTGGTCCGGCTTTCCGAAAGGCGCGTCCGCCGCGCGCCCAGCGTAATCCAGGCCGGGCCCAGGCCAGTGGCATAGGAAAGCGAACCCATGGAGAAACGGTCTCCATCGCTCCGGCTTTCCAGATAATGGGCATTGATGCTGCCGCGGCGGCCCAGGTTGATGCTGCCCGCGACCGCCAGTTCCCGACGTCCCGCGGCGGCCCGCTCATCCTCTCCGACCTGCGTGAAATGCGCATCTTCCTCCATATAGCTCGCCGTCACCGAATAATGCGGGGTGATCCGCTGGACCTGCGCCCGCCACATCAGGCCGTCGCCGTCGCGGCTGTGCGATGCGGCGGCCGACAGCGACAATTCGCCCCAGGAGGACAGGAGCGCGCCAAGTCCCAGCCCAGCCATCTGCACCTTTTCACTCGCCTCGCCCCGTCCAGCCAGCGTCATCCCCGCCGCCAGTCCATGACGCCAGAAACCCGCAGCGAACGGCGCGCCATAGGAAAAGCTGCTTTCCCCGAAATTCCTGCGCAGAAACCCCGCTTCCAGCGAAAAATCGTCCAGCCCCTCGCGCAGGAGCCGGGGGCTGGCATAGAAGCTCTGCGTGACGACACGGGCGGTGCCGGTCGCGTCGCGGATGGTCATCGTCACCTCGCCCGCGCCGTTGAAGAGCGGCTGATAATCGATCCGGAAATCGCCGGGCTGGACCGCCATGCTCTGGCGACTGCTGGCCGCCGCCAGATCAACGACCGAGGGCAGCGCCGCAGAGCCCGAAAGCCGGGGCAGTGGATAGGTCACGGCCTCGGGCGTCAGCGAGAAGTCGGTGCCCAGCCGCAGCCCGGCGAAACGGACCGGCCGGTTCCAGTCGGCCCCCCGCGTCATTGTGTCGCCAAGCACCAGCCGCAAACGCCGATCGGGAAAGTCGCGGATGACATTGCTGTCGAGACGCACCGCAGCCGGACCATCCACGCCCTGCTGCACCAGCGCCGTCGTACCGGCGACGCCCCAGGCGCCCGACAGGCCGGCGTCCAACAGCAGGGAAGCGGCCCAGTCCCGCCCCCAGCGCGCGACCGACAGGTCATAGCCGACATATTGCAGCGGCACCGGCGCCATGACCGGTCGGCCGCGCTCTTCGGCACCGACATGGGTGGGGGAAAAGAGCGAGGGCGCTGCATCGATCAGCAAGGTGCCGCCCGAACTGTCGAGTTGCGCCGAAAGGCCGTCCATGCCGTCCAGCAGGGCGTAATCCGTTCCTTCCACCTCGATGCGCTGCAGCGGCACGGCCCTTTGCAGGCCCCATTGGCGCAGCATGTCCTGGCGGACGAACAGCCTGCCCCGGTCCAGCACGACAAGGCCGGTATCGCTGATCGGTTGGCCGTTGATGATGACGCCCACGGGCACCGGGCGCTGGCTGTCGCCGGGCCTGCCCATGACGGCGAGCGTCATGGGAAGATCGGACGCGGCGGACGGCTGCGCCAGCGGCAGGCAAAGCGGGATGAGCGCCCTGCCCAGCATCGAAAGCCCCTGCCTTGCGCCAAGCCATGCCGGAGCGGGCGACATCCGCTGCGCGCCTTCACTGCCCGGACGCTGCGGGGCGGGCGGTGAGCGGTCCCTGGGTCGTCTCCACCTGGACGGTGGCGACCGCGCGGCCGTCCGGCGGCTGGACCGGAAGGTCGATGCGCCCGCCCGCCAGCAGGTAGAAGCCCCTGTCGACGCGCGCGATCGCGTCCCCGCCCGTGGCGGCGCGAAGGGTAACGCCGGTCACCTGGACATGCCGGTCGCCCTGGTTGAACAGGCTGAGCGTCCATCCTCCGTCGGCGACCTTCGCGGTGGACCAGCGGAGCGAAGGCGCTGCACCGGGGGGTGCGCGGAATATGGGCATGCTGATGCGCAGCAATGCCCGCACCGTGCCCGGCACGGTCGTAGCCGTCGGCAGTTCATCAATGATCAGGCGGTAACTTTCCTCGCGCGGTCCAGTGCGCGCCGGCAGGCTGCATCGCACGAGCCTGCTCGCTCCGCCGGGGATGCTGACGATGGAGGGATTGACGACCGGGCCGTCAACGGGGTCGAGCTGGTCCGCGCCGTTTGCATCCTTGCGCCAGCCAAAGCCCCTGATCTGGACCGTCGCGGGGGTCGCGTCATCATTGGAAATGGTAAGCGAGCAGAACTGCTTGTCGGCGGCCATCTCGATCCGCACCGGCAGAATGCGCAGCGTCGCGGCGTCCACCGCCTGCGCCATCCCGAAAAGCGCACAAAGTCCTATCGCCGCCAGAACCCGCGCGGGTCCGGCACCATGGCATGATCCTGTCATGACGAAATCCGCCTTCAATAGCTGACGGTTACGGTCACCGTATCAGCGTAATTCCCCGCAGCCACGCTCTGCCCGACCGGAATGCGGCCGTAAACAGTGAAGGCCGATGGCAGGATGGTCGACGCGGTCTGCGACACCGTGTCCGATCCAACCGAATTTCCCCAATTGGTGCTGCGTCCCGTATTGCTGTACAATCCGTAGTTCAGGGGAGTGGCGCCATTGAGCATCTGGCGCGTTGACACTGTCGCGCCACCGGTACTTCCGGCATTCAAACCTATGTTGAATACTGTTCCCGGCGTGCAGGTCACTGTTATGGTACTGGTCGTATCCTTCGGCGACGCCGATGTCGGATCGTAACTGCCAAACGCCATGTTCGTGGCCGAGACAAGACAGGCATTCAACACTGTTACGGAAATGCCCATTGTCGTTGTGGCGTCGGTCGCCGCTGCCTTGCCCGGCACGAGAGCCAGCAGGATAAACGCATAATATTTGCGCATGACGATCCCCCTCCGCTGAAGTCGATACGCCTTAATCTGCATCGACATTGCACCCAGAAGGTTAGAAAAGCGTTAGCGAAACCATGCATATGCCCGGAGAAGAAGGAAATTTTACGCCCAAGGAGCTGATTTTTAAAGGATATATATCCTTTGGAGTAGCCATTTTTGATATCTTCCCGAATTGGTGAAAACCGGATATTCGTATCCTCTATCCTTTACAGTCTTCGGTGACTCCGGAATACAAACATGATCTGAAAACAATTTTCAGATCTGAAATATTCTTCGCCATTCACCCATTGCCTGTCCGCTTCAACTGTTTTCAGTTCGTCATTATCAGTTCTCAATGCGCGATGATTGTTCTGCCATTACCCCGCCAAGGCACCCAATGATGCGCGTCGTGGAGGCATTTGGACGCAGCATCCACCCGCAATCACCACTACCCCTGCCTTGTCGATCGGAACCATCCTCCTCATGCGGGCGAAGGTGGCGTAAACGACCTGCCCCTTGTCCTTGCGTTCCTGATTGCCTGGACGCGATCTTTTGTTCAGTCTGGGCCGGATGAAGACAGAAGATGATCGGCAGGAATTCCCATGGGCCAGAATTTGACCTTCCCGCGAAAGCATCCGGTCGCCGCCACGCTGCTCCTGCTGTCGCTGTCGGGGATCGGCCTGGGCGGCGCGCTCTGGGCCTGCGCCGACTCCTCCTGTTCGCCGGGCTGGCAACTGGCTTCGCCTGATTATGATTGCGGCGGGCGGGCGGCGATCAGTCCGGGCAATGATACGCGGATCAACATCCTGCTGCTGATGCGCAGCCTGAAACCCGTGAACAGCGATCGCGCCGGGGCCGACGGCGATGTGAACAATCCGCAGTTCGGCCGTACCTTCATGACATGGCCCGGCCTGCGCGCGGCCTTCTGGCCACAAGCGGGGGAGAAGGACCAGGAAAGCATCGCCATGGGCAATGGCGATGCCGCCGGCTGCGCGGTTTCCCCGGATGGCGTGGCCGCGTTCAACGCCGCGCTTGCGGTCGAGACGGACCTGCCGGCAGCCGAAAAGGCCGAACTGGCCAGGCTGCGCGCCAGGACCGGCTGCGATGCCGCCCATTGGGACGATGCGCCGATCTCGACCAGGCTCGGCCGCGAATATCTGTCCTATCTGAAGGCGGCCGACGCCTTCCACAAGGGCGACTGGCAAAGCGCGCGGCAGGGCTTTGCTTCGCTAACGCGCAGCCGCAGCAAATGGGTCGCGGAAACCGCCCAATATATGCCGATCCGCATCGGCCTGCGCGCGGCGGTGGCCAAGGCGGTGGACGAATATGGCGATTTTGCCGGGCCGGAAAAGGTCGATGCGGCGGCGGTCAAGCAGGCAGGCGACGCCATCGGCGCCTATCTCAAGGCCTATCCCAAGGGCCGCTATGCCACGTCGGCACAAGGCTTGACGCGCCGCGTCGCATGGCTGAGCGGAGACATGGCGGCGCTTGTCCAGAGCTACGAAAAGCTGGTGGCTACGGTACCCGGCGACGATGAAGCGGCGGCCGACCTGGCCGAGGAAATCGATATCAAGCTGCTGGAGCGCCCGGATGCGGGCAGGATCATCGGCAGTCAGAACGGCGTACCGCTGTTGCTGGCGGTCGCCGATCTCAAGCAGATGCGACGGCAGGACGCCGTTTCCGCGAGCGAATTGACGGCGCAGAAGAGGCAGTTTGCGGCCCATCCTGATCTTTACGGACTGCTTCAGGCCAGCCGGGCCTATTATGGTGGAGACGATCCGAAGACGATATTGGCGTTGCTGCCGGATGCAACGCGCAGCAGCGGCTTCACGCCCCTCGCCTTCAGCCGGCAGGTCCTGCGCGGCATGGCCCTCGGCCGGACGCGCGATCCCAATGAAGCGGGTTTCTGGCGCGACCTTCTGAAGGGGGCAAGCCCGCTTTATGAGCGGCCCCTGGTCGAAATGGGGCTGGCCATTCGCTGGCAGCGCGACGGACGAGTGGAGCAGGTCTTCGCCCCCGGATCGCCGATCACGGACAGCATGACCCGGACGATCCTGCTGCAAACCCTGGCGCCGCCCGCCATCCTGCGCATGACGGCCAGGGATGGCGCCCGTCCCGCGCGCGAGCGGGACGTGGCCCGTTTCACCCTGCTCTACAAGGATCTGACAAGGGGTGCCTTTGGCGATTTCGGCAACGATCTGACGCTGGTGCCCGCCAATGCGGGGAGCGAAGGCGGACTATGGGACTTTTCCCAGCAGGACAGGATCCCGACCGGGCTGTTCCGAACCGGGCAATGGTCCGACGGCTTTCCTTGCCCCAGCATAGCGCAGACCGCCGCGACACTGGCTAAGTCGCCCGGCGATGCAAAGGCGCGGCTGTGCCTGGGCGATTTCTACCGGCTGAACGGTTTCGACGGGTTCGGCCTGTTCAATGCGAGCGAGGACAGGTCCATGCTCGGCAGCGGGCCGGACGGATTTTCCGGCCGTTCCCTCTCGCGCTCGGATATCTACGCTGCGATCATCGCGGACAGGCGAGCCGCGCCCGACGACCGGGCCTATGCCCTCTACCGCGCCGTCATGTGCTATTCGCCATCCGGCTATAATGGCTGCGCCGGTCCCTACCGGACCTCGGAAGAAATGGATGCGGCGCAGGCGCCCCAGGCCGATCGGAAGGCCTGGTTCACGGAGTTGAAGCAACGCTATCCGCAAAGTCGATGGGCCAGGTCGCTGCGCTATTATTGGTGAGATATGGGCGCGGGGAAAGGCACGATGGCGCTGCTGGCATTCCTGGCGCTGGCCGGTTGCCGGCAGGAGGCGGAAACGGACGCGGGAAAGGTCGTTCCGGCGGCCTATGACGCCTTCTACCTTTGGCCCGGCATACGTCCGGCACGGGATGTTCAGGCCAGGATCCTCTATCTTCTTGATGGAGAGGTCCGGCGCGGCGGAACGGCCCGCCTGGAAAGATTGCGCATGGGCACGCCGCATCTGCCGGGCAAAAAGGTCTGGCTGGTCGTCAGGGCGGATCGGCTGGATTGGAATGACGCCGTTTACAGCGCGATCTTCGATGATCTGGCGCATTGGCGGGCGGCAGGGAATGAAGTCGTCGGGCTTCAGGTCGATTTCGATGCCGCCACGCGGGGCATCGCCGGCTATGCCCGCTTCCTGCGCGATCTGCGCAAACGCTTGCCGCAGGACTGGAAACTGTCGATCACGGGTCTGATGGACTGGAGCGCGCATGGCGACCCAGATGCCTTGCTTCGACTGGCAGGACTGATCGACGAGGTGGTCATCCAGACCTATCAGGGACGCAGCACCATTCCCGGCTATGAGGATTATTTCCGCCGGATGAAGGACTTTCCCATCCCCTTCCGGGTTGCGCTGGTCGAGGGAGGAAGCTGGCAGGCACCGCTGATGCTGTCACGCCATCCACAGTTCAAGGGCTATGTGGTTTTCCTGCTGTCCCGCACTGGATCCAAGGAACGCTGATCTTCCTGGTCTTTCGTGGAAGGGCAGTCGCATCAGGCGGTTTGAGGCTGGTCTTGGGCTGTTAGAGCGATTTCCAAGCGATCGGAACCCATCGCTGGTTAAGAAATCACGGCAAACAAGGAATCCAAGACGGCAATCTGGTTCAATCAGATCGGAACCCGCGCTCGAGTATTTTCGAGTTGACCGTTTACGGCCAAGGGCTCGGAAAATGGCATCAAAAGACCAGAGCGTTTCCGCTCATAGTGAAAACGCTCTAGATTTTGGGGTGCGAGACGCAAGAAAGCCCGCCGTTGCGGGCGGGCTTTCTTGCGTGAAGCAGATATTGTGGATGGGTATTGAAGCGCGAGCTGTAATGCCTGGCGACGCCCTACTCTTCCGGGGCTTGAGCCACAGTACCATCGGCGCAGACTGGTTTCACGTCCGAGTTCGGGAAGGGATCGGGTGGG
>Ga0207639_10003113_pt1 | contig 11153 bp, 7 predicted proteins | sample KBSCornC32_FD_184299 | JGI IMG/M metagenome (GOLD analysis project Ga0207639, IMG submission 184299) | Corn rhizosphere microbial communities from Kellogg Biological Station, Michigan, USA - KBS Corn C3-2 (SPAdes) (version 2) | ecosystem: Host-associated > Plants > Roots > Rhizosphere > Soil ...
TGTCTCTGGGGTTCGCGTTTCCGGCCGCGGTGGGCGCAAAGCTGGCCGCTCCGGAGCGGCCGGTGGTCTCACTCTCGGGGGACGGCGGATTAGTGATGGGCTGTTTCGAATTGGGAACGGCCGTCGAGCACCGCGCGGCGGTCGTCGCGGTCGTGGTGAAAGACGATTGCCTGTCGGCCATTAAGGGATCGCAAGAGCAACTCTTCGAGGGGCGCAGCATCGACGTTTGCATGCGATCCCCCGACTTCGTCAAGCTGGCCCACAGCTTCGGGGCCGAAGGCTTCAGCACGCGGCAGCTCGACGACCTGCCCAGCCTGATTGCCGAGGGGCTGTCGCGAAACGGCCCCACGGTCATCGAAGTATTGCTCGAAGACCGGATCGCAGAGATGATTTCGGTGATCCCGTGGCTGCACGGGGAATAGGATACGGAAGCGACGATGAAGCCCACGGATGGCGTGGCAATCCCACGGATAAAAGAAACTCTACAGTCAAATTGCCGGGTTCGACTTACGTGCACATGGGGAGCTCTGGTCTTTATTTTTCTGTCCCTGTATTTTTCTGTCCACCTTTCGTAAGTGACAAGGTTGCGGCTGAGGAAGAATAGTGGACAGAAAAATACAGAGACAGAAAAATGACGAAGGGTTAATAGCACCGATGGCACTTGCGTGGCCGTTCATCCGTGGTATTGCCACGCCATCCGTGGGCATATTCTTACACTGTTAATAAGGCGAAAATGCTCACGCAAGAAGAACATTTGATCGACAAGTTGCGCAAGGTCGAAGCCCTATTCGCCGGCGCCGCATCGGACGGCGAACGCGATGCGGCGGCCTACGCCATCGAAAAAATCCGGGAACGATTGCGCCGCATCGAATCGATTGACCCGCCGGTCGAATTCAAATTCAGCATGAACAACGGCTGGTCGCGAAAGCTGTTCGTGGCGCTCATGCGCCGGTACGGAATTAAACCGTATCGTTATTCCGGACAGCGGTACACGACGGTCATGGCCAGAGTCTCCAAGGGTTTCGTCGATCAGATTCTGTGGCCAGAATTCAGGGAACTGGACGGCGAATTGCAGCGCTATCTTGATGAAGTCACCGAGCGCGTGATCGCCGCCGGCGTTTTCGCCGACCAATCTGAAGCCGAAGAGCGCCCCGAAAACAAGTCGTTACCTGCACCCAAGGGCTGAGCGGCAATACGGAACCAGAAATCAGCCACGGATGGAACACGGACGAAACACGGATCAAAGGTAACTAATGAAGGACGGATCGATATCGATAATGCAGGAACACTAATGAAACACTAATCTACGAGAATTGCCAGTTTGCTTGGGAACACGCACTTGGCTCTGCGACTCGTTCTGCGTCGGCACGGACGACAATTAGTTTCGATTAGTGTTTTATTAGTGTTCCCCTTATTTGTCCGTCGGCTTTTGCGGATCCGTGTTCGATCTGTGTTTAATCCGTGGCTCAGATCCGTATTATTCGATAGCCGCGATCTCCCCCGCCCAGGAAACGCTCTATGTCGCATAACGTAAAATCCATCGAAACCTTCTGGGTCAATCTGCCGCTGCGGCCGATTCCGGAGCGCAACATGCGGCGGGAGATTCCGCATTGGACGCTGTTTGAAATCGTCAAGGTCACGCTCGATTCGGGTGTGGTCGGGTTCGGCGAGACGATGGTGTATTACACCTGGGGCGCCAGCACCGTTTCCGACGCGGCCCGCAACCAGGTGATCGGCAAGCACCCGGCCGAGAACATGTGGGACGATTCGCTGGGGGCGGGCCTGCAGATCGCCCTGTTCGATGCGGCGGCCAAAGTGCTCGACGCGCCGCTGTTTCAGCTCCTGGGGAAAACTCACCGCGACCGCTGCCATATTTCGTGGTGGGACATCGATATGAACGCCCAGGACTGGATCAGCGAATGCCAGTTGGCGATTTCGCACGGCTACAACAGCTTCAAGACCAAAGGGCGTCCCTGGTTCGACGTCGTTGAAAACACTCGCCTGTTGTGCGAAATGGTCCCGCCGCATTTCGAAATCGACATGGATTTCAACGGCTTCGGCGTCGACACGGCCCACTGCATACGGTTGCTCAAAGAGCTCGAGCAGTTTCCTCAGGTGGTCATGTTCGAAAGTCCGATCCCTCATTCGGATGTGGCCGGTTACAAATTCCTGCGGCAGCACACGCATGTGCCCATTTCAATGCACACGGCGACCCACTTTGGCGATACGCCGATCGAGACGGCCATTCGCGAAGAAATGGTCGACGGCTTCGTGATGTGCGGCGGCGCGACGCGGATCATGCGCGAATCGCACGTCTGCCAGGTGAACAACCGTTCGTTCTTTTTGCAGATCGTGGGGACGAAAATCGCTGCCGCGTTCGGCCTGCATCTGGGAGCGGTCCTGGAAAACGCCCGCTGGCCGGCCGTCAACTGCCATCAACTGTACGAACGCGACTGCATCAAGACGCCGATCGAAGTCTCGAACGGCCTGGCGAAAGTTCCCACCGGGCCCGGTCTGGGGATCGAGCTCGATCAGGAAGCCATTGAGCTGTTCCGCACGGAACCCAAACCCAAGCCGTTTCCGTATCCCGAACTGCTCATCGCCATTCGCTTGCCGACGGGAACAACCACGTTTTACAATCACGCTGCCCAATACTGGGCCGACTGGCTGGGAAGCCGGCTGCCGTTTTTCCCTCGAGGAGTGTACCTGGAGCACATTCCGAACGACGGCAGCAGCACCTGGAAGTATCTGTACGAGCAGGCCCAGAAGGGGGCCGTGCACAGCACGCAGCCGCCGTTTTAGGAGGGCGCGTCGTTTAACCCGGAGCCTGCGGCGACGCCGGCCAGAGTCGAGTACAACAGGCGAGTTAGATCGCGGTCGCGACAATGTGCTCGGCAGGGTCGAACGTCGCGACCAAAAGCCGTCTGTCGCATAGTGCACTGCATGGCCGGCCTCGCCGTAGGCTCGGGGTTAAACAAAACAAGCCAGCCGGGCTTGGCGGTCCGGCTGGCTTGTGAATTAACTCAATGCGGGAGTTCAGGCGGGCACCGATTCGAGTAGAATTGGTCCCTGCGCAACTTGACGTTGTGGTGGGAGTTGGTTCAACGCACGGTTATATACGACGATCGATCCGCAATTCCACCAGTCGAACTACCACGACGGTCAAACGGCGCAGCCTGAAGGCTGAACTCCAACAATTGGCAGGTTAAAAACCTGCCCCACGTAATCACGCGTCGTAATCAACCTTCACGACGCCGTTTCGCGAGCGGATTTCAACGCGGTATTTGCCGAAATCATAGCTTACGTACTCGCCGCCGCGCTTGCAGCAGACTTTGGGCGGGCAGGTGCTGCACGGAGGCACGCAGATCTGCACGGCAACGCACTGCGGGGCAGCGCACGGATTGCACGGGTCGCACTTCGCGCAGGGATCTTTGACCATGACGATCATCGGGACCGCGCACGGGGCGATTTTTCGCTGATCTTTGTACTTCACACAATGATACAACGGGATCGCCACGCCCTGCGCCGGAACGGGAGCGGTGCCAACAACCGGAGCTTGTGGCGTTGCCCCCTGCACCGTCGAGTAATCGCCTTGCGCCTCGGGAATCGGTTGCAGCGTTCCCTGCGCCAATCGCGGCCCCTCTTCCGCGAGAACCACCGAGGCCGTCAGCATTGCTGCGATGGCCAATGTCATACCTGCCAACTTCTTCATCACTGTTGCTCCTTCCTGGCTGCTATCAGAACTGGGTCTGTCTAAGACCAAATATACATCACGGAACCGCACCGAGATCCGTGCGTGGCAGGATTCTAGTCTGGGAGACCCCAAAAAGTACAGCGACTTTACCGGTTAGCGACCTTGGGCAATTCGATTGGCCCGAGCGAGTGTTTCGAGCTCGAACCGTTTAGCCGCGAGGCGGAGCCGAGTGCGATGTCAGAAATGGGTTCCGGGCTGGTTCCGGGGCGCTTCAGCATGGCTATTGCATCACAATCAGCCCTCACCCATAATGCAGTTAAGCTACCCAGTTTGGGAATGTGTTATCACCGTTTCGGATTCTGCGCTCTTTCGGGTTCTACGGGGGCCTGTTCATGTCGATTCCATCGATTCGCCTCAAATCCGTATCCGCGTCCACGTGGTGCGGGCTGTCCTTGGCGATCAGCGTATTGCTTGTTTCAGGTTGTGGAGGCAAGTCGGGCAAGCATGAGTCGTCCTCCGACGACTCGCCTGGCGAAGCGGCGGCCGACTCCGACGCAGGAGCCGATTCCAAGCCACAGAAGCTTGAGAAATCCAAAAAGTCGGGCTCCAAAGGGGGACACATCGGCGAAATACCTAAGGACGCCTGGCCGGAAGTATGGCTCAAGAATCCGCTGGCCGTTGTCGCCGAGAGCGGGTCATCTGCCGAGCCCGCCGCACCTGCGACCGAAGTTGCGAGTGCTGCGAAACCTGTCGAAGAACCAGCTAAAGCGGCCCCCGGCAAAGGTCCCGAAGCCAAAGGGAGTGCGTCAAATTGGGCAGCGGTGATCAGTGGCGAGGCGCTCGCTGATGAAACCAAGAACATCAAGAACAGCCTGACGCCCAACTTACAGGACGTAGGGCGATACAACAGCAAGTACAAAGAATTGCGAATCGATGCCGCCGTGCTGACCGTGTTGGCCGCAGTGGCACCGTCACTTCCGGACGCTCCAAGCTGGAAGAAGAACGCCAAATTCATTCGGGATACGTCTTCGCAGGTGGCGACCGAAAGCAAGGCCAACGGCGATAAGTTCTACAAGAAGGTCCGGGAAGCCTACGACAAACTCGACGCCCTGCTCTCGGGGAACAATCCGCCTGGACTTGAAGATTCTCCCGAAGAGATCAAATTCAGCGAGGTCGCCAACCGCTATTACCTGATGGAGCGCATGAAACGGGCCAGCAACTATCTCAAGACGGAAATCAACAGCAAGGAGTTGCTCAAGAAACAATCGGCAAAAGTCGCGCAGGAGGGGGCGATCCTGTCGCTGCTCGGCAAAGTCATTGCAACGCCCGATTATCCCGACGCCGATGCCGACGAGTACAAGGGCTACGCCGAATCCGTCAGCCAGTCTGGCCGCGACGTGATCGAGGCGGTCAAGAACGACGACTTCAAAGCGTATACCGACGCGCTCGACAAGTGTTTCAAGGCTTGTGCCAAGTGCCATGAAGTGTTCAAAAACAGCTAGTGAAAGACGCGGTGCTGCATGAAGTTGAAAAGGGTTTGTCGGCGCATCCACCTGATTGTCCTTTTGGTGGCCGGGACAGGTTTCCTGGCGAGCGGATCCGGCCTGCAATCTGCAGTCGCCACCGACATCATCGAGCTCAAGACCGGACAAAAGCTCGAAGGAGACGTGCTCAAAGAGGTGGGAGGCGAACTGGTTGTCGACCTGGGGGTCGACATCGTCCGCATTCCCGCCTCCCAGATCAAATCGCGGCATGCCAAAGACGAGGCGGCCAAACCCCAGGGGGACTCCAAAACCGAACAGCACGAGATCTACAGGACGGCCGACCTGCCGATCCGCACGATTAAAGAGCTGTCTGCCAAATTCGGCGAGGGGGTCGTGCTGGTGAAGACGTCCAGCGGGCTGGGCTCGGGCTTTATCCTCGACGAACGGGGGCACTGCGTGACGAATTACCACGTCGTCGAGCAGGAAACTCGCATCTCGGTCACGATTCTGCACAAGAACGACAACGGAGAATTCGTCCGCCGGCAGATCGACGACGTGGCCATCGTAGCACTCAATCCATTTTTCGACCTGGCCCTGTTGCAGGTCCCGGTCCAGAAAGACATCAAGTTTCAGCCGGTCTACCTGGCCCGAGAAAACGACCAGCGGGAGGGGGACGAAGTGTTTGCGATCGGCAACCCGCTGGGCCTCGAGCGCTCGGTCTCGCAGGGCATTATCAGCACCCGCAATCGGAATATGAATGGAATCACCTTCATCCAGACGACGGCCGAGATCAACCCGGGAAACAGCGGCGGCCCGCTGTTCAATCTGCGGGGCGAAGTCGTGGGCGTAACCAACATGAAACTGCTGTTCAGCGAAGGACTGGGGTTCGCGATCCCAATCGCTTATGTGAAACATTTCCTCGATAACCGCGACGCCTTTGCCTTCGACAAGACGAACCCCAACAGCGGTGTGCGTTATCTCGAAGCCCCGCGCCGCAAGAATTTTTCAATCGTCCCGCCGCCATCCACGCAAAACGCCGCCACGAAGTGAAGGCGCCGGTCTGCGAAGTGACTGTTGCGGGTTGCGAACGAATGATGGGCCCACGGATGGCGTGGCAATACCACGGATAAACAATGCGCGCAGAGCCGCGGTCTGGTCAATTATCCGTGGGTTTGCCACACCATCCGTGGGCCTCTACGTCTTTTTTGACACTTGCCAGTTCGCGGCGGGGTAATATAAGAACAAATATTCACGCGCAGGACGCGAATCATCGGGTAGAGGTTTTTAAACGAAAGACAGGAACGACATGACGATTTGGAACAGGACTAAAGCTGGAACCTTGTTGCTGGCGATCGCGTTGTTGGTGCTGGCGGTTGGCCGCAACGGATTAGCCGATGACCAGGTTTCCAGTGACCGGCGGCTGCCCAAGAACGTCGTGGCCTATATGTCGCTGCGCGACGTCGGCGATTTGAAGACGCAGTGGGCCAAGACTCTGTTCGGGCAGATGTACAATGACGATGCCTTGGCCGATTTTCGGTCGGATGTCCTCAAACAGTTCAATGAGTTTTCTGAAAAGACACAGACTGAGCTCGGCATCGGGCTGGATGATCTCTTGTCGATTCCCCACGGCGAAATCGCGGCAGCGGGGGTCGTGCTGCCGGGTGGCCGGCTCTCGGGAGTGCTGTTTCTTGACTTCGGCGACAGGCAGGAAGCGGTCCAGAAGCTGATCGACAAAGCGGTCGAATCGCTTGACGAAAATAAGAAGCGCGCAGAAGAAGAAGTCGACGACACAAAAATCATCTCCTACACGACCGAAGAGACCGAAGGGAACAAGAAGCCCCAGGCCGCCATCGCTTATTTCATCAGGGATTCATTCCTGGTCGTCGGCGCCCATGTGGCGGCCCTCAAAGAAGTGCTGACACGCTGGGACGGCAAGCACGACCGCACGCTGGCCGACAACGAAACCTATCATTACGTTCTCGACAAATGCCGCGACGAGTCCAGCGATGCACAGCCGCAGGTTGTCTGGTTCCTCGACGCCGTGGCGCTGGTGCAGTCGATCGTCGCCTCGCAGCCGAATCTGCCCCCGCAGGCCATGATGGGAATGGGTGCGATCCCGCTGATCGGGCTCGACAAGTTCAAGGGACTGGGCGGGACGCTCGACATGGCACGGGGAGAATATGACACCGTCAGTCGCACGCTGGTTGTGCTCGACAAGAGCCCGCAGGGAATCGGCAATGCATTCCAGTTCGACCCTGCGGCGATGGCGCCGCCCAAGTGGCTTTCGTCCGAATGGACAGGCTATACGGCCATCAACTGGAACGCGTCCAAGGCCTACTCGGCCATTGAAACGCTGGTCGACATGTTCACCGGCCCGGGGACGGTCGCTAATCAGATTCAAAGTCTGGCAGACAACCCGGCTCTGGGCGGCATTCACGTGAAGAAAGACGTGATCGACCAGTTGACCGGCATGTTCCACATCGCAGAGGACGACGGGGCCTCCGGAGGCAAGTCCACCGCCGAAGGTTACTTGTTCGGCATTCAGATCAAGAACGCCGCGGCCGCCCGTGCCACGCTGGCGAAAATTGCGGCGCTTCCTCTACCGAACAAAATCACCGAGCGCGAGTTTCAGGGAGAAACCCTGTATGAAATGGAAACCGCGTCGGGGGATGACGATGATGACGACGATGAGGCTGGCTCCGGGAAGATGGCATTCGCCGTCACCGAAGGGCACATCATGATCGCGACCGACGTGCGGCTGCTCGAGCGGGTGTTGCGCGGAGTCGGCGATCGAGAGACCCTGGCCGATTCGCCTGAATACAAACGCATTGCAAGAAAGTTTCCCGCCAAGACCAATTCGATCGGGTATACCCGTCAGGACACGTTCGTCAAAACGATCGTCGAGGCATTGAAATCATCGCCATTGGCCGGACTGACAGGGGACTCGGAAGACTTCGGCATCGACTTCTCGAAGCTGCCCGACTTCGATCAGCTCAAGAAATACCTGCCCCCGACCGGCAGTTTCATGGAGCAGGACCCGCGGGGAATGAAAATCACCAGCTTCAGTTTGCGAAGCGACGCGGAATAAGTGCCACGACTTTCCATTTCCCTCGCAGGCCGACCTTTGAGGTCGGCCGCGAGGATTTATCGTGCGTTTTGGTCAGTGATTTTGCGTTTTTCCTTCGTGCTCTTCGTGTCCTTGGTGGCTTTCCTTTTTTCCCAAAACATTTAAGCCACGAAGAGTACAAAGGACACAAAGGTTCTGAAGGGTCGACGCATTCAATCTTCGCCGTCCGCGCGACGGGGCTGCGTCTCGTGTTCCTCTATACGGGCGCCTTTTCCTTTTTCAGGCACCGCCCGATCTCCCGGACGGCCTGTTTCAGGCGCTGCTCGTTCTCGACGATGGCCAGCCGCAGATAGCCTTCGCCGTCTTCGCCGAAGCCGCGACCGGGGCTCACGGCGACTCCCGCTTCCTCCAGCAGCATCATCGAGAAGTCGATCGAATTCATGTGCGCCCAGGGCTCTGGAATTTTGGCCCAGACGAACATCCCGGCCCGCGGACGCTCGATCTCCCAGCCCAGCCGTTCGAGCCCATCGCACAGCGCATCGCGGCGGACCTGGTACTCCGAGGCGAGGCCCTCGATCGCCGCGTCGCAGTGTCGCATGGCAATGATCGCCGCGATCTGGATCGGCTGAAAGATCCCGTAATCGTAGTACCCCTTGATCGTCGCCAGCGCCCGGACCATTTCCGAATTGCCGGCGCAGAAACCAATCCGCCAGCCGGCCATGCTGTAACTCTTGCTCATCGTCGTGAACTCGACTCCGACGTCGATCGCGCCGGGAGTCGCCAGAAAGCTGGGGGCCTGGTACCCGTCATAGCAGATGTCGGCGTAAGCGAAATCGCTGATCACCAGGAATTCATATTTCTTCGCGAGCCGCACGAGTTCGACGAAAAAGTCCTGCTCGATGCAGGTCGCCGTCGGGTTATGCGGAAAATTGGCGATCACCACCTTGGGCGCGGGATACAGGTGTTCGCAGGTGTAGGCGATGTTTTCGAGATACTTGGCGGGGTCGCGCACGTCCAGGGCGATGACGTTGCCCGAGGCCAGCACGACCGCGTAGACGTGTATCGGAAACGAAGGCGCCGGCACGATCGCCGTATCTCCCGGTCCCAACAGGGCCAGGCACATGTGGCTGAAGCCTTCTTTCGATCCGATCGTGGCGATGACTTCATTGTTGGGATCGAGCCGCACTCCGTAGCGCTTCCAGTAGCGGGCCGAGACCTCTTTGCGCAGGTTGGCGATGCCGGTTGAAACCGAGTAGCGATGGTTCCGCGGATCGCGCACCGCTTCGGCCAGTTTTTCGCAGATGATCGAGTCGGGCGGATCCGTGGGATTTCCCATCCCCAGATCGATGACATCGACGCCGGCGACCCGCTTTTCGTATTTGACCTTGTTGATCTTGGCGAAGAGATACGGCGGCAGCCGCTGCAAGCGTTCGGCCACAGGTATCGAAAAGGGATTGTCGGATTGCGGTGTTTCAGATTCGCTGCGCATGGAACGGGCCGATTTTCAGGAAAAAGCCCACGGAATGCATTCCGTGGGCTTGGCGCGACTATTGACTACACGAAAGCGGCAGGATGCCGCTTCGACTTACTTCTTCGAAATCTTGGCTTCCCGCAACTGGCCCAGGTAATCGAGGGTGATCGACAGGACTTCATTGTTGTAGAAGCTGTCGGGGAACACCGGCTCTTCGTTCGTCTCGTCGCCGCTGGTGTCGGCCTTGTCGCGGGTTTTCTGCTCTTCTTCGACCCGTTCCTTCCGCAAGTCGTCTTCATTGAGCGAAACGGTCTTCCGCTGCTTGCGGGCCAGGTACTTCTCGATGTCTTTGTCGACCTTTTGGAAATCGCTGCTGGCAGCCAGCCGCTTGCGGCTGTTCTCGCGGATTGCCGAAACCATGTCCGCCGTCATGAACTTGGCGAATTTATGGTGGGGGGTGTCATGGATGTGATCGAACGGCATGGCGTTGTCGAGGAACGATTCTCCCAGATCCATGTTGTCGAGCAACGAGGGGAGCGACACGTCGGAAGGCACGCCCAGGTTCTGGGTGCTGTCACCATTGACGCGGTAAAACTGGTTGATCGTCAGCTTGAGGGCCCCCAGGTCCTGCTGCTTAATGAGCTGCAGGAATCGGGCTCCGACGGGCATGACGCTCTGAACAGTGCCTTTTCCGTGAGTTGTCCGATCACCCACGATCAGGCCCCGGTTGGTGTCCTTGATGACTCCGGCGAAAATCTCTGAGGCCGAGGCAGCCAGACGGTTCGTGATGACGACCAGGGGGCCCGCATAGGGCTTCGACTCGTCGTCGCGATAGATTTTAGGCTTGCCCTTCTGATCTTTGACCTGCACGACTGGGCCTTCGCCGATGAACAAGCCCGAGACTTCAATGGCTTCTTTGAGAGCGCCGCCGCCGTTATAGCGGAGGTCGATGACGACCGCGTCGACGCCCCCCTGCGACTGAAAATCCTGCAAGACCTTCTTGACGTCGCGGGCCGTGCTCTTGAATTCGGGGTCGCCTTTGTCGTCTCCTTCGAAATCGCGGTAGAACGACGGAATGTGAATGACGCCGATTCGCGATTTGGTCCCCTTGAGGCGGGTCGACGTATCGAGAATTTCACCTTTGACTTCCGATGATTTCAGCTCGACCTGCTGACGGATCATTTCATAAATCTTGACGTCGTTGGTGGCGGCCGACAGCACTTTCAAGCGGACTTTGGTGCCGGCCTTGCCCCGAATCATCTCGACGACTTTGGTCAGCTTCATCTCGACGATGTCGACAAATTCGGCCGTGCCGTTTCCGACCGCAATGATCTTATCGTTGACTTTGAGCCTGTTGTCGGTGGCAGCCGCCCCGCCGGGAACAATCGACGCCACGATTGTGTAGCCGTCTTCCGACCGCAGGCTCAAAGTCAACGA
>Ga0207639_10003114_pt1 | contig 11153 bp, 7 predicted proteins | sample KBSCornC32_FD_184299 | JGI IMG/M metagenome (GOLD analysis project Ga0207639, IMG submission 184299) | Corn rhizosphere microbial communities from Kellogg Biological Station, Michigan, USA - KBS Corn C3-2 (SPAdes) (version 2) | ecosystem: Host-associated > Plants > Roots > Rhizosphere > Soil ...
CGATGCCAAGATCGCGTTCAATGCCGGCACCCATACCGACGTGCTGCGCATCTCGTATCGCGAGTTCGAGCGTCTGGTGCGACCCAAACACATCAGTCTTGGCCATTGATCGCGGAACTGAAGCTCGCGTAAACGCGGGCCCGGTGTGGCGAAGTCATAGCGCCGGTTTGGCGTTCTCAATGACGTGCGGAAGCACGAAAGGGGTTAGCTAACTAAAGTGATAGGAGGTCTTATGAAAACCAACATCCTTGTCGCGGCAATGACGCTCGCATTGTCGGGTGCCGCATTCGCCGCCGGCGCCCGCGACCATGCCGCCGCATCGACCACAATGACGACCCGTGCGAATACGCAGCAGGCACACACGACGCAAACCACGACGACGGCGTCGACCGTGCGCGGCCCGTCACGCACGGGCCAGCCGATGGCCAGTTGCGGCAGTGCGACGGCACCGAATACGCCGGGCAATTCCGCCTCGGCGCCGGGTTCGGCATTCAACCCGGACGGCAACGCTGGTACAAAATACGCCGGCGAACAACCGCAGAACTCGCGCAATACCGCGAGCGTCTCGCAGTACGACGCCGCTTGTTTGCACCAAAACCACTAGAAAAATTCCATGAGGCAGCGAGCCCCGTTCGCGGGGCTCGTTTTTTTTTGCGACGCTGCGATCAAAGTAACGCTGGACCTGAGAGAATTACGCGCGTTTACTTCGAGGCAGGTCATGTACACACGCGCGATCGTCCGCCCGCCCGCCGCATCATTCGCGCAAGGTCTCACCGCTGCCGGCCTCGGCAAACCCGATCTATCCAAGGCACTGGAGCAGCACGCGAACTATTGCGCGGCGCTCGAACATTGCGGCGTCGAGCTTACGCGACTGACGGCAGACGCGGCGCATCCGGACTCCACGTTTGTCGAGGACACGGCGATTCTCACACGCGGCTGCGCGATGCTCATGCGGCCGGGCGCCCCGAGCCGCGCCGGCGAGGTGGCGGGCGTCGCCGCCGTGCTTCCGAACTTCTATTCGCGCATCGATCGGATCGTCGCGCCCGGCACGGTCGACGGCGGTGATATCTGTCAAGCCGATCGGCATTTTTTCATCGGCATCTCCGGGCGCACGAATCTGGACGGCGCGCGTCAGCTCGCCGGCTTTCTCGAACGGGACGGTTTTACCTGCACGCAGGTCGATATCCGGCGCGTGCCGGGAATCCTGCATTTGAAAAGCGGCATTTCGTATTTGGGCGAACGGCGCATGGTCGTCATCGATGCGTTGGCCGGGCATGCGGCGTTCGCCGACTACGACCTCGTGCGCATCGCACCCCAAGAAGAGTACGCGGCGAATTTCCTGCGCATCAACGATCGCCTGATCGTCTCAGCAGGTTTCCCGCGCTTTGCAGCCACGATGCGCGATACCGGATTGCCGGTGATCGCGCTGGACATGTCCGAGTTCCGCAAGATGGACGGCGCGCTGAGTTGTCTTTCGCTCAGATTCTAGCGGCTGCCGCCAGCAATGCTTCGCGCCGCTGCAGGCTCTGCTGCGGCCAGTAGGCGTTGCGATCGTAATACTCGGACACCGCTGGCGTGCCGGCCGGCAGCACCACCCAGGGCTGCTTCGTCGAAGTATAAATGTGGATATCGGGTGGCAGCCGGAACGCCTGGTCGAGCGTGCCGACGCGCACGAAGCGGATCGCATCGCCCGCGCCCGAATAGCTGCTCCACACCGCGATCCGGCATTGCGGACAGCGCGTTATTTTCTGGCCTTTGCCGCTGTTGGATGGCGTGTGCACCACGTCGACCTCGCCGCTGCCCACGACGCGATCGGCTTCGATCATCGCATTGAGTGCGAATGCGCTACCGGTTTCGCGCTGACACCAGGTGCAATGACAACAGTGCACGAACAATGGCCTGCTCAGCAGGCGATACCGCACGGCACGACACGCGCAGCCGCCCTCGAGTGGGAACACTTCATTCGCCATGGACATCTCGCTCGGCAATGCATTGCGCCGGATCATACGCAGGCCGTAATCTGGCGCAAGTCGGCGAGGAGAACCCATGTCTTCGGAGCATCGCATCAGCCTGGAATGGTCGCGCAACGGTGGCCCGTTCGCGCGCGGCAGCTATTCGCCGGATCATCTGATCCGCTACGCGGGCGGGCAAACGTTGCGCGGCTCGCCGTCTTCGAACTACATGGGCAACGAAGCCTACACCGATCCGGAACAATTGCTGCTTTCGGCGCTATCGGCCTGCCACATGCTGACGTTTCTCGCCGTGTGTGCGAACCGCAGCCACGTCGTCGACGGCTACGTGGACAACGCGGTCGCCGTGCTCGATCGCAACGCCGAAGGCAAGCTGGCCGTCGTCAAGGCGATCCTCGCACCGAAAGTGACGTTCTCCGGCGATACGCAGCCGACACCCGAAGAGTACGCCAAGTTGCACGAGCGCGCGCATCAGGCCTGTTTCATCGCGAACTCGGTGAAGACGGCGGTCGAGGTGAAACTCTGACGCAGGCGCCGTATTGATCGCGGCATCTGCGGAACGCGCAAACAAAAAGCCCGGCTTGCGCCGGGCTTTTGTTCATTACTTGCGAACTTCGGTCAGGATTACTGCTGGACCTTGAGTTCGACGCGACGGTTGCGCTGACGTCCGGCCGCGGTGTCATTGGTGTCGATCGGCTGGCTTTCGCCGAAGCCGCGTTCACCGGTGATCTGGCTCGGGGAAATGCCATGCGCGGTCAGGTACTCGTAAACACCATGCGCGCGGCGCTCGGACAGCTTCTGGTTATACGCATCGCTGCCCTTCGAATCGGTGTGACCATCGACTTCGATATGGACGTTCGGATAGCGCTTGAGCGTGTCCACAGCCTGGTCGAGGATCGCCACGGAGTCGGCAGTCGGCGCCTTCAGCGACGGCACCAGCTTCTCGCCGACCTTCGGGTGGTCGAACTTGAACTCGACGCCACGCAGGTCGATCGCAACCGACTTCGGCGGCACGGCTTCTTCACGCGCCGGCGGCGGCGGTGGCGGCGTGGTGGTGGTTTCGCGGCGTTCGACGGTCTTCTCGACCGCGTGTCCGCCGAAATTCCAAACCAGGCCGACCGTGGCCAGGCCATCGGTGAAGCCGGTGTTGTGCTTGAAGCCGTACGAAGCGGCCAGCGGGCTGTTCAGCGAGTTGTTGTCGCGATCGTAACGCGCCGCCAGTTCACCGCGGAACGCAAGGCGATCGGACAGGTTGTACTGGATGCCCAGGCCCAAGGTGGCCATCGGATCCCAGCCGCCGCCCGAAGCATAGCCACCGACGTTGGGGTTGCTGCTGGATGTCTGACTCAGCAGAAAACCCGAGTAGGCCTTGTGACGCAGCGCGCCGAGGCCGCCCATCACATACGGGCGCCAGCCCGAACCGAATTCGCCGAAGAACCAGCGGCCGGCAACATCGAGCTGCACGCTTTCCCACTGGTGGCCGGAACGCGGTGAGGTGTCTTTGAAGTCGGCATTGTTGATGCCGTATTCGAAGTCGACCGCAAGGTTGGGATTGACCCAGGTGCCGAGGCCGATGCCTGCGAACAGGGACGTATCGGTCGTGCGCTTGCTGTCCGGGAAATCCGCGCCGATGCGCGGAGCCAGATACCAATCTTGCGCCTGCGCTACGCTAACTCCGCCCATTCCCAGGGCAATCAGCGCGAACATCATGTTACGTTTCATCGGAATCTCCTCTGCTTGGTTTTTTCTTTGGGCGTCCGCTACACACAATCGCGGCACACTAGTCCATTGCCAGCCATGGCAATCAACCGCGTCGCGTTAATTATATGTTAGCACAGCGGCAACGCGAGCCGGCGCAGTCTAACAAAATCAAATTTTTACCTCTAGCCGCCCCGTTCAGGAATCGGTCAGCCCGATTCCGGACGGAAATCCTCTAGGTGCCCGCCTTTTCAAGCCGCGAACAGCTCCATCCAGCGCGTAACCGGCATGGCTTCGAAAGCAGCCGGATCCTTGATGGCTGCCAGGATCCGTTCAACCTGGCGCGCCGGCAAATGCCCGGCAAGCGCGTCTTCGAATTTACGCACGAGCACCGGAATGCCCTCGACGCGGCGCTTGCGATGGCCGATCGGGAAATCGATCGAGACTTTTCCGGTCGTGCTGCCATCGGCAAAGAACACCTGAACCGAATTGCCGATGTAGCGTTTCTGCGGATCGAAATAGTCTTTCGTGAATTGCGGATTTTCCTTGACGGTCATCTTGCCGCGCAGGACATCGATGCGCGGATCGGCGGCGACCGCGTCGACGTAGTCGTCCGCGGTCAGACGGCCGAACAGCAGCGGCACGGCGACCATGTACTGAATGCAGTGGTCGCGATCGGCATAGTTGGCGAGCGGGCCGGTCTTGTCGATGATGCGCACACCGGCTTCCTGTGTTTCGATTTCGATGCGCTCGATTTGATCGAGTTTGCCCGCAACGTGAGGGTGCAGCTGCAGCGCCGCCTCCACCGCGGTCTGCGCGTGGAATTCGGCCGGGAACGAAATCTTGAACAGCACGTTTTCCATGACGTAGCTGCCGAACGGGCGCTCGAACTCGAACGGCTTGCCCTTGAAAGCGACGTCGTAAAAGCCCCAGGTCTTCGCGGTCAGCGCCGACGGATAGCCGACGCAACCTTTCACCGCGTTTAGTGCGTGCGTGACCGCGCGCCGGCACGCGTCGCCGGCCGCCCAGCTCTTGCGTGGCCCGGCATTCGGCGCGTGCCGATACGTGCGCAGGACGCCATTGTCGATCCAGCTGTGCGAGATCGCGTCGATGATCTCCTGCTTGCCGCCGCCGAACATCTGCGTGACGACGGCCGTCGAGGCCAGACGCACGAGGATGACGTGATCCAGGCCGACGCGATTGAACGAATTCTTCAGCGCGTAGCAACCCTGGATTTCATGCGCCTTGATCGCGGCCGTGAGCACATCCTTGATCGTCAGCGCCTTGCCACCTTCGCGCAGGTTTCTGCGCGAGATGTAATCGGCCGCGGCCAGAATCGCGCCGAGATTGTCCGACGGATGACCCCACTCGGCGGCGAGCCAGGTGTCGTTGAAATCGAGCCAGCGCACCTGCACGCCGATGTTGTATGCGGCCTGCACCGGATCGAGCTCCCAGCTCGTGCCCGGCACGCGCGCGCCGCCCGGCAACGTCGCACCGGGCACCAGCGGCCCGAGATGCTTTACGCATTCGGGAAATTTCATCGCGAGCATCGCGCAGCCGAGCGAATCCATCAGCATGTAGCGTGCGGTGTCGTATGCCTCTTTCGAGTCGATCTTGTAATCGACGACGTAATCGGCGATGTCGACCATCGGCTGATCGGGTTCGGGGCGCACGGCCGAGCGGACGTCGTGGTGGCTCATTGAGATTTCCGGCTGGGAAAAAGGTCGGGCATTTTGCCAGATTTGCAGGCGGCGCGCGCTTGCAAACCCGCGCCGGAGTCGCATTTCCCCCGCAGCCGTCGCAAATGGCGAGACACTGCTGCCATAGCGTCTTCAGCAGCCCAGGCGCAGAATTCGCCTGAACCTCGATTTAAGTGCTGCGGGGACACAATAACCGTCATGCCGCTCCAAAACTTCCATCCCGCAGTAGCCCTTTGGTTCAACAGCGCCTTTCCGGCGCCGACGTCCGCGCAGACGCGCGCTTGGCCCGCGATCCAATCCGGCCGGCATGCCCTGATCGCGGCGCCGACCGGCTCGGGCAAAACGCTCGCGGCGTTTCTCGCCGCGATCGACGATCTCGTGCGCCGCGGTATTGACGGTACCCTGACCGACACCACGAGCATCGTTTACGTCTCGCCGCTCAAAGCGCTGTCGAACGACGTGCGCATCAACCTGGAAGCCCCGCTCGCCGGCATCCGCGACAAGCTGTTCGAACTCGGCTTGCCCGATGTGGAAATACGCACCTGCGTGCGCACCGGCGATACGCCGCAAAGCGAGCGCGACGCGATGCGCCGGCGCCCGCCGCACATCGTGGTGACGACGCCGGAGTCGCTGTACATCCTGCTCGGCTCCGAGTCCGGCCGCGCGTTGCTCGCGACGACACGCAGCGTCATCGTCGACGAAATCCACGCGCTCGCGCCGAGCAAGCGCGGCGCGCACCTGGCGCTGTCGCTGGAACGGCTCGAAGCGCTGTGCGGCAGACCGCTGACGCGCATCGGATTATCGGCGACGCAGAAGCCGATCAGCGAAGTGGCGAAGTTTCTCGTTGGCCAAGCGCAGTGCGAAATCGTCGACGTCGGTTATACGCGCGAGCGGGATCTTGCGCTCGAACTGCCGCCGTCGCCGCTGTCCGCGGTGATGGCGGGCGATGTCTGGCTGCAGGTGTACGCGCGTTTGGCTGAGCTCATCCAGGCACATCGCACGACGCTGATCTTCGTCAACACGCGGCGCATGGCCGAGCGCCTGGCGCGGCATCTCTCCGAATTGCTCGGCAAGGACGCGGTCACCTCCCACCACGGCAGCCTTGCGCGCGAACAGCGCCTGGCCGCCGAGCAGCGACTAAAGCGCGGCGAGTTGCGCGCATTGGTCGCCACCGCGTCACTCGAGCTTGGCATCGATATCGGCGACGTCGACCTCGTTTGTCAGATTTCCTCGCCGCGTTCGATCGCCACATTCCTGCAACGCGCCGGTCGCGCCAATCATGCGGTCGCGGGCACGCCGAAGGCTCGCCTGTTCCCGACCTCGCGCGACGACCTGATCGAATGCACGGCGCTGCTCGATGCCGTGCGCCGCGGCGAACTCGATACGCTGCATGTGGAGCGAAATGCGCTCGACGTACTCGCGCAGCAGATCGTCGCCGAAGTTTCCTGCCGCGAGTGGAACGAAAACGAATTGTTCGAGCTCGTCGTGCGCGCTTATCCCTACGCCGACCTCACGCGCGTGACGTTTACCTCAATCGTGCGCATGCTCGCCGAAGGCTATTCGACGCGGCGCGGCACGCGGGCCGCCTATATCCATCGCGATGCGGTCAACGGCATCGTGCGTGCGCGGCGCGGCGCGCGCCTGACCGCGATCACTTCCGGCGGCGCGATTCCCGACACCGCCGATTACGAAGTCGTGCTCGAACCGCAGTCGCAGATGGTCGGCAGCGTGCATGAAGACTTCGCCGTCGAAAGCATGGCCGGCGACATATTCCAGCTCGGCAACACGTCGTACCGCATCTTGCGCGTGGAGCACGGCAAGGTGCGCGTCGAGGACGCACACGGTGCGCCGCCGACGCTGCCGTTCTGGCTCGGCGAAGCGCCGGGCCGCACCGATGAGCTGTCGTCTGCGGTATCGCGTTTGCGCGAGGAAATTTCCGATCGGCTCGACGAAGCAAGCGCGTTTGGCTGGCTGCGCGACGAAATCGGCTTGAATGAAAGCGCCGCCCAGCAGATCGTCGATTACCTCGGTGGCGCGAAAGCCGCATTCGGCATGCTGCCGACGCAATCCGTGCTGGCGATGGAACGCTTTTTCGATGAATCCGGCGGCACGCAGCTGATCATCCACACGCCGTTCGGCAGCCGGCTGAATCGCGCCTGGGGACTGGCGCTGCGCAAGCGCTTCTGCCGCAAGTTCAATTTCGAACTGCAGGCGGCGGCGACCGAGGACGCGATCATCCTGTCGCTGTCGACGAGCCACAGTTTCCCGCTCGAGGAAGTCACACGCTACCTGCATTCGAACACGGTTCGCGAGGTGCTCACGCAAGCGCTGCTCGATGCGCCGATGTTCGGCGTGCGCTGGCGCTGGAACGCAACGACGTCTCTCGCGCTGCCGCGCTTCCAGGGCGGCGCCAAGGTATGGCCGCAGTTGCAGCGCATGAAATCCGAAGACCTGCTCGCGACCGTATTCCCCGACCAGGTCGCTTGCGCCGAGAACATCGTCGGCGAACGCCAGATTCCCGAGCATCCCCTCGTCGCGCAAACGTTGCACGACTGCCTGCACGAAGCGATGGATATCGAAGGCCTGGAAGCTTTGCTGCGGCGCCTCGAAAGCGAACAGATCCGTTTCGTCTGCCGCGATCTGACGGCGCCCTCGCCGCTGGCCGCCGAAGTGCTGAGCGCGCGGCCGTATGCGTTCCTCGACGACGCTCCGCTCGAAGAACGGCGCACGCAGGCCGTGATGTCGCGGCGCTGGGGCGATTTCGAGAGCACCGATGATTTCGGCAAGCTGGACGCCGAGGCCATCACGGCGGTGCGCGAGGAAGCATGGCCCGAAGCGCGCACGCCGGATGAATTGCACGAGGCGCTGATGGGTCTGGCGTTTGTGACGCAAAGCGAGATCGCCGCGAATGCCGGGTGGCCCGAACTGCTGCATCAGCTGGTTGAGCAACGGCGCGCGACGCGCTTGGCCGCAATCTGGATCACCGCCGAACGTCTGCCGCAATTTAAGTCCGTGTTCGCCGATGCCACGGTCGATCCCCCGGTCGCCGCTCCCGCGGAATTCGCCGAAATCGCCTGGGCGCGCGAAGACGCACTCGCCGAAATCGTGCGCTGCCGCCTGACCGGTGTCGGCCCGACGCGGGCCGATGCGCTCGCGGCGGTACTGCAGGTTCCGCAAGCAGACGTCGACGCGGCATTGCTCGCGCTCGAGCACGAAGGCTACGTCATGCGCGGCCGGTTCACGCCCGGTGTCAGTGACGCCGAATGGTGTGAGCGCCATCTGCTCGCGCGCATCCACCGCTACACGATCAAGCGCCTGCGCCGCGAGATCGAGCCGGTCGAAGCGCGCGATTTCATGCGCTTCCTGTTCGATTGGCAGCGTGTCGCACCGGGCACGCAAATCAGCGGACCGGACGGACTCGCGGCGATTCTGGCGCAACTCGAAGGCTTCGAGGCGCCGGCAGCCTCGTGGGAAGCCGAACTGTTGCCGGCGCGCGTAGCCGGTTACGAAATTTCCTGGCTCGATGATCTGTGCCTGGCCGGACGCCTCGTGTGGACGCGCCTGCGTGCGCCGAACGCCAGCGCGCGCGAGGACGACCCGCCGGAGCGCGCGAGCGGCCCGGTGCGCGCGACACCGATTGTCCTTCTACAACGCCGCAACATGGCTTTGTGGTCGGGCCTGAGCAAGACGCAACACGACGGCGCGATGATGTTGTCGTCGCGCGCGCAAGCCGTCGCCGATTATTTGCGCGAGCACGGCGCCTCATTCTTCGATGAGATGTCCGCCGGTGCGCACTTGTTGCAAGTCGAACTCGAAGATGCGCTCGCCGAACTCGTCGCCGCGGGGTTGATCAATTCCGACAGTTACGCCGGACTGCGCGCGCTGCTCGTGCCGCAGTCGCGGCGACCGTCGCCGGCCCGGCGTCGTGGCCGCCGTACCGCGCTGCTCGGCATTGCCGATGCCGGCCGATGGGCGACGTTGAAGCGCGCGCCGACCGCGCCCGCGAACGCGAAAGCCAGTCCCGAAGCCATCGAACACATCGCGCACACGCTGCTCAAGCGCTACGGGGTCGTGTGCTGGCGCCTGCTCGCGCGCGAAGCGCCGTGGCTGCCGCCGTGGCGCGAACTGCTGCGCGCGTACCAACGCCTGGAAGCGCGCGGCGAAATCCGCGGTGGACGTTTCATCGCCGGTCTCACCGGCGAACAGTTCGCGTTGCCCGAGGCGGTGGGTATGTTGCGCAGCGTCCGGCAACGCGCGCCCGACGGCACCCTTGTTGCGGTGTGCGGCGCCGACCCGCTCAATCTGGTCGGCCACACGCTGGCCGGCGCGAAGGTGCCGAATTTGACCAGCACGCGCGTGCTGTACCGCGACGGCGTGCCGGTCGCGACGTGGATCGCCGGCCAGTTCACGGCGCTCGTGCCGATGGATGAAGCGGAAGAATGGGCGGCGAAGTCGAAATTGATGCGTGGTGTGGAGCGAGTTCCGGCGCCGGTCGAGACAGAAGAAGAACATTGAGCCTGTCACGCCGGCAGGAATTGCCGGCAATCCGACTGACGAACGGAAATTTCCCGAGCTCCACTAGAATCACGCTATGTCGAACCATCTTTTCGAGCGCGTCCTGAACTTGAGCGCATTCAACGCCGATTCGCGGGCGGCGCTCAGCGCGCTGCACGCGCATTTCGGCGGCGAGTTTCCGGACTGCTCGCTGGCGCTGCTGCTCGTTCGCGGGCAGGCGCCTGGCCGCTGCCGTCTGGCCGGTCTGATCGGGCCGGACGGCACCGAACACGTGCCGAATGTCGACCCGATCGGCGAACAGCACACACTGCCTTTGTTTGCGGACGCACTTGCCGCGCGCATCGCCGATGGCACGGCTGCACACGTGGTCGAAGTGCCGCCCGCGCAGCGCGGCTCGCCGCTCGCGGAAATCCTGTTTTCGCCGGCGACGGTGCTTGCGGTTCCGATCGCCAATAGTGGCGAGCACACGCATTGGCTCGCGTTTGGCAGCACACTTGCGCATCGGTTCGACCGCGCCGATCTCGAACGCGTCATGCTGCACGTCAATTTGGCTGCAAGTCTGATCGTGCGTCCGCTCGCGTTGCGTGCGCTCACGCAGGAAACCGAGCGGCAGCGTCGCGAGATCGAAGGGTTGGCCGATATCCAGAAACTGTTGCTGCCGGACAATCCGCAGATTCGCGGACTCGAATACGCGGTGCATTGGCAACCGGCCGCGACCGCCGCCGGCGATTATTACGAGCTCACCAACATCTCGCGTTTCGCGCCGCCGGAATTTTCCCATCCGAGCGCGGACATGTGGGGCGTGATCGTCGGTGATGTGTCGGGTCACGGTGCCGCGGCGGCGATGGAAACCGTACAGTTCGACGCAATCCTGCGCACCTATCGCGCCAACGGGTTGCCGGGCCCGGCGCCGGTGATCAGCTACGTCAACAAGTATTTCTTCTCGCGGCGCAACCGCGGCCATTTCATGAGTGCGTTCGCGACATCGTACCGGCCGGACACGCGCACGCTGCTCTATCTGAGCGCCGGTCATCCTCCGCTGCTGCGCCGCAGCGGCGACAGCGTGGAGCTCGTCGGCGAAGGCGACCAGATACCGCTCGGCGTGCTGCGCGATCATGAATATCGCAACAATTCCATCCGCGTCGAGCGCGGTGAAACACTCGTGCTCTACACCGACGGCATCGTCGAAGCGCGCGATGCGCGCGGCGTGATGTTCGGCATCGATCGGCTGAAGGCACTCGTTGCGGCCGGCGCGGACGATCCGGAAACG
>Ga0207639_10003116_pt1 | contig 11150 bp, 13 predicted proteins | sample KBSCornC32_FD_184299 | JGI IMG/M metagenome (GOLD analysis project Ga0207639, IMG submission 184299) | Corn rhizosphere microbial communities from Kellogg Biological Station, Michigan, USA - KBS Corn C3-2 (SPAdes) (version 2) | ecosystem: Host-associated > Plants > Roots > Rhizosphere > Soil ...
ACGCCCACTTCGACGCGGTCCACGCCGGTGCGGCCGTGGGCGGGGACCACGGCACGGCCCCCCATCTCGACCCCATCCCCCTGTTGCTTCGCGACGGCGTGCCGTCGGTTGCCGTGCTCGCCGAGGCCACCGGGGTGATGTGATGACGGGCTCCGCGTACGACGTGTTGACCCGGATCCGGGCCAACAAGCGCCCCGCCCAGTCCACCGGCGAGCGCTGCGAGATGTGCGCCGAGCCCATCGCCGACGAACATCAGCACGTCGTCAACGTCGGTGCCCGCCAACTGATGTGCACGTGCCGTGGCTGCTACCTGTTGTTCTCCGCCCCGGGTGCCAAATTGCGTTATCGCGCGGTACCCGATCGCTACCTCACCTTCCCCGACTTCCACCTGGACCGTCGTGGCTGGGAATCGCTGCAGATCCCGGTCGGGCTGGCGTTCTTCTTCCACAACTCCGAGATCGACCGGACCGTGGCCTTCTACCCGGGTCCGGCCGGTGCCACCGAGTCCGAGTTGGACCTCGACGCCTGGAACACCATCGACGGCGCCGATCCGCGGCAGCCGGGTCCTTCCGTCGCCTCGCGCGCCATGGGCATGCTCGCCGACGACGTCGAGGCGCTTCTGGTCCGGGTTCCCGACCGAGAGCATGCGGATCCCGGACTCAACGCCGAGGCGGAGTGCTACCTGGTCCCCATCGACGCCTGCTACGAATTCGTCGGCAGGCTGCGATCGTTGTGGCGCGGCTTCGACGGCGGACAGGACGTGCGCGAGTTCGTCGACCAGTTCTTCGACCGGATCAGCGCGCGGAGCAAGCCGGCGCGGGACGTGGACGGATCGACGTGACCGATCTGACGTTCACCGTCTTGGACGTGGTCGCCGAACCGTACACGGCGACCCCCCAACTGAACGCGCGCATCGGCATCGCCAGCGACGACGACGAGCCGATCCATGCGATCGCACTGCGGTGCCAGATCCGCATCGACCCGTTGCGGCGACCCTACTCGGACGACGAGGCCGACGGCCTGGCCGACCTGTTCGGGCCGCGGCAGCGATGGGTGAACACCCAACGGACGTTCCTGTGGCAGCACAGCACGGCGATGGTGCAGGGATTCACCGGCGTCACCGAGTTCTCCCTGCCGCTGGAATGCACCTACGACTTCGAGGTGGCGGCGTCCAAGTATCTGCACGCCTTGCGCGACGGCGCGGTCCCGCTGCTGTTCCTCTTCAGCGGCACGGTGTTCGTCAAGGGCGAGCGAGGATTCTCCGTCCGCCAGGTGTCCTGGGAATGCGAGGCCCGCCACGACATGCCGGTCGCAGTCTGGTCGGACCTGATCCGGCAGCACTACCCGAACGCGGGCTGGGTCCGGCTCGGCCACGACACCGTCACCGCACTGGCCGCCTACAAGTCCGCCCGCGGAATGCTGGACTTCGAGGACGCGGTCGCCACGCTGCTGGCACAGGCCCGACCCACTCCGCACCCGGAGGAGGTCCGATGACGTCCACCTGGGACCGGGCCCGCGCCATCGCCGATGCCGTGCTCTACGAGGGGTACCTGCTGTATCCCTACCGCGCCACCTCCAGCAAGAACCAATCCCGTTGGCAGTTCGGGGTGGTCGGACCGCCCGGCGCGTCCGAGGCGGGCGTCGGCGAGGACGACACGCTGTCCGCGGACCTCCTGATCGACGGCGACGCCGAGCTGACGCTCGTCGTGCGATTCCTCCAGTTGCAGCACCGCGACGCCGAGCGCGACGTCGGCGGCGGACGCTACGAGCGCGTCGACGAGCTGACCAGCGGCCCGCAGTCGTGGGTGACCTGGGACGAGGCGGTGGAGCGCGAACTGTCCTTCGGGCCCTTCGCACTCGCCGACCTCGCCCACCCCCGCACCGAAACGGTCGCCGTCGGGGCAGGCAGGGAGGTCGAGTCGGTCCCAGGCGGCAGGCTCATCCGCACCAGAGCGGAGATCCGGGCGGAGCTGAGGATCGCCGTCGAGCCGGACGAAGGCACGAGCCGCGTCAGCGTCTCGGTCCGCAACGTCGGTACGGCCCTCGCAGACGAGGAGATCGCCTCCAAGGACACGGCGATCGCCACGTCCTTGATCGGAACCCACGTCATCGGCGAAGTCACTGGCGGCGAATTCATCTCACTGCTCGAACCGCCCGACTCGGCGGCTGGTCCGGTGTCGCGTTGCACGCGGTACCGGTGCTTCCCGGTGCTGGCCGGGCGCCCCGGTGAACGCGACCTGGTGCTGATCTCGCCGATCATCCTCTACGACCACCCCGAGATCGCCGAACAGAGCGAAGGCGCGCTCTACGACTCGTGCGAGATCGACGAGATCCTCACCCTGCGCGTGATGACGATGACCGATGAGGAGAAGGCGCAGGCCCGGGCCACCGACCCGCTCGCCGCTGCACTGATCGACCGGTGCGACTCGATGTCGCCCGAGGCGATGCAGCAGCTGCACGGCATTCTCCGCAATCCCCACGCAGCCGGCTCGTCCTGGCGCGAAGCGGGGGCCGGATTCGGCGACCTCGACGAGGAGATGCGGTCGGCGGGCCTGATCCCGGAGATCCCAGAAGGCGTCGACTGGTGGGATCCCGTCGCCGACGGCGCCGTCCGTCCCGAGCTCGATGCGGTGCTCGTCAACGGGGTCCGGATCGCCGCAGGAAGCCGGGTCCGGCTGCGACCGAGCCGGCGGGCCGATGCGCAGGACATCTTCTTCGCGGGGAAGACCGCCCGCGTCACCTCGGTGCACGAGGACGTCGACGGCCAACAGTACGTCGGCGTGATCGTCGAGGACGATCCGGACGTCGAGATGCCCGACTCCTACGGCCGTTACCTGTACTTCGCGCCGGACGAAGTCGAACCGCTCGGCGCCCGAGTCGTCAGCCCAGATAGGAGTTCATGATGGATCTAATTGGTCGAATCGCCACCGGTCTCGCCGTCGTCGCCCTCGTGGGAGGAGTGCTGATCAGCGTCCGCTCCATTCCCGACGTACGCCGGTACTTGAAGATGCGGAACATGTAGGTCTGGTCCGTCGCGTTCATGACGACCCGGATCCTGGTTGCCGGCATCGGCAATGTCTTCCTCGGGGACGACGGCTTCGGACCCGAGGTGGTCCGCCGTGCCGCGTCACCGCTGGAGCAACGCCACTTCGACGGCGCGACCGTCGAGGTCGTCGACTACGGCATCCGCGGTATGCACCTCGCCTATGACCTCCTCGAGGACTGGGACGCGCTGGTGCTCGTCGACGCCGTGCCGGATCGTGGGCTGCCCGGGAACCTGCACGTCTTCCAGGCCGACCACGAAACGCTCTCGCCCACTGCCGGTCTCGAGGCCCACAGCATGGACCCTGCGGCGGTGTTCGCGACCCTCGCGGCGTTGGGCGGGACTGCACCGACCACGATCGTGATCGGCTGTGAGGTGGGATGCGTCGAGGAGGGCATGGAGCTGTCCGGCCCGGTGACGGCGGCGGTACCCCGCGCCGTGGCAGCGATCGACGACGTGCTGACGGAGCTCACCGCCCGCGCGACGGCCCCGGTGCGGGAGGGCTGACTCGTGTGTCTTGGCATACCGGGGCAGGTCATCGGAATGCTGCCGGGCTACGGCGACCAACTGGCCCTCGTCGACGTCGTCGGCGAGCACCGCAAGGTCAACGTCGGCATGCTTCCGGACGAGACCTTCACGGCAGGCGACTGGGTGATCATCCACATGGGCTTCGTCGTCGAGAAGACCGACGAGGCAGGGGCCAGCGCCGCCATGGCGGGGCTGGAACTGATGGGCCGCGGCGGCGATCCGGAGTCACCGCCGTGACCGGTCGGCGCAGGGCACGGGTCTGCGTCCGCGGCGTCGTCCAGGGCGTGGGCTTCCGACCGTTCGTCTACACCGCAGCGGCCGCCCGTGGGCTGTCCGGCTCCGTGCGCAACGACAGCGCAGGGGCGATCATCGAAGTCGAGGGAGACGACCACGACGTCGCCGAGTTCCTGAGCCTGCTGGTCAGCCATCCCCCACCGCTGGCGATCATCGAGGCCGTCGACGCTCAGGACGTTCCGCTCGTCGGCGGCACGGGATTCGAGATCGCCGACACGTCGCGCTCGGGTGGCGGCCGAACACTGGCCTCGCCCGACGTCGCGATGTGCGCCGACTGCGCCGCGGAGCTGCGTGACCCGGGCGATCGACGCTTTCGGCATGCGTTCGTCAACTGCACCAACTGCGGTCCCCGCTTCACCATCATCGCGTCCCTTCCCTACGATCGCGCCGCCACCACGATGGCGCGCTTCCCGATGTGTGCCGACTGCGCGCGCGAATACGTCGACCCGGGTGACCGACGCTTCCACGCGCAACCCATCTGCTGCCCGAACTGCGGCCCCACCTTGCACTTTCGGAGCCACGACGGCCGTAGCGCCGCCGCGGAGCGCGGCCTGCACGCCGCCAGGCAACTTTTGCGCGACGGCGGGATCCTCGCCGTCAAGGGCATCGGCGGCTACCACCTGGCCTGCGACGCGGGCAACGACGGGGCCGTGGCCACGCTGCGGGCGCGAAAGCGACGCGGCGACAAGCCCTTCGCAGTGATGGTGCCGGATCTGGAGAGCGCACGCGACGTCGGAGACGTCGACGGCGCCGCTGCCCTGGCGCTCGGCGGGCCGCAGCGCCCGATCGTTCTCCTTGCCCGCAGACCCCTGGCGCCGGTGGCCGACGCGGTGGCGCCACACAATCCCGATCTCGGCGTGATGCTGGCCTACACGCCATTGCACGCCTTGCTGTTCGGCATCGGTGACGACGCGCCAGGTCCCGGGGTCCTGGTGATGACGTCGGGCAATCTCGGTGGCGAGCCGATCTGCTACGCCGACGACGACGCGCTGACGCGGCTCGCGGACCTCTGCGACGGCTGGCTGATGCACGACAGAGAGATCCTGGTGCCGTGCGATGACTCCGTGATCCGGGTGCTCAGCTGCGGCGGAGCCGAAGATCGCGACCGCCCCGTCGAATTGCCCATCCGGCGATCCCGTGGCTACGCCCCGCTGCCCGTCGCGCTGCCGTTCGAGGTGCCGCCGACGCTCGCGGTGGGCGCCGACCTGAAGAACACCCTGGCCGTCGCCGAGGGTAAGTACGCGTGGCTGAGCCAGCACATCGGCGACATGGACGACCTCGCCACGCTGTCGGCATTCGACGCCGCCCAGTTGCACCTGCGGGCGCTGACCGGCGTCGAGCCCAACGTCGTGGTCGCCGACACCCACCCGGGTTATCGATCTACCGCGTGGGCCGACCGCCATCGGGGCGTGGGGCCCGTGCGGCACGTGCAGCATCACCACGCGCACCTCGCCGCGGTGATGGCCGAGCACGGCCTCGACGGCTCCGAACAGGTGCTCGGGTTCGCCTTCGACGGCACCGGGTACGGCCCGGACGGGGCGGTATGGGGCGGTGAGGCGATGCTGGCCGACTACAAGGGCTACCGCCGGGTGGCGCACCTCAAGTACGTCCCGTTGGCCGGTGGCGATACCAGCGTGCTCCGTCCCTACCGGATGGCGTTGGCGCATCTGTGGGCGGCCGGAATGCGTTGGGACGACGACCTGCCGCCGGTGCGCGCCTGCCCCGAGGACGAGCGTCGCGTGCTGCGGCACCAGCTCGAGACGGGGTTGGCCAGCGTGCCGACCTCCAGCATGGGCAGACTGTTCGACGCCGTCGCGGCGTTGGCCGGAGTCCGTCAGGTGGTCGCGTACGAGGCGCAGGCAGCCATCGAACTCGAGGGGTTGTCCCGCGGCGCCGACGTGGGCGCGACGGGCTACGCCTTCGGCATCGACGCGCGCAGCCCGGAAGCGCTGATCGACCCCGCGCCCCTGCTGGCGGGGGTACTCGCCGACGTACGTGCAGGCGTGTCCGCCGGTGTCATCGGGGCGCGGTTCCACCGGGCGGTCGCCGGCCTGATCGTCGACGTCGCCGAGTCCTGCGGCGGGCAACCGTCCACGACCATCGCGCTGTCCGGCGGCGTGTTCCAGAATGCCCTGCTGCTGGCGCTTGCGCTGAACATGCTGCACGCCAAGGGTTTCAAAGTAATCACTCACCGGCGGGTCCCACCCAATGACGGGGGCATCGCGCTCGGTCAGCTGTTGGTGGGGAATTCGTCATGACGAAGGGAGGACGCTGATGTGTTTGGCGGTTCCGGGAAAGATCCTGAGTATGCAGGACCGCGGCGGCACGCTGATGGCCCTCGTTGACTTCGGCGGCATCCAGAAGGATGTCTGTCTGGAGTACGTCCCCGACGCGACCGTCGGAGAGTACGTCGTGGTTCACGTGGGTTTCGCGATCCAACGCCTCGACGAGGAATCCGCGAAGCGCACCCTTGCCGAATTCGAGCATCTCGGGGTGCTGAACGAGGAATTCGGCGACGGCTTCGAGATCGCGGCACGACAAGCCGGACTGGTCGGACCCGACAGCACGGCAACGACAGAGGTGAAGTCATGAAGTACCTGGATGAATTCAGCGACCCCGAACTGGCGGGAAGGCTGGTCGATCAGATCAAAGCGGTGACGACACAGCGCTGGGCAATCATGGAAGTGTGTGGAGGGCAGACGCATTCGATAATCCGACATGGAATCGATCAGCTGCTGCCGGATGAGATCGAGATGATCCATGGCCCTGGCTGCCCGGTATGCGTCACCCCCCTGGAGATGATCGACAAGGCGCTCGAGATCGCCTCCCGCCCAGACGTCGTCTTCTGCTCCTTCGGTGACATGTTGCGCGTGCCGGGCAGCGCGAAGGACCTGTTCCGGATCAAGAGCGAGGGCGGCGACATCCGGGTGGTGTACTCACCGCTGGACGCGCTGACGATCGCCCGCGACAACCCGGACAAACAGGTCGTGTTCTTCGGCATCGGATTCGAGACCACGGCGCCGGCCAATGCGATGACCGTGTATCAGGCCAAACGGCTCGGCATCCCGAACTTCTCGCTGCTGGTGTCGCACGTGCTGGTGCCACCGGCGATCGCCGCGATCATGGAGTCGCCGACCTGCCGGGTGCAGGCGTTCCTCGCCGCCGGACACGTCTGTTGCGTGATGGGCACCGACGAGTATCCGGAACTCACCGAGAAGTACCGGATTCCGATCGTGGTCACCGGATTCGAGCCGCTGGACATTCTCGAGGGCATCCGGCGCACGGTGATTCAGCTCGAATCCGGACGTCACGAGCTGGAGAACGCCTATCCGCGTGCGGTTCAGGCCTCCGGAAACCTGCCCGCCAAGGCCATGCTCCAGGATGTCTTCGAGGTCACGGACCGGTCGTGGCGAGGCATCGGGATGATTCCGCAGAGTGGTTGGCGGCTCGCTCCGGCGTACCGCGAATACGATGCGGAGCACCGCTTCTCGGTCACCGGGATACACACTGCCGAGTCGCAGATCTGCCGTTCCGGCGAGGTGTTGCAGGGAATGATCAAGCCGCACGAGTGTGCGGCGTTCGGCAAGGAGTGCACGCCGCGCAATCCACTCGGTGCGACGATGGTCTCCTCCGAGGGAGCGTGCGCCGCCTATTACCTCTACCGGCGGCTCGAGGTGACACATGCCTGATGTGTCCGGCGAGCGCGCGGCTCCCATCGACGTCGAGTCGTGGGTGTGCCCGATCCCGTTGAGGGACTCCCCGAACATCGTGATGGGACACGGTGGCGGTGGGGCGATGTCCGGGGAACTCATCGAGCATCTGTTCCTGCCCGCCTTCGGACCGGCCGCCGATGCGGGCATGGGTGATGCGGCCGTCTTCGAGGTCAACGGTGCCCGGTTGGCGTTCTCGACCGACTCGTTCGTGGTCAAACCGCTGGTGTTCCCCGGCGGCACGATCGGCGACCTCGCCGTCAACGGGACCGTCAACGACCTGGCCATGGCGGGCGCCCGTCCGTTGGTGATGTCGACGGCCTTCATCCTCGAAGAGGGCACCGCCCTCGACGAGATCGCACACGTGGCGCAGGCCGTCGGCACGGCTGCGCTGGCGGCGGGGGTGAAGCTGGTGACCGGTGACACCAAGGTGGTCGACTCCGGCCACGGCGACGGTGTCTTCATCAACACCGCGGGAATCGGCATCGTCGACGAGCGGGTCGACATCCGCCCGCAGCGTGCGGCGCTGGGCGACGTGGTGATCGTCAGCGGCGACATCGGTGTGCACGGGGTGGCCGTGATGAGTTGCCGGGAGGGACTGGAGTTCGCGACCACCGTGGCCAGCGACACCGCGCCGTTGCACGGGCTGGTGGCGGCGATGATCGACACCGGTGCGGACGTGCACGTGTTGCGCGACCCGACTCGCGGTGGGGTGGCCGCCACCCTGAACGAGATCGCGAAGACGGCACGAATCGGCGTGGCGCTGGACGAGCGCGCGTTTCCGATCCCCGCCGAGGTGCGCGATGCGTGCGGCCTGCTGGGCCTCGACCCGCTCCAGGTCGCCAACGAGGGCAAGCTGCTCGCGTTCGTCGCACCCGAGGACGCCGATCGGGTGCTGGCCGCCATGCGCGACCATCCGTTGGGCATCCGCGCGGCGGTGATCGGCCGTTGCGTCGCCGACCATCCCGGCATGGTGGTCGCCCGCACTGCTCTGGGCGGCACCCGGGTGGTGGACCTGCCGATCGGCGAACAGCTCCCCCGGATCTGTTGACATGGCCTCGGCCACCGAGGCGCACCCCGCCGGTTACGAGGAGTTCGCCCGCTATGCCTTTCCGCCCAACGAGCTCGGGTACTGCGGGCCAGCGGACACCGACGCATTGCTCCGCGGCGGCGGCGCCGAGGAACTGGTCGCGCACGCCAAGGAGTTCGACGGGGCATGGCCGTACCTGGGCGCGATCGCGGAGACGGCAGGGGTCGCCGACCCGCTGGACGCCGAGGTGGTGCGGAACTACTGGGTCGGTGGGTCATTGCTCGCCGCGGTGGATCCGGATCGGCTGCTGAATCGGCTGCGGGCGTCGTTCGTCGGCCAGGTGACCGGAATACTCGACCACGTGAAGCCCGGCGAGGCGGTGGCCCACCACAGCTTCCACGTCTTCGTCGTCTACCCGTGGGTGAGGTTCCTCGACCGTGACCCCGCCACGCCGGTCAAGGTCATGCAGGACTGCCGGATCCGCTGGGGCACCGTGACCTCGGTGCAGGACGACCGCGCGACGATCGACTCGCGACCACTCTCGTACGCGGACGGCAGACTGGTGCTCGGCGCGTCGACCCCGGAGCAGGTGCGGTGGCGCAAGGACGGCAGATCGCTGGCACCGCGACCCGTGGCAGGTCAGACGGTCTCGGCCCACTGGGACTGGGTGTGCGGTCCCCTGTCCGACGGCGACGTCGACGCACTGGCCACTGCGACGCAGCTCAGTCTCGAGGTCGTCAACGCCGCGAGAAGCCGGACCACCAGAGCCTGATCACCACTGGTCGCGGGGCACGTCGAAGTCGGAGCACAGCGCCCGCCAGACTTCGCGCGGATCGATGCCCGCCTCGATGGCCTGGGCGGCGGTACGGCCGCCCAAGCCGCTCAGCACGTGATCGACGAGCAGAGAAGTACCCCGCACCTGTCCGAACTGCGTTTCGACGAGTTCGCGGAATTCCGTCAGCCGCACGCCACCAACCTACCGAGGTCCAGTCAGCGCGTCATGGCACACCCGTACCGGATCGGTCACGTCGGTGATGCCGCCACCCGCGAGACGCGCCCGCTCACGGTAGCGCGACGACGCAAGGACCCGACCGGCCGCCGTGCGCAACGCATCCCCCGTCAGTGGTCTGATCAATTCACCGCTACCTTGGCGCACAACGCGATTGGCGATCTCCCACTGATCTCCCCCGCCGGGCACCACCACCATCGGCACACCTGCGAGCAGCGTCTTGGACACCATGCCGTGGCCGCCGCCGCAGACCACCAGATCGGCGTGGGTGAGCAGTTCATCCTGGCGGCCGAGCCCGACTACGGCCCAGGGGGGCACCGTCACGTCCGACCCGCCTGCACCTTCCCCGTCGCGTCGCTCGCCCCCGAGCCGGGACACCACCACCCGCGCGCCCGTCGGCAGCGTCTCCCCAGGGACCAGTGACTCGAGGGCCAGTTCGGCGAGACCGGTGGTGCCGGTCGTCGCCGTCGACGGCGCGACCACCACCACCGGCCCCGTGCCGTCCGGAACCTCGAGCACCGTCTCCGTCGGCTCGAAGTGCAGCGGGCCCACGACGACGGCCTCGGCGGGCCAGTCCGGACGGGGAACCTCCAGGGCGGGCAACGTGGCGATGAGGCGACGGAGCGGCGCGACTCCGTGCGCGGGCAGCCCGATCTCCGCCCGCGCCGCCAACCGCTGCCGGTCCCCCGCGCGTACCGACCGCGCCGTCAGTGCGCGCATCACCGCGTCGCGCACGCCGCCAAGGAGACCGATGCCTGGCGCCAGCCCGCTGCCCACCGGCGGCAGCCCCTTCGACGGCTGGTACAGCGGATGGGGGCACAGCTCGACCCACGGCAGGCCAAGGAGTTCGGCGGCCATGCCCCCGCACGCGGTGATCACGTCGGACACCACCAGGTCGGGAGCCAGCTCCCTCAGCACGGGTGTGTTCAGCACCGCCATGCGGGCCGCCCGCCGGTGGATCTTGGCGCCTGCGTCGTCATCGTCGTCACCGTCGACGGGATCGAGGCCCTCGAGCAGGACCGCGTCGACACCCGCCGAGCGCGCAGTGTCCAGCCACTCCTCGCCCGTCAGCAGGGTCGGCTCGTCACCCGCGGCCTGGAACTTCAGGCACAACGCGATCGCAGGAAACGCGTGGCCGGGGTCGGGGCCTGCCACCACCGCGACGCGCATCGCCCTACCCTGCCACAGCCCCGGTTTAAGCTGGGCCCATGACCGACCAGACGTCCACCGCGACGACCAGCACCAACTCAGGCACGGTCGAGGCGTTCCTCTTCGCGTTGCGGGACCAGGACTTCGCCACGGCCGACGCGCTGCTGGCCGACGACCTGGTGTACGAGAACGTGGGGCTGCCGACCATCCGCGGCCGGGCCCGCGCGATGAAGCTGTTCCGTGCCATGGAGGGCCGGGCGGGCTTCGACGTGAAGTTCCACCGGATCGCCGAGGAGGGCGAGGTGGTGCTCAACGAACGCACCGATGCGCTGATCTTCGGACCCCTGCGGGTGCAGTTCTGGGTGTGCGGGGTCTTCGAGGTACGGG
>Ga0207639_10003118_pt1 | contig 11149 bp, 22 predicted proteins | sample KBSCornC32_FD_184299 | JGI IMG/M metagenome (GOLD analysis project Ga0207639, IMG submission 184299) | Corn rhizosphere microbial communities from Kellogg Biological Station, Michigan, USA - KBS Corn C3-2 (SPAdes) (version 2) | ecosystem: Host-associated > Plants > Roots > Rhizosphere > Soil ...
CGCCCTTTTCTCAGTGACTTTTTTGACGGGCTTGACTATTTTCAGTTTGACATTTTCTTTGTCCCTTCTCTCCTTGTTGTGCGTGGCACAAAGCCCCAGTTCTGAATTCTCCACTTTGTTGGAGCCGCATACATTGCATAAAAGATAAGTCATACCAAAGCATTTAAGAATTCCCGACAATCTAAAACCCTTTTGTGTGCCTTGTCTATTGCCTCTTGGTCGCGAGGTATGATGAACTCGATATACTTTTCCTCAATTGGAATGTCATCATAATTGGAATTTTTGTCAACCCTTTCGCAAGCCTCTTGATAGGCCTTGTCCTCTTCGGGGTCTATAACTCCCATAGTCCAAGTGAGTTTTTTCTTTTCATCTTCAACAAGTTTATAAGGGGTGTTCACCAGACAATAGACTAGCCTCGATTCAACCGCGCCCGTCAAGTCCATGTATGCCTGTAATTGCCAATAATATTTATTGTCCATCGGTTTGTGAATCGACTGAAAGAAAGTGAATATGTCCCACGATGTTTTCAAATCGATAATAACCGAGGCTTTCATTATGCTTTCGCCCTCGAACAAATCAGGGGTTCCGACAAAGAAATCGTTCTGGATGAGTTCCGTGTTCTTGATATATAGTTTGTCCTTTACCAAAGTATAAAGGTCTATGGAATCCTCCTCGGCAAGCAATCCCTTCTCGATGAACTTGTTGGTTATATCCCTTGTCCTACCATATTTTTTGTTCACATAGCATTCAAGAAGATGGGATTTGCATGTCTCCCCGAAATCCTCTTTAGTCCTGCTCTCGGTCATTATCAGACCGAGCGAGGAGGGATGGAATTTGAAATCGTCAAACATGGCCATTTGATTTTTGTTCCAAAAGTTGTTTTCTTTTTTCTACCCTGTCGATTATCTCCAAGTCTGGCTGAAATTGCAGCGTATCTTTTCGGTTCAGATTTGCCCCGAATATGTTCCCGAAATGGTCGCAAGCATCCTTTATGGCCATCGTCTTGGCTATCGGGAATGCCATTGAAATTGCCCCGTGGTTTATATTCATCATATCCGCTGGGCTCGTCCCCTTTTTTGTCTGCAACTGGCAAGCACCAATCCCATCGTGGAAGTCCATCTGTCCCGTGGCTGGGTTTAGATAATGCACCCGCGCCACCACATACACACCATTGAACGAAGTCCCCTCCCTGATAATCTCTATCCGATAAGTCTTGAAAATCTTCCTTAAAAGATATTCCACTTTGTCGATGGGAAGGTATTGGTAGTTGGTTATCATCGGATGAACCTTCACCCATTTTTCAGGAGGTGCTACATTGAGTATAGCGTTCAATCCTTCACTTTTGCCAGCGACTTCCAATTGTTCGTCAAACAGTTCGGCCAACGTTGGCAGTTTTATTTCAAATGGTTTTGTGACCTTCGGCAATTGTGGTGTCTTGGTTTCCATAGTTTTATATTTTGACCTTCCAATAGGAATTTACCTTCATGAACTCTAGTGATAGTTCACCCTCCCATAATAGGGAGAACCCTTTGGCCTCGAAGAAATCATTGAAGTAGTAGATGCGTTTCATTTAACGAAAGTTTTTAGCCCAACAGTCCTGTACCATTTTGTAATTGCTTTTTCCAGCTTATATTTATCCATGTATGTCAATGCCCTAACTTCCTTTCCATTTATTTCAATATCGATAATTGATAATAATGCTGAGTTACCATATTGTGAAATTATTACATTGCCTTTCTTTATACCATGACCATCATGGTTAGTCCAAGAATCAGGATTGGATTCAATATCTTTTAATAATTCTTCTGCTATTTTGCTCATAATGTAAATCGGTTTGATATTTTTATTTAGTCTATAAAATTGAGCATATCGAATTTGAACCCAAGTTCTTTTTTCAGTGAGTTCCTAACATCCTCTTCCATAGCGGACATATTCCTTAAAGTTGGTTTCTCGACCCATACTTCCATGCCATTGACGGTCTCTGCATATTCATAGGCGAGGTATTTTTCAATACCCAAATCGAAGACGAAAATTTCAGCTTTGAGTATCCCATACCCCGACTTTGGCAAGGGCTTTCTTGGGTCTGTCCATGTGGCTTGTAGTGGGTTCATATTCATTTCGTTATAGAGATTAAAGTCAGTCTGCCATAAACACCAGCAATCCATTCGGCAGAAAATATATTATTGGCACGTACCGAAATGCGACTATTAGCGTATGCGAAAGTATAGGTTTTCATAATGTTTCGGCTTTAGAGATAGTGGATTCAATTAATTCCATTATTTGATTATTTTCCTTTGTATTCGGAAATTCACTCACATAAGGCAATGCTTTTTTCAAAGCCTCAAGAAGTTCGGGGGCAGCCGCGATTAGTTTCGCGTTGGCTTCTCGTTCATCTTCATCAATATTTTTACTGCAATGAGGGGAAGCGATTAAATTCGTCTCTTCACATTCTTGTGATATAAATCCTTCTTCTGTAATTATCCAAGGTCCTTTTGTATGTTTCATAACTGTTTGGTTTTTGTTCTGCTTGATTATGAATCAAAGGTAAACCAATTTAAACCAATACCAAGCGATTCGTGAAAATATTTTTAAAATATTTATGACCGTCCATAACTCTAAATTCAATTAAATTACATAAGTTTACCCCAACGTTAGTAAAAGTATGGAAAAAACAGCTAGAAAACCCACAAACAAGGCCAAATTCAGCCTTTATCTGGACAAGGATTTGATGGCCAAGATAGGGAAGTCGGCAAAGAAAGACGACCGTTCTATAAATTATAAGATTGAAAAAGCATTGGCTCGTGAATTCAACTTCAATTTGTCATGAAATCTGAAGAGGAAGAAAAAATAATTAAAATAGCTGTTGTTGTCAGTCTTGTCATCAATGCTTTTATGATAGCCATTTACCACTTTTTTTTTAATAAAATGAAGGCCAGCGAACTCAGGATAGGGAATTGGGTTACATCAGTTGCTCCTTTATCGGGAAGCATTTATGAAGCTCAACGATTCGATGGCAATATTTTTATGGCAATCAATGAAACTTTTTATTATTGGAATGATGATTTATATACTGGAATTCCCCTCACCGAGGAGTGGTTGCTGAAGTTCGGGTTTGAAGACCAAAAAGCTAGTCAAGTTTATTTAACTAAAGAAATTGATTCCCAAAGAGAAATGCGGTATGATGGTAGGATAATAGCTGTTCAAAGTAAAAATTCTGGATTCGTTTGGATTCTAGAAAAAATTAAATATGTCCACCAGTTACAGAACTTGTTTTTCTCTCTCACGGGTGAGGAGTTAACATAAACAATATGAAAAATCACGATTTTGAAGGATTATCATAAAAGACAATTGCCTGAAAACGTTCTAGCAGTGATGATTAGGTGTTTTCATTCGTTTTGGTTTACAAGGTTTAGTTTTTGGTGACCGCCATCAGGCAGGCGGTTTTTTTAAATCAAAAGCCCCGAACCATTCAAGGAACAGGGCTTTTCTAAGGTCTTAGATACCCACGATCGGGCAAGCATGGCAAATTTAACAAAAAAAGCGTAATTTCACATTCTACTTAACATAATGTTACAGACACTAAACAGACAAAGGACATGGCATTCCCGCACGATGGAAGGAAAATGAAGAAGGGGGAAACTCTAAACCCCCACGGAAGACCCAAAAAACTGCCCTCATTGGACAAATTGCTGCCAGAAGTATTGGGCGATGAGATAGACGACAACTCCAAGATAAAACAGATTCTGGCCAAACTTGCCGAACAGGCATTGAAAAAAGGGGATGTCAGGGCTGCCCAAATCCTGTTAGACCGTGGCTATGGTGCGCCAAAGCAATCGGTCACAGTGGACAACGAGGTAGTGATAACCATAAAAAGGCAGGAATGAACGGAATATTATTCTGTTTTGAACGCGAAAAATGCCAACCGTCCACCGAGCGGAGAAACAACTCACAAAATTAAATTTCGGTGAACCTCGAAATAACCCTAAAAAAGCCACACAAAGCCCAAAAGCATATTTTGGAAAACGCCAAGAGGTTCAACCACTTGAGATGTGGGCGTAGGATGGGGAAGACGAGCTTAATAGAAGAACTGTGCATCCCAGCCATAGAAGGCCTCCCTATCGGTGTATGGTTTCCGACCTATAAAGACTTATCTGAAGTATGGAAAGACCTGAAGTATACCTATCGCAACATAATCCAAAAAAAAGATGAACAATTGCATCAGATTCAGCTTTATGGTAAGGGAATTATCGATTTTTGGTCATTGGACAATCCTGATAGTGGTCAGGGCAGGAAGTACAAACGTGCAATCATTGACGAGGCGGCTAAGACCAATAATCTTTACGAAGGATGGGAGAATACCATTCGGCCTACACTCACGGATTATCAGGGCGATTCTTTTATTCTTAGCAGGCCGAAGGGAAAGAATAATGACTTTCACCGTCTTGAACTGAAGCACCGCAAATTCGACAACTGGGCTTTCTTCCATTTCACCACTTACGACAACCCGTACATTGCCCGTGAGGAAATAGAGGAAGCCAAATCACAATTGGACGACCTTACCTTCCGTCAGGAATACATGGCCGAATATGTGGATGCCAACGACAAACCATACCTATATTCGTTCGATTCAAAAAAGCACACTTCAAAATCGTATGAGATAAACCCGCACCTAAGGCTATTGATAAGTTTCGATTTCAACAAGGAGCCGATGACCTGCCTGGTGAGCCAGCAACCGACCTACAAATCATTGGTTGTATTCGATGAGATAAGGCTCAACTCTGGTTCCACTCCCGAGATTTGTGACATGATAATAAGCAAGTATCCGCAGTTCATTTTCAAGATGGATGTGACCGGTGATGCCACAGGGAGGAACCGTTCGGCAATGGTCAGCGGTAACATAAACCACTACCAAATAATAAAAGAAAAACTTCAACTTCAAGAAAAGAACCTTTTGACACCGACCCAGAACCAGAGCCATGTTAATAGCAGGATACTGTGTAACTCAGTGCTTCAGAATGCAAATGTGCTGATACTTGAAAAATGTGGCGAAACTATAAAGGACTGTATCTATGCCGCAGTCGATGACAAAGGAGATCTGATAAAAACACAACAGGAAGGCCGTCACTTCTTCGACAATGTACGCTATCTTATAGAGGCCGCGTTCCCAGAATTTATTTCAAAGCCGCATAAATATTCGGAATGATTTTGTTACATTCGTCCCATCAAATCCAAAGTTTATGGCAAAACCAAAATTAGGGACTGGCAAAAGGTTTGCAAACCTTGAGAACAAACTAGCAGCAAAAGGCGCGACAAACCCAGGAGCCCTCGCGGCATACATTGGCCGTAAAAAATTCGGGACTAAGAAAATGGCACAGCTATCACACCACACCAAAAAAATACACGGGAAATAAAAAGTATGATTGAACCCATTTTGATTAAAATAAAAATGTGTGATGACAATAGTTTCATCGCTCATATTTCAACAGATAAGTATTTCGGCACAACCAAAGTAAAAGGGATAGATTCAGATATAAACATATCCGATCCTTCCTCAGTGTTTGTATGGAGTCCAATTTCATTGGAAGATTGTGTGCAAAAACTACCATCGGGTATATCAAAATATTTTGAATTAAAATCAAAGTCATGCTCTGCCATGTTATAGCATGTGGAGATTCCGCATCCAAGTGGGATGGCTCAGGGGACAACATAGGGGTCAACGATGCTTTCAAATGGGGACACCAATTGCAAAGGTTGGTTCTGTTGAATTCACCACAAGAGTTCGAGGCCGATAGACTGGCCACAATCAAGCGTACACAATGCGAGGCCGTCTATTCATGTTACCGTGAATGGACAAAGCCTATGTATTCGGTCAACAACCTTATCTACTTCGATTACCATGTATGGCAGGGACATATAGCACCGAAGAACCATTTCCAGACTTCAAGGACAAGCCCTTTCTGTGCCATTTCCATAGCCTACAACCTCGGATATGATGAGATAGTATTGTGGGGCGTTGACTTCAAGACACACAAGATATGGCACAGTGGTAACACTGGGTTTGTGAACGAACTCAGAAACTACAACCAACTTATCGAACAACTAAAGAATCGGGGCATTATGGTCTATTCGAGTGAGCCAAGTATTTTGAAACTGCCAGTTTATGAAGTTTATGAAAAGAAAAAAATGGAGCAGGAAAGGATTTAATCCTTATAAAAATAAAAGTATTATCAGAAGAAGAAATGAGAATACAAAAAGATAATGACTTAAAAATTTTTAAGAAATTTTTAGATAAATCTATTAAAGAAGCCAATAGAATATCCTAATGACTGAATACTGCGCTATAATCCCTGATCGGGGCGACCGTCCAGAGTTCACAAAGCATTGCCTTGAAAGATTGCGCTCGTTTAATCTACCATTTGATTTGGCCATCGTCCATGTGGATTATCCACCGTTCGACAAACAGTTCGATCTCATCAAAAGGGTAAAGACAGGCATAGAAAGGGCAAAGCATTGGGGCTTCAAGAAAGCATTCATAGTCGAGAATGACGACTGGTATCCAGAAAGTTATTTCCAACCCTTCGACCATGATTTCATAGGCTATCAGGATACTATCTACTACCACATAAAGAACAAGAGTTGGGAGAAGACCACACACCCGAAACATTCTAGTTTATTCACGACTGCATTCAAGATAAGCGCGCTCGATGGTTTCAAATGGCCTCGGCCTGATACTGTTTTCTTGGATATAGAACTTTGGAAGCACGCGATGAACAGGGATTACAAACTTATGAAAGACAATCCGTGCATAGGCATAAAGCACGGGATTGGCCTTTGTGGTGGAATGGGTCACAGGCAGAACTTTCCATTCAAGGACTATGAAATGAAATGGCTTGAATCAAAGGTGGATAGTGACAGCCTTGAACTTTATAAACGATTGGGAAAATGAAACCAAGATTTAGAATCTATTTGGGGACGAATGGCTATTGGGTTCCAATGAATATTGAAGCACAAATATTGTGGGCGGAATATTGGTCAAAAGGACTTTAACAATGATCTGCGGCAAAACAATATATCTGACTTCACGCGATGCTATTGAGGCGATAAAAGGCCTGATGAAGGACAATCAGGACAGGAACGGAACTTTCAAGGCCAACCGATTGCCGTCACGTGCTTATTTCTGTGAGGAGTGCAATGGCTATCATCTTTATACCGAGAACAAGAAGAAAGCATTGACCTATAACGCACCTAACAAGACCAAAGAAGTGGACTCGACCGATACTAGGGTTAAAGAGAACAATGACAGTTTGAAGACTTTGATAATACACGATATAAGAAAATTCAAAATAAAATAATCATGGCAAAATTCCTCATTATCTACAAATCAAAACCAAGTGAACAAATTGAATGTGAAAGATTGACATGGCCTGTAGATGGAAAGGGCTTTATATCATTCACAGATAAAATTACATCTCTTTCAGATGTTATAGATCAAAAGGCAATATTAATTGTTGCCGCAGATATTGTTGAATCAATCAAAAGGCTTGAATAATGAGCAACCAGATACTCAACTTCAAGGTTACATGTGATTTTCTCGGGAGATTGGGGAACAACCTTTTCCAAGCCGCTGCGGTCGTGGGCTATGCGGACAAATACAATGTGGACTATGCGCTGCCTTTGGGCTACCACCACCAGAACATCTACCGCTTTTTCCCCAAATTCAAATATCAGCCCATGCGTTTCAGGGGCAAGGATTTGGATGCCTTCGGTGGCAAGAAATACGAGGAGCATGAATGCCGTTATACGGACATACCATTCAATCCCAACGGAACACACTTGCGGGGCTTTTTCCAGACCGAGAAATACTTTGCCCATTGCAGGGAAAGGATAATGGATTTATTGGCATTGAACTACAACCCCATCGACAGGGTAAGTATCCATGTGAGGCGTGGCGATTATCTGGAATATCCTGCTAACTTTACCACCGCCAATGAATCGTATCTTAATAGGGCAATGCAATATTTTCCTGACGAAACATTCCTCGTCTTCAGCGATGATATACAATGGTGCAAGGATACTTTCCCCGCTACCTATCCAGACAAAAGATTCGAGTTCGTTCAAGATGGTAACGAGTACAACGAACTCAGCCTCATGAGCTCCTGCAAGCACAACATAATAGGCGCAAGTTCTTTCAGTTGGTGGGGAGCGTGGGCAAACAGGAATCCCGACAAAGTTGTGATAAGCCCCAGCAAGGAGACCTGGTTCGGTGTGAATGCACAGCAACTTGAAACCACTTACCTTATTCCCGATGGTTGGACTCAAATCCCTGCACGATAATGACGATACAACCCTTCAGTCTTTGTTTCACAAACTACAACAGGTCAGACTTATTGTTCCAGTCCTTCGAGCAGATAATCAATGATGAGCGTATAAACGAGATTGTCATAAGCGATGACAACTCACGGCCAGATGTTTTGGAGAAAATTTATTTCAGGTTCAAGGACGTTCCGAAGGTGAAGATATTCAGAAACGAAAAGAACGTTGACTGTTACTTCAACAAGAAACTCGCTGTTGAACGCGCAACAAATGAATGGGTGGCTTTGTTGGATTCGGACAATATTTTCGGTTCTGATTATGTGAACAGGATAGAGACGATGATAGTGGCTGGCATCAATTCAAAGACACTATACCAGCCAGAGTTCGCACGTCCCCATTTTGATTTCAGGCATCTTTCTGGACAACTTTTGAATAGGCACAACATAGCGCAGTTCATGGACAATAGAAGTACTGATACGATGTTGAACGCCATGAACTATTTTGTGAACCGTTCCGAATACCTCCGTATCTTTGACCCGTACACAAACCCAGTTACAAGTGATTCAATATACCATAATTACCGATGGCTCGAAGCTGGCAATTCAATCTATGTTGTACCTTCATTGCAGTATGACCATAGGGTCGACAATCACGGTTCAGAACAGCGCGGACATTATTCGACCGAGAACGGTAGGACACCGAGGTATTTCCACAACGATATTATCAACAAATTAAAATCAATGCGATGAGTACTGATTTCACTAAAAGAAGGATTGTAGGTCAAAGATTTGGATTAATAGAATTACTTGAAAAAAAAGAATTAAAAGGCAAAAATCATCTATGGTTAGTTAAATGTCATGGATGTGGTAAGGAATATGTTAGAAGTAGTTCATTTAAAAAAACTACTAAATCTTGTGGATGTCAAATGAAAAGACAGAATCAAGATTCTCCTCATTGGAGAGGTATTGGCGAAATATCAAGTGTTATTATTACACACTATAAAGTCAATGCAAAAAAACGCGGAATAGATTTTTTAATTACTCCAGAATATATGTGGAGACTTTTCCTATTACAAGATAGGAAATGTGCCTTGTCAGGATTATCAATTAAATTTGGAAGGAATGGACGTGATGAAGTTACAGCTTCATTGGATAGAATAGATTCAAATAAACCATATCAAATAGGTAATGTTCAATGGCTTCATAAGCATATTAATATGATGAAATTAAACCATGACCAAAAATATTTTATTAAACTTTGTAAACTTATAGCCAAATGAAAACCGCTTGGATAGGAGGTGGATTAGGATTTATAGGACATCATCTAGCTAGACGATTAAAATCTGAAGGTTATTGGGTTAGAGTTGTAGATATTAAGCCTTATGAATATGGGGCGATTGATTTTGCCGATGACGTAATTATAGGTGATTTACGAAATGATATTTTCACTAAATCCACATTAAATTTTGATGGCCAAAAATGGAGTTATTATTCAAAGCCATTTATAAATGGAGGGCAATTCGATATTGTTGCAAATCTAGCTTGTCAAATGGGTGGAGCTCAATATGTATTCACTGGCGAAAATGATGCTGATATATTACACGACTCGGCATTGATTAATATAAATATTTGTGATGCTTTACGCGAACAGAAATTCAAAGGAATAGTTTTTTATAGTTCTTCAGCTTGCATTTATCCTGAACATATACAAAGCGAAACGAACAATACTGGTTTGAAAGAAAGTGATTGGACACCAGCGGCACCTGATTCATGCTATGGATGGGAGAAACTTTTTAGCGAGCGATTATATTTAGCGTACCAAAGGAATTACAACCTGAATGTACGCATCGCTCGCTTTCATAACATATACGGAGAGGAAGGAACTTACAAGGGTGGTAGGGAGAAAGCCCCAGCGGCAATGTGCCGAAAAGCGATACTTGCATCAGATTACGATATCATAGAAGTTCTTGGCGATGGATTACAGACTCGTTCTTTCCTTTATATCCAAGATTGTATCGATGCAGTTCGTTTGCTCATGCAATCGGACTTCAAAGAACCTATCAATATAGGCAGTGAGGAAATGGTAAGCATTAATGACCTTGCCGAACTAGCTATTGATATTTCAGGTAAACATCTTTCAATAACGAATATTCCATCTAATGCTTTGGGTGTGCGCGGAAGGAATTCCGATAACACACTTATACGCAAGATATTAAACTGGGAACCTAAATACTCACTCAAAGAAGGATTGACCAATACATTTTATTGGATAAAATCACAGTATGAAAACAAATGAAGTATATGCGTGGATTGCAGTAATTGGTGTTGTTTGTATTTTAATTGGATTAATTGGTATGACTTATATTTTAATATTATGGGCTTCACGTTAAATAACATCTATACAGGCATGAGCATACCGCGCGAATTCGTTGAGCGGTTGCAGGACTTTTCACGCATAGCCTATTTTGTAGAGACAGGAACAGCGGGGGGTGAAAGTGTTGCATGGGCGAAAGGACATTTCGATGAATGTTGGACTATCGAACTATTGGAGAATAGGGAGATAACAAAAGTCGAAGGCGTGAATTATGTTCAAGGAAATACGGTAGACCATTTGCCAGCGATATTGGAATGTGATAAACTCAAAGACAAGGAGACACCGATATTTTTCTGGCTCGATGCGCACTATTGCGAACCAGTACCAGATATTTCCGATAACAAGGAATGCTATCTGTTGGAAGAGCTTTCGATAATCAGGGACAGGAACAATTCCATAGTGATGATAGACGATGCAAGGTTGTTCGCTGGGCCGCCATCATACCCTAACGACCCCCGTGACT
>Ga0207639_10003119_pt1 | contig 11148 bp, 10 predicted proteins | sample KBSCornC32_FD_184299 | JGI IMG/M metagenome (GOLD analysis project Ga0207639, IMG submission 184299) | Corn rhizosphere microbial communities from Kellogg Biological Station, Michigan, USA - KBS Corn C3-2 (SPAdes) (version 2) | ecosystem: Host-associated > Plants > Roots > Rhizosphere > Soil ...
CGGCCTCCGTTCTCGCTCGCGGCTCGCCGCGCGGTTCGCCGCGCGACGCCGGGACACTTGTTGGCATAATTTGTCCACATGTGACGTCGACCCCCTCCTCCTGAGTGCATCGAACCATCGCTGCGCTTCTACCCTGACGGCGCCTGCATCCGCCTTCGTCCGCTGGTGCCCGACACCTCCCCTTCCGTCGTCGTGCGACGCATCCGCCGCAGCGCTGATCACGACGATGCAATGCGTGAGCCAATGTATACGTCCACACATGTAGACTGCGGAAGAGGGTTGGAACCACCTCGGGCGCAGCGTGGACCCGATCGACAGCGACGCTGCGATCACAGCCGTATCCGCGCACTTCGATCAGTGCGGCTGATTGCGTCGGCGTAACGGCATGCTTGCCTTTCCTTAACCCGATGCATCGCATCCTTCGCGCGGCCGCATCATCGCGGCGATGTCGACGAGGGAGTCGCGGATGTGGACGTCGACGATGCGGAAGGCGACGCGGTGAGGCGTGCATGGATGTGGGTCGCGGCACCGATCGGCGCGGCATTGGCGAGCAAGGTCGGTTCGACGGATGCGGCATTGAACACGAGCGGTTGCCCCGGGCTCGTCGCGCACGTGACGCTCAGCGATTACGACGGTACGCACAGCCTGCCGTTGTGCGTGGCTCCCGGTGGCTTCAACGTCAGTGGCGGAATCGTGACCCTGAAGGTCTACGACCCGGCATCCGATGGAATATTCCACAATGATTTCGATACCCCGTGACGGGCGAATCCCCTCGCCTCGTCCGTGACGGGCGCCGCCGGACGGCGTTTCGAGGGATTCTCCGCGCCGAACCGCGCGGTTTTCCCGGCTGTGCCGGCCGATCGTTTGGTCTAGCCTGTGATCCACCCGAAGGAGAGCCGCCCGGTCGGCCGCCGCCAGTGAGGTAGCGGACGCCGGATGTTCGGGCCGCCGCAGCACCAGTGATCGAAGGCCAAGGGAGGGCTACTTCGAACTGGTGCTGCGGACCTTCCTCCCTTTCAGCCCGCCCGCGTCACGATGCGCACGGCCCCCTGCAGGGTCCGGTGCACGGGGCAGCGCTCGGCGATCTGCAGCAAGCGTTCGCGTGCGGGTTCCGGCACGACGCCGTCGATCCATATCGTGCGTTCCAGCCGGTCGATCTTCGCGCCGGCGTCCGTCTCGCAATGTTCGCAATCGACTTCGTGCACTTTCTCGTGCCGCACGAGGACGCGGATGCCCGCGACGGGCAAGGCCTTGAGCTTCGCGTAGGAGTGCATCGTCATCGCGGTGCACGCGGCAAGTGCTGCCGACAGCATGCCGTACGGCGAAGGCCCCTGGTCGGTGCCGCCGAGCGCGACCGGTTCGTCGGCGATCGCGGCGTGCCCCGCGATGTCGAGCGTCGTACGGAAGCCCGTGTTGTCGGATACCGCGTACGCCTCCCCTTCGCCGAGCGGCGTGCGCCCGGCGTCGAACCCTGTTCCGCCCATGATCGTCTCCTGCCGATGCGGGCGACCATGCTACCTTCGAAGGACGCGGCGCGCCTCGCGCCGCGCGAACGGCATGCGCGACCCCGCGTATCCGCCCGATGGTCACGCGCGACCTCCAGGCGCATCCGTCGGTGCTGCACGATCGAATCGTCGAGCGGTTGCCGCGCGGAACGCCATCCGCAGCGCACACGATGCAGACTCATCGATCGTAGGCCGCATTGCGCACGACGCGACGCGTTGAAACGTCGCAGGTTCAAATTCCGTTTGTTGCGACGCGTTCAGCAACGCGATGCGAAACTGACCCTGCAACGATTGGTGAAACTCCCTCCCCTGAGTCAATCCCACGTTTGCGCCGCGCGTGAGCGCCGCATCAGGACAAGTCGCAATAATCGATCGCCATGGACGCGGCGAAGAGACGGCGGACCCGGCGCGAGTCGGGCCCGCCGTTTCCATTTCGGTGAACCGCGATCGCGCATCGCGATCTCCGCCCGCCTCGCACATGCGACGTTCAGCCAGGCTCACCTAGGGTTGCCGACGGGAAGACGGGCGCGGAGAACATCCCATGACGAAGATCGACATTCCCGACCTCACCGGCGGCAACGGCATGCTGCTGCAGTGCCCGCACTGCAATGCTTACAACCTCGATACGCCGCTGCTGCCGCGTGGAGACGACTACGTCGAGTGCCTCACCTGCGGTGAGCTGTTCACCTATTCGTTCGTGGAGTCGCGCGCGCTCGCGAGCACGCGCGAGATGCTCGCCCGCAAGTTTCCGAACCTTCCGCTCGATCCGCTTTGACCAATTGCGCCGCCGCGGCACCGGCCGCGGCGTGAACGACGCCCGCTTCCGGCGTCGAACGGCGTGTTCCCTGGGTATGTCCACGGAGCCACGCCATGACCACGCCGTTCCGAGCCGCGTACCTGTCCATCGCGCTGTTCGCCGCCGCAGCGACCACGCAAGCGGCGGCGCACGAAGCGTGCGTCTCGACCGCCGCAGAACTCCAGCAGGCGCTGGCCGACGCCTCCGACGGCGGGCCGTACGTGGCGGAGGACAACCTCGTCAAGCTCGCCACAGGCACCTATCGCACGGGAGCGGCAACGTCGAACGGCCCGTTCTTCTTCTACTCGAGTCATTCGACCACAAGCCTCACGCTCTACGGCGGATACGGGCCCGGCTGCAGCGGCGGCCGCCATGCGGCCGCCGACACGATCCTCGACGGACACGGCTCGACCGCCGTGCTCGTCCTGCGCAACAAGCAGGGCCCGCTCGCCGTGACGCACCTGACCTTGCAGAACGGCGACAGCGACGCGCCCGGCGCAGGCCTGCAGATCAACTACCTCGTCACCGTCGAGAGTTCGGTGCAGGTCGACCACGTGATCATCCGCGGCAACCACAGCAGCGTCGATGCCGGAGGCCTCTACGCATCGGGCGCCGCATCGGCCGGATCGGCCGTGACGCTCACCGACGCCCTGATCGTCGACAACGCGTCGGACGCGAACTACGGCGGCGCCTACGTCACGCCGTACGGCGACACGGCGCTGGTCGATCACGCGACCATCGCGCGCAACGCCGCCGCCGCGACCAGCGATCGCGTCGGCGGCCTCTATTGCGGCGGAACCGCATTGTGCAACGTCTTCGATACGATCGCCTGGAACAACAGCAACGTCGGCCTCTACTTCGATTCGCCGGCCGCGCTCGTCTGCGACGACTACGGCGCGATCGGCGGTGCGGTACCCGACTACGTCGCGAACGTGCATTCGGTCTCGCCGGCGTTCGTCGATGCAGCGAACGGCGACTACCACCTGGGAGCGGGGTCGCCGCTGTTCGGGCTCTGCGCGGCCGGCAACGGTACGACCGACCTCGACGATCATCCGTTCCCGGGCCGCGGCAGCGCGGACGTCGGCGCCTACGAGGACACGATCTTCGTCGACGGCATCGACGGCTGAGAGCATCGGCGCGCACCAGCGCCTGGTGCATGACCGACGGCGGTTCCCGCGCGAGAGGAACTGTTCTACGCTCGCCCGATGAACCCCGAACAGAAACGCACCGCCGGCGCGCTCGTGCGAGCGGTCGTCCTGCTGCAACTGAAGCTGCTGCTGAACGCCGCGCGCGACCTCGTTCTGATCCCGCTCGCGCTCATCGCCGCCGGTGCGGACCTCGTCCTGCTGAAGACGGACGAGCCGCGCTTCTTCCGCGCCGTGCTGCGCCTGGGCGAGCGGTCCGACCGCTGGATCGACGTCTGGTCGGGTGGGCGCGAAGCCCACGAGGATCCGCGCGAGAACGTCGACGCCCTGCTCGCCCGGGTCGAGGACGTCGTGCGTGATCCGCAAGCCGGTGCGCGACGCGCACGCGTGCTCAAGCGCTGGGCGGAACGCCAGGTGTCGCGCGCCCGGCAACGTGCCGCGCGACCGACGCTGGCTGACCCTGCCTCGGGCCGACCATCACGGTCGGACATGACGCTGTAGGAATTTTCCTACAAGAAGGCGCGGCGATCCGCCATCGCCCGCGCTGTCGGCGACGCGCAAGCTGACTTCGCCCGGGACCACCTCGCGCCAGGATTGGGCGCCCCGATGTGGGCACGGAAGCCTCCCCGGGCATTGCGCGACCGCTGCCGCATTCTTCCGCGCCGCCGTGCCCCTAGCTGCTTCGGTTAAGCTCCCGTGGACATCCACGGAGTCCCGCATGCGCGAGCTGTATCCGGACATCGAGCCCTATCGCACCGACCGCCTCGCGGTGGACGACCTGCACACCTTGCACATCGAGGAGTGCGGCAATCCGCACGGGCTGCCCGTCCTGTTCCTGCACGGCGGCCCCGGTGCCGGTGTTTCGACCTACCATCGTCGCTTCTTCGACCCCGCGCGCTACCGCATCGTGCTGTTCGACCAGCGCGGCGCGGGCAAGTCGACACCGCACGCGGAGCTGCGCGACAACACCACGCAGCACCTCGTCGCCGACATCGAGAAGATCCGCGTCCATTGCGGCATCGAGCGCTGGGTCGTGTTCGGCGGTTCGTGGGGTTCGACGCTCGCGCTCGCCTATGCGCAGGCCCATCCGGAGCGCGTGCTCGGGCTCGTGCTGCGTGGCATCTTCCTCGGCCGCCCCGGCGAGCTGCGCTGGTTCAACGAGCTCGACGGCGGCGCGCGCTGGATCTTCCCGGAACGCTGGCAGCGCTATCTCGACTACATCCCCGAAGCCGAACACGGCGAGCTCGTCGAAGCCTACTGGCGCCGCCTCGACGATCCCGATCCCGACGTGCGCCTCGCCGCCGCGCTCGCCTGGGGCTGGTGGGAAGGCGGCAGCACGACGCTCGTGCACGACCCGCAGGAGAGCGGCAATTTCGAGGAACCCGCCATCGCGATCAGCGTCGCCCGCGCCGAGGCGCACTATTTCCGCCATCGCGTCTTCCTCGAGCCCGACCAGCTGCTGCGCGGCGTCGATCGGATCCGCCACATCCCGGCGACGATCGTGCACGGCCGCTACGACATCATCTGCCCGGTGAAGAGCGCGATCGACCTCGCCGCGGCATGGCCGCAGGCCTCGTTGCACATCGTGCTTGCCGGGCACAGCGCCGCCGATCCCGCGATCGTCGACGTGCTCGTCGGCGCGACCGACGCACTCGCGGATCGTTTCGCGGCTCGCTGACGCGGGAAGGACCCTCAGCCGCCCGCGCGCTTGAGGCAGCGCTGGTAGCGCTCGTCGACGCGACTCGCGAACCATGCGGTGGTGAGCTGGCGCGTGATCTTCGGGCTGTGCAACGCGATGCCGGGCACGAGCGCGCGCGGCAGCGGCTCGCGTTCGCCGCGCTCGGCGAGTTCGAACACGCGCTCGTACAGGGACGTGCGCTCGAACGCTTCGCTTTCGCCGCGTTCGAGGGCGCGGCGGATGTCGCGCTCGTCGAGGTCGATGCGCCGCGCGAGCGTGCGCAGCGCCCGTTCGGTCTGGCCCGGATCATCGAACGACGCGTCCGGTCGCAGCACGTCGCCGTCGAGCGCGAGCGGCACGCCGGAGGCGACGCTCGCCGCGTTCTGGAAGGCCGCGTTGCGGCTCGCGTACCAGCCGGCATTGAAATCGGCGAAGCGGTAGATCGCCTTCGGATAAGGCGCGCGGTAGCCGAGCAGGTGCGCGGTGCCGAACCAGAGGCCGCCGCGCCGGCTGAAGACCTCATGGCGGATCGAACCGTCGATCGGGTACGGATAGCCCTTCGCGTGCGCCTCGGCGAATGCGATGCTCACCTGCATCGGCCCCGCCGTGTGCACCGGATTGAGCCGCCCGAACAGGCGCTGGCCGAGCGGCACCATGCCGATGAAGTCCTCGAACATCGCGCTCATGTCCTTCTCGGTGCGCACCGACGCGAGGCGTTCGCGATAGCTGCGCCCATCCGGCGAGTCGATGCGCAGCGCGGCGTCGACGAGGAAGTCGGGAACGTGCAGCGAGGCCGCACGCCGATCGATTTCCGCACGCGCGATCTTCGGCAGGCCGGGCACCGGCGGGTCGGCGCGGAACGTCGATTCCTGCTCGGCGACCGCGAGCACCGCGCAGAGGTTCGCGGCGGTCGACTCGATCTCCTGCGTGCGCAAGGCCGCGTCGATGTCGGCCGCCCAGCCTTCGCGATCGGCGACCTGCGCGGGCATCAGCCGCACGATCTGCGCACGTACGTCGGCGGGACGGCGCGGCGGCGCCTGCGTGCGTGGCGCGACGCAGCCGGCGAGCGCCGCGACCATTGCGAACGGCGCGAGCCGCAGCGCGATGATGCGATCCATCGATCCCTCTCCTGCCCTCGCGCCCTGGTCGCGTGGCCAGGCTGCGCATCGATTCCATCATGCCTGCGCAGGAACTGCACAATCGCGGCCTAGCTTACGTTCTGCCGGACGCCGGCGCGACCCACGTCGAGGAGAACGACCATGGCGAAAATCCTGCCCATCCTGCGCAGCCCGCACGCGACGCTCGCCGAAACCCTGGACGTGCTCGAACAACGGCGCCGCGTGCTCGGCCTGCTCGGCGGCGTCGGCGCGCTCGCACTGCTGCCCGGCGCGCTGCGTGCCTGCACGTTGATCCCGCAGGAAACGGGAGGCCCGTATCCCGGCGACGGCACCAACGGGCCGAACGTGTTGACGCAGGGCGGCATCGTGCGCTCGGACATCCGTTCGAGTTTCGGCTCGTCGGGCTCGAACGTCGCGCCCGGCACCCTGCTCGAAGTCACGCTGCAGTTCCTCAGCACGACCACCGACTGCGGCCCGATCGAAGGGCTCGCGATCTACCTCTGGCACTGCAACGCGACCGGCGGCTATTCGCTCTACTCGCAGGGCGTCACCGGTGAAAACTACCTGCGCGGCGTACAGGTCACCGACGCGCAGGGTCGCGTGACGTTCACCACGATCTACCCGGGCTGCTACTCCGGCCGTTGGCCGCACATCCATTTCGAAGTCTTCGCCTCGCTCGCCGACGCCACCAGCGGCAACAACGCCGGCCGCACGTCGCAACTCGCGATGCCCGAGGCACCGTCGCGCGTCGTGTACGGCCAGGCGACCCTGTATCCGAACAGCACGAGCAACCTCGACCCGCTCTCGCTGCAGTCGGACAACGTGTTCGGCGACGACGGCGGCGTGCACCAGCTCGCGACCGTCGCCGGCGACAACGCGAGCGGCTACACGGCGTTCCTCGAAGTCGGCATCGCAGTCGACGCGACGTCGTCGGACATCATCTTCACGGATGGCCTCGACGGCTGACCGGCTCGTCGCGGACCGCTCGCGGCTCGCGACCTACGCCGGGGTCAATCCGCCGATCACGTGGTCGGCGAACGCACGCGCGGCCGGCTTCGCCGCGCGACCCGCGGGAAACACCGCGTGCACTTCGACCGAGCCGGTATCCCACTCGGGCAGCACGCGTTCGAGCGTGCCGGCCGCGAGCTCCTCCCGGCATCCCCACAGTGCGGTCGACACGATGCCGAGCCCGGCCACCGCCGCGGCGATCGCCGCTTCGTGCGTGGTGATCTTCAGCCGGCTTTCGACGCGCACCGAATGCGAGCGACCGTCGCGCTCGAACGTCCACGCGGGCTGCCCGGGCCGCGACGGCCCGACGATCATCGCGTGTCCCGCGAGCTGCTCGGGCGAACGCGGCGTGCCGGCGCGCCGCAGGTAGGACGGTGCCGCGATGACGACGCGCGGCGACATACCGATCAGGCGCGCGGTCGCACTCGAATCGGCGAGCGCACCGAAACGCAGTGCGACGTCGATGCTCTCGCCGACGAGATCCTGGCGCTGGTCGTTCATGAGCAGCTCGATGCGCAGCGCCGGATGCCTCGCCATGAAGTCCGGGAGTCGCGGGATCACCTCGCGCGCGGCGAAACCCGACGATACGGCCACGCGCAGCACTCCACGCAACTCGCCCGTGCCGCGTGCGGCATGATCCGCCTCCTCGAGCGCGTCGAGGATCGGCTCGATCCGAGCGAGGTAGTCCGAACCGGCGTCGGTGAGGCGCAGCCCGCGCGTCGTGCGCGTCATGAGTGCGACGCCGACGTCCGCTTCCAGCCCGGCGACGATGCGCGACACCGACGGTTGCGACAACGCCAGTTCGCGCGCGGCCTTCGAAAAGCTGCCGGTGCGGGCGACCTGAGCGAACACGCGCAGCGCGAAGAGCCGGTCGGTCATGCAGAAATCGAATATGTGCTAGTCGAATCGGCAGCCTACCCTCGCGGCGCCGAATGAACAAGATTGTCGTCCGGCGCCAATCGGGCGCGAAAAACGAAAGGGACAGGACCCATGAACGCATTGAACGGCAAGGTCGCGGTCGTCACGGGCGCATCGAAGGGCATCGGCGCCGAGATCGCGCGCCAGTTCGCCGCGGCGGGCGCTGCGGTCGTCGTCAACTACGCGTCGAGCCGGCAGGATGCCGAGCGCGTGGTCGGCGACATCATCCGCGCCGGCGGCAAGGCGATCGCGGTGCAGGCGGACGTCGCGCGCGCCGACGACGTGCGCCGCCTGTTCGCCCAAGCAAAGGACGCGTACGGCGCGCTCGACGTGCTCGTCAACAACGCGGGCGTGTACCGTTTCGAACCGCTCGAGGCGGTGACCGAAGCCGAGTACCGTCGCCAGTTCGACCTCAACGTGTTCGGTACGATCCTCGCCGCGCAGGAAGCAGCGCGCCATTTCGGACCACACGGCGGCAGCATCGTCAACGTGAGTTCGATCGCGAGCGTGAACCAGATGCCGAACTCGGTCGTCTATTCGGCGACCAAGGCCGCGGTCGACTCGATCACGCGCGTGCTCGCGATCGAACTGGCGCCACGCAACATCCGCGTCAATGCGATCGCACCGGGCGCGACCGCGACCGAAGGACTCACCGCGATGGGCGGCGTCGGCACCGAGTTCGAGAAGACGCTCGTCGCCGGGATTCCGATGGGTCGCCTCGGCCAGCCCGCGGAGATAGCGAAGGTGGCGCTGTTCCTCGCCTCGAACGACGCGTCGTGGCTCACCGGCGAGCGCATCACCGCCTCGGGCGGCCAGCGCTGATCGACGTGACCCCGGGCTCCGATGACGGAGTCCGGGGCGCCGCAAGCAGGATCGGCGGCGATGGCCGGCGTCTGCGTTCTGCTAAAGTCGGGCGCCTTCCAAGGGGAGCACCGATGGCACGTCCGCTTCCGCGCAGCGCATGCGCACTGCTACTCGTCGCGTCCGCGACATCCGTCGTCGCCGCGCCGATCGACGTCGTCACCGAACGCTACGACGCAGCGCGCCTCGGCGCGAACCTCGACGAAACCGTGCTCACCACCGCGAACGTCAACGCCGCGGCGTTCGGCAAGCTGTGGGCATATCCGGTCAGTGGATCGGTGTATGCGCAACCGCTGTACGTGCGCAACGTCGCGATCCCGGGCCAGGGCGTGCACGACGTCGTCTACGTCGTCACCATGAACGACCGCGTCTACGCGTTCGACGCGAACTCGTCGTCCGGCACGCCGCTGCTCTCGCTCGACATCACGAGCCAGGTGGCGGGTTCGACCGCGATCCCGATCCTCGACATCCTCGGCTACAACGACAACATCATCGGCAACGTCGGCATCGAGAGCACACCGCAGATCGACCTCGCGACGAACACGATGTACCTCGTCGCGCGCACGCGCGAGGCGGGAGCGAACTGCGGCCCGGTCAATCCGACCTTCTGCCAGCGCCTGCACGCACTCGACATCACTACCTTGGCCGAGCGCCCGGGCAGCCCGGTCGTGCTCGGCGGCAGCGTCCCCGGCAACGGCAACGGCAGCTCGGGCGGCATGCTCGCGTTCAACCCGAAGATCCAGGACCAGCGTGCGAGCCTCGCGCTCGCGAACGGACGCGTGTTCATCGCCTGGGGCGCGCACAGCGATCAGTTCGCCTATCACGGCTGGGTCATGGTGCACGATGCGGCGACCTTGCAGCGCACCGCGATCTGGACGTCGACGCCGGACGGCACCGCGTTCAATGGCGGGGGCATCTGGATGGCCGGTCGCGCGCCCGCGGTCGACGCCGACGACAACGTCTACTTCATGACCGGCAACGGCACCTACGACGGCGTGCGGAACTTCGGCGAATCGTTCGTGAAGTTCGGCCCGACGCCGGACACGCCGATGCTCGACTGGTTCACGCCCTCGGTCTACGACGAACTCAACCAGGCCGACGCCGATCTCGGCGGATCCGGCCCGATCCTGCTGCCGGGCACCGATCTCGTCGTCGGCGCCGGAAAGAGCGGCGTGTTCTATGTCATGCACGCGACCTCGCTCGGCCACGAATCCGCGGGCGACGCGAACATCGTGCAGGTGTTCAGCAACGGCGGCCAGCAGATCAAGGGCGGCCCCGTGTACTGGAACCGCGAGGGTGGCGTCGGTCCGTGGATGTACGTCTGGTCGGACAGCCACAGCCCGATGAAGGCGTATCGCTTCAATGCCGCCGCGGGCACGTTCGACACGACACCGGCCTCGCAGTCGACGCTGTTCTCCAACAACGGCTCCGCCGGCGGCGTGCTCGCGCTGTCCGCGAACGGCAGCACGCCGGGCACGGGCGTGCTGTGGTCGTCGATGGCCTTCAGCGGCTCCGATCCGAACAGCGGCGTGCACCCGGGCGTGCTGCGCGCGGTCGACGCCGACGACCTCACCCACGAGCTGTGGAACTCCGAGCAGAACAGTGCGCGCGATCACGTGGGCAACTGGCCGAAGTTCAGCCCGCCGACGGTCGTCGGCGGACGCGTCTACATGGCGTCGTTCCCGAGCGACGGTGTCGGCGCGGCTGCCGTGAGCACGTACGGACTGCTGCCGACCGCGGACTTCACGCTCGCTGCCTCACCCCCGAATCCGGGCGTGCATCCGGGCGACAGCGTCGTCTACGCGATCACGACGAGCGCGCAGCAGGGCTACACCGGTACGCTCCACCTCGACGTCGGCGGCGTGCCGCCGGGCGCGACCGCATCGTTCGCATCGAACGACTTCGCCGCGGGCGGCAGCACGACGCTCACCGTGCAGACCGGCGCGTCGATGCCGCCGGGCGCGAGTGACCTCGTGATCACCGCGACGGACGGCACGCTCGCGCACACGGGAACCGTCGGCCTGCACGCGAGCGACGTCGTCGCGGGCGCAGGCACGATCAGCGTCGACTTCGTCGGCACGGGCACACCGATGGATGCGCGCGAGAGCGCGGGTGCGGT
>Ga0207639_10003124_pt1 | contig 11134 bp, 10 predicted proteins | sample KBSCornC32_FD_184299 | JGI IMG/M metagenome (GOLD analysis project Ga0207639, IMG submission 184299) | Corn rhizosphere microbial communities from Kellogg Biological Station, Michigan, USA - KBS Corn C3-2 (SPAdes) (version 2) | ecosystem: Host-associated > Plants > Roots > Rhizosphere > Soil ...
ACGCGGCGCCGGCCTCCATGCAGGACAATGCGATCCTGCTCTCCGTCGGCGGCAGCAAGGTCATCAACCTGCCGGCCAAGATGTCGGACGTGGTGATCGGCGATCCGGATGTGGTCGACGTCCATGTTCGTTCGCAGAACCAGCTTTACCTGATCGCGAAGAAGGCGGGCGAGACCACCGTCTTCGCAACAACGACCAACGGGAAGGTGCTGTTTTCCGGCACGGTCCGCGTCGGCAACAACCTGACCAGCATCGACGAGATGTTGAAGCTGGCGATGCCCAACGCGGACATCGCCGTCAACAAGATGAACGGCATGGTCCTGCTGACCGGAACCATCGCCGCGCCGGAAGACGCGGCAGAGGCCGAACGGCTGACCCAGGCCTTTGTCGGCAAGGAAGTGACGGTGGTGAGCCGTCTGCGCACCGCGACGCCGCTCCAGGTCAACCTCCAGGTCAAGATCGCCGAAGTCAACAAGGATATCGGCCACAAGATCGGCACCAATTTCGCGTCGGCAGGAAACTTCCGTCACGGCTATATCGGTGGCGGCACTCGCAATCCAGCCGACTACACGCGTGGATCTCAGACCATAACTGCCAATTCGGACGGCACTTCATCGGTGACGGGCACGCCCGGATTCTGGACATTCAACCAGGCATATAATGGCGGGTTCAGCCTGGGCGCTATCGCCAGCATTATGGGTGTAGATGTGGCGGGCGTGTTGGACTTGGCGGAATCAAGCGGCTTGGCCACCACCCTCGCCCAGCCCAATCTGACCTCGCTGTCTGGCGAAACCGCCAGCTTCCTGGCGGGCGGCGAATATCCCTATACCGTCAGCAACGGCACGCAGGGAAACAGCATCGAATTCAAGCAATATGGGGTGCAACTGGCCTTCACGCCCACCGTTCTGGCGGATGGCCGCATCTCCCTTCGGGTGCGCCCCACCGTGTCGAGCCTCGACTTCTCGATCAACGCCAGCGTGCCTGCGCTCAAGAGCCGCACCGCCGAAACCACGGTGGAGCTGGGTTCAGGTCAGGCTTTCATGATCGCAGGGCTGTTGAGCAACGAAACGGGGAACAATGTCAACAAGGTGCCCGGCCTTGGCAACCTGCCGATCCTGGGCAGCCTGTTCAAGTCACGCAGCTTCCAGCGCAACGAGACCGAATTGGTGATCGTCGTCACGCCCTATCTGGTGAAGCCGATGAATGCATCGGACGTACGGCTGCCGACTGACGGGTTCCGCAATGCCAATGAGGGTCAGGGCCTGTTCCTGCAGCAGGGCCATGACGGCGTCAGCGGCGCCCAGGCACCCATGCCGAGCCGCGCGCCGGGTGCGCCGGTCCCGGCGCCCGGTCCGCAATCGTCGGCGGCCCTGCCGCCCGTCGCCTCCCGTGACACCGGAAAGCGTTCCAAGGACGCCGCGCCGGGCTTCAGCTTCTGACCCGAAGGACGAAAGACATGACTTTCCAGTCTCGCAAGACCCCCGTCCTCACTGGCATCGTCCGCTTGGGTGCGCTCGCCCTGATGGCGCTGCCGCTCGCCGCCTGCCAGACCGACCAGGCCGCCAATCGCGGCGTGCAGTCGGTCCACCAGCCGGTCGTCGGCCATACCGCCTTCACCTATGACGTGCAGGCAGGGCCCGATGGCGGCCTTTCGGCATCGGAAGCGCGCCGGCTGGACGACTGGTTCGTTTCCATCGGCCTTGGCTATGGCGACCAGGTCGCCGTCGCGACGGAGGCGGGCTACTACAGCCCCGCCCTGCGCGAAGGCATAGCCGATGTGGTCGCGCGCCATGGCATGTTGGTGGGGGAAGACAGCACGGCCGTCGCCGGCACCGCGCCGCAGGGCGCCATACGCCTGATCGTGCGCCGCGCCACCGCCAGCGTGCCGGGATGCCCCGACTGGTCGGACAAGCCGGAAACAGACCAGCAATTGGGCGCATCGAAAAATTTCGGCTGCGGCGTGAACGGCAATCTGGCCGCAATGATCGCCAATCCGGAGGATCTGGTGCGTGGCCAGACCACCGACAGCGATCTGCGCACCGCAACGTCCAACCGGGCGATATCGACCTATCGCGACAAGCTGCCGACGGGATCGGGCGACCTGAAGACCATAACGGGAGGCAAGTGATATGAACGCACCCTGGAAACCCGGCGCATCCGGCCAGCGTGACCCTTTCCATGCCTTTGTCTGCGATGATCACAGCTTCGACCTGCTGCGCGTCGTCGCGGCCGAGATGGGCTGGGCGCCGGAAAAGGTGAACAAGGGCGGCATGCGCAACGCCGTGCAGTCCCTGTCGATCACCGCCTCGCCGCAGATCCTGTTCATCGACATGTCGGAAAGCGGCGATCCGCTCAATGACATCAACAATCTGGCCGAAGTGTGCGAGCCCGGCACCGTCGTCATTGCCGCCGGCCAGGTCAATGACGTGCGCCTCTATCGCGACCTGCTGGCCAGCGGCATTCAGGACTATCTGCTGAAACCCTTCGGCGCGGACCAGTTGCGCGACGCACTGGCCCAGGCGCAGGCCGTTTTCTTCGCTCCCCGCGACGCCGGGTCGGAACGGCCGCACATGACCACGGCGGTCATCGGAACACGCGGCGGCGTGGGCGCTTCCAGCGTTGCAACCTCGCTCGCCTGGCTGCTCAGCGAGAAGAAGAAGCGGCCGACCGCCCTTCTCGACCTGGACGTTCATTTCGGCACCAACGCGCTGGCGATGGATCTGGAACCGGGACGCGGGCTGACCGACGCCATCGAAAATCCCAGCCGCATCGACGGGCTGTTCATCGAACGGGCCATGGTGCGCGCCAGCGACACGCTGGCGATCCTGTCGGCCGAGGCGCCGATCAGCCAGCCCATGCTGACCGATGGCGGCGCCTTCTACCAGTTGCTGGAGGAGTTCCGGGTCGCTTTCGAATGCAGCGTCATCGACCTGCCGCGCGGCATGCTGATCCAGCACCCCCATCTGATGAGCGACGTGAACGTCACGGTCGTGGTTACGGAATTGACGCTGGCGGCGGCGCGGGATTCGATCCGCATCCTGTCCTGGCTCAAGACCAATGCGCCGCAGTCGCGCGTGCTCGTGGTCGCCAACCGCGTTCATCCAGGCGCGCCGGAAATCAGCCGCAAGGATTTCGAGCAGTCGATTGAACGCAAGGTGGACGTGCTGATCCCCTTCGACCTCAAGATTGCCGCGCAGGCGGCGAAGCTGGGTAAGACGCTGGCGGAAACGGCCAAGGGCAGCAAGGTGGGCGGCGCCTGCCAGGCCCTGCTGGAGGCGGTGCTGGGCGCGGCAGAGGATGCGGATGCCGAAGGTGGCGCAACCTCTTCGAAGAAGGGTGATTCCCTGCTGGGCAAGATCAGCGATCTCAAGAGCATGATCCCCTCGCGGCGCAAGGACAAGGCTTCGGCCTGAACAGGACGGACCATGCCGCCAGCGGGTGGCATGGCCGCTTTGATGGAACCAGACTGGAAACGGGCAGGCGCATGAACGGCAATATCATCCTGTTGACGGTGCTGCTCGCAGCCATGCTGGGCCTGATCGTCATGGCCTTTGGCGGGCCTTCGCCGGAAAAGGCGCAGAAGCGCCGCATGCAGCTGATCCGCGGCCGGCACAGCGATTCCACGGACGCCATCATGGAAGCGCGCATGCGCAAGGCGATATCCAACCGCCCCGCCGGCAATGAAGCGTCGATGCTGGTGTCGCTGGTGCCCAATCCGGAAAATCTGGCCAAGCGCATCCGCATGACCGGCAAGAAATGGACGGTCAGCCAGTATATGACCGCCTGTGCCGTCATCTTCCTGCTGCTGACCGCCATATTGATGTTGCGCGGATTCCCGCCGCTTTTCGCGGTGATGCTCGGCCTCGCAGCGGGCCTTGGCCTGCCGCATATGTGGATCGGTCGGCTCATCAAGGGTCGCGTGCTGAAGTTCAACGCCAAGTTTCCCGACGCGCTGGAACTGCTGACTCGTGGCCTGCGCTCCGGTCTTCCCATTTCCGAGACGCTGACTGTCGTGTCGACCGAGGTTCCAGGACCGGTGGGCGAGGAATTCAAGCTGATCACCGAACGCATCAAGATCGGCAAGAGCATGGATCAGGCGCTGCAGGAAACCGCAGACCGGCTGGGCACGCCCGAATTCCAGTTCTTCGTCATCAGCCTGGCGATCCAGCGCGAAACCGGCGGCAATCTGGCGGAAACGCTGTCCAACCTTGCCACCGTGCTGCGCCAGCGCGCGCAGATGAAGCTCAAGATCCGGGCGATGTCGTCGGAATCCAAGGCTTCGGCCTATATCATCGGCGTCCTGCCGTTCCTGGTGTTCGGCCTGATCTGCTACATCAACTATAATTACATGTCGCCCTTCTTCACGCCCGACCCGGCGGGGCTGTTCGGCCTCTCGCTCATGCAGGTCGTCGGTATTGGCGGGATGTGCTGGATGGCCATCGGAGCCTTCATCATGGCCCAGATGATCAACTTCGAGATTTGAGGAAGCCGCCAAGATGGAAAGCACGCCCGTTCCTGCCGGCACCCTGTTCGGACTGACCGCCACCGATTTCGGCACGCTGCTCGCCGCTCTGGCGACGCTGGCGACGCTGTTCGCGCTCTACGCGGTGATGACGGTGCGCGATCCGATGGCAAAGCGCGTCAAGACGCTCAACGACCGGCGCGAGCAGTTGAAGGCGGGCATCACCGCCTCCACCGCGCGCCGCCGCGCCAAGCTGGTGAAGAAGAATCAGGCGACCGACCAGATGCGGTCGCTCCTCTCCAACCTGAAGGTCCTGCAGGACGATCAGCTCAAGGAAGCGCAGACCAAGCTGGCCCAGGCCGGCATCCGGTCAAAGGACTGGGCGGTCGCGGTCATTTTCGGCCGCATGATCCTGCCGATCATGATCGGCGGGATGGCGGCGCTGCTGCTCTATGCCGTGGGCATCTTCCCCGAATGGGGCGGCGCCAAGCGCTTCATGGCCTTTGCGGGCGCCCTGCTGCTATCCTACAAGGCGCCGGACATTTTCATCGACAACAAGGTCCAGAAACGCTCCACCGCGATCCGCAAGGGGCTGCCCGACGCGCTCGACCTGCTGGTGATCTGCGCCGAGGCGGGGCTGACGGTCGATGCCGCTTTCAGCCGCGTCGCACGCGAACTGGGCAAGGCCTATCCGGAACTGGGCGATGAATTCCACCTGACCGCGATCGAACTCAGCTTCCTGACCGAGCGCCGCATGGCGTTCGAGAACTTGGCAAACCGCGTCAAGCTGGACGCGGTCAAGGGCGTGGTCACCACCATGATCCAGACGGAAAAATACGGAACGCCCCTCGCCTCTGCTCTGCGCGTGCTGTCCGCCGAATTCCGCCACGAACGCATGATGCGCGCAGAGGAAAAGGCCGCGCGCCTGCCCGCCATCATGACCGTGCCGCTGATTCTCTTCATCCTGCCGACCCTGTTCGTCGTCATTCTGGGCCCTGCCGCCTGCTCTATCAGCAAGGCCTTCTGAAAATCGGGGGACGACAAAGGGGCGCTGCCGTAGCGTCCCTTCCAAAACCCCAGGAAAGCCGTTGATTTTCGGCTTGGCGAACCGGCGGAACCTGCCTTATCGCTCTTTGCAAAGACGCAAAATCCGGAGAGGTCAATGGTCGCCATCACCCGCATCGCCGCCCGCGCCGCACTGTTCGCCCTGCCCCTGTTCGCTGCCCTGCCCGCTGAAGCTGCGCAGCCCATCATCGGCCGCTGGGCCACTGTCGACGGCAAGGCCATCGTCCAGATCGCCCCATGCGGAAAGACGCTGTGCGGGCGTATCGAGAAGATCGTGAAGCCCACGCCGGGCCGGCCCCAGACCGACATCAAGAACCCCGATCCTGCACTACGCAGCAAACCCCTTGCCGGACTGGCGCTGCTCACGGGCTTTGCCGATGCAGGCGAGCTGTGGAAAGGATCGATCTACGATCCGGAGAGCGGCAAGACCTACAACAGCAAGGTCAGCCGCAACGGCAACGGCACGTTGAAGGTGCAGGGTTGCATCATGATCTTCTGCAAGACCCAGACATGGACGCCCGTCCGCTGATCTGATGACCCGTTCGGACGGCGAATGCGGACATTTCCCGACAGATATGCGCCACGCCAACGGCAACGCCCCGGCCACGACCGGGGCGCCTGTTTAAGCTCTGTCGCAAGGATCAGGCCGCCTTGCGGGCCTTGGTCAGCTTCTTCATCAGCATGTCCCGCTTCAACCGGGACAGATGGTCGATGAACAACACGCCCTGCAGATGATCCATCTCGTGCTGGAGGCAGGTGGCGAGCAATCCCTCCAGCCGTTCCTCGTGGATGCGTCCATCCCGGTCCATCCAGCTTGCCCGGATGCTGGCCGGCCGTTCCACTTCCGCGAACTGGTCGGGGACGGACAGGCAGCCTTCATTATAGACCGACAGATCCTCCGACCCCTCCAGGATTTCCGGATTGATGAACACCATCGGTTTCCTGACAGGCGGCGCCCCTTCCTCATCGGATTCGGGTTCCTGCAGGTCGATCACCAGCACCCGCTTGGGCACGCCCACCTGGATCGCCGCCAGACCGATGCCGGGCGCGTCGTACATGGTCTCCAACATGTCATCGATCAGACGCTGCAAATCGTCATCGATCGCCTCCACCGGAGACGAAATGGTACGCAGGCGCGGATCGGGCGCCTCCAGGATGGGAAGAATGGCCATGGCACTAAAATAAACGGCCGGCCGGAAAATTTCAAGCGATCGCCATATTCACCCGATGGGACGACGGGCCCTCAGCGCCTGGGCCAATGTCCCCTCGTCCAGATAGTCCAGTTCCCCGCCCACCGGCACGCCATGCGCCAGTTGCGTGAGGCGCACGGGAAAGCGCTCCAGCCGTTCGGCCAGATAATGGGCGGTGGCCTGCCCCTCCAGCGTCGCATTCATCGCCAGCACCACCTCGTCTATGCCGCCCGCCTCCACCCGCGCCACCAGCGCGTCGATGGACAGGTCCTCCGGCCGCACGCCCTCCAGCGCAGACAGTCGTCCGCCCAGCACATGGAAGCGTCCCGGAAACAGCCGGGACTTGTCGAGCGCCCAGAGGTCCGCCACATCCTCCACGACGCAAAGCGCCCGCGCATCCCGGCGCGGATCGGCGCAGATACCGCAGGGATCGACCGTGTCGACATTGCCGCACAGGCTGCACGTCACCAGCCGATCGTTTACCGCGTCCAGCGCGCGCAGCAGCGGTTCCAGCGCGGATTCCCGCTTCTTCAGCAGGTGCAGCACGGCACGTCGCGCCGAACGCGGGCCAAGGCCGGGCAGGCGGGAGAGCGCATGCGTCAACGCTTCGATTTCGGGAGAAGCCATGGGACCGGAATAAGGGCTTGCAAGTCGTGGATACAAGGGGTTTGAGAGGCGTCTTCGTAAATACGCCTCCGGCGCGTTTCAGATGCGGCACCTCAACGTGCCGAAACCGAGCAAAAGGCCCGCCATGCGCATCGTTTATATGGGAACCCCCGATTTCGCCGTGCCAGCTCTGGCCGCCCTGGCAAAGGCCGGACATGAGATCGTTGCGGCCTACAGCCAACCGCCCCGACCCGCGGGACGCGGCAAGGCGCTACGCCCCTCGCCCGTCCACGCGATGGCGCAGGAAATGGGCATAGAAGTGCGCACGCCCGTTTCACTGAAGGATGCAGAAGTACAGGCCGCCTTCGCCGCACTGGACGCCGATGTGGCGGTGGTCGCCGCCTATGGGTTGATTCTGCCGCGCCCGGTCCTGGATGCTCCGCGCTTCGGCTGCATGAACATCCACGCCTCTCTCCTGCCCCGCTGGCGCGGCGCGGCGCCGATCCAGCGCGCCATCCTCGCTGGCGACAATGTCACCGGGGTCACCATCATGGACATGGAGGCAGGGCTGGACACCGGCCCGATGCGCGCCAAGCATGTCACGCCGATAGAGGACAAGACCGCCGGCGCGCTGACGCAGGAACTGGCCGATGCAGGCGCGGAGCTGATGATCGAGGTGCTGGACGACATCGCCCTCCATCCGCCCGTCGCCCAGCCGGAGGAAGGCGTCACCTACGCTACCAAGATCGACAAGGCGGAATCGCGGATCGATTTCAGCCGCGACGCGCGTCAGGTCGAACGGCAGGTGCGCGCCTTCAACCCGGCGCCCGGCGCCTTCTTCGAATATCGCGGAGAGCGCTTCCGTATCCTCGCCGCCCATGTCGAGGAGGATGAAGGCCCGGCGGGCGAATTGCTCGACAACAGCCTCCTCATCGGCTGCGGCCATGGCAGTATCCGCCCGGCAGCGATCCAGCGCGCGGGCAAGGGCGCCATGTCGGCGGGTGAATTGCTGCGCGGCTTTGACATGCCCGCCGGCAGCCGGGTCGACGCCTGACCCCATGGCCCGTTTCGCCTTCACTGTCGAATTTGACGGCCGCCCCTTCATGGGCTGGCAGCGACAGGCCCATGGGCCGAGCGTACAGCAGGCGATTGAGGATGCGATCCTCGCCGTCACGGGCGAACGGGTCGCCGTCCATGCGGCGGGCCGCACCGACGCGGGCGTCCATAGCCTTGCCATGCGCGCCCATGCCGACATTGCGAAGGACATGACGCCCTTCCGCCTGATGGAGGCGCTGAACGCGCTGCTCCGCCCGGCGCCGGTCGCGATCCTGGCCTGCAAGACCGTGCCGGATGATTGGCATGCGCGCTTTTCCTGCAACGGCCGATCCTATGTCTATCACATCGCCAACCGCCGCGCACCGCTGACCTGGGAAGATGGGCTGGTCTGGCGCGTGATCCAGCCACTGGATGCGGAGGCGATGCAGCAGGCCGCGCAACTGCTGGTCGGGCGGCACGACTTTACCACTTTCCGCTCGGTCCATTGCCAGGCGGAAAGCCCGGTAAAGACGCTGGACCGACTGGACGTGGAGCGTTCGGGCGACCGGCTGGCCATTCATGCGGAGGCGCGATCCTTCCTCCACCATCAGGTGCGGTCGATGGTGGGATGCCTTGCCATGGTGGGCATGGGGCGCTGGTCGGCGGCGGACATGGAGGCGGCACGGGACGCGAAGGACCGGGCGGCCCTGGGGCTCAATGCACCGCCGGACGGGCTGTATTTCGTAAGCGCGCGTTATCCGGACGATTGAGACGCGCCGGCTCAGGCGGCAGCGGGATGCGTCACAGGCTGGTCCGGAACGGCGTGAAATTCGTTCCCTCGTCGAACACGTCCAGCCCCTCGGCGCGCTTGAGGCGGTCGACCACGACATAGGTGACGGGCGTCAGCACGGCTTCCCATGTGACCTTCATCAACCAGTTCGTGACCATCACGGTCGCCACCTGTGCGTTGGTCCAGTTGCCGTAGAAGGCGAGCGGATAGAAGAGCAGGCTGTCGACCCCCTGCCCCACGATGGTCGATCCGATCGTCCGCATCCAGAGATGCCTGCCCTGCGTCAGCAGCTTCATCTTGGCGAGGACGAAGCTGTTGGCGAACTCCCCCGCCCAGAAGGCGGTGACGGAGGCGAAGACGATGCGCCATGTGCTGCCAAAGACGGCCTCATAGGCCTTCTGGTCCGGCCATCCCTCCGCCGGAGGCAACTGCACCACCACCCAGCTCATCAGCGCCATGAACAGCATCGCGCCAAAGCCAGCCCAGACGCAGCGCCGCGCCCGCGCATAGCCATAGACTTCCGTCAATACGTCGCCCAGCACATAGCCGAGCGGAAAGAAGAGGATGCCGGCGCCAAAGGTGAAGCCGCCCACGGTCGACAGCTTCGCCGCGCCAATCAGGTTGGACAGCAGCAGGATCGCGACGAAACCGGCCATGCAGAAATCGAAATAGCGCAAGGGCCGCGCACCCAGCGCATAGGCATCGATTTTCCTTACCTCCTTGTCGGTCATGCGCTCCTGCATATCGGGCACGCGCGCAAATGCAATCGCCCATGATTGCAAGCGGGGCGAAGGGCCGCTATCGAACGCGCCAACGGCCCCGTAGCTCAGCTGGATAGAGCATTCGCCTTCTAAGCGAATGGTCACAGGTTCGAATCCTGTCGGGGTCGCCAATTCCCCTTTGCTTCACCGCTTTTCGCGGCGATCGGCCCCATCCCGGATCGGCCGCATCGCTTCATGGATCATGCCTGTCAGCAACAGGCTGCCTTGCCGCGATAGATGGTCATCGTCGGAATAAAGCGGCACGCCATGCATCATGGTCGCGCAATGGCCGCTGCGGCACAGAAGACGGTGCGGATAGACGATGCTGACCGCGAAACGCCGCCGCATCGCGTCGAAGGCACCGAAAACGCTGCGCTGACGCCGCAGATAATCCGCTAGGGGCAGGTCCAGCCCCGCCGGTTCGCTGTAGAGTTCGGCCCGCGCCAGGCTTTCCGGTACATTGCGGCGGAATTCCGGAACCGGGGCGACCAATATGACCCGCTTGCCCATGCCGGTCAGGACACGCACGCTCTCCTCCAGCCCCGCCCGGAACAGCTGGGCATCCCGGCTGAGGCTCCTGTCGTCATTCTCGTCCCGACCAAGATAGCAGGGCATCCCGCCTTCCGGGCGACGTCCATCTGCGCACAGGCCCCAGCGGGACACAAGGAATATGGTGTGGATGGTCGGGCTGTCGCGCAGCATTGCCAGAACCTGCGCATTGAACGCGCTGCAATCATGGCTGGCGGGCTGGTCCAGCCGGTCCAGCCCCAGCAGGGTGGGGCAGGCGGGGTAGGATGCGATCCGTCCGGACAGGCCCAGTGCATCGCCCGCCTGATCGAATGCAGGTTTCAGCGCATGGGCGTGAGAATCGCCCCACAGCAGGAAGCTGGGCGCCGTGCCGTTATGCGCGCCCACCGCACAGAGCGTCCGGTGCCGGACCGCCGCCATGCCCGAACAGCGCTCGGGCAGGTAGGCCATGCTCCCGCTCGCCGCGTCGAGCGCAGCGACGGACGGCGCCACCCGCGCGGGCAAGCCGCCCGAAAGATAGAGCAGCGCTCCCGCTCCGCACCCCGCCGCCATCATCGCGCCAGCCAGCGCAAAGGCGCGGCCGTTCGTGAAGCGGCACGCCCGGCGGAACGGCTCCTCGATGAAACGCCAGGACAGAAAGGCAAAGAGGAAAGAAAGCAGGATGACGAGCAACTGCTCCCGCAAGCGCCAGTCCCCG
>Ga0207639_10003131_pt1 | contig 11124 bp, 9 predicted proteins | sample KBSCornC32_FD_184299 | JGI IMG/M metagenome (GOLD analysis project Ga0207639, IMG submission 184299) | Corn rhizosphere microbial communities from Kellogg Biological Station, Michigan, USA - KBS Corn C3-2 (SPAdes) (version 2) | ecosystem: Host-associated > Plants > Roots > Rhizosphere > Soil ...
CAGGGGCCGTTCGTTTTTGAGCACGGTCCGGTCAAGACCGAGGGCTGCTCGGCGTGCCACACGCCACACGGCTCCAACAATCCAAAGATGCTCAAGCGTGCAAGCGTTCGCCAGCTCTGCCTCGAGTGCCACACCGGCATTCAGGAGGAACTATCGCCGCAGGCACCGAGCCTTCACAATCAGGCGCAGATCCGTTATCAGAACTGCACCGTCTGCCACTCGGCAATTCACGGCTCTAATTCGAGCAACGTGTTCTTTAGATAGGAGGCAACAATGACCACGAACAAAATACGACCAATGATTTTGTCAGCGGGCATTTGCCTCCTGACTTTAACCGCGGCAATCGGTCAGAAGCCGACGCCAACACCTACGCCCGCTCCCGAGGACCAGAATTACACCGTCAGCTCGTCGCTCGAGTTTGGCGTGCGCGGTCTGTCGGTGAACGGCAACGACGAAAAGTTTCGCAGCGATCTCAACTACAAACCGGGACTGCGGCTCTTTGACTCGAGCTTCGTGATTGACGCGAAGAAGAACGAGGGTTTCGACAAGGCGCTGTTTCAATCGAGTGGCTGGGGCAGCGATCCATCGGGATTCTTCCGCGGCAATCTCGACAAGAGCGGCTTGTACAAATTCTCGTCCGTCGTACGCCGCAACAAGTACTACAACAACCTGGTCAATTTTGCACCGACATGGTCGCAGGCCGTCTCGACCGGTTCTCAGCATCGTTTTAACACGACGCGGAATATGGGCGATTTTGACATGACGATGTATCCGGATAGCGAGAAGCTCCGCCTCAGGTTCGGCTACTCGTACAACCGCAGCGACGGGCCGGGCATGTACAGCATGCGCTGGCCGTCATTCACAGGGCCGGTGACGACAGTTCGCGGTGAAGAATTTAGCGTTCTCACTAAGCTGAATACCAGCTCCGATGATTTTCGCGTCGGTGTCGAGGGTAAGGTTCTCGGCTTTAACGTTGGACTCAACTACGGCCATCGGCAATTGCATGACGGTACTACGTTCTTTATCCCGACGACGGACCAGGGGAACGATCCCGGCACGACGACGTCGAGTGCGTCGACCTACAACCGCACGTTTGGGACGCGAGGTAATACGCATTACTTCAACTTCTTTGCACAGCGGACGTTTGCGGAGAAGTTCGACTTTGCCGGACGCCTGATCTACTCGGTTGCCACGTCCGACGTGAATGAGACGGACCTCGGCGTCGGCCGCACGAGCAGTGCGAATACGTCGGCGACGATCCTGCTCGACTCGGACCTGATCGGCGTAACTGGACGGACAAAGCGTCCGCAGACGCGTGCGGATGTCGGGTTTACATATCGCGTGACGGAACGGTTTCGCGTATCGAACACGTTCTCGTTCGATCAGTTTAACGGGAGCGGCGGGAATAACTTTCTCGAGACGCTCATCAGCCGCAACGGGCTCGGGGTCGCTCGTCCTAACGAGACGGCGGCGACCGCTGCGTGGCGGACGACATCATTCCACAAGTACACAAATTACGTCGAGGCCAACTTTGACGTAAATCGCAAATTCTCATTTAACGCGGGCTATCGCTACAGCCATCGCAGCGAGACGGCGAATGGTTTCTCGATCGGCCCGACGGGCGCGGTCACGCTGTTTCCCGACTCGGGCGAGAACCACACCAACGCCGGCATCTTTGGCCTCAGGGTCAAGCCGGTCAAGAACTGGGGCCTCTTCTTCGACGGTGAGATCGGGCAGGCCGACAGCGTCTTTACACGCGTCGAGAACAACCGCTACAAGTTGTTTCGCATGCGGAGCATCACGAGATTTAACAAGTGGACGCTCAACGTCTCGGCGATCGTCCGCAACAACAAGAACCCCGGATTCTCCGAACCGATCCTTAGCGGAACGACGGTTCTCTTTGCCGCACGCGAGGCGGATGCGAATTCTCGCATTCGCAATATCTCGACGAGCCTCGACTGGACGCCCACCGACAAGTGGAGCGTCAGCGTCGGGCATACCTACGATCACCAGACGACGAATGTCGACGTGATCCTGCCGATCGGCACGCCGATGTTTACGACGACGCAGTGGTTCATCGGGCAGAGTGCTTACTATGTCAGGGACAATTTCTTCTTCTTTGACCTGACGGCACATCCGATGGATCGCGTGACGCTGTTTGCGTCCTACCGCGTCGATAACGACAGCGGTCAGGGCGGGCGACAGGTGACCCGTCCGCAGGACATCATCACCAGCTATCCGCTGCGATTCCAGACGCCGGAGGTAAAGCTGTCGATCAAGCTCAGCCGCCGCATCGACTGGGATCTCGGTTACAAGTACTACGCGTATCGGGAAAACCTGATCTACACGCCGTTCGGCTCGACGTCGAACATCAACGTCCACCAGACCTACCCGGCGCAAAACTACTGGGCACAGATGCCATACACTTCGCTACGGATCTACTTCGGACGATCTGCGGATCTCCGTCGGTAGACAGAGGATGAGGCCGTCTCCTAACGGCCTCTTCTCGCAATTGAGGGAGAGCGGCTCGTGCGGACACGGGCCGCTTTTTTGCGCGTGGCTTGAATGGCGCTTTTATCAGGCGGAGACGGTGACGGCGTATTTGGAGGAGTAGTTGCCCGACACTTCCCAGATCGTGTCCTCAACCTCCCAGATTGTGTGCTCTACCTCCCAGGTTGAGTACACAACCTCCCAGGTTGAGTACAAAACCTCCCAGGTTGAGTACAAAACCTCAAGGTTGAGTACACAACCTCCCAGGTTGAGTACAAAACCTCCCAGGTTGAGTACACAACCTCCCAGGTTGAGTACAAAACCTCAGCGGTTTAATGCTCCGGATCTGAGGCAGAATCCAAGAAAAGCCCCATGTTTACTGCCTCAAACGAAAAAAGCCGCCTTGCGGCGGCCTCTGTTGCTCCTTAGTATGCGTTTCGCTTTTCAGCAATGGATCTAAATGGCTAGATCGAGCGGCAGGTCGGCAATATCTTTTAGCCGTTTACCGTCAACCATCATTTCGAGGAGTTCGTGTGCATCCAGATATTCGAGCTCGTTGACGACCTGCCGGAGTTCCGGCAGTGCGAAGTGATAGACGCAGTCGATGTCACCGGTGCCGAGAGCCAGCGATGCAATGCGGGCGGGCGTTGGCTCGGCAGTAACGACCATCACGTGCGGCAGTCGTCCTTTGCGGTTTCGGATCAGGTTTAGTGCTTCGGACCGAGCATTCTGTGCACGGTCCGTTCGCAACGTCCATTTGCAGGAGATGCTAGCGTGCAGGAGCGGATGAGCGTTATTTATTTGTCGAAGAGCAGTTCGTCTAGCTACATGCTCATCCACCAGCATCTCGGTTGCGTTGATCGTGCCATCAGAAATCGGCTGTTGTGTGACTACGATATCTGGAGTGATGGCGTAATCGTTGCCAAGAGCGGCGGCAAGTTCGGCATTGGTCGCGATGGCATCTGCCAGGACCCTCAGATGCTCGTATTGTTCATACTCAGCGAGCGCCAATCCGCCGCGACCTGTTACACATTTGACAGTAAAGTCGCCCGGTCGCACATGTCGAAGGGATGAGAATGCGGAGTCGACAAATTCACGGCAGATGTCCTCGAACTTTCGTCCTTGAGTTTGGCCGGACTGCTTGACGCTTTCGCCAGTCTCATAGCCAAGCTTCTTAACTATTCCTAATGCAATAGCTTTGCTACCTCTATTCGACTTGTCAGCGATGGAGACTATGTCCCCGTCGACGGTGAGTATGCTGTCAAGCAGCGCTGCATGGAATGCTTTGCGCTCTCTCGTGAGCTTTACATCGGAATTCTTCATTGATCATCCCCCGCCAGTCTCGCGCGCGTCCGCGAGATCTCGGCGTATTCCGGGTTCAGCTCTATTTGAATCGACTGCCGGTCCAGCTCGCGGGCCGCTACGCCAGTCGTACCCGATCCACCGAATGGATCGAGAACCACATCGTCGATGCTCGAGCCTAACGCGATGCATCGTCTAGCCAACTCGCGGGGGTAGGCTGCACTGTGGCCGTGACCTTGTGGGTCTGGTCCGAGAACCCAGAAATTGCGAAGGTTTGCGCCGCTCTCCGCGCGAAATCCAAAAGGATCGTAGAAATATCTGACCTGTCTGGAGAAGAGAAACACCTCTTCAGTGCAACTCGTTGGCCGGTTTTTTACGCTTTCGGGCATCGCCGTCTTCTTCACCCACGTTATCCGCGAGCGGAGAATCCATCCGTCCTCCTGGAGAGCAAAAGCGACGCGCCAAGGGAGTCCCATCAGATCGCGATCTTTCAGACCCCAAATATCTGGAACCTTGCAATTGCGGCGCTGAATCAGCTTTTTCGTGTTGCCTACGATGGCATTTGGACCGTGATTACCGGTGCCGCCATTTCTTGCGTAAGCGTCGCCGACATTCAGCCAGAGAGTTCCATCGGGACGTAGAACCCGTCCGACCTCACGAAAGACGTTGACGAGGTTTTGTACATAATCTGCTGGCGATGATTCACTCCCGATCTGCTCGGGATGTTCGTAGTCCCGAAGTCCCCAATACGGAGGTGAAGTCACGCAGCATTGGACGGTCGCGGATTCTAATGTTTGCAGGAGCTCCCGGCAATCACCTTCGAGAATTCGATGGCGAGAGGTCCGTTGGAGAGCTTTATGAATTCCGAGCATCAAGTAATTCTAAGACACTGTCCGAGGTTCCAGAACCGGCGAATGGATCAAGCACGAAAAATGTAGCACGTTCGGATTTGGAATCGAAGTATGGGTTGGGGGCGAAAGGCGGGAGCTCGCGCGAGGGTTATCGGTCCGTTGCGGCAGGATCAACGGACGGGGTGCGGACGATCGGAGGGGACGTAGGTGTCCCACTGATATTCTTTGGCGATGCCGTCGAGCAAAAAATCACCGAGGTTGATGCCCAATTGCGAATTGGCCATGATGACGGCTCCTTTGCCCGAGTCGGCAAACATCATAAGCATCGCCTGAAACCCCTCATCGTCTCCGATATGGCCAAAGAGGTCCGGCCGCGTTGCGTCGCCCAGGAAAAACCCGAGACCCATGCGATCGAGGTGTTTCGCATTGCCGAGCGCGACCTCGGCGACCGGATCGAATTGCGGTGACAACATCTGATCGGCCATCCCTGTGGACAACAGCCGTCCCGATCGTTTTTTCTTAGTGAGGGCGATATCGATGGCTAGTTTGGCGAGGTCCGTGGGTGTCGTCCAGAGTCCGGCGGCGGCCATTTCGGGATAGACGTGCCATTTCCCGTTTACCGGCGTTCCGTCGGCATGCGTGCCGCTTGCGGCAGTGATGAGCCGCGGGGCCGCAAGCGGCTGGTCGTAGGTCGAGTCGTTCATCGAGAGCCGTTTGAATACCAGCTCATGCATCAGTTGCGGAAACGGACGCTCGCTCACATCGATCATTAATTGTTGCGAGATCAGCGCTCCGCCGCCGGAATATCGCCATTTCGTGCCGGGGACGAGATCGACGCGGATAGGTTTGTTTGTTGCGGGCTTTTCGCCATTGAGGACCTGCTCGAGAGTGGGCCGCGGCTCGTCAACCGCATAGCCGGGAAACCCGTGCTGCGTGACGCCCGCCGTGTGACTCAGGAGCCGGCGAAGCGTCACCTTTTGCTCGGCGGTGAATTGATTATCGGGAACTTTCCAGCTTTTCAAATACTGGTCCACATCGCGATCTAACGAGAGACGTCCTTGCTCGACGAGCCGCAGCGCACCGAGTGCCGCGACGGGTTTGCTTATCGATCCCGCCTGAAACAGTGTGCGCGGGCTTACGGCAGCGCTGCCGCCCGCCTCGGTAACGCCATATGTCCTCGTCTCGGCTATCCGAAAATCATTGATGATGGCGAGACTGAGACCGGGCGCGCGGTAGATCGCCATTAGCTTTTCGATGGTAAGCGGCCTCGACGGCCATTTAGGGCCGTTTAGGTTGTTTTTATTCGGTATGAGAGCCATCCCGCAAACGGGGCACGCGCCCGGCTCAGGGAATATCCATTCGTCACATGGCGACGAACACGGCGCACATATGTACGTCTTGTCGTCATCAAGGTGCGAGCTCGCGGCAACGTCGATCGCGGGCAGTAAACCCGCACCCACAAGCGCCGCCGCACCGCGTTGTAAAAACTGCCGTCGCGGAATTTGATCCTTTCCCATCGGTATTACTTTCTCTGCAAAATAGAGAACACCGGGATCGTCCGTTTTGTGACGGCTAGCTGGTCGTCGCTATGTGCCGCGACGTGCCGCGACGTGCCGCGACATGCTGTAGTTTATTAGACGTGGAGTGAGTATTGGCGAGAGAAGGAGCGCAGCGGCGTGGGTTTGCTGATCTCATTCCCGAGCCATTTCTCGGCTAGTGGGCGGTCGGAGAAAACCTTGTATTGCGAGCCGCGGTTGTTGGACGCGAGGCAAAAGAATTCGAGATCACGCTCGAGAGCGGGAAAGGGATTGACCCAGGCGGTCTTGGTGCCTCGGAGGACCTCGATAGAGCTTTCGGCAGCATTGAAGTATCCGCCCAAAGACAGCACGGTCGGGATGTCCCTGATGATGAGCAAGTGCGAATGGCCCGTGCGCACGCATTCCTCGTGAAGCTCCGCCGTGTACGCAAGCCCCATCTCGGGCGATATATCGTCGGCCTGTATGTGAGCAATTAAAAATCGGTCATGCGACTCGAGTGAGAGTGAGTATGTCATTGACTGTGGCCTGTGAGGTGATCCGGCTGAGCTAATCATTTTTGCTTGTGGCACTCGGCGCATTGAAAGCGGGAGATGTCGCCGAGGTTTAGCGGATGTACGAATGTGCGGTCGCCTTTGTGACAGGCGGCGCATTGCCATATGTTTTTGTCGCCGAGCTTGACGGGATGCTGGAACGCACCATTCTGCGGTGTGATCTTGTTGCCGGCAAAGGTCTGGTCGAGCGTGGTGTGACAGACGTTGCAGTCGTTGCGAATGACGCGGCCGTCCTGTGAAAAGTGCTGGCCGTCGTGGCAGCGGAAACAGCCCTGAGCGTTATAGTGGCCGATGTTGTTGGGGCTTGCCTTCCAGTCGGTCCGCATCTCCGGGAAAAAGTACGTCTGATAGATCCGCTGCAGCTCGGCGATCGCTCCCTGCACTGACGCCTGCGGAGTATCGGGATAATTCGAGCGATAGTAACCTCCGATCCCTGAGGCGATCTCGGCGAGAGCCTCGTCATTCGTGTTGTATTGTCCGGCAAGCACCTCGACAGCCTTGGCCTTTATATATGGCAGATTGATGTCCAGCCTGCCCGCGTCGAGCGCCTGATCGACGGCCTGGTTTGGCGAGAGGTACACATGTGCCGGACGGCTGTGGCAATCGATGCAGTCCATTCGACGCTTTTCTGCCGAGGCGGTCTCGTCTGCGGATGCGTTGTAGTCCTTAGTGCGATATTCGACAACATTGCCGTTCATGTCCTTCATACGGACGTACGGAATGACCTGCCGCTGTCTGTCAGTCGAGATGAAATCAACCTGATTCGCGACATTCATATGCCAGTGAATCCCGCCGACCGGACCCGCCTCGGGGTTGCCGCCGCCGACGTGAACCAGCATCCGCGTCTGGTTGAGCGAGCTGTGCTCGTCGTACTCGTAATGGTTAAAGATCTTGACCTCGTCGCCGTTGTACTTTTGCGACCAGTGGCATTTTTCGCAGGTCTCGGTCGCCGAGCGCATCTGTGCAACCGGTGTTTGGATCGGACGGTTGTAGTGCCCGCTGACCACGCCCCAAAGCTGATGCATGCCGTTAAACTTGGCCTTTACATAGGCCCCCGCTCCGCCGCCGACGTGACATTCGACACAGGCGACCCTCGCGTGCGGCGAGGCGCCGTACGCGATGAATTCGGGCTTCATGACGCTGTGGCACGCCTGGCCGCAAAAGGTGACGGACTCGGTGTATTCAAAGGCGCGGTAGCTGCCAAACGCGGTCATGAAGAGGAATGCGAAAGCAATGCACATGAAAGTTATCAGGCTGCGCCGCCGCCGGGGATCATTGAGGTCGAGCACCGGATAGCGGCCGATCTCCTCATGCGACATCCCGCGCCGGCGCCTGCGTTCCCAGAGCATCCCGGCGAGAGTAACAAAGATTCCCGCCCCCAAAACGCTCGGGACGAGAATGTACGTGACAAGGTCGGAATAGGGGTTCTCGTAGCCACCCGAGAACTCGACGAGCACGAGCAGCACAAAACTCGTCACCGCGGCCGCGATGATCGCAAAGCCGGCAAAGCTGATGTAATTGCGGAGCAGGCTTGGGCGTCGCTCCTTTTGTGCGGGTGTCGTCGGTGCGGGTTCAGACATGACAGCTATGTCTCCGTTCTATTCAAAAAAAAATGACCTGGGCCGCCATGCGACCCAGGCATCGAGGGCGAATGTGGCGGGGGAACCTCAATTCGCCGTCTTAAGAGATTTCATGTACGCGGCGAGTGCCTTAGCATCGTCGGCGGTGATGCCCTTTTCACCAAAGCCCGGCATCTTCTTGATCGGGGCCGTCTGGTCCTTGTTCGTCGCGCCGGTGAGGATGGCCTTGATCTGGTCTTCCTCGGGGATCGTCGGGTCGTAGTACTTGCTGGCCGTCGGCGTGTGGCACATCGCGCATTTGGCCTTGAAGGTGCCCGCCGGATCTTCCGTCGCAGACGCCGCACCCGAGACCGGGTTGCTCTTAAAGGCCATGACGAATATCGCGGCCATTGCGAAAAGCGCGATCGTGGCGAGTTTTATTACAGTCTTTCTCATAATGACGTGCTCCATGATTCCGTTGGGTCGCCGGCTCATTGCCGTGTGCCTCGCTCACTGTATTCGCAACGCGTGTGCCACGTTTGCAGCAGGCGTATATGGCCGAAATCTGGTCTTTTGCTGCTTAGATCTCACGATGGGTGCGGATTGTTGCGGGGTTATTCTGCACGCACGCGGAATCTTACGCGCTCGTGTTTTAGAACTTGAACGTCTTGCCCGTGTGGCAACGTTTGCAGTCGGCAAAATCCGGCGGCCCGAAAGCGCGTTTGTTGTTGTGGCAGGTGGCGCAACTCGTTGTCCCAGCCGGTGCAAAATGCTCTGCCGCCACAGGTGCCGTGACCTGGCGGCCCTTGACGGTACCGGCAAGCACCGAATGGCAGCTCGTGCAGTTGAGCCGCGCTCCGCGGATGTGTGCCGTATGGCTAAAGTTCACGGAATAGGCTTTTGCGTTGTCGTCGTTTCGCACCGGCCTGCCACCGACGTGGCACGTATCGCAGGAGGCGATGGCGGACTGATTTGTGTGACAGGCGAAACATGTGACATGCGCATTCGCACCAGACGGAACAGAGAATCCTCGGCCGCCTCGATTGGTCGCGTGGCATGTCGCGCAGTTCGTCTGCCGCACGTGCGAGGCATGGTCAAATTTTGATGTGAAATCCTGCAGCCCGGGCATCGACTTGATCGGTCCGCCCGCCGCGCCATTGGTGTGACAGATCGTGCAGATACCGCTCGACGCGTCCTTAAACTGCGCCTGATGACATCCGGCACACGGCTCGTGGTTAATATTGCCCGGCATTCGCATCCGAGCGGAGTTGTCGTCGCGGCGATGGCAAAGCAGACACGGCATCCGGGTGTGTGCCTCGTTTGTGTGTTTGAATCGCGAGAAGTCGAGCTGTGAAGGATCGTCGATAAAAGTAACGTCACCCGTCATCGTGGCGGTGTCGCGTTCCGGCGTTGTTGCACCGGCACTGCTCGATATCCCAAACCAAATCATTGCCGCGCCTAAGCAGAACACCCCGAGCAATCCGGCCTGAACGACAGTCTTTGCGCGCATGTTCTTCATTTTCCCGCGTCTGCGATCGCCTTTAGGTGCGATGCGGGAATCGGCTGTTTGCCGTAGGTGACGTGGCACTTGGCACACGAGAATTTAGGATCGGCCTTTCGTTGGTCGACCTCCATGTTGATCGCTCCGCCGTCGTCCGTCTTTGGTGTCGCGTGGCAGGTGGAACATCCGGTGATGCTGACACGAGTGGACGCGGGATCGGCGGTATTCATCTTCACGACCTCGTGGCAGGTTGCACACGCGAGGTCCGCGTGTGCGCCGCCCTCGTGCGGGAATTTGCCCGACGAATGCCGCGTCGCCCAGGCATCAAGCATTGGCTTGTTGTCCGCCGGGGCCATCAGGCTCGCCATTGCGGGATCAAAGTCCGATACCGGCTGCGGCGGCCTGAGCTTGTGACATGCGTTGCACGTCTGCGGCGTCACGGCGAGTCCGCTGTCCATCGAGTGGCATGTAAAGCAAGTTGTGTGGCCGATCGGCTGCGTCTTGAACGTGCCTTTCTTTAGCCAGAATGCGTCTCCAAGATTTGCCGGAGGCTTGATGAGGTACTCGTCGGGTGACTTGCCCTGAGGAGCCATCGTCTGGTGGCACACGGAACAAGACGCCTCAGCATCAGCTCCGCGAGTGTAACTCGCATTCACAAACTGTGTCGGCCCTCGCATGTACCGCGAGACGATCTCGATGTGCTTGTCGTGCGGAAACTGCACGACGAAATTCGACGTGTGACCGATCGCTTTTGGCGATCTGTCAAACAGCTCGCGTGGGTTGGGGTACGGAAATCTCGTGCTGTCCTTCGGCCCTGGACTGACGTGGCAGTTGCTGCAGATCGCAGGCGTCGAGCCGTGAAAGAACTGCTGCGCGTGACACTTTAGACACGAGTCGTGCTTTGGATAGTCAGTGATGTCGGGAAACGCCTCTTTTGCATCGCGCACCTTTTTCCAATTGTCGGATGGGAACTTATGACACGACGAGCACTCCATCTGATGTGCCTTTGTCGAGTGCTGAAAATCCTGCCATTTCGACCTAGTCGCCTCGGCGACCGTTCTCCGGACTGGCGTGACGCGACGGCGTTGTGCGAGTTCCCCAGTCGTCGCTAGTGTGATCGCCGCAAAAACGACAAAAACACCGATGATAGCGAGTCTTTTGAGTGTTCGATTTCGATCGGTCATAGGCGTGGGCCGGCCTGTCCTGCCAAAGCATAAGCAATTTGCCGACCACGCTCGTGTGACCGGAATCACCGCCTCCAGATGTGACGCTCGTCACCGATTTCGCGTACTTTGTCGCGTGAACGCGAGGATTTTCCCGCGTGCGCTTCCG
>Ga0207639_10003134_pt1 | contig 11119 bp, 8 predicted proteins | sample KBSCornC32_FD_184299 | JGI IMG/M metagenome (GOLD analysis project Ga0207639, IMG submission 184299) | Corn rhizosphere microbial communities from Kellogg Biological Station, Michigan, USA - KBS Corn C3-2 (SPAdes) (version 2) | ecosystem: Host-associated > Plants > Roots > Rhizosphere > Soil ...
TTCCTCTCTAGCGGGATCTGGATCGAGAGGAGTCCACCCCCGCTCACATTTTCCAGATAGGCCGTGCCGCCCAGTTTCTCGACGCGCTGGCGAAGCGACCGTGATTCCACGGGCATCCTCCCCTTCGCGCGATTGCGGCCCGAGCCGGGCGGCAGGCCTTCAGTACGTAACGTCACCAGCAGCGTGTTCTCGTCGAGCCCCATCGCGATATGGACGTGCTCGGCGCTGGCATGCTGGGCCGCGTTGGAAATCGCCTCACGCAACATGAACTCGCATTCGATCGCCGTTTCCTCGGAAACGGGCAACGCCTCCTCGGGCGCGCGGACGGTGCAGCGGATGTTCCACTGTCGTGTCAGCGACTGCGCGCGCGCTTCGAGATAGGAGAAGAGTTCGGCGGCCGTCTCGGCATCATGACGGCTGCGCTGGAGGATCTCCCGCAGATGCCGCTGCTCGGCGGCGACGATCGCGTCCAGCGATTTCATCTGGCCGTTCAGCGTTTCCGATGGCCCGGCCTCGCTGCCCTTCACCATCGAGCTCAATTGCATGCGGAGCCCGGCCAGCGTCTGAAGCACGCTGTCGTGCATGTCGCGGCTGGCGAGCAGGCGCGCCTCGGCGAGCGTGCGTTCGCGCCAGGACTGGAACCGCTCGAACCTGAGGGTCAGATCGCCGATGTCGTCCGCCAGGCGCCGCAGCTCGAGATAGCTGCGGTAGGACAGGTCCTGCCCGGTGGCGATATAGAGCCAGCCGCGCACGCGCCCCATCGTGATCGGTATCGCCGCGCCGCGCATGGGCGCAAACAGGCTGTTCCAACCGGCGGCGAACGCCGGGACGGCACGCATCCCGACATGGCCGCGATGGTCGCTGCACAACGCCTTGTCCGCGCGGCTGTCGAACAGGAAGGGGCGGCTTTCGTCGATCGGCGCATAAAGGCGCTGAACGATCGCCTCGTCTTCGATCAGGTCCGTCTCGATCGTCTCGCCGAACGCAAAGCGCGTCGAAACCGGGCGATCGAGCGCGGGCGTAAAAACGAAAACCGCCGCGCCATTTATGCCCTCGGCGACAAGCTCAAGCAGACGCTCCGCCGGCGCCTTGGCCGCAAAGGCCACATGATGGGATAGATCATCCTCCCGGAACAGCCGCCTGACAGCGGTATTGCCGGCGCCGAACAAGGCCGCGAACAGGGAAAACACCAGCGCCGCGAAGGCTTCGTCGATCGGGCTTGCCGGGGATTGCATCGTGTCGGGCGCGAGGCGATGCCCCAGCAAAAGCGCCCCGCAGACGACGCCTGCTATCATCAGCGCCTTGAAGGCCGCCCAGCGGCTGATGTGGCGCAGATAATCGCGCGGCATGAATATGGCCACGGCGGCGGCGAGAAAGGCGATCAGGACGGGGCCGCCGGTCGCGATGATCGCCCCGCACAGCGCGAGTTCGATCGCGCGGCTTGCCCAGTCCGGCGCCCGGAACAACAGCGATCCGTAGCGCGGCGGAAACAGACTGACGATCGCCCACAGCACATAGGCGGCTGCGGCCGCGAAGCTGGCGGCGACCAGCTGGCCCCCGTAAAGCATGGTCGCAAGATTGAGGCAGGAAATCGCCGTCGCCATGAACAGGCGGATAATATTGCGATCGACCGTCAGACACTGCGGAAAAAGCGCGCCGCTCTGGAGACGCCGGACGTTCGGCGCTTCTTCCTTCTGACCCATCCTTGCCATCGGTACCGGTTCCACCCGGTCCATACCTGTCTCGCAATCGGGCGAAGGGCAATACGTATGATGACGAGGCCGCGCGGCCGCACGCGATCTCACCATCCACAGGCCGCCCTTGGGCGGCTCCACGGATCCAGTGAACGGCAAGACAGTCGACATGCCGCATGAATTGGTCCTCAGCGTGACGCCGTCAAGTGCAAGTTGATCTTAAAATTTAAGGCATCAGGACAGGTATATATCCTAAGTTATACGCAACTACTGTCGCCATTTCATGAATGTTTTTTGCGGATAATATTTCCTGTCGCGGCCTTTTTGCAATTTTTGCTTCCGCTTCGTTTAACAGAAGGGGTAGCTACGCCGGAATTCGATACCGATAGGTCAGATTTACGCGTGGTGACAGCAATAGATAGGGGATCCAGATCGCCATGCTGATCAGCACCTTTTTCACATTTCCGGAAAGCAGGGACGCGAGCGCGGTGTTCACGGTCGGCGGGACATGGGGCACCATGCTCATGACGCCGGAGATCAGGAACTGAACCAGCAGATCAAGCAGCCATATGCCGACCAGCAGCCGGGGAAAGATCGGCACCCGGCGGACCGCGAAGCCGACCAGCGCCGCATAGCAGCTCGAAAGGAGCGCCAGATCAAGGAGCATCATGGTATAAAGCGGCAGATACCAGCCGGGCGCATGCAGGCTTGGCGTCGGCATCGCGGCCAGGAACTCAGCAGCCCGAACCGGAATGTTCAGCAAAAGCCCGGCCAGCAGCATGGCGAGCAGCCCTGCGGCGCCATAATGATGGGCTGACGCACAATCGACGGCGTCCAGTTCGCGCCAGCGCCCCACACGGGCGAACCTGAAGTCAGGCTGCGCAAAAAGGTGGCCCGCCATGACATGCGAAAGGCTGAACTGAAGTGCGAGCGCCGGCATGATCAGGGCGGCCAGCAACAGCGGAGCATGGACGATGGACGCGGGACCAGAGCCGAATATCGTTCGCAACGCAACGGCCACGACTGCAACGGCAACCCATGCCTGGGCGAGCAGCGGCAGTGCAACGATCAACCTGACCGGAAACACCCGGGCGCCAGCACGTCGCTTCAACCAACTCGCGATTTGCAGGCGCATCTCATGTCCCCGTGATGTCGGGGCACAGTAGGATTTACATCCTCAACAAATGATTAATCCGGGCCTGCCATCAGTTGCTGGGGACACTTGCAGTGAGGACATGGTCAATCAGTTGCCTTGCGAAGCGGTCAACGGCGTGCAATTTCGTGTTCATGCCGCCTTTGGTCCGTCCGAACAGGCGTCCGAGATCCCCTTTTTTTACCCCAAGGCTGGAAGCCGTGCGGTGGGCCTTGAGATAGGTCGCGTCGATCATGACGGTCTTCGGCTCTGATCCTTGAGCAGCTAGGCCCTCCATCATCCGTCCAAACACGCCTCGCTGAATTTCGAGGTAAATGTCGTACTTCGATGCCATCTCCGTCTGCCAGGAACGGAAGTCGCTGGTTAGCGCGAGGAAATCCTTTTCCCACACCGCGTTCTGGCTGTTCGTGTAGCGGGTAACCAACCAAGCCCTCATCACCATGGGCACGGGGATTATTACATTTTGAAGTGGATAGCGTGGGGTGAAATTTCATCCCTAAAATAGGGCACATCTAACTAATTATAATTACACCAGAAAAATGGTGCTGCCGGTGAGGATTGAACTCACGACCTCAGCCTTACCAACACGAAAAAGCCCCTTTGCCATCGACCCTCGTTCGTACCCGATTGCACGAATAATGCAATTAAATCCACTAGTTGCTGTCCATCAAACCATCCTTTATATATCCGACTGTAGCCGTCCATTCGATTTCGGGTGGATACGAACTGGATTTGCGAGTTGCCGGTTGCCCACGAATCGCGGGACCAGTAGCACGTATCGGATGCAGTGGAGGCCGGGATGGCTGAACCGAGACGTTTGACGAAGCGCATGATTGATTCCTGCCAGCCCGTGAAGGGGCGCGCGGTCTTCCTCTGGGACGGAGAGCTGCGTGGCTTTGGATGTAAGGTAGAAGGCGCCGGCACGAAATCCTTCGTCCTCCAATATCGCAATGTCGAACGGAGAAAGCGGCGTTTGGTCATAGGCCGTTACGGTGTGGTGACCCTTGAGCAGGCGCGAGACGATGCCCGGATCAAGCTGGGGCAGATCGCCAAGGGCGAGGATCCCGCCGAAATCAAACAGGCGTCCAAAAGTGGCCTGACTGTGGGCGCCGTGTGCGACTGGTATCTGACCGAGGCCGAAGCCGGGCGGCTGCTGGGTCGGAAGCGCCAGCCCATCAAAGCATCGACGCTCTATATGGATCGCAGCCGGGTCGAGACACACATCCGACCCCTGCTCGGCCGCCGGCCGGTCGCCGCGCTGATTCTGGCGGACATCGAGAAGATGCAGACCGATATTGCCGCCGGGAGAACCGCGAAGCCGCGTGGCGAAGGTCGCGGTCGCGCGACCGTCGGCGGTAAGGGCGCCGCCTCGCGCTCGGTAACAACGCTGCACAGTATCTTCGCGCATGCGATGCGGCACGGTCTGATCGAGAACAATCCGGCAACCGGCGTGCGCAAATTCCCCGATCAGAAGAAGACGCGCCGCTTGAGCCGTGCCGAAATTTCGGAGTTGGGCCAGGCGCTCAGGGAGTTCGAGTTGATCGAGCATCCGGTCGGCCTGGCGATCGTTCGCTTGCTTGCCCTGAGCGGGCTGAGGCTCAACGAGGCACAAGGCGCCGAGCGCAAGTGGGTATCGGATGAAGGCTATATCGCCTTCGGGGACACCAAGACGGGCGCGCAGATCCGCATTGTCGGGAAGCCGGCGCTCAAGGTGCTTCGGGCGCAGCCGGTGCTCGAGGGAAGCCCCTATGTCTTCCCGTCAGACGGCGGCCAAGGGCATTTCGTGGCCGCGGACGGAGTGCTCGGCCGCATCTGCAAGCATCTCGGCTGGGAGGACGTCACGGCGCACACGCTCCGGCATACGTTCGGGAGCATGGCCGGCGAGCTGGGTTATTCGGAACTGACGATCGCGGCGATGCTGGGCCACGCGGCGGGTTCGGTTACGAGCCGGTATGTTCATCTCGATGAAGCCGTTCAATCCGCGGTCGAACGTGTCGCGACGGAGATCGCGCGGCTGCTCGATGGCGATGCGGCAAAGGCGGCGCCCACCGGCAACGTCTTCTCGATCGGCGCGCCCTCCTTGCTAGTTGGCGGATTCGCGGGTGTGGGGCTGGTCAGCATTCGCCAGAGCGCGGCGGGCTCATGATGTCACAACGCAGCCGAACGCTCGGAAATCGGCGATTGCTGACGTCCCGGCGGGCACAAATTGCCGCCGTTCGCACGATGCCCGTCAAGACCGATTCCAGCCCCGGCGCGGCCATGCTATGCGACCGTCATCCAAGCGTCACGACGGCCTCCCGTCCGCGAGGCAGAACCGGACGATTGCTGATATGATGTACCGCTATGAGGATCTGAGCGACGAGCAGTTCGAGACGCTGATCATCCTGCTGTGCCGTCATCTGCTCGGTACGTCGGTCAAGGGATTCGCCAAGGGGCCTGACGGCGGGCGCGACGCCAAGTTCGTCGGGACCGCCGAACTGCATCCGAGCAAGGCTGCGCCATGGGTCGGCACGACGGTCGTCCAGGCCAAGCACACCAACGGCTATAACAAGCATTTCAGCGAAACGGATTTCTTTAGCGCGGGTTCGACCAACACGGTGCTGGGCGAGGAGGTGCCGCGCATCCGCAAGCTGCGCGATGCCGGCCAGGTCGATCATTATATGCTGTTCGCCAACCGGCGGCTCGCCGGCAATGCGGACCAGCTGATCACCGCGCATATCTCGAAGGAATGCAGCCTACCGGAGGCATCGATCTATCTGTGCGGGATCGAGCAGCTCGAGCTGTGGCTGAAGGAATTTTCCAAGGTTGCCGAACTCGCCAACCTCGATCCGGTGGACTCGCCGCTGATCGTCTCGCCGGACGAACTGGCGCTGGTGGTGCAGGCGTTCGCCAGCCACGATGCCGCGATCTCCGAAGTCCTGGATGCGCCGCCCGGCCAGCGCACGACCTATGACCAGAAGAACCAGCTCAACAACATGACGCCGGAATATGCCAAGGAGCTGCGCAAGCGGTATCTGAAGGACACCGCACAAATCCGCACCTTCCTCGCGGCCCCGGAAAACCTCGAGATCCTCAAATCCTACGAGGCCGCGGTCGAAGAATTCCAGCTCAAGATCATCGCCAAGCGCAAGGACTATCAGGATTTCGACGCGGTGATGAACTATCTGATCGACTTGCTGTTTCAACGTGATCCGGTACTGCGCCAGACGAAGCACCGGCGCCTGACGCGCGCGCTGGTTTTCTATATGTATTGGAACTGCGACATCGGGGAGGTGGCGGATGCTGAGACCCAGTAAACACGCGCATCCCGACCGGACGGTGATCAACGTCGCATTGCTTGTGCTCCTGCGGCTCCGAGCGAAGCGGCTGTGCGATTATGATTCGCTGTTCGCCTATGCGCGCAAGGCCGTGGTCGGCGGCGACGTGCTGTTCCTGCCGTCCCTGAACTTTCTGTTTCTGATGGGGTTGGTCGAATATCACCCCAAGACCGATGCACTCGAATATGTTGGCCAGAATGAAGCCGTCTAAGCTTTACTCGAACAAGCCCGACATCTTCGCGCCGGTCGAGTTCACGCCCGAACTCAATGTCGTGCTCGCCGAAATCCGGCTGCCCGAAAATCGCGACCGCGATACCCATAATCTGGGCAAGACGACGCTCGGTCGCCTGCTCGACTACGGCTTCCTTGCCAACCGCGACCCCAAATTCTTCCTATTCAGGCATATCGACGTGTTCGGCGAATTCGTCTTTTTCCTCGAGATCGAACTGGCCCAGGGCAGCTATGTCACCGTCCGTCGCGGCGTCGAGGAAGCGACCAAGATCGCCTTCAAGAAGCATGCGGCCCGGCATCAAGATTTCACGACGCTGCCCGACAGCGAGTGGGACCATGTTGATGTGCCCTTCGATCGGGCCAAGGAACTGCTCGACAGCATACTCGACTGGCGGTCGCTCAATCCCTGGCATTTCCGCAAGGGGCTCGGCTATTTCCTGCGGTCGCAGAGCGATTTCGGCGATGTCTTCCAGCTGGGCAAATTCGCCAACAAGCATGCCGACTGGAAACCCTTCCTCGCGCATATCCTCGGGTTCGATGCCGCGATCATCGCGCGCCATTACGCAAAGGCGGAAGAGCTCGAGGACAAGCAGGCCAAGGCGGCCACGATCCGGCAGGAAATGGGCGGCGACTTCGAGGACGCCAGCAAGATCGACGGCATTTTGCTGCTCAAGCGCCAGGAGGTCGACAAGAAGCAGCAGCTGCTCGATGCCTTCGATTTCCGGACGCAGGACAAGGCCGATACCAAGCAGGTCGTCGATCAGGTCGACGAGCGGATCGCCGCGCTGAACGCGCGGCGCTATTCGCTGATGCAGAACCGTAAGAAGATCATCGCGTCACTCGAAGAGGATCAGATCCTGTTCGATCCCGAGGACGCCAAGGCGATGTTCGAAGAGGCAGGCGTGCTGTTTGCCGGTCAGGTGAAGAAGGACTTCCAGCAGCTCATCGCGTTCAACAAGGCGATCACCGAGGAACGTCACGGCTATCTGGTCGAGGAGCGGGCCGAGGTCGATGCCGAGCTGAAGACGATCAACGCCGAACTGAATACGCTCGGCAAGCGGCGTTCGGAGATGCTGTCCTTCCTGAGCGCGACCGATTCCTTCGCCAAATATAAGCGGGTTTCGACCGAGATGGTCACGTTGCGTGCCGACATCGAGACGCTCGAGCGGCAGCGCGACTTCGTCCACCGGCTGCAGCAGCTGCGCACCGAAATCCGGACGCTCGCCGAGGAGAAGCTCCATCTCCAGACCGAGATCGAGGCAGACGTTGAGGCGCGCAGCGCCGATGAGGACAGCCTGTTCTCGTCGATCCGGCTCTATTTCAACGAGATCGTCGAAGAGGTGATCGACAGCAAGGCGCTGCTCAGCGTCGGCGTCAATCAGCTAGGGCATCTGGATTTCCGAGCGGAACTGCTCGACGACGCCGGCAACGCGACCAGCGCCGATCGCGGGCACAGCTACAAGAAGCTGCTATGCATCGCCTTCGACCTAGCAGTGCTGCGCGCGCATCTGGACGAGCAGTTTCCGCGCTTCGCTTATCATGACGGCGTGTTTGAATCGCTCGATGACCGCAAGAAGGAAAACCTCCTCGCTGTCATCCGTCGCTACACCGCGCTCGGCATTCAGTCGATCATCACGCTGATCGACTCGGATCTGCCCCAGCGCACGACGGCCGAACCCGTTTTCGCGGCCGATGAGATCGTGCTGCTCCTCCACGACGAAGGGGATCGGGGGCGACTTTTCAAGATGAAGGCCTGGTAGCGCCATCAGCGATCTCGGCGCCGTTCGAAGGACACAGGTTCGCGCTGATTTTCGGCCATTGATCGAATTATTTCCACGATCCGCGGAGCTTGCCGCCAGCGGTCAAAGAGGCGGCCTAAAAGGCCTCGGTCGCGCCAATGTCCTTCACGGATAGTGGCAACATTGGTGGCGATCTGATCAGACGTTGATTGAATTGCGCCCGTCGCAACGTCCGGCGGATTATTGTGGCGCTCGACTGCGTTCCTTTGCTCGATCGCAGCGTGCATGATTTCGAGATGGCCGAACGGCTGAGGGAGTTGCACGAGATGGACGCCGCTTATTTCTTGAAGGAGCGGACGCGCTTCATCCGATTTTACTATGATGCGAGCGCAGCGGGATTCGCCGAGGTAAAGCGCCAGATCGAGCTTGAGCTGCCCCCGTATGACGATCCGCCCTACAGCGAAGACCCGGAGCCGCCCTTTCTCGCGGAGTGGATCGATGCCGAGTCCGCGCTCGAGGTACTCGGGCTCTCGTGTGTTTCGCTGCTGTCCGACAGCCTCAAGCTCTATTTCAATACGCTTCAGCAAAGGAATATCGGGTTCTTGTTCGACGCGAACGAGAAGGCAGCGCTGAAGCAGGGCTTCCCGGCCGCGTACCGCATGGCGCTCGGCGCGATTCTCGATACCGACTGGTCCGATTGCCCGGCGGATTTTGCCGTGATCGAGCAGGTCGTGCTTGCACGCAACCGGGGTCAGCATGGCGAGGATCTGACCTCGCTTCGCACCACATATGATCGCACGATGCTCGAGAAGCACCCGCTGCCGATTTTCGCGAACACGGAGGAGATGTCGATGCTCACTGCGGAAGACGGCTCGCTGGCGTCTTTCCTGATGCCGTCGATCCAAGTGACGCGGGAGGCGCTGTTCGCCGCGATCGACGAGGTGGAAAAGCTTGCCGACTGGATCGACGGGCGGATGGGGCAAGCGCATGCGTGGCGTGAGCGCCAGAGGACTACGTGATGAGCGATGGCGATGCGCCCGATGATGGCGAGGATTGACAGATCGCAAGGGCGAGATCGTTTCGGTGAGGCGCATGACGATGCTACAGCCTCTCGATGGAGTCCGTGCATCTCTTCTATTCCTGGCAAAGCGATCGCGACAGCAAGCTGTGCCGGAATTTCATCGAGGGTGCGCTCGAGGCGGCCAAGGAACGGATCGAGGCCGAGCGCGGCATCATTCTCGAAATCGACCGGGATACCAAGGGCGTCGCCGGTACGCCGCCGATCACGCCCACTATCCTGCGCAAGATCGATGCGTGTGATATCTTCGTCGCTGATATGACATTCGTCGGCCGCTCCGAGAATGACGTTGCCGACGCTGGCAAATTGATGCCCAATCCGAACGTCATGTTCGAATATGGCTACGCTCGCCACGTACTCGACGACGAGCAGATCCTCCTAGCGTTCAACGCTGCGTTCGGATCGTTCAAGGAGCTGCCCTTCGACCTGGCGTTAATGCGTCGGCCAACAGAATATTCGGCCGCGCCGGGAATCAACGACACCGCCAGGCGGAAGGCTCGTGCTGCCTATGCTGACCTGCTGGTGGATCATCTCAGCCAGATCGTGGATGTGGTGCTCGGCAAGCGCCTGCTAGCAACGATGGATGATGAGGCGCTGCTGGCTCAGGCGCGAGCCCGTCTTTCGACGCTCGATGCAAGTCGCCAGATGGGGGAAGCCCCGGCTATCGTGTCCACGCCCTGCCTCAAACTGGGTCTCGTGCCTCTCGCGATCCCGCGCGAGCACGCCTTCGACAATGCCTTGATGAAGTCGCTACGGCCAGGTTTCGTGCCCGCCGGCTTCGCTAACAATCGCCGCGTCGATCCAGCGTCGTCGCGACAATGGGCGAGCCATGAACCGCTTCGACCGATAACCGAGAAACCGAATGACGAGGCTCGTTGGCTGACCAGGATCCTACGCCCCGGCGTCTTCGAGATGGTGCTGACGATCGGCTATTTCGAGGGTGACGATCCCACCACCGGTGTCGAGTTGCACCGTCTCGAAGCCGAGATCGTGGACGCGGCCACCCGCCTTGCCCGTCTTGCGGCTGAGATAGGGTTTTCCGGACCCGCCCTCATTGTTGCCAGCCTCCATGACCTGGAAACGGTTGTGCCCTATGCCGGGCATCGAAACGGCACCTTCGGACGGCGGCGCGACCTTTCGCTCGGAGAATTGACGGTGCCGGCGCTCGAGAATCTTGATACCCTCGCGCTCAAGACGATGCTCGATGGCCTTTGGCTCGATGCAGGCTTCGACGACGGATCGCCCTCTTTCTCTTCCGGAGCATGGGATGGCGCGCGCGGTGAAGGACCGTATCGTCTCGAATGAGAGTGAGCACCTTGGCGCTACCTTCACATCTTGCCGATGCAATTGGCCCGGCGCGCAGTCTAACCGGACGCGGGGGTGGTCTGCGCCTCGGCAAGCCGTTCTCCAAGCCGCTCGCGGACAGCCCGGCGCAAGCGGATCTTTCCCAGATCGTCGAGGATCGAGACGGGAAGCGGCTCGGTCGCATCGAGGATCGCGCGCGCCGGATGGTTCGGCTCCAGGAGGTCGAGAACCCTGCGGGCTGCGTCGAGGTCTCTCGATGCAAGGATCACCGCGCCGATCAATAGCAGCGCTCGACGCTTGTTCGAGCTGGCGACGCGTTCGAGGATGCGAACTGCCTCCGCCACCGCCGCATGGTTTCCGAGTAAAACGGTCGCGGGCACCGCCAGGATCGCCGGCAACTGAAGGAGCAGTTGGGCGGTGACCTGTGACACGATGTTGGATTCGACGAGGTCGGCATCGGCAAGCGCGTCAAGCGCATCGAGGCGAATCCATCGAGACTGGGGGATATGGACCAGCGCCCAGATCCTGGCGCGTATTTCGGGGCCGCAAGAATGCGAGGCTAGGATAAGCGCGAACTGGCTCAGCCCGCGGTCGGGGGTCCG
>Ga0207639_10003136_pt1 | contig 11117 bp, 5 predicted proteins | sample KBSCornC32_FD_184299 | JGI IMG/M metagenome (GOLD analysis project Ga0207639, IMG submission 184299) | Corn rhizosphere microbial communities from Kellogg Biological Station, Michigan, USA - KBS Corn C3-2 (SPAdes) (version 2) | ecosystem: Host-associated > Plants > Roots > Rhizosphere > Soil ...
CTGCCCGATATCTGCGCTGTACCTAACGTCCCTCTGACCTTCTGAGGAGTCGCCCGTCTTGGCACGTTCGAACGCTGCCCCCGTAACCCGCAGGAGTTTTTCCCGACTACAGAATCCCCTCGAAGTCCCCCATCTGATCGATATCCAGCGTCGCTCCTTCGAAGAGCTGACGGATCCGAAGAAGGGTGGGCTGCGAGAGACGATTGACGACATATCCCCGATCGAGGACTACACGGGGAACCTCGCCATCGTCTTTGGCGAGTTCAAATTCGAGGAGCCGCCGCACACGATCGCGGAGTGCCGCGAGAAGGACATGACCTACTCGCGACCGCTCTCGGCGACGGTTGCCTTCCAGAACAAAGAGACCGGAGAGATCCGCGAGCAGGCCGTCTTCATGGGCGACTTCCCGTGGATGACCGATCGCGGCACCTTCATCATCAACGGCACCGAGCGTGTCGTCGTCACCCAGCTCGTCCGCTCGCCGGGCGCCTACGTGATGGCTCCGAAGGACGCCGAAAAGCAGGTCTTCATCGCCAACCTGATGCCGGCTCGCGGCTCCTGGCTCGAGCTGGAAATCGACAAAAAAGGCAAAGTCTTCGTCCGCATCGACCGCAAGCGCAAGCTGCCGGTGACGGTGCTGCTGCGCGCGATGGGCTACGTCGAGGACAAACAGCTCCTCGACATGTTCGACAACTCGATCTACATGCGGCACACGATCGAGGCTGACACCGAGGCGACGCGCACCGAGGAGGGCGCCCTGATCGAGCTGTTCAAGAAGCAGCGTCCGGGCGAGCCGCCCTCGGTCGACGCCGCCCGCAACCTGCTCGAGCAGCTCTTCTTCGATCCCAAGCGCTACGACCTCACGCGGGTCGGCCGCTACAAGCTCAACGCGCGGCTCGACCTCGACATCGACCTCGACACCCGGGTCCTGACCCACGACGACATCATCGCCCTGGTCAAGGAGCTGGTCAGCCTCCCGAAGCTGCTCGGCATCCCCGAGGAGATCGATGAGGAGAACCCGATCAAAGACTACGCCGCGGAGGCGATCACCTACCCCCGCGAGCCGGTCAACGAGCACCTCGACGAGTACGAGCACTTCGGCAACCGACGCCTGCGCACGGTCGGCGAGCTGATCCAGGAGGCCTTCCGCATCGGCCTCTACCGGATGGAGCGCGTCGTCCGCGAGCGGCTGACCACCGAAGACTCGGATGCGATCACGCCGCAGACGATCATCAACATCCGGCCCGTCGTGGCCGCGATGAAGGAGTTCTTCGGCTCCTCGCAGCTCTCGCAGTTCATGGACCAGACCAACTCGCTGGCCGGGCTCACCCACCGGCGCCGTCTCTCGGCGCTGGGCGCGGGCGGGCTGACCCGTGAGCGGGCCCCGATCGAGGTGCGCGACGTGCACCCGACCCACTACGGGCGCATGTGCCCGATCGAGACGCCGGAGGGCCCGAACATCGGCCTGATCGGCTCGCTCTCCTCCTACGCTGAGGTTTCCGAGCACGGCTTCGTCACCACCCCCTACCGGGTGGTCAAAGACGGGGTCGTCACCGAGGAGATCGTCCACCTCGACGCCACCCAGGAGGAGGACAAGGTGATCGCCCAGGCGAACGCCGAGGTCGACTCCAGCGGCAAACTCAAAGGCCCGACCGTGCTGGTCCGCGCCGGCGAGGACGAGTACGCCGCCGCCTCCCCGAAGGAAGTCGATCTGATGGACGTCTCGCCGACCCAGATCTGGTCGGTGGGGACGGCGCTGATCCCCTTCCTCGAGCACGACGACGCCAACCGGGCGCTGATGGGCTCCAACATGCAGCGCCAGGCGGTGCCGCTGCTGAAGCCCGACCCGCCGCTGATCGGCACCGGCATGGAGCGTCGCGCCGCGGTCGACACCGGTGACGTGGTCCTGGCCGAGGCCGACGGGGAAATCTCCCACGTCGACTCGGAGCGGATCGTGATCACCAGCGGGGCGAAAAAGCTCGAGTACCCGCTCCACAAGTTCATGCGCTCCAATCAGGGGACGCTGATCCACCAGCGCCCGATCGTGAAGAGCGGCCAGAAGGTAAAGCAGGGTGACGTGCTCGCCGACGGTTCCTCGACCGGCGGCGGCGAGATCGCCCTGGGCAAGAACTGCCTGGTCGCCTTCATGTCCTGGGAGGGCTACAACTTCGAGGACGCGATCATCCTCTCCGAGCGCCTGGTCAAGGACGACGAGCTCACCTCGATCCACATCGAGGAGTACGAGATCGACGCCCGCACGACCAAGCTCGGCGACGAGGAGATCACCCGCGACATCCCCAACCGTTCCGAGGAGAGCCTGCGCAACCTCGACGAGCGCGGCATCGTCCGCGTCGGCGCCGAGGTTGTCTCTGGCGACCTGCTGGTCGGCAAGGTCACGCCCAAGGGCGAGACCGAGCTGACCGCCGAGGAGAAGCTGATCCGCGCGATCTTCAAGGAGAAGGCGCGCGAGGTCCGCGACACCTCGCTCAAGGTTCCCCACGGCGAGGGTGGCGTCGTCATCGACGTGCTCACCTTCAGCCGCGACGACGGTGATGACCTGGCTGCCGGGGTCAACGACCTCGTGCGCGTCTTCGTTGCGACGAAGCGCAAGATCGCCGAGGGCGACAAGCTCGCCGGCCGCCATGGGAACAAGGGTGTGATCTCCAAGATCGTGCCCGAGGAGGACATGCCCCACCTCGCCGACGGCACCCCCGTCGACGTGATCCTCAACCCGCTCGGCGTGCCGAGCCGGATGAACATCGGTCAGATCCTCGAGACCCACCTCGGTTGGGTCGCGGGCAACGGCTGGTACGACGACGGCTCGGAGGCCTACAAGCAGGCCCACTCCGAGGAGGGCGACGGTCGCGTCTACGTGGCGACCTCGGTCTTCGACGGGGCCAGCGTCGAGGACGTCGACGAGGCGCTCTGCAAGTGGCAGGAGGAGAACGAGGAGCGTGGCATCGACCTCGGCATCCACAAGGACGAGCGCCCCGGCGCCCGTGCCGACGGCAGCGTGCAGCTCTACAACGGTCGCACCGGCGAGCCCTACGAGGGCAAGGTCACGGTCGGCTACATGTACATCCTCAAGCTGCTGCACCTGGTCGACGACAAGATCCACGCCCGCTCGACCGGCCCGTACTCGCTGGTCACCCAGCAGCCGCTGGGCGGGAAGGCGCAGTTCGGTGGCCAGCGCTTCGGCGAGATGGAGGTCTGGGCCCTGGAGGCCTACGGCGCTGCCTACACGCTGCAGGAGATGCTGACCGTCAAGTCCGACGACACGGTCGGGCGCGTCAAGGCCTACGAGGCGATCGTCAAGGGGGAGAACATTCCCGAGCCGTCGATCCCGGAGTCCTTCAAAGTTCTGCTGAAGGAGATCCAGAGCCTCTCGCTCGACGCCAACGTCGTCTCCGAAGGCGGGGACGTCGAGATCGCCGAGGAGGACGACGACCTGCTCAAGGCCGCCGAGGAGCTCGGCATGGATCTGACCGGGGTCCGCGCCGACGGCAACGGCTCCGCCAACGGCGCGGCTGACGAGCGCGAGGAGCAGACCGTCGCCGAGGGCGAGGGTGGCACCGACGGGGCCGAGGCAGAGAAAGAGACAGAGGCCGAAGAGGCGAAGGTGGAGGACTGATGATCGACATCAACAATTTCGACGCGATTGAAATCGGCCTCGCGTCGTCGAAGAAGATCCGCTCCTGGAGTTGGGGCGAGGTCACCAAGCCGGAGACGATCAACTACCGCACGCTGAAGCCGGAGAAAGACGGCCTTTTCTGCGAGCGCATCTTCGGTCCGACCAAGGACTGGGAGTGCTACTGCGGCAAGTACAAGCGCGTCCGCTACAAGGGCATCGTCTGCGAGCGCTGCGGCGTCGAGGTGACGCGGTCCAAGGTGCGCCGCGAGCGCATGGGCCACGTCGACCTGGCGGCCCCGGTCTCCCACATCTGGTTCTTCAAGGGCGTGCCGAGCCGCATCGGCTACCTGATCGACATGGCTCCCAAGGAGCTGGAGAAGGTCCTCTACTTCGCCGCGTCGATGATCACCTGGGTTGACGTCGAGGCCCGTGACAAGGACCTCGGCATGCTCGAGAAAGAAGTCAAAAAGGTCACCGACTCCTACGAGGCGGAACGGCAGAAAAGGACTCAGGAGCTGAGCGAGTCGCTCGAGCGCCGGATCAAGTATCTCGAGGACGGCACCCAGACCAAGTTCGACGACGACGACCACATCTGGGCCGACTCGCTGAAACTGACCGCAGCGCAGCTGCGCAAGTTGAAGGACGACGAGCGCACCAAAATGATCAAAGAGCTGCGCAAGACCTTCGAGGCGGAGATCTCCGACACGGAGGCCTACATCGACGAGGCGATCGAGCGGATGGCCGAAGTCTGGAAGATCTTCACCGAGATGAAGCCGAAGGACGTCGTCAACGACGAGACCGTCTTCCGCGAGCTCAAGGACCGCTTCGGCTCGCCGTTCGGCTGGGGGGAGTACTTCCGCGGCAGCATGGGCGCCGAGGCGGTACGCGACCTGCTCGAACAGGTCGACCTCGAGGCCGACTGCGAGGAACTCGAGCAGGTGATCAACAGCTCGAAAGGCCAGAAACAGGCCCGCGCCGTCAAGCGGCTGAAAGTCGCCTCGGCCTTCCTCAACTCCGAGAACAAACCGGATTGGATGATCCTCGACTGCGTGCCGGTGATCCCGCCGGAGCTGCGCCCGATGGTGCAGCTCGACGGTGGCCGCTTCGCGACCTCGGACCTGAACGACCTCTACCGCCGGGTGATCAACCGCAACAACCGGCTCAAGCGCCTGCTCGATCTCGGCGCCCCCGAGATCATCGTCAACAACGAGAAGCGGATGCTGCAGGAGGCCGTCGACGCGCTGTTCGACAACGGCCGTCGCGGTCGCCCGGTGACGGGCCCCGGCAACCGGCCGCTGAAGTCGCTCTCCGACATGCTCAAGGGCAAGCAGGGACGCTTCCGCCAGAACCTGCTCGGCAAGCGCGTCGACTACTCCGGCCGCTCGGTGATCGTTTCCGGCCCGAGCCTGAGGCTGCACCAGTGCGGCCTGCCCAAGCTCATGGCGCTGGAGCTCTTCAAGCCGTTCATCATGGCCCAGCTGGTCGAGCGCAAGGCTGTGCAGAACATCAAGGCGGCCAAGAAGATGGTCGAGTCGATGATTCCCGAGGTCTGGGACGTGCTCGAGGAAGTCATCCACGAGCACCCTGTGCTGCTCAACCGCGCGCCGACCCTGCACCGCCTTGGCATCCAGGCCTTCGAGCCGGTGCTGGTCGAGGGCAAGGCGATCCAGGTCCATCCGCTGGTCTGCCACGCCTTCAACGCCGACTTCGACGGCGATCAGATGGCGGTCCACGTGCCGCTCTCCGCCGAGGCGCAGGCCGAGGCACGGATCCTGATGCTCTCGGCGAACAACATCCTCTCGCCGGCCCACGGTGCGCCGCTGGCGACGCCGACCCAGGACATGGTGCTCGGCATCTACTACCTCACCTACGGTCCCGATGCCGATGAGCTGGCGAAGATCGACGAGGAGCTCAAGGCAGGCCAGGCCAACAAGCGCAATGGCTCGTCGCCGAAGGTGTTCCGCTCCTCGCAGGAGGCCGAGCTCGTCTACGAGAACGGCGGCTGCAAGCTGCATGACCAGGCCGAGTACCGGCGGGCCGGGCGCGGGCACTTCCTGACCACGGTCGGGCGGATCATCTTCAACGAGAAGATCGAGCGGGCTCTCGCCGAAGCCCTCGGCGAGGACTTCGATCCGGAGCAGTTCGAGTTCGTCAACTTCTCGCTGAAGAAGAAGAACATCAACGAGATGGTCTCCGACCTGGTCGAGGCCTACGGTGCCCCGGCCGTCTCGCAGGTGCTCGACGCGTTCAAGGACCTCGGCTTCCATTACGCCAGCCAGGCGGGGATCACCGTGTCCAAGAACAACGTCGTCTCACCGCCGGACAAGGAGCAGATCCTCGAGCGCTACGAGAAGCAGACGGCGGAGATCCAGGGTCAGTACGACGACGGCTACATCACGGCCGAGGAGCGTCACGAGGCGGTCACGTCGCACTGGAACAACGCCACCGACGAGGTCGCGAAAGCGATGGAGGACAACCTCCACGAGCTGAACCCGATCTTCATGATGGCCAACTCGGGTGCTCGCGGTTCCTTCAAGCAGATCCGCCAGCTGGCGGGCATGCGCGGCCTGATGGCCAATCCGAAGGGCGAAATCATCGAGCGGCCGATCAAGGCCAACTTCATGGAGGGCCTCTCGGTGCTCGAGTACTTCATCTCCACGCACGGTGCCCGAAAGGGACTTGCCGACACGGCGCTGCGCACGGCCGACTCGGGTTACCTGACCCGGCGCCTGGTCGACGTCGCCCAGGACGTGATCGTCCGCGAGGAGGACTGCAAAACCAAAGATCACATCGAGATGGCGATCCGCAAGGACGACAACTCGCTCAACGACAACCTGATCGGCCGCCTCGCCGCGAAGAAATTCGAGACGAAACGCGGTCGCGAGCTGCTCAAGCGCAACCAGGAGATCACCCTGCCCGACGTCGAAGCGATCGCCGAGGCGTTCGAGGACGAAGAGGTCAAGGTTCCGGTCCGCTCGGCGCTCAAGTGCGACGCCGACTCCGGCGTGTGTCGTGCTTGCTACGGCATCGCTCCGGCGACCGGCTTCATGGTCAACATCGGCGACGCGGTGGGCATCATCGCCGCCCAGTCGATCGGCGAGCCCGGCACGCAGCTGACCATGCGGACGTTCCACACCGGTGGTGTCGCCGGCCAGGACATCACGCAGGGTCTGCCGCGCATCGTCGAGCTTTTCGAGGCGCGCAAACCAAAGGGTCTGGCGCAGATGGCCGAGGCGGCCGGCAAGGTCTCCGTCGAAGAAACCGACAAAGCGCTGAAAGTGCACGTCACCGAGTCCAGCGGCGAGGAGCACGCCTACAGCTTCCCGCCCCGCACCCGCCTGCACGTCGCCGACGGCGACAAGGTCGAGGTCGGCCAGCAGCTCAACGAGGGCTCGCTCTACCCGGCCGACCTGCTGGCGATCCGCGGCCGCACCGACGTCGAGCTCTACCTGGTGGCCGAGGTGCAGAGGGTCTACCGCGCCCAGGGCGTCGACATCAACGACAAGCACATCGAGCTGATCGCCCGCCAGATGCTGAAGAAGGTGCGGATCGAGTCCAAGGGCTCGACCAGCCTGCTGCCGGGTCAGCTCGAAGACCGCGGTGCGCTCAAGCGCCTCAATAAGAAGACCAAGGAAGACGGCGGCACGCCGGCCAAGGCCGAGGAGGTCATCCTCGGAATCACCAAGGCCTCGCTCGCCACCGAGTCCTTCCTCTCCGCCGCCTCCTTCCAGGAGACGACGAAGGTGCTCACCGATGCCGCGCTGGAGGGCAAGCGAGACAAACTCGTCGGCCTCAAGGAGAACGTCATCATCGGCAAGCTGATCCCGGCTGCGACCGGCCTCAAGCACTACCGCACGCTCGCGGTGGAGCCTGCCGTACCGATCGAGCCGCCGAGCGAGGAAGGCCTGCTCGACGAAGAAGAGCTGGCGGCCGAGCTAGGGCTCGACGACGGCGAAGCGGTCGAGAGCTTCGGGCCCTCGTTTGCCGAGGAGCTCGAGGAGCTTGCTCACGAGATTGAGCAGACGTCCGAGGAGAAGTCACCCGGGCAGTCTTAGTAGTGGGGGGCGGGCCGGGGCCCTGCCGTCGGAACGCCCCTTCGGGGCTGAGTGTTCCGCCGGCAGGACCCCGGCCCGCTTCGCAGCTACGCAAACGGCCCGGAGCAACTTCCCCCGGGCCGTTTGCGTAGCTGCTCCCAGCTTCCGGTGCGCTTTATGCACTCGAGGGGTGCATAAAGCGCACCCGAGCGGGGTGGTGATTAGTTGCTGCTGCCGCCGGTCAGGCAGTAGGCGAAGACGGTCAGGGTGCTGGCTGCGCCGTTGTTGTCTTTCGCCTGGTAGAGCCAGCCGTTGCCGCTGCGGAGGGTCGAGGTCATCTCCACTCCGAAGTTGGCGGGCTGGCCGCCGCCGCTGATCACGACGGTGCCTTGCGGGCAGTCGACCGAGACGCTGCCGTTGGCACCGGCTGCGATCGGCGTGCTGTTGGACACTTGGATGATCCCGCCGAGCTCGGAGGCACGGACCGAGCCGGCCTGCAGCTCGCTCGAGCCGACCGAGTTGGGGCCGAGGTCATCGGCGCTCAGCGACTGGTCGGCTACCTCCGAGGAGGTGACCGAGGCCGGTCCGAGGTCCTGAGCCGTGAGGCTGTCCGGGGCGACGTCGGAGGATTCGACGCCATTTTCGGCGATCTCGGTCGTGTCGACCGCGTTGGGGGCGATCTTGCCGGCGGCCACGGCGTTGTCGCGGAGGTCGACCGTGCGGATCGTGCCATCGACGATCTGCGGCGAGCGCACCGTGTTCTTGCCGATGCCGGCTGCGAAGGCGCTGCCGGTGAGGGCGGCGAACAGGGCGAGGCAGGCGATCACGAGGGCGGGGGAGGGACGGAATGTGCGGGTCTTGCTGGTCATCGGAGGTTCCTTTCCTTGGGTTGTTGATCCGATGGACCAAGCTTCGAATCGATTGCCCTTTCTCTCTACGGACCCCAGGGGTGGTCTTCCTCACCCCTCGGCGCATCTTTCGTTCTCAGGTTGGCCGACCATGTTGGTAGCTTCTTCGGTTCTCTATGAGCTCGCCTCCGAAGCCGTCGCATGAGCACGACCGTCTATGCGAAGAAGCGCTCTCCTTTGCAGAAGTCTTTTGTGCGATGGATCATCCAGAGCTCGCTGCGATCACGGATGGAAAGGCTGTCGGCACCTACATCGAGTCGAGATTCAAGACCCATCTTCGCGACCGAAACTTCTTCGTTGAGGACGAGGACGAAGGAAGCGCCGCTAAGGGGATAGACCTCCCTGGCCTCTCTACCGATATCAAGGTCACCTCATACCGGCAACCTCAGTCGTCGGCTCCATTCAAAGACTTTCGCCAGAAGATTGAGGGTCTCGGTTATCACCTAATGCTCTTTGTATACGTTAAGAATGACCAAAGCATTGAGTTTCCAAGCATTCGTTTCATACCCGCAGAGTTCACAGCAGATTTCCAGACCACTAAGTACTTGAGAGTCATAATCGAAGAGGGCGCTGAGGTAGAGGATGTTTTGGCCTATCTTCAGGATCGACAGGTTCCAGCTGATGAAAGCTCGCTGGTCGCCTACGCGGAAGGCCTTCTCACTCGCGCTCCACAGCAGGGTTTTCTGACTATTTCCAACGCCCTGCAATGGAGGCTTCAGTACAAGAGGGTAGTCGCGACTGATACTGACGGGATTCGCAATGTCCGAGGATAAAAATGCTTCCTCGGAAGAAGTTCGGCTAGACGCGCATGTGCGGGGCGATTTCCAAACGCCCCCGGATCTTGCCGCTGCGGTGTGGACAAGGCTTGGTGAGTCCAGTGAGGTCAAGGTGGCGGTGGAGCCAACTGTTGGCGCTGGGGCATTCCTTCGGGCGGCACCCGATGCTCTTCTGGCAGCTCGGTGGATCTGCTGGGACCTGGATTCAACCTACGTTGAGCAGGCGCGTGCCGTTGCGAGGGAACGGGGCTTTGCTTGCGCCGAGATTCGACAGAGGGACGCATTCGACATCTCTACTGCGGACTTCGCAGAGCTTGATACGACTAAGCCCGTACTCGTGATCGGCAACCCCCCCTGGGTGACCTCGGCGGGTCAGGGGAGATCCAAGGCACAGAATCTGCCAGAGAAATCCAATGCCCAATTCGGGCTTGCCGGGCTCGATGCTATTACGGGTAAGGCGAACTTCGACATCGCTGAGGCGATACTTCTGCGGGTTCTCGAGGCTTTGACGGACTTTGATGACGTCCGTATCGCCTTTCTACTTAAGAAGTCGGTTGCTCTCAAGTTGTCTCGAAAGCTACTTGGAGTTGCTAGCTGCCTTTCCTTCGAGGGAATTGATGCCCGATCGACATTCGGCGTCGCGGTTGATGCCGGGCTCTTTGTCGCAACTCTGAAACGCGGAGATCGGAAAGTGACCGATTATGTCACTGTCGCTCCCAGCCTCGGGGGTGAAGCCTGTCGTAAGGCGGGCTTTTGGGAAGGCCGATTCGTCGAAGACCTTGATCGATACCGTGGAGCAAAGCACTTGGAGGCCACGGACCCCGTGCCCTGGCGTCAGGGGGTGAAGCATGACTTGGCAAAGGTTTTGGAGTTGATTCCTAGGGAGGGCGGATATGAAAACGGCTTGGGAGAAGTTGTCGCAATAGAGGACGGCGTGTTGTGTCCTCTGTATAAGAGTTCCGATATCGCCCACGGGCGGGAAGCGAGACGCCTTTTTCCGCTGTTTCAGGTAGACCTTTCCGGCCCGCTGCCGGATCTGGCGACCAGATGGCCGCGGCTTTGGGACTACCTTTGCGAACATGATGGTCTGTTCGAGGCAAGGCGTTCTCGGATATATGCGAATAAGCAGCCCTTCTCCATCTTTGGAATCGGCCCGTATACCCTTGCGCCTTGGAAGGTGGCTGTCTCGGGGCTTTACCCAACCGCGCAATTTCGAGTGCTCGGGCCTTCCGCCGGTCGTCCTCCTTTGGTGGACGACACCTGCTACTTGTTGCCCTTTGAGAATGAGGAACATGCTCGCCAGGTCGCGGCGCATCTCAACGATTCCGGACCGCAGAATCTAATCCAGTCTTTGATGGACTCAAAGGCCAAGCGTCCTATTACGAAGGCGCTGCTGGCCCGGATCGGCATACCCGAAAGCCCACCCGATCATGTTGAGATGTCGCAGTTTACTCTGCTTGCATAGCAGTAGATTTCAGGCATGACCGCCGCCCAGAAGGTCTGCGTGATCGGTGCCGGTTCCTCCGGCATCGCCGCCTGTCAGGTGCTGGGTGCTCGCGGGATCCCCTTCGAGTGCTTCGAGAAGGGCTCCGAGGTGGGCGGCAACTGGCGCTACGAAAACGACAACGGGATGTCGTCGGCGTATCGGTCGCTGCACATCAACACCTCGCGGCGGGTGATGGCCTACAAGACGTTGCCGATGCCGGACCACTATCCGGACTATCCGGACCACTTCCAGATGGCGGCCTATTTCGACGAATTCGCCGAC
>Ga0207639_10003140_pt1 | contig 11104 bp, 10 predicted proteins | sample KBSCornC32_FD_184299 | JGI IMG/M metagenome (GOLD analysis project Ga0207639, IMG submission 184299) | Corn rhizosphere microbial communities from Kellogg Biological Station, Michigan, USA - KBS Corn C3-2 (SPAdes) (version 2) | ecosystem: Host-associated > Plants > Roots > Rhizosphere > Soil ...
AGCAGAGCCATCGAGTCCTCCGGGGGGCGCGCTACTTCCGCGCCGGCAGCAGGTCGTTGGTGTAGATCTCCCCGAGCCCGACCTTTCGCTTCAGCTCGAGGTACTGGGTGTAGAGGTCGCGGGTCTTCTCGAGCTGGACAGGATCGAACTGGCCGACCGCCATCTTGCCGCTCGTGACCTCGCTCGCGTACACGAAGCGCGCGCCCACCTGCGCGGCGCCGAGGGCGCCGTCCGGATCGACCTCGGGGTGCGCCTTCACCACGTAGCCCACGCCCTCGTCCCAGTGCTTGTCGCGGAAGGCGTAGTCGGCGCCCTTGAGGGTCGCCCGCAGGAAGGCCTTGAGGCCCTCGGGGTCCTTGGCGATGGTGTCCTCACGGGCCACCAGCGACGTGGAGGCCACGTCGAACCCGAGGTCGGCCCACGCGGCCAGCACCCGGATGTCCGTGTTCTGCTGCTTGGCGATCTTGCGGATGCGGGCCTCGTGCACCACGAAGAAGGGCACCGCGTCCACCGCGCCGCGGATCAGCGCGGGCGGCATCGACGCGGCGTCCATCGTCACCCACGACACCGAGCCTGGCTTGAGCCCGGAGAGCTTCTCGTAGACCGGCCAGAGGATCTGGTGGCTGTTGCCGGGGGAGATCGCGAGCTTCTTGCCCTCGAGATCCTTCGAGGTCTTGATCGGGGAGTCGGCGCGCACGAACACTCCGTGGGGCGGCCGCCGGTACCAGAGCGCGATGGCCTTGACGGCCACGTCGGTGTTGGCGCGGGCCGCGATGAGGGCCGAGATGTCCGCGATGCCGACCTCGCCCTGGCCGGCCGCGATGCGCTTGATCGTGTCGCCGGAGCCCTGGCCGCGGAGGATCTTCACGTCGAGCCCTTCGTCACGGTAGAAGCCCTTCTCGAGCGCGGTGTAGTGGGGCACGTACTCGCCGGTCGGCACGAAGTCGAGGATCAGCGTGTAGGGACGCAGGGGCTTCGACTGGGCGCGGCCCGCGGCCGGCCACAGCAGCGACGCGGGCAGCACGAGAGCGGCGAGGAGCAGCGCGGCCACGAGCGGGCCGAGCACGGGCCGACGGGCGAGGCGGATCATGGTCACGTCCTCCAGGAGTGCGAGCAGGGGTGGAAGCGGCAGCGGGAGCGCACGATCAGACCGCTCCGGTCTCGGCGGGCGGCGCGGCCAGGCCGTCGAGGTGCGCGATGCAGTTCAGCCGGCGCACGCGCCACGGGGCGGGGACGTCGACCACCGTGACCGCGGTGTTCTCCCAGCGCTCCGGCACCACCGCGCCTTCGGGCAGGAGCAGGTGGCGGGCGGCGAGGGAGCGGCACACGAGCCCGTGGGTCACCACCGCGAGGTGGACGGCGTCGGGTCCGACCGCGGCCCGCACCACCTCCCACGCGCGGTCGACGCGGGCGTGGAAGACCTCCCACGTCTCGCCGTTCGGCGGGGCGTAGGCGGGGGCGAACATGTCGAAGCCCAGATCGGCGTAGGGGGTGCCGCGGATGTCGCCGAAGTTCCGCTCCCGCAGCAGGGGCTCGTGGCGCACCGCCACCCCGGTGACGCGGCCCAGCTGCGCCGCGGTCTGGGCCGCGCGAGCGTAGTCGCTGGCGAGGATCGCGGTGATGCCCTCCCGCTCGAGCCGCGTGGCGAGCCGCTCGGCCTGCTCGAGGCCGCGCGGCGAGAGCCCGATGTCGGGGTGCTGGACGGTGCGCGTGGCGTTGCCGAGCGTCTCGCCGTGACGGATCAGGAAGATGGCCATGAGGAGACGCGGGAGCCGGCGGCCGCGCTCAGATCACGCGCTCGCGCCGCAGCTCCGCGACCTGGGCCGGCGGGTAGCCGAGCCCGGCCAGGATCTCGTCGGTGTGCTGGCCGAGGCGCGGCGCGGTCTGGCGCACCGCCACCGCGGCGGTGGACATCCGGATCGGGGTGCGGATGTGCGGCACCCGCCCGAGCTCGGCGTCGTCGGCGTGGACCACCATCTCGCGGTGGCGCACCTGCGGGTCGGCGAAGAGCTGCTCGTAGGTGTAGACCGGGCCGCAGGGCACCCCCGCGTCGTCGAGCACCTTGGTCCAGTGCGCGGTGGGCGCGGTGGTCAGCACCGCGGTGATCTCCTTCTCGAGCGCGAAGCGGTTCTTGCGCCGCTCGGAGGGCCGGGCGAAGCGGGGATCGGCGAGCCATTCCGGATGCCCGAGCGCGCGGGCGCAGCGCTCCCAGATCGACTGCCCGGAGGCCCCGATCATCATGTAGCCGTCGGCGGTCTCGAAGCGCTGGTACGGCGCGTTCTGACGGTGGCGCGAGCCCATGCGCACCGGCTCCACGTGGTCGGCGAGCCAGCCCGCGCTGGTCCACGAGGAGAAGCCGACCGCGGTCTCCAGCAGCGAGCACTCGATCTTCTGCCCCTGGCCGGTGCGGGTGCGCTCGTAGAGCGCGGCCAGCACGCCCTGCGCGCCCCACATGCCGGTGCCCAGGTCGCAGATCGGCAGGCCCACCGAGGTGGGCGGGCCGTCGGGCTCGCCGGTCACGTGCATGATGCCGCCCATGCCCTGGGCGATCAGGTCGAAGCCGCCCTTCTCGCGGTAGGGGCCGTCGGAGCCGAAGCCGGAGAGCTGGGCGTAGATGAGGCGAGGGTTCAACCGGTTCAAGGTCTCCCAGCCGAGGCCGGCCCGGTCCATCACGGTGGCGCGGTAGTTCTCCACCAGCACGTCGGTGGAGGGGACGAGCTTCAGGAAGATCTCGCGGCCCTTCGGGCCCTTGTAGTCGAGGGTGAGGCTCTTCTTGTTGCGGTTGATGTAGCGGAAGTAGGGGTTGCGCTCGCTGCCGTCGCCCATCTGGCGGGACGAGTCGCCCGCGCCGGGGCGCTCGAGCTTGATCACCTCCGCCCCCATGTCGGCCAGGATCATGGAGCAGTACGGGCCGGCCATGTGCTCGGTCAGGTCCAGCACCTTCACGCCGTCGAGCGGGCCCCTCTTGGTCGTCTCAGCCATGGCGAGTGGAGTCTCCGGCGATATCGCGCGTGTGGCCGAGGACGTGGGCCACCGCGATCTGGTGGAAGACGACGGCGAGGGGGCCGACCACGCCGCCCGCGGAGCGGATGCGCCGCGCGAAGAGCGCCTCGTCGGCCGCCTCCACCGCCTGGATGGTCGCGGCCCGGTTCTTCTCGAACTCGGCCAGCAGCTCCGCCACCGTCAGGTGCTCGCGCTTGGCCACCTGGCGATCGTTGTAGGAGTCGTTGCCGCCCTTCATGGCGCGGGTCGGCGGCGGGGCCTCGGCGGGGACGGGCTCGCTGCGGGCGATGTCGATGAGGCGCGGATAGCTCCACTCGATCGACGCGACGTGGGCCAGGATCTGGCGCCCGTTCCAGCCGCCCTCGTACCGGCCCTCCTCGAACCGGGCCGCCGGCAGCGACCCGACCAGCTTCACGACCTCGTCGCGGCTCTCGCGGAGGGCCCGGAGCAGCTCCGCCTTCGACGGCACCGGGACGTCGGCCGTCGCGTGGTAGTCGGCCATGGCGGGAGAATGCGGCCAGGCCGGAGGGCTGTCAAGTCGCCCGCGGCGCGGCGGTCGCGCGCTCGGTGGCCCCGATGGCCACGCCGCCCAGCACCAGCACGATGGCGACCCCCAGCTGGAGCGTCAGCGGCTCGCCGAGCCAGAGCGTCGCGGTGACCGCGCTCACCACCGGCGTGGCGAGCAGGCCGAGCGAGGTGGTCACCGCGGGCAGGTGGCGGCTCGCGGTGGCCGCGGCCCAGTAGGCGACCGCGGTGCCCACGATGCCCAGGTAGAGGAGCAGCAGGGTGTAGGTGGGCGTCCACGCCACGTGAGGCGCCGCGCCGCCGGCCAGCGCGATCGGGGCCAGCAGCAGCGTGGCCAGCAGCGTCTCCCACGGGATCAGCGCGAAGGGCGTGGAGCGCCAGCGATGCGCCCGGATGTGCACGATCGAGCCGGCCCACAGGAGCGCGCCGGCCAGGATCGCGAGGTTGCCGTGGACCACCGCGCGGTCGTGCCAGTCGAACGTGAGCGGGTTGAAGAGAGTCAGGAGGCCGGCGAGCCCGACCACCACCCCGACCGCCCGTCGCGGGGTGAGCGGCTCGCGCAGGAAGACCGCGGCGGCGGGCGTGACCCAGAGCGGCGTGGTGTAGGCGAGGACGACCGTCCGCCCGGTCGGCACGAGCCCGAGGCCCCAGCTCGCGAGCAGGTTGAAGCCCACCATGTGCAGCAGCGTGATGCTGATCAGCACCGGCCAGTCGCCCGGCGGCGGCAGCGTGATGCGTCCCCGCCAGGCGGTGAGGGCGAAGAGGGCGACGGTGGCCAGCGCGCAGCGCAGGACCACCGCCCAGAGCGGGGAGAGCTGCTGCAGCACGACCTTGTTCACCGGCCAGGTGAGCCCCCAGGCCAGCACCACGATCAGCAGGGCCGCGATGCCCTGACCGCGCGCGCTCGGGGACACGATCAGCCGCGGCCGGGCGGCGGGGCGGCGAGGGAGCGAGGCATCGGGCGCGATACTGACGCGCGGGCGCGGCCTCCGTCAAGGCGCGCGCGCGGTCCCGATGGTAAGATCCCGGTCGAGGAGCCATGCCATGGTGACGGTGCTGACCGATTCGGGGGAGCTCGAGGTGACGGGGGCGCAGGCCTCCACGACCACGCTCTGGTGTCCCGCGCGGGACGCGGAGGCCGCGACCGGCTGGGTGGCGAAGCCGGAAGGCCTCTGCCGCGGGTCCGTGTGCGTGCCGCTGCCCGCGGGGCGCGAGCGCGAGCTCGTCGACGGCGACCGGATCGACCTGGCCGCGTTCTGGCGCCACCTCGGCCGGCCCGCGGTGTCGAGCGAGGCGGGCGACGTGTGGGTGCTGGGCCAGGCCGCGCGCGACCGATCGACCGCGCTCGCCTCGCTGGAGGCGCCCGACTTCGCGCTGCCGGACCCGTCCGGCCGCGTGCACCGGCTCTCCGACCATCGCGGCAAGAAGGTCCTGCTCGTCACCTGGGCCTCCTGGTGAGGGTGCCGCCGCGACCTGCCCGTGTGGCAGGCGCTCTACGAGGAGCTGGCCGACCGTGGCTTCGTGGTGATGGCGGTGGCGATGGACAGCCGTGAGGGCGACCCGCTGCCCTGGATCGAGGCCGCGCAGCCGACCTATCCCACGCCGATCGATCGCGAGCACCGGCTCGCCGAGCTCTACGGGATCGTCAACGTGCCGCAGGCGGTGTGGATCGACGAGGCGGGCCGCATCGTGCGGCCCGCGGAGTCGGCCGGCGCCTACGAGGGCTTCCGCAAGATGAACCGCAGCACGCGGGAGATGCCGGAGGAGGCGGCGCATCTCACCGCGAAGGCCAAGACCACGTACCTCGAGGCGATCCGCGACTGGGTCCGCCACGGCAGCAAGAGCCCCCACGCGTTCAGTGCCGAGCAGGCCCGCGCGCATCTCCCCGCGCTGACCGAGGACGCGGCGAGGGCCCAGGCGTTCTTCCGCCTCTCCCAGGCGCTGCTCCGGCGGGGCCGGCGCGACGAGGCGGAGCGGATGAGCCGCGAGGCGAGCCGGCTCTGGCCGGACTCCTGGTGCATCTGGCGCCAGAGCGCGGGCGTGAACGAGATGGGCTTCGCCGCCCTCCCGGACTTCTGGCAGCGGGTGGACGCGCTCGGCGAGGACCGGTACTACGCCAGGGTGGACATGCCGGGCATGCCGTAGCCCGGGCCCGTCGCCCCCGCGTCGTCGCTCGCATGACCACCGTGCCGCGGTTCGGCCTCAACCGCTTCGACTCGCGCTCCGTCGACCACTTCGCGGCCGACGTCGCGCGCGCCGAGCAGCTCGGCTGGGACGCCGCGCTCCAGCCCGACTCGCAGCTCCGCCGGCGCGACACCTACGTGCTGCTGGCCGCCGCCGCGCGCGTCACCCAGCGCATCACCCTCGGTCCGCTGCTCGCCAATCCGGTCAACCGCCACCCGAGCGTCACCGCCTCCTCGATCGCCACCGTGGACGAGCTGGCCCCCGGCCGCGTGCTGCTGGGCTGGGGCGTGGGCGACACCGCGGTGCGCCTCGCCGGGCTCAAGCCGGCGAAGGTCGCGGAGCTCGAGTCGAGCACCCGGCTCATGCGCGCCTTGCTCGACGGCCGCGAGGTAGAGGTCGGCGCGGCGCGCCCGGCCCGGCTGCCGCATCACCGGCCGGTGCCGATCTGGATCGCGGCGGGCGGTCCGCGGACTCTACGAATGGCGGGTGGAGTCGCCGACGGCGTGTTCATCCGCGTCGGCACGCACCCGGCCAACATCGCCACCGCGGTGGAGGCGATCCGCGCCGGCGCGGTCGCGGCGGGTCGGGACCCGGCCGCGGTGCGGCTGGGCGCGGTCTTCCACACCGTGCTCGTCGACGAGCCGGAGCGCGCGCTCGCCATGGCGCGCTCGATGGCGGCCGGCTACTTCGAGTACTCGCCGGCCCTCTTCGATCCGCCCGGCCTGGCGTGGAGCGGACCGGATCCGGAGACGCTCAAGCACACCCGAGGAGTCTGGCCCGACTTCCACCACGCGGTCGATCTCGAGGCGAGCGGTCGGGCGGTGGACTTCCTGCCCGAGAAGGCGGCGGACGCCTTCTGCCTGCGCGGCGGCCCCCCGGAGGTGGCGCGCCAGCTCGTGGAGGCGCTCCGCGGCTCGCCCGCCGCGTTCGACCACGTGGTGCTGCACCCGATCCCGGATCCGCGCTGGCCCGACGATCCCGAGCGCGGGTACACGGCCCGGGTCGCGCGCGAAGTCCTGCCGGTGGTGCGGCGCGCGCTCGCCGGCTAGCCCGATCGGATCAGCCGAGCTGCTTGTGCACGAACTCGATGATGCGCGCGATCGTGCGGCCCACCGCGGGTGAGGCCGGCTTGCGGCTGATGTAGCCCTCGGTCTCGCCCTCCATCAGCTCCAGGTCGACCTGCCCCCCGACCTTCCGGTAGTGCTGCACGAAGCGCTCGAGGTGCGGCCGGGGGTGCGCCTTGTCGTCGGTGCCCTGGAGGTAGAGCACCGGCGGGGTCTCCACCGTCTCCCCGCGCTCGAGCGCCATGGTGGGATTGCCCTCCGCCATCGCGGCCTCGGTGCCCCAGTAGAGATCGTGGGAGGGCAGCACGCGATCCACGACCTCGGGGTAGGAGCCGCCACCCGCCTTCAGCTCCCTGGCATAGCGGTAACGGCCGAGCGGGTCGATCACCGGCCAGCAGAGCACCGCGCAGCGCACCGAGCCGTCCACCGCGGGCGAGCCCGCGGGCAGCGGCAGCGACGCGTACTTGGGATCGCGCGGCTTCATGGCCAGGAGCATCGCCTGGTGGGCCCCGCTGGAGGCGCCCATCAGGCCGACGCGGTCGGCGCGGCCGTGGAATTCGGCCGCCCGGCTCTTGAGCCAGCGCACCGCGTAGCTGATGTCCTGCAGCGAGCCCGGGTAGGAGGCGTCGGGGGGCTGGCGGAAGTCGAGCGCGGCCACCACCACGCCGCTCCGGGCCAGCGGCTCGTTCATGATGGTGTCGCCGAGCCGGTCACCCTTGCACCAGGCGCCGCCGTGCAGCTCCACGATCATGGGGAAGGGGCCGTCACCGCGGGGGACGAACAGACGCGCCAGCAGGGGCTTGTCGCCGTGACGGAGGTACTCGAGGTCCCGGACGTCGATGTCGTGGGTCGCTCCGTTCGGCATGCTGGCCTCCTGGCTGGGGTATGGGAGCCGCGTGTGCGCGTCGGCGCGTATGATACGCCCGGCCGGGTCGATCTTGCCAGCCGATGCCGCGCCCCGGCATACTGTCGGGCCAGCGCCCCATGACGCAACCGGTTCCGGGCTTCGGAGAGAAGCTGCGCGCCGTCTTCGGGCTGAGCCCCACCATCCTCTGCCTCACCGGGCTGGCCGACGGGCGGATCCGCGACGCCAACGACGCTTTCCTGAGCACGAGCGGCTACACCCGCGAGGAGATCCTCGGCCGCACCCCGATCGAGCTGGGCCTCTGGGTGGACCCCGTCCAGCGCGACGAGGGGATCCGCAACCTCAAGGCCGGCCGGCCGGTGCGCGGGCAGGAGTGCCGCTTCCGGGTCAAGGGCGGTCAAGAGATCATGACGGTGCTCTCGGCCGACATCGTGCAGTTCGACGGCGAGGCCTGCATCCTGAGCGCGCTCACCGATATCACCGACCGCACGCAGGCGGAGGTCGCGCTCCGCGAGAGCGAGCGGCGCTTCATGGTGGCCTTTCACGCCAACCCGCTGCCCATGTCCATCACGAGCCTCGCCGACCACCGGCACCTCGAGGTGAACGAGGCCGCGCTCCGGCACAGCGGCTACTCCCGCGAGGAGATGCTGGGGCGCCGCAAGACCGACCTGGGCTTCTGGGTCACGCCGGAGCAGCGGGAGCGCATGCTCGCGCTGCTCCAGAGCGAGGGGCGCGTGCGCGACTTCGAGGTGGGCTTCCGCACCCGCGCCGGCGAGGAGCGGCGGCTCCTGGTCAACTCGGAGGTCATCACCTTCGGGGGCGAGCCCGCGGTGCTCTCGGTCTCGCTCGACATCACCGAGCGCATCGAGCACGAGATCCGCGTGCGCGAGGGACAGGAGGCGGCGGAGGCCCAGGCCCGCGCGCTCCGGGCCGAGGCCCGGGCCAAGGACGAGTTCCTGGCCATGCTGGGCCACGAGCTGCGCAACCCGCTCGGCACCCTGTCCAACGCGGTGGCGGTGCTGGAGCGGCTGGCCCGCGACGAGACGATGCGCCACGTGGTGGCGATCATCGGGCGGCAGACCGCGCACCTGGCGCACCTGGTCGACGACCTGCTCGACGTGGCCCGCGCCGCCTCGGGCAAGATCGAGCTCGCGCTCCGCCCGGTGGAGCTCCGCGCCCTCGCCGGGCGCTGCGTGGACGCCCTCGCGCAGGCGGGCCGCACCGCGCGTCACGAGGTGCGCTGCGAGGGCGACCCGGTGCACGTGCACGCCGATCCGGCGCGGCTCGAGCAGGTGGTCAACAACCTGCTCGACAACGCGCTCAAGTACACGCCGCCGGGCGGGCGGATCACCGTCTCGATCGAGCGGGTCGACGAGGTCGCGCTGCTGCGGGTGCGGGACACCGGCCAGGGCATCCGCACCGACCTGCTCGCCCGGGTGTTCGATCTCTTCGTCCAGGAGCCGCAGAGCCTGGACCGCTCGCGCGGCGGGCTCGGGCTGGGCCTGGCACTGGTGAAGCGCCTGGTGGAGCTGCACGACGGCAGCGTGGCCGCGTGGAGCGCCGGGCCCGGGCAGGGCAGCGAGTTCACGGTGCGACTGCCCGCGGCGGCGGTCGCGGAGGTGCCCGCCGAGGCAGGCGGAGCGACGGCGCGGCAGACGCCGCCGCGGCGGGTGCTCGTGGTGGAAGACAGCGCGGACGCCCGGCAGAGCCTGCGCCTGCTGCTGGAGCTGGCCGGCCACCAGGTGGAGACCTCGGAGGACGGGCCCGCGGGCCTGGCCAAGGTCGACGCGTTCCGCCCCGAGGTGGCGCTGATCGACCTGGGCCTGCCCGGCATGGACGGCTACGAGGTGGCGCGCGAGCTGCGGAGCCGGCCGGAGACGAAGGCCATCCGGCTGGTCGCGGTCACCGGGTACGGGCAGGCCGACGACCGGCGCCGCGCGCTCGCGGCCGGCTTCGACCAGCACGTGACGAAGCCGGTCGACGCCTCGATGCTCGACGACCTGCTGGGCCGCCCTACGCTCGAGCCGGAGCGCTGACCGGGGCCTCCACGCCCTCGGCGGGCGCCGCGGCCGGCGCGAACGTGGGCGGCTCGAGCGCGTGCACGCGCTGCAGCTGCTCGCGCGTCTCCACCAGGGACAGGCCGACGAAGTTCGCGCCCGCGGCCTCGAGCTGGCGGCGCACCGGGGCCACGCTCTCCCGCAGCCCCCAGCGGCCCACGATGATCCGGAGGTCCGGGAAGTGCGATCGGATGCGCTTGCAGAGGTAGCGGGTGTGCGCGCTGCGCGGGCTGGCCGGCAGGCCCCCCAGGCACACCACCGCGGGGCGCGTCTCCTCGATGAGGGCGATGACCTCCGAGGCGAGCACGTGCGGGGAGGTCACCTCGACCTCCCAGCGGCCCGGGCTCAGCAGGTGCACCAGCATCGCGAGCCCGAGCGCGTCGCCCTCGTCCTGCACCGGGACCGCGAGGGCCGGCACCGCGCGAAACGGCGGCGCCGCCGCGCCGTCCTCGCCCGCGGCCGGGTCGGCGTGCCGCTGCGCCGCGAGCTCGTCCACGATCTCGCGGGTGGCCTTCCAGATGCCCTGCAGGCTCGCGTCGGAGAGCGTCTCCTCGCGGTGATCGCGCCGCGCGTGGCGCAGGGCCGGCACGATCACGTCGTCGTACGTTACCTCGATCCCGTGCTCGCGGGCGTGGGTGGCCGCGATGCGGCTCGCTTCCTGGGGGTCCTCCGCGAGCAGCCGCTGGTAGTAGGCGGCCGCGGGCGCGATCGCGGGCTCGTCGGACATGAGGATGCCCACGAACTCGAGGCCGGGCACGTGCTTGGCGAGCACCACCAGACACACCGTCAGCGGGGTGGCGAGCAGGAGGCCGATCGGGCCCCAGAGCCACGCCCAGAACGTGACCGAGCAGAGCAGGGCCACCTGAGAGACGCCCGCGCTCTGGCCGTAGACGAGGGGCTCGAGCGCGAGGCTGCAGGCGAGCTCGAGCGCCACCACGAGGCCGGCCACCAGGAGCGGCGTCAGCCATGTCGGGAACGCGGCCAGCGCGAAGGTGATCAGGACCAGCGCGGCGAGCCCCACGCCGACGTAGGGGATGAACCGCAGCACGCCGGCGAGGAAGCCCCACAGGAGCGGGTAGGGCACGCCGAGCAGGAGCAGACCCAGCGCGATGCCGGTCCCGAAGCTCGTGTTGATGATCGACTGCATGAGCAGGTAGCGGCTGATGCGCTGGCTCGCCTCGTCCAGCGCGCGGGTGGTGGTGATGAGCCGCCCGTAACCGCCCAGGCGGATCACGCGATTGCGCAGGTCCTCGCGCTCGATCAGCATGAAGATGACGAGCACGATCACGGTGCCGGCGCCGCCGAGGCTCTCGACGACCGACGGCAGCTGCCAGAGCCCGGTCGGCTCGGAGGTCACCACCACCGGGGTCGGCGCCTTCTTCGCCCGCCCGGCGGCGCTGTCCTTC
>Ga0207639_10003143_pt1 | contig 11098 bp, 12 predicted proteins | sample KBSCornC32_FD_184299 | JGI IMG/M metagenome (GOLD analysis project Ga0207639, IMG submission 184299) | Corn rhizosphere microbial communities from Kellogg Biological Station, Michigan, USA - KBS Corn C3-2 (SPAdes) (version 2) | ecosystem: Host-associated > Plants > Roots > Rhizosphere > Soil ...
TATGTCGTCGATTTGAATAAGGAGCAGCTGCGCAAGGCGCCGGCGTATGAGCGCGACGAGCTGAACGACAACGACACCGCATGGCGCGGCGTCACCTCTATGCCGAGGACGAGGATGACGGCGAAGACGGTGAGCACGACGGGCACGCGCACGGCGGCCACGACCATCACCACCATGACCACATCGCCGCGCCTCAACGTGTCCGGCCGCTGCCGCAGAATCTCTTGGCGCGGGCGTTCGAGACAGCGGCCCGCGAGCGCGGCGAGGAGTCACCGACCTATGCCTACGCTGGGGAGGGAGCTGGCTTGGCCCATGGTCGCGTACACGACCACGATCATGAAGATGACGACGATCACGATCATCACGACCACGCCGAGCACTCGCATGTCGCGGTAACGCCCGATCAGCTCCGCACGGGCGGCTGGCGCGAGGCGCTCGCCGTCGTCCTCGCCATCGGCCTCAGGCCCTGTTCGGGGGCGCTCGTGGTGCTGGTCTTCGCCCTGTCGCAGGGCGTGCTCTGGGCCGGCATTGCCTCGGTCTTCCTGATGGGGCTCGGTACCGCCATCACCGTCGCGGCGCTCGCCACTATCGCCATGACGGCCAAGGGCCTGGCGCGACGGTTCGCCCGTGACGGCTCCGGCGGGTTCATGGGCCACCTTGTCTGGTGGGGCGAGCTTGCGGCGGCGTTCATGGTCTTTGCATTCGGCATCCTGCTCGCGGTGGCCGAGCTCTGGGGCTGATGTGGCCGCGCATGACGCTGCAATGGCGGCCGTTTTCGCTGCGGGTGATGCAAAATGGCGACGGTCAAGGCGCTTTCCGAGGGGGCGCGACAGCGTGGCATACCTTTCCCGCGGGCGTTGTGCTTAGCGTGGCGAAGCGCCGGGCTCCGGCGCTTTTAGAGAAAATCTGGAGGGACTCTTTGCTCAAATCCGCGATTGTTGCGGCCGCGCTCTGCGCCGCCGTCCTCGCCACGGCGCCGGTTCAGGCCGCCGCGCCGGCGAAAGTGACTGACCACGACATCTACTGCACGTTCATGCCCTGGCTGAAGCTCTGCGGTCCGGCGAAGCCCGCCGCGGCCGTCGTCGTCAAGCCGGTGGCCAAGGCCGCGCCCGCCGCCAAGCCGGTGGTCGTCGCCAGCGCCAAGGTGGCCGCGCCCAAGATCAAGATGATGCAGTGCGAGAAGCGCACCGACGGCAAGCCGTTCCTGCTGAGCTGCACCTACAAGTAAGCCGCAACGGCGTTTTGCATCGCTCAGGCGGGACCCCACGGTCCCGCCTTTTGTTTTCCACGACGGAGCGCCCTTGGCCTTCAACCGGACGATATGGACGCTCTGGCTGCAAGGGTTCGATGTCGCGCCCACGCCGGTGCCGCTGTGTCTCGCATCATGGCGCTTCCACAATCCCGACTGGACCATCCACGCGCTCGATGCTCGTTCGCTCGGCGACTGGATCGACATTCGCGCCGAAATCGACCCCGACCGGCCTGACGTCACGCCGCAGAAGGTCTCAAATGCCGCCCGGCTGGCGCTGCTTCGCAAGTATGGCGGGGTATGGACCGATCCGACCGTCTTTTGCCGCCATCCGCTCGACAGTTGGCTGCCGGCTCACTCCAAGAGCGGCTTTTATGCCTTTCGCGGCCCCTTCAGCGATCGCCTGATCGACAACTGGTTCATCGCGGCCGAGCCCGACAATCCGCTGCTCGTCGCAATGTACGAAGGTTATCGCGGGCTCTGGCGCCGGCATCGCCGCTTTCGCAACCAGAACAACGAATTTGGCCGATGGGCGGTAACGCAGCTCGAGAAGGTCCTCGGCAAGTCGGCGCGGCGCTCGGCGCTTTGGACCAATCCGCTGCTGCTCGACGTGATCGGGGCCTATCCGTACGCGATTTTCACCTACCTCGCGACAGCCGCCATGCTGCGCGATCCCAGGCTGCGGCAGATTTGGGAGGACAGCGATCCGATCGACTGGCGCGTCGTCCTGCCGTTCGTGCCCCTGCCGAGGACCGAGGAAGGCATCAAAGCCGCCCTGGCCATCGTCGATGCCGGCGATTTCCCGGTGGCCAAGCTCACCCACCATCGCGACTACTACAGCACGACCTTCTGGCCGCCGATCTTGGAACGGATGGAAGCGACGTTGTCGGCCCGGCCTCGCGGGTAAGGTCTGCAAGGCTGCAGGCCATTCCGAAGCGGCAGAGGGTAGCGCTCCTCGTCCGCCATATTTCTTTACTCGCCGTCCCCGTCGCCCACTTGCAAATCATTCGCAACTGGAATATTTGCGAATGAGTTGCAGTCGCATAAGGCAACGGACGGCTTGTTTCTGCCGTTTGCCCAGTACGCGCGAAGGGTTAGGACGGGCCGATGACGGAAATGCAGCCGACGGCGGCGCCACGGTCGAACTGGCAGTTCACCTGGCTCGATGACGATCGCGAGCCGAGCCTGCCGGAGGTCAATGCCACGGTGAAGGTGCCCGAGGGGGCAAGCTGGGTGCGCCGGCTCTTCGCTTTCATGGGCCCCGGCTACATGGTTTCGGTCGGCTATATGGACCCCGGCAACTGGGCCACCGACCTCGCGGGCGGCGCCTCGTTCGGCTATACGCTGCTCTTCGTCATCATGCTCTCGAACCTGATGGCGATTTTGCTCCAGGCGCTCGCCGCCCGGCTCGGTATCGCGACCGGCCGCGACCTCGCCCAGGCCTGCCGCGCCTACTATCCCAAACCCGTCAACTTCGTGCTCTGGATCGCCTGCGAGCTCGCCATCATGGCGTGCGATCTCGCCGAGGTGATCGGGACGGCGATTGCGCTGCAGCTGCTGTTCCACATCCCGCTGATCGGCGGAGCGCTGCTCGCCGGGCTCGACGCGCTGCTCTTGCTCTTTCTGATGAACAAGGGCTTTCGCTACCTCGAGGCCTTCGTCATCGCGCTGCTCTCGGTGATCTTCCTCTGCTTCATCGTGCAGATTTTCGCCGCGCAGCCGCCCGTCGCCGAACTGCTGCATGCGACCTTCGTGCCCTCGCCCGAGATCGTCACCAACCCGGCGATGCTCTATGTGGCGATCGGCATCATCGGGGCGACCGTGATGCCCCACAACCTCTACCTCCACTCCTCGATCGTGCAGACCCGCGCCTACGCCAAGACCGAGGCCGGCAAGCGCGACGCGATCAAGTGGGCGGTGACGGATTCGACCATTGCGCTGATGCTGGCGCTCTTCGTCAACGCCGCAATCCTCATTGTCTCGGCGGTGGCCTTCCACAATTCCGGCCACCAGGACGTCGCCGATATCGGGCAGGCGTTCGAGCTCCTGTCGCCGCTGCTTGGGCTCGGCATCGCCTCGATCCTCTTTGCGGTGGCGCTCCTCGCCTCGGGCGTCAACTCGACGGTGACGGCAACGCTCGCCGGGCAGATCGTCATGGAGGGGTTCCTCCGCCTGCGCATTCCGCACTGGGTGCGGCGCCTCCTGACCCGCGGCATCGCCATCATTCCGGTGATCATCGGCATCGCGCTTTACGGCGAGAAGGGCGCCTCGAACCTCCTGATCTTCAGCCAGGTGCTGCTGTCGCTGCAGTTGCCGTTTGCCGCGATCCCGCTGGTGCAGTTCGTCTCGAGCAAAGAGAAGATGGGCAACCTTGTGATCGGCCGCTGGCTCTCGGTGCTCGCCTGGGTGGTCACGGCGATCATCCTCGTCCTCAACTTCAAGCTGCTGTTCGACACCTTCACCGGCGCTTGAGTCAGGGGCGCTTGCTTCCCAAATCGGCCGGGATATGGTCCCGGCCGAAAGCGAGCCCCAACATGCTGCACGAAAAACCCGCCGACCATCCGGCCACCAAGCCACCGAAGGTCGGGGTGCTGCTCCTCAATCTCGGCACGCCGGACGCGACCGACTACTGGTCCGTGCGGCGCTACCTCAAGGAGTTCCTGTCCGACGGGCGGGTGATCGAGGCCAACCGCGTGCTCTGGTGGCTGGTCCTCAACGGCATCATTCTCTCGGTGCGGCCGCAAAAGAGCGGGCATGCGTATAGTAAGATCTGGGATCGAGAGGCCAACGACAGTCCGCTGCGCGTCATCAGCCGGCGGCAGGCGGAAAAGCTAGCGGCGCGGCTCGCGGGCGAACCCAACGTCATCGTTGATTTCGCCATGCGCTACGGCAACCCCTCGACGGAGTCGCGCATCCGCGCGCTGCAGGAGGCGGGCTGCCAGAAGATCCTCTTCGTGCCGCTCTATCCGCAGTATTCGGCAACCACCACCGCGACCGCCAACGACAAGGCGTTCGATGTGCTGAAAACCATGCGTTGGCAGCCGGCGGTGCGGACGGCGCCGGCCTATTTCGACCATCCGCTCTACGTCGAGACGCTGGCGAAAAGCATCGACGCGGGGGTGAAAGCCCTCGATTTCGAGCCCGACGTGGTGATCACCTCCTACCACGGCATGCCGGTGAGCTATCTCCTCGCGGGCGATCCCTACCACTGCGACTGCCTCAAGACGACGCGGCTGGTGCGTGAGTATCTCGGCTGGCCGAAGGATAAGCTGATGGTCACCTTCCAGAGCCGGTTCGGCCGCGAGGAGTGGCTAAAACCCTATACGGCCGAAACGCTCGAGACGCTGCCCAAGCAGGGCATCAAGAAGATCGCGATCCTCGCCCCGGCGTTTTCGGTCGACTGCATCGAAACGCTCGAGGAAATCGCCATCACCGGCCGCGAACAGTTCATGTCCGCGGGTGGCGAGAAATACGCCTACATTCCCTGCCTCAACGACACCGATGGCGGCATGGACGTGATCGAAGCGGTGGTGCGGCAGGAGTTGGGGGGATGGATCTAGGCGGGGTTCGGGCGCCGCCACCGGCGCTGGACATCCTCCTTCCCGGCTGGGATGTTCCGGGAACGATCCTCCGCCAGAGCGAGCGCTGATTGTCGACACTGGTTGCGATACCGGTCTACGAGCGGGCGGAGCAGGTGCGGCATTGTTTCGCCACCCTTGCCGAACTGCAGCGCCCGGACGGCACGACCATCGTTGTCTTCGACGATTGCAGCCAGACGTTCGATCCCGGGGCGATGGCCGCCGAGGCTGGCATCATAGCGGTGCACGACCGGCGGCCGTTTCGCATCGGCGCCGACGCGATGATTTACCTCATGTGGTCGACGTTCCTCGCCAGCGGCGCCGACACGTTGCTGATGGTCGACAGCGACATGATCGCCAATCGCACCGCGCTCGTCGACGGGCTTGCGCTGCTCGGCGGCGTCGACGGCCTCCTCAGCCTTTACAATTCGATCCGGCACCCGGCCATCGAAGAGGCCGGCGAGCTTGTCTATAAACGGCGCCTCGGCAATGCCGGCACGCTCTGGACGCGCGAGCTCGTCGCCCTGGTGCGCGGCGGGGTCGAGCCCGGCAACTTCATGGACGACCGGTATTGCATATTCCTGCGGCAGCGCGGCCTGCGGCTCGCCAGCACGCGGCGCAGCCGGCTGCAGCATCTTGGCCATGGCGGGCAGAATAACCGCTACTTCGGCGACCTCGATCATGGCGCGGGGTTTGTCGCCGACAGCGCCCCGCAACAGGCGGCGCTGGTGGAGGCCTATGACGAGCTGATGAGCCGGCAGCCCTTCTATCGTCCGCCCGGCGTCCTGCCGGCGGCAGACTGACTTTCGTCACTACAGCCATCGACAGCCGTTTTACTGTCGGCTATTGCCCCGTAACTCCTTGCTTTGAGCATTTCCATGCCGGTCGGCGTCGTTCTCGCGCTTCTCTCCTATTCGGTCTATTCGCTCTCCGATTCGGTGGTGAAGAGTTTTGGCAGCGAGACGCTGTCGGCGTTCGAGATCAGCTTTTTCCTCAGCCTGTTCTCGCTCGTGGCGCTGCCGTTCGCGCGGAGCGGTGACGACAAATGGCGGGACGTGTTCCGGCTGCGCCACCCCTGGCTGATGGCGGCGCGGGCGATCCTCCAGGCCGCCGCGGCGGTGTTCTTCACCATGGCGCTGACCCGCATCCCGTTTGCCGAAACCTATTCGATCGTCTTCCTGACGCCGCTGTTCCTGACGCTGCTGTCGGTCGTGGTGCTCAGGGAGCATGTCGCGATCGTCCGCTGGCTGCTGGTCGCGGCGAGCTTTGTCGGCGTGCTGATCGTCGTGCGGCCGGGGTTTCACGCCTTCGGCATCGGGCAGGGCGCGGCGATCGCCTGCGCGCTCTCGGCGGCGTCCGCCAACGTCATCCTGCGCATCATCTCGAACGGCGAACGGCATATCAGCATCATCACCATCACTATCCTTTGCCAGCTGGCGATGACCGGCGTGCTGATGGCGGGCAGCTTCGTGATGCCCAGCCTTTCCGATCTCCTGCGCTTCGCCATCGCGGGCTGCTTCAGCGGCGCCGGCCAATTGCTGCTCATCCGCGCCATGCAGAAGGCGCCCGCGAGCCACATCGGCCCGACCATCTATGTGCAAATCCTCTGGGCCGTGGCGCTCGGCGCGCTGTTCTACGGCGAGAGCCAGGACGCGATCGGTTATGCCGGGCTCGTGCTCATCGTCGTCGCCGGCATCGCCACCGTATTTTCGGACGGAGCGCAGGCACGGATCTCCGGCCGCTGGGCCGAGTTTCGTGCCCGGCGCGGCGAAGCGACGACGAGCGAACCGGGCGGACCGAACATCTGAGGCCGGCATCGGCCTGCCGCGCAAAATCGCTGCGTCGTGTCGATTCCTAAGGAGGCCGTTCGTCGTTCCAGCAGGAGGCCGGACTGACCGGTGCTCGACAGGAGGGATCAGATGACGCGCCGGCTCATTCTCCAGATGACGATGACACTCGACGGATTCGTGGCGGGCCCCAGCGGCGAGAACCGCTGGATCCTGCGCGGCAGCGATGACGGCGCCAAGAAGTGGATCGCCGACAATCTCTGGCAGGTGGGCCTCCACGCCATGGGCAGTCGCACGTTCGAGGTCATGGCCGGCTACTGGCCAACCGCCGGCGACGTGCTCGCCGCGCCAATGAACGCCATCCCGAAGGCAGTGTTCACGCGGCAAAGAACGCTGAAAGCTGCCGGACCGGGAAACTGGGGCGAAGCCGAGGTGATGAGCGGCGACCTCACGACGGAGATCACGAGGCTCAAGGAACAGTCCGGCAAGGACATCATGGTGCATGGCGGCGTGGGTTTTGCGCGGAGCGTCGCGGCGTCGGGCCTCGTCGATGAGTACCGATTCCTGGTGCACCCGGTGGCGCTGGGCCGAGGCCAGTCGATTTTCGCCGACCTGCAAAGGCCCCTCGAGCTGGAGCTGAGGTCGACGACGATGTTTCGGTCGGGGGTGATGGCGCAGGTGTATCAGCCGGCGTAGGCTAAAGACGAAAGCCGCCGTGGGCGATATCCACGAAGCGCGGGAGGGCAGGGGAATGATGGGCAATCGCGGCGCGACCACCGGGGCGGAGCACGACGCGTTCTCCCGCCGGTCTCGGCCGCTGTTGAGTTGGGGAAGGGGCGAGTTGCGGCGCCTAAAGCGAGCATTCGCCAAGCGCTCCCGCCGCAACGGTAAGACCGAGACGACGGGCGACGGCCCGCGGACGGCTTAGCGGGATGGGTTCGCCTGGAAATGACGTTGGTGGCTGAGAAACGACGGTGGCTATGACTGCCCCAACCTCATCCTGAGGTGCGAAGGGCCGTAAGGACCGAGCCTCGAAGAACCCTCGGCGATACGCGGCCCGTGGTTCGAGGCTCGTCTTCGGCTCGCACCTCACCATGAGGATGTTTTGGTTGGGCACGGACTCACCTCACCCACGGCGTCATTCCGGCGAAGGCCGGAATCCATCTTCATCAACCTCGACCGTTCCACCACCCCATTCGGCGAGAATCTGCGGCGCGAGGTCGTTCCACCCGGGGTTGGCTTTGCTCAACAAGCGCACCTTCCAGCCGCGCCGCCAGTCCTTGAGACGTTTCTCTCTGAGAATGGCCGCCTCGGCCGAGGCATGTACCTCATACCAGACCAGTCGGGTGATGTCGTAGCGGTCGGTGAAGCCTGGAATCACGTGGTGGCGATGGTGCCAGAGCCGAGCGGGGAGGTTGCTGGTGACTCCCACATAGAGCGAGCCGTTCGGCTTTGAGGCCAGCATGTAGACGACGAACGTCTTGGACATGCGGCATCGTTGGCTCGAGTTGTGAGATTGGCAAGATGGATTCCGGCCTCCGCCGGAATGACGCCGTGGTGGTGGTGACTTTTGGGCCAACCGATTGCCCGCCAGCGTTTCAACAAACATCACGTCATTCCGGCGAAGGCCGGAATCCATCTTGGCGGCAAAACCAGCCTCACCGCAAAATAACTTATCCCCGTCCCCAATCACCGGACCTATCCTCCGCCCATCCCTTCGCCAAACGCGAGGTCGCTACGAACGGCTGGCGCGGGGAGATCGGGGATATCCGGGTCGCTGGATATCGGCCAAGGACGAAGCGAGCGTGGACGACCGCAGGTTTGCGATCCCACGCGTCGCGGATGACGTGGGCGGCGGCTGATGCGACCGCCCACCGCAGCTGATCCGCACTCAGAGTTGGCGGACAGGTGCGGCGTCGTCCGTCCCAAAAGGCAACAGTGGGGCACGCCCGCCTGGTCCTTGGCGCAAAACCCGATCGCATCGGCGAGGCCCTGTCTCACTGTATGCGGACTACCCGCTCCGGGATGGAGCCTCGCCGATGCCGCGTTGTTCATCGCGGTGGTGTTTGCAGAGACGTCCGGGTCGCGCCGGACGTTTTCGTTGTTTGGGCGGAGGTTCGGAAATGGCGTGGTCGTCCCATCCACGGCGTCATTCCGGCGCGGGCTGGAATCCATCTTTGCGGCGGTCGGTGGGTGTGGGGCGGCCGAGCGGCATCGTCCCCTCGCCCCTGAGGGGAGAGGGCCAGGGTGAGGGGTTCAACCGTGAGGCAGAAACTTCGACGCGGCTGCACCCCTCATCCGGCGCTTCGCGCCACCTTCTCCCCTGAGGGGCGAAGGGAAACGCTGCCGGCCTTGCTGCGCGCTGCACGCCTGTCTGGATGGCCGGATCAAGTCCGGCCATGACGGTGGAAAGGTGGGTGATCGCGGCCGAACCCAACACGTACTCATTGTGCGTTCATCGCAGTCTTCCTACATTTTTAGGTGACAATTGCCGGCGACGCGGAATCGTCCGCTGTTCGCGACGGCATGTGTCAGGGAGACGAACATGACTCTCGGTCTCGACGGCATGAGCATCACGCTCATCGTGTTGGGAATACTGGCCGTCATGGTGCTCTTCGCAGGCGCCAAGACAGTACCGCAGGGCTACAACTACACGGTTGAGCGTTTTGGCAAGTACACCAGGACCTTGCAGCCGGGACTTAATCTTATTGTGCCGTTCGTCGATGGTGTCGGCCGGAAGATTAATATGATGGAACAGGTGCTTGAAATTCCGCACCAGGAAGTCATTACGCGCGACAACGCGACGGTGACGGTCAACGGCATCACCTTCTATCAGATTCTCGATGCGGCGGCGGCGGCTTACGAAGTCGCCAATCTGCAGAACGCCATACTCAACCTCACCCTCACCAATATTCGTACGGTGATGGGCTCGATGGACCTAGACCAGCTCCTCTCCAATCGCGACGAGATCAACGCGCGGCTGCTCAAGGTGGTGGATGCGGCGGTGCAGCCGTGGGGTATCAAGATCACCCGCATCGAGATCAAGGACATCGATCCGCCGAAGGACCTCGTCGAATCGATGGGCCGGCAGATGAAGGCCGAGCGCGAGAAGCGCGCCACGGTGCTCGAGGCGGAGGGCAAGCGGCAGGCGCAAATCCTGGCCGCCGACGGCCAGAAGCAGGCGCAGGTGCTCGAGGCCGAGGGCCGGCGCGAGGCGGCGTTCCGCGACGCCGAGGCGCGGGAGCGTTCGGCGGAAGCGGAAGCCAAGGCGACGCAGGTCGTCTCCGACGCCATCGCTTCGGGTAGCGTCCAGGCGATCAACTATTTTGTCGCCAACAATTACATCAAGGCGCTGGAATCGATCAGCAAATCGCCGAACCAGAAGCTGCTGATGCTGCCGCTCGAAGCCGGCAATGTCATCGGCGCCCTGGGCGGCATTGCGGAGATTGCCCGGGAAACGTTTGGCGGCGAAGGGCCGGCGCGCGCGAACGGCTCACGTCCGCCGTCGACGGCGCGGCAGGGTTGAGGAGGGCAAGATGCAGCTCTTCACCCTCTTCATCGAGTACGGAGCCTGGTCGTGGCTGGTCATCGGCTTCGTGCTCCTCGCCCTCGAGCTCGTGCTGCCGGGCGGCGTTTTCCTCTGGCTCGGTGTCTCGGCGATCGTCACCTCGCTCGTCCGCTTCCTCACAGTGGTCGATTGGCCGGTGCAGGTCGGCATCTTCGGCGTGCTGAGCGTCGTCTCGATCGCGCTCTGGCTGCGGTTCGTGCGCTCGGGCAGCGGTCCCTCCGACCGGCCGCTGCTCAACCGGCGCGCCGAACGCCACGTGGGCGAAGAGATCGTCCTTGCCGAGCCGATCAGCGGCGGCTTCGGCCGGGTGCCGATCGGCGATACCGTGTGGCGGGTGGCGGGGCCCGACCTGCCGGCCGGCCGCCGGATCAGGATCGTCGGCCATGACGGGCCGGTGCTCAAAGTCGTGGAGGCCGCCTGAGGGCGGCCTTCTTCTTCGTGCGAGGCAAAGCTTCCTTAACCATAAGCTGCAAGCATCCGGTAACCGTGTTTTGTGTTTGCCGGAGCGTTTGTGTTGGTCCTCGTCCGCGTCGCGCGTTCGGCCGGCGCCGCCCTTCTGGGGGCGGGACTGGCGCTCGTCCCCGCGGCGGCGATGGCGGATGGCGACGGCGCACAGTGGGAGCCGGCGCCGGAAGCCGTGGGCGATTCGGCCAACTGGCAGCCCGATACGGCTGGCCCCGAGCACATGAAGCCGTTCTACGACCTCGACTGGAGCCTGGGGCTCCGCGGCTCCTACAGCCGCGATTCGGTGACGGGCGACCACTACAAGACCGAGGCGCTGCCGAGCGTCACCCTCACCCACACGGGCGACCTGCTGAGCTATCATGCGAGTGCCGACGCGGACGTCAGCCGGACGGATTCGGGGGCGATCAACATCGACCAGGCGCGCCTCTCGGCGGGGACGGCCCTGCAGTTC
>Ga0207639_10003148_pt1 | contig 11093 bp, 9 predicted proteins | sample KBSCornC32_FD_184299 | JGI IMG/M metagenome (GOLD analysis project Ga0207639, IMG submission 184299) | Corn rhizosphere microbial communities from Kellogg Biological Station, Michigan, USA - KBS Corn C3-2 (SPAdes) (version 2) | ecosystem: Host-associated > Plants > Roots > Rhizosphere > Soil ...
CAGGCTCATGGCCGATCGGCAGCGCGGAGCGATAATGCTGGTCGGTTCTGGTTCCGGCGAGGTGGGAACCGGGTACGTGGCGGTTTATTCAGCATCAAAGGCCTTCCAGCGGAATCTTGCCGAAGCGCTATGGTTCGAGCTTGCGCCCCAGGGCGTCGACGTTTCGGTGATGATGCTGGGCGTGACCAAGACGCCCCAGCTCGGGCGGAAGGGCTATCCCGTCGATGATCCGGATGCGCCTGGCGCGGACCCTCGCGACGTTGCCTTGGCCTGCCTGGATGCTATCGGCAATGGTCCGGTCGTTCATCTCAACGAGACTGTTGACATCGTGGCAGAACTCAAATCGAAATCACGCAAGGACGTTATACATGTTCTATCTGAACGGGCAGGCAAAGTTCTTGGCCATGACCGGAAATGAATAAGTGGATTTTACATCAGTTGCCACCTTAGGGAGCTACAATTGAGATGTGACCGGAACCGAGTCCTATCGCCGTGCGGCGTGGCTTGAGGCGGGCCGCCAGGGCCTGGAGGTAAGGGGCTATCGTCCCACCGAGCGCGATCTTCAGCAATTGAATCGGATGCGCCGGTCCGCGAGCCGTAACAGCGTGTCACGGGCGCTGGATCGCAGCTCCACCGAACCAAACCGCTCCACGGTAACCGGTGTCTCGCATCCCGCCCTATCTCGCGACCGCGCGCGACGAGCGGGCCGCGCAAAGTCAGCTTCGGGCGATTGAGGCGGTGGTCCGAACGGTCCTTTTCGATGATCCCGCAGCGATCGGACGCGTGATGAAGGTCGCTCAAGCCAAGATGGACCAGAACCTCACTGCAGGCCGGGAAATTCGGCCGGCGATGGTTTGTCATGGAACGGATAAGCAGAATCCACTTGGAAGAGAGAGTGCTGCAAATGTACGATCTATGCCTCAGCGGGCACGTAACCGTTGACAGCCGTGGGGTTGATTTACAGCAGGCGGCGTTCAGTCGTCGTGGGGACTTTGTGCTCGGTCCGCTTCGGAGACAGCTGGGCCGGATAGCGGCGCTCGCTTAAAACAGCCACGCCAGTCAACAAAGAGTAGGTCTGAAACGCGACTCCGCTCAAGGTATCAGCTTGGGTTAAGCTATTATCTTTTATTTTCCGCACTTTCCGAGTCAGAAGATGATGCCATCTGCTTCGAAAATGCTCTAGCTGCTAGGGTCAGGGCTCATAGCAGGATGGTGGCGGCGAGAGCGACGGCAGACAGGAAGACGGTCGGGCACCTGTCATAGCGTGTTACGACGCGCCTCCAGTCTTTGATGCGGCCGAACATAATCTCGATGCGGTTACGGCTTTTGTATCGGCGCTTATCATATTTGACGGTCTTTTTGCGAGACTTTCTGCCGGGGATACAGGGCGTAATCCCTTTTTCCAGCAGCGCATCGCGGAACCAGTCGGCATCGCAACCCCGGTCACCCAGCAGCCAATCTGCTTTGGGCAGCCCATCGAGCGAGGCTGCAAGCAGGCGCAGCTCTCGAGCACGAAGTCCGAACTCTCGGCGGTAGAGATCGACCGCGCCAAAGGCGAACATGCAATCGCCGTGCTGGTCGGCGAGGCGCCCGCGACCTTTTCGATCGCCGTCGCCGATCCGCAAACCCGCCCGCCCGCGATCGAGCCCGGCCTGCCCTCGACCCTGCCCGAACGCCGCCCCGACGTGGCCGCCGCCGAGCGCCGTGTCGCTGCGGCCAACGCCCACATCGGGGTCGCGCACGCGGCATTCTTCCCCAACGTGACGCTTGGTGGCCAGGGTGGCTTCGAATCGAACGGCGGCGACTGGCTGAGCGCGGCGAGCATCTTCTGGGCGCTCGGGCCGCCGTCGATTATCGCCAGACCGTTCTCGACGCATTCCGCGAGGTCGAGGATGATCTCGCCACGCAGCGGTTGCTGGTCGCGGGCGAGGCCGATGGGACGGTCGCCGCCAGAGCCGCCTAGCAAACGCGCGACCTCGCGCTGATCCGCTACCGCGACGGCGCAGTGAATTATCTCAAAGTCGTGACCGCGCAGACCGCATCGCTCGATGCGAAGCGCGCGCTGCTACAGTTTCGGGCACGGCAGTTGCAGGTAGCGAGTGATATATTCCGTGCGCCGGGTGGGGACTTGCAAGCAGCCAAGTGGCGCATGGCCCGCACGTTTCCGACATTATGCGCCTGGGCAAGTCCTTGACCGCTGTCTGCTTCTGCCACTTGGCGACGGTCTTCTGGTTGATGCGTAGCGCTTGGCCAGTTGAACGCAGGCACGTGACTCCGTTCAACTCAGGGTCTCCCTTCGACCGGCTCAGGACAGGCTTGACCATATTGCATCGCGTAGCGGACCGCCTCTGTCGTTCGGCGCGGCTCCAGAAAGCTCGGGAAGCGGCTCCCCTTCCTGGGCTTCGGGATCGCCAAATCGGTCCGCCCGGCGCGTTTTGTCCCAACCCCGATCGCGGTTTCTCCAGGTTCGGGTTCGCATCCAAACCCTACCAGAAGATCGACGCTGGCCACGCAATCAGGGAAACCGTCCTGCACCACCCCGTGGGACACGACCGAAAGAGGTTATGTCCAATTGCCGGCCGATGATGCGCAGCGGCCACCGCCGAATCGAGCATCCCTCCCCACTGGCATTTTGCGCAGAATGCTCTAATCGCGGGCGTCGACCATCTTGACGCAGGAAAGACGACCCGATGACCGACGCATCCGAGAGCATCCCCAATGGCGTGGACGACCAGCCGCAGGTCGGCATGCTCGCGCAATATGTGAAGGATCTCTCCTTCGAGAATCCCAATGCTCCGGGCGTCTACTCCTGGCAGACCCAGCCGCAGATCGACATCAACTTCAACATTTCGACCAGCCAGCCCGGCGACGACGTGCATGAAGTGTCGCTGCGCATCACGGCGAAGGCAGTGGCGGACGAGGGCACGACCTTCGCGGTCGAACTGGTCTATGCCGGTCTCTTCGGCTTGCGCAACATCCCCGACGATCAGCTCCAGCCCTTCCTGCTGGCCGAGGCGCCGCGCCTGCTCTTCCCGTTCGCGCGCCGCGTGCTGGCCGACACGGTGCAGGACGGCGGCTTCCCGCCGCTGCTGCTCGACCCCATCGATTTCGGTGCGCTGTATCTCCAGCAGCAGGACGCGCAGGGCATTGCCAGCGTCGAGCCGGCGGGGAATGCCTGAGCCATTCATCCGCGAATCCCGTTCGGTTCGGGCGTAGTCGAGAACCCTTGCGCTAGGGGTCTGCACCCAATGTGTCTCGACTTCGCTCGACACGAAGGGAGAGTGTAGTGGCAGGATTTCAGCCGGCATGAACCTCCTCAAGGCCACCGGCACGATCGGCGGGCTGACCCTGGTCAGCCGCGTCCTCGGCATGGTGCGCGACATGTTGATGGCGCGCTACGTCGGTGCTGGCTTTGCGTCGGACGCCTTCCTGATCGCATGGCGATTGCCCAATCTGTTCCGCGCCCTGTTCGCGGAAGGCGCTTTTTCCGCCGCATTCGTGCCGATGTTCAACCGGGTCATGGCGCAGAATGTCGATCCCGACGATCCACTTGCGGGGCGGCGTTGCGCGGTGGCGTTCGCGGGGCAGGTGCTGTCCGTGCTGGTGCCGTTCCTGACCCTGTTCACGGTCGCCATGATGCTCGCCGCCGGGCCGGTGGTGTGGGCGATGACGGGCGGCTTTCCCGATGGCGGCGTGGAAAAATTCGCGCTCGCGCGGCACCTGACCATCATCACCTTTCCCTATCTGGGGCTGATCTCGCTGACGTCGTTGCTGGGGGGCATCCTCAACAGTTTCGACCGTTTCTGGATCAATGCCGCCGCGCCGGCGCTGCTCAACATCTGCATGATCGTGGCGATCCTGTTCTTTCGCGGCGACGGCGAGGCGGAAACGGCGATAACGCAGGCGATTGCGGTCACCGTTTCGGGCGCTGTACAGCTGCTGTGGCTGATATGGTCGTGCCGACAGGCGGGCGTGGTGCTGAAGCTGGGCATGCCGCGCCTGACGCCGGACGTGCGCAAGATGCTGGCGGTCATCGGCCCCGCCGCGATCGGACAGGGAGCGATCCAGTTCAACCTCCTGATCTCGACCAGCCTCGCCGCGCGCTTCCTGCCGCAGGGCGCGGTCAGCTACATCTATTATGCCGACCGGCTGAACCAGTTGCCGCTCGGCCTGATCGGCATCGGCGTGGGCACTGCCATATTGCCCGCGCTGTCGCGCCAGATTGGATCGGGCGATCCCGCCGCCGCCAGCGCCACGCAGAACCGGGCGATGGAATTGTCGCTGTTTCTGGCGCTTCCCGCCGCCATCGCCCTGTTCGTTTCGGCGATCCCGATCATTCGCGGCGTGTTGCAGCATGGCGCCTTCACCGCCGCCGATACGATCGGCGCCGCGGCTGTGCTGGCGGCCTTCGCGCCCGGCGTGCCGGCCTATGTGTTCATCAAGGTGCTGACGCCGGGATTCTATGCGCGGTCGGATACGAAGACGCCGGTCAGGATCGCCTTCATGGCGATGCTGGTCAATCTGGTTGGCAACCTCATTCTCATCTGGCCGCTGGGGCCGACCGGGATCGCGCTGTCCACCGCCATATCGGCCTGGGTCAATGTGATCCTGCTCTACCGGGTGCTGCACCGGCAGGATCATCTGCGCATGGACGCGCGCTTCCGGGCGAAGGCGTTGCGCATTCTGGCGGCGGGCGCGGCGATGGGCGGGGCGCTGTGGCTCGGCAATGATCTTCTCGACCCGTTTATGGCCGGCGAATTCTGGACGCGCCTGGCCGCGCTGGCGCTGCTGTGCGGCGGCGGCGCGGTGGTTTATGCAGTGGCGTCCTTCCTGTTTGGCGCGTATCGGCTCTCCGAACTCCGGGCGCAGTTCCGGCGTCCGGCCCGCAAATAGAAAGCAAGACCATGCGCATCCTGTCCGGCATCCAGCCGACCGGCAATCTCCATCTCGGCAATTATCTGGGCGCGATCCGCAACTGGGTGGCGATGCAGGATGCGATGACGGGCGCGGATGAGTGCTTTTTCTTCCTGGCGGACATGCACGCGATCAGCGCGCATGAAGGACGCGATCAGCGCCTTGCCAATGTGCGTGACATGGCGGCGGCGCTGGTGGCCTGCGGCATCGACCCGGATCGGTCCGTGCTGTTCAACCAGGCGCGCGTGCCCGCCCATGCGGAGCTGTGCTGGCTGCTGAACGGCACGGCGCGCATCGGCTGGCTGAACCGCATGACCCAGTTCAAGGACAAGGCGGGCAAGAACCGCGAGGGCGCCTCGGTCGCGCTGTTCACCTATCCCGTGCTGCAGGCGGCGGACGTGCTGCTCTATCAGGCGACACATGTGCCAGTGGGCGAGGACCAGAAGCAGCATCTGGAACTGACCCGCGACGTGGCGACCAAATTCAACCTCGACATGGGGGTGGACCTGTTCACGCTGCCCGAACCCTATATTCCGAAAGAGACGGCGCGGATCATGTCCCTGCGCGACGGCAGTGCCAAGATGTCCAAGTCCGACCCGAGCGACATGAGCCGGATTAACCTGACCGACGACAGCGACGCCATCGCGCAAAAGGTTCGCAAGGCGAAGAGCGATCCCGAACTGTTCCCGGAAACCGCCGACGGGCTGGCCGAGCGGCCGGAGGCAAAGAACCTGGTCGGCATCTATGCGGCGATGGCTGGCGAGACCGCCGATGCCGTGTGCGCGCGCTTTGCCGGGCAGGGGTTCGGTGCCTTCAAGCCGGCGCTGGGCGAACTGCTGGTCGAGACGCTGCGCCCGATCCGCGACCGCTATCTCGCCTTGCGCGGCGACGATGCGGCGCTGGATGCGATATTGGTCAAGGGCGCGGTACGGGCAGCGGCGGCGGCCGAGCCGACGTTGCGCGCGGCCTATGACGCGTTGGGCTTGATGCGCTGAAAAGGGACAGGGCGTCGCCACCGCGCAAGGCAGGCAGGCCTGCCGGACGGAGACCTTGTCCGGCGAGGATCGGCTTGTCGTGCCGGAGGCCGGGGTGCGCTTCCTCGAAACAGCATAATTCACCGGCCCCGCCACCCTGAATTGCCAAAAATGCCCGGAAATCCGGGCGTCGTTGCGTTGCATTAACGGCATCTCAACCGATCCATGAGCAAAGCCATGGGATGGAAAGGGGCCGAAAATCGCCAGCCGGATCTCGGGTGTCCGGCGATGTCCGGACGCCGCTGATCGTCGGCCTGCTTTATGCGGTGCTAGCCGTCGCGACGATTCGCCTCACGAGCGCGGAGACCAGTGTCTCGGTCCTTTGGCCCGCCAATGCCGTGTCGCTGGCGATGACGATGCTGCGACCCCGCCGGCAGTGGGCGGCCATCATCCTGGCGACCTTCATCGGATCGGTGGCGGGAACGTTCCTGGCGCGCGGCGTTTCCATCGCTCCCGTACTGCTCGGCGCGGCCAATGCGCTGGAAGTCCTGCTGGCGTGCTGCCTCGCCAGTTTTTCGCGGGCGCAGGACGGTATCGCCGCCAATACGCGGACATTTGTGCGTTTCCTCGCTGCATCCAGCGTGATCGGCCCTGCGATCAGCGCGATCCTGGGCGCCGCCACGTTCAACTGGTTCTTCGGCCAGCCCTTCGTCAATGCCTATCTGGTCTGGTTCTTTTCCGACGCGCTCGGCATCCTGATCTTCACGCCCTTTTTCCATGTGCTGCTGGCGGGCCAATATGGGCGCGTCTGGCGCAAAGCGCCTGTCGCCCGTCGCTGGGAAGCCGGACTGTTGCTGTCGCTGACCGCCGGTGTCGCGTTGATTGTCTTCGAGGCCCATCGGCCGATGCTGTTCCTGGTCATCATGCCGACCATGCTCGTCGCCTTCCGCCTCGGCTGGATGGGGGTGAAGGTCGCGGTGATGCTGGTCGCGGTGATCGGCACGGTCTGCACCCTCGCGGGGCATGGGCCGCTCATGACGCTGACCGACGACCCGCAGTTGCGCGCGCATTATCTCCAAATTTTCATTATGGCGCAAATGCTGACCCAATGGCCGGTGGTGGCCGCGCTCAACGCACGCGATCAATTGATGCAGCAACTCGCCAGTTCCGAACGCTCGTTGCGCTACCTGGCATCGCAATCCGCTGTCCTGATGCTGACCTTCGATGTGGCGGGCAAGTGCCGCAAGGCGGTCGGCGCCTCCCAACTCTTGTCCGCTCGCGGCGTGGAGGACATGCCGGGATTATCCGTCGACGACCTGATCGGCGACGCCGAACGATTGCTGCGTCCCGCGCATGAACTGGCGCTCGACGTTCCCGACCGCTTCCATAGTGTCGAGTTTCGCGTTGGAGAGGGCGAGGAGGGGCGCTGGCTGGAGGCGACGTTCCGCGCGCTGGAGGACGAGAAGGGGCGTTGCCCCGGTACGGTGATGACGCTGCACGATATTTCGGTGCGCAAGCATGAGACGATCGAACTGGTCCGTTTCGCGCATACCGACAGCCTCACCGGGCTGCTCAACCGTGCCGGTTTCATGGCCCGCCTGGAGTGCGCGCTGGCCGGCGCGCCACGAGGCGCGATGAGCCTCGCAATGATCGACGTCGATCGCTTCAAGCTGGTCAACGACAATTGTGGCCATCAGACCGGCGATATGGTCCTGGCCGAGATCGGGCGGCGGATCGCGGGCGAACTGCGCGCGGCCGATTCGGTGGCGCGCATGGGCGGCGACGAGTTTGTCGTGCTGCTCGATTCCGTCGATTGGGACGACGCCCGTGACGTGTGCGCGCGGCTGGTCCGCGTGGTCGCGGCGGAGCCGGTGCGCGTGGCCGGCAATCTGACCATCGGCACGGCGATCAGTTGCGGTGTGGCGCAGTATCGCAGCGGGCTGACCGCAGAGCAGTTCCTGCACGACGCCGATGTCGCGCTCTATGAAGCGAAGCGCGGCGGTCGCAACCGGATGGTCGCTGCCTGAGGCCAAGGCAAACCACCATGGTTGCGCGATGGCGGTCTCCGGGTCGATGCGCCACGGGCCATTGCCGCTCTGCTTTCCACCCGACTCACCTCACCATGCTTGATCCCGCCGCCCACGCGCCATAAGCCTGCCGCAGAATGGGGTGACGCGCCCCAGCCAGGGGATGCCGAGCCATGCAGCGCGCCGAAGACCGTTTTTTCATTGCGCTGGTGATCGCCGTAACCGTGGCGCTACTGCTCATCATCCAGCCCTATTTCGGCGCGATCCTGTGGGGGCTGGTTGCCGCGCTGATGCTCGAGCCGGTCATGGAGCGGCTCAACGACCGTTTTGGCGGGCGCCGCACGCTTGCCGCCTCGCTCACCCTCGTCATCATCATCGTGGTGGCGGTGGCGCCCGCTATCCTGCTGGCGATCTTCATCGTGCAGGAGATATTGGCGATCTATGGCCGCATTTCGAGCGGCGGGATCGACATCGGGCATATCTTCGCGCAGTTTCAGGCGCTGTTGCCCGACTGGGCGGTGCGGATGCTCCAGCGCGCGGGCCTCGCCGACCTGGATGCGCTGCGCCAGAGGCTGACGGGAATCATCTCGGGCAGTTTCCAGACGGTGGCCGCGCGCGCCTTCACGATCAGTCAGAGCGCCTTCGGCTTCGTGCTGACCCTCGGCGTCATGCTCTATCTCGCCTTCTTCCTGCTGCGCGATGGGCAGACCATGGCGGCACGGCTCGAAGAGTCGATCCCGCTTCGGCCCGGCCTGCGCCGGCCGTTGCTCGACAAGATCGTCACGGTGATCCGCGCCACGATCAAGGGCAGCCTGGTCGTGGCGATCCTGCAGGGGCTGATCGGCGGGGTGGTCTTCTGGTTCCTCGGCGTCGGCGGGGCGTTGCTGTGGGGCATCGCCATGGCGTTCTTCTCGCTGCTGCCGGCGATCGGCACCGGCCTCATCTGGGCGCCGGTGGCGATCTATCTGCTGATATCCGGCGACATCTGGCAGGGCGTGGTGCTGATCCTGTGCGGCATCTTCGTCATCGGCATGGTCGATAATGTGGTGCGCCCCGTGCTGGTCGGTCGCGACACGCAGATGCCGGACTATATGGTCTTCCTGTCGACGCTGGGTGGGATCGAGCTGTTCGGGTTCAACGGCTTCGTCATCGGGCCGGTGATCGCCGCGCTGTTCATGGCGGTGTGGGATATCTTCGCCAAGGCGCGGCGGCAGCGCGTACCGGCGGATCGCAGGCGGGTGGACGACAGCGGCGCGGAGGCCCGCGAATCGGGCGTCGTGGAACAAGTGCCCAGGCCGGGCGTCTGAATCCCCGATCGGCCAGAACGGCCGGAAAAGGAGAGACATCATGGCGAAGCAACAGGAATATGCGGACGCGATTGCCCTGCTGAAGGCCGATCACCGCACCGTCGAAACATTGTTCGGACAGTTCGAAAAGGCCGGTGACGACAGTCGCAAGAAGGCGATAGCGCACAAGATCTGCGTCGAACTCAAAATCCATACGATGATCGAGGAAGAGATTTTCTACCCCGCCTTCAGGGGCAAGATCGAGGACGACACGCTGGACGAAGCCTATGTCGAGCATGACGGCGCGAAGGTTCTGATCAACGACATAGAAGCGTCGGCGCCCGATGCCCCCTGCTTCGACGCGAAGGTCACGGTGCTGTCGGAGGAGATCAGGCATCATGTCCATGAGGAGGAAGCGCGCGGCGAGGGCATGTTCGCGCAATGCCGCAGGACCGACGTCGATCTGGTGGCGCTTCGCGACCGCATGCTCACCCGCAAGGAAGAGTTGATGAGCGCCGGCGCCCTGCCGCCCGCCAGGCCCAGCGTCGTGCAACTGATGCCGGCCTGACTGTCTCGGCTCGTCGGCGCTGGTCATCAGCCTGTCGATGAGCCGAACCGCTGAGCCGTTCAATTGCCATTCACGCAACCGGGCCTACATAGGGTCTGAAATGCCATGGGTGCGCGCCGATCCCGGTGTGCGGCGAGAATCGGACATAGACAATGACCGGCACAAGATTTCTGAAGATGGTCGCAGCCCCCGCCCTTGCGCTCACGATGCTGAGCGGCTGCGCGACCGGGTTCAATGCACAGGTCGCCCGGTTCCAGCAGTTGCCGCCCGCGCAGGGTGAGACCTTTACCGTCGTGGCGGAGGATAGCAGCAAGGCCGGCGGTCTCGAATTCGCCCATTATGCCGATCTCGTATCCGCGCGGATGGCCCAGTTCGGCTATCGTCCCGTCGCCGATCCCGCCACCGCCCAACTCGTCGTCCGCATGGACTATGATGTCGATCGGGGCCGCGAACGGATCCAGACCGCCGCCATCGGGCCGTCGCCCTTCATCGGCTTTCCCTATCATGGCGGCTGGGGCCGTGGATGGGGTCGTGGCTATGGCTGGGGCATGGGCTTCAACGACCCATGGCTGTTCGGCGGCGGCTATAATGCGATCGACAGCTATACCGTTTATGGCAGCATGATGCGGCTGCGCATCGACCGGGCCGGAACGGGCAAGTCGCTGTTCGAGGGCACGGCCCGCGCGCAGTCGCTCTCCAACAAGCTGACCTATCTGGTGCCCAATCTGATCGACGCGATGTTCACCGGCTTCCCCGGCAATTCGGGTGAAGAGATTAAGGTGACCGTGCCGCCGGAACCCAAGACGACGAAATAACGGAGGCTTTCCTCCACAGCGGAGGAGGGCGCTTCGATATTTTGGGTGATTCCAATTTCCGTCCGACCCTCTATGAGCGGATGACGATGGCGGATGTTCAGCACATTGGCGATAGGCGCTATGGCACCGGGCGGCACGCGATCCTGCCCGGTCCCCTGGCGCTGGACAGCGGCGTGGCGTTCGGCCCCGTCGAAATCGCCTATGAAACCTATGGCGCGCTCAACGCCGCCGCCGACAATGCCATCCTCATTTGCCATGCGCTGACGGGCGACCAATATGTGGCCTCGACCCATCCGCTGACCGGCAAGCCGGGCTGGTGGACGCGGCTGGTGGGCGAGGAGCTGCCCGTCGATCCCGACCGGCATTTCATCGTCTGCGCCAATGTGCTGGGCAGTTGCATGGGCTCGTCCGGTCCCGCGAGCGCCGATCCGGCCAGCGGCCTGCCCTTCGCCAAGCGGTTTCCCGTCATCACCATCGCCGACATGGTGCGCGCGCAGGCGCTGCTGCTC
>Ga0207639_10003155_pt1 | contig 11085 bp, 7 predicted proteins | sample KBSCornC32_FD_184299 | JGI IMG/M metagenome (GOLD analysis project Ga0207639, IMG submission 184299) | Corn rhizosphere microbial communities from Kellogg Biological Station, Michigan, USA - KBS Corn C3-2 (SPAdes) (version 2) | ecosystem: Host-associated > Plants > Roots > Rhizosphere > Soil ...
CGTAGCGGGCCTCGATCTCATGATCTTGCGCGAGCTGACGGGCGACATCTATTTCGGTCAGCCGCGTGGCCGCCGCCGGACGCCGAACGGCGAGCGCGAAGGTTTCGATACGATGCTCTACAACGAGTCGGAGATTCGGCGCATCGCGCACGTCGGGTTTCAGACGGCGCGCCAACGTTCCCGCAAGCTTTGCTCGGTCGACAAGGCGAACGTGCTCGACACCAGCATCCTTTGGCGCGAGGTCGTGAACGAGGTCGCGACAGAATATCCCGACGTGACGCTGTCGCACATGTATGTGGACAACGCGGCGATGCAACTCGTGCGTGCGCCGAAGCAGTTCGACGTCATCGTCACCGGCAATATGTTCGGCGACATTCTCTCCGATCAGGCATCGATGCTGACCGGCTCGATCGGCATGCTGCCGTCGGCCTCGCTCGATGCAAACAACAAGGGGCTGTACGAGCCGATTCACGGCTCGGCACCGGACATCGCGGGCAAGGACGTCGCGAATCCGCTTGCCACTATTCTTTCGCTCGGGATGATGATGCGCTATACGTTCCGTCAGGGGCAGGCAGCGGATCGCATCGAAGGCGCGGTGAAGCGCGTGCTGGCCGAAGGGCTGCGGACTGCCGACATCGAAGCGCCCGGATGCCGCAAGATCGGGACGCGGGAAATGGGTGAGGCGGTGGTTGCGGCGCTCGGGCACCGCTAATGAACTGGAAACCAAGATGGCGATGTTGAGAGTAGGCATCATCGGCTGGCGCGGCATGGTAGGCTCGGTGCTGCTGGAACGCATGCGCGCCGAGGGCGATTTCGAGCTGATCGAGCCCGTGTTCTTCACGACCTCGCAGGCTGGGGCCAAGGCACCGGCGATCGGCAAAGACACGCCGCCGCTCAAAGACGCACACGACTTGCAGGCGCTCAAGTCGATGGACGTGTTGCTGTCCTGCCAGGGCGGCGACTACACGAGCGAAGTGCAGCCGAAGTTGCGCGGTGAAGGCTGGAAAGGCTATTGGATCGACGCCGCGTCGACGTTGCGCATGCAGCCGGACGCCGTGATCATCCTGGATCCGGTAAACCTGCAGGTGATTCGCGAAGCGCTCAAGCAGGGCGTCAAGAACTACATCGGCGGCAACTGCACCGTGAGCTTGATGCTGATGGGCATGCATGGCTTGTTCAAGGCCGGGCTGGTGGAGTGGCTCACAGCCATGACGTACCAGGCGGCATCCGGTGCAGGCGCCCAGAACATGCGCGAGCTGGTTGCACAGATGGGTGCTGTGCACGGCGCCGCAGCGCAGCTTCTGGCCGATCCGAGCTCGTCGGTCCTGGACATCGATCGCATGGTGTCGGTCACGTTGCGCAGCTCGCAGCTGCCAAAGGAGCATTTCGGCTATGCGCTGGCGGGCAGCTTGCTGCCCTGGATCGACAAGGACCTCGGCAACGGGCAGAGCCGCGAGGAATGGAAGGCGCAGGCCGAAGGCAACAAGATCCTCGGGCGCGCGAGCTCGCCGATTCCGATGGATGGGGTCTGCGTGCGCATCGGTGCGATGCGCTCCCACAGCCAGGCGCTCACTATCAAGCTCACGCGGGCGCTGCCGCTACCGGAGATAGAAGCGCTCCTGGCTGGCGCCAACGATTGGGTGCGAGTGGTTCCGAACACACGCGATGCGAGTCTGGCAGCGCTAACGCCGGCGCGCGTGTCGGGCACTCTCGAGGTTCCGGTGGGCCGGCTGCGCAAATTGCCGATGGGTGAACAGTATCTGTCAGCCTTCACCGTGGGAGATCAATTGCTCTGGGGCGCGGCGGAGCCGTTGCGCCGCATGCTGCGCATTCTGTTGGAGCGCTGAAGCGCCCGCCCCTCGGGGCGTTCGGCCTCCTGTCGTTAGCGTTGCGCGAAAGCAGGCCGGAGTCTTGCTTACCGGCCACTCAAGCCAACAGGCAAAGGGAGGAGCCCGCGCCGCTGGCGGCCGCACGGGCAGCCCCGCCCGTGATCACCAAATTTCTTCCGAAAATGACTGAAAAATGGCCGGGTTACGCCGATATATAAGACGCAAGTTTAGCTTGCATCTGTAAATACATGATGTTATTTTTAATTATTGATCGGTCATGACGACGGGTGGCGCTGTGAGCAAAACGTCTCTTCGAGCCTCAATAATCGCAGGCGCGCTGCTTCTGGTATCGGGAGGGGCGCATGCCGCAGGACTGGGCAAGCTCACCGTTCAGACACATCTGGGTGAGCCGCTGCGTGCGGAGATCGATGTGGTTGCGGTGGAGAAAGGCGAGCTCGACACCCTCTCCGCGCGGCTCGCATCGCCGGACGCGTATGTCCAGTCGAACCTTCCGTATCCCTCGCCTGCGCTCGGCCTGCACCTTTCAGTCGAGCAGCGCTCGAGCGGTGAGCCCTTCATTCGCGTCACGAGCCAGCAGCCTATTCCAGAGCCCTTCGTGGATCTGCTGATCGAGTTGAACTGGAACGGCGGCAAGATTCTGCGTGCTTACACCGCTTTGCTGGATCCGCCCGCTTTTGCATCTGCGCCGTCTGACACCTCTGCGCCTCCGACCACGCGCGAGGCTGCTGCGCCTCCGCCTGCACCGGAGCCGCAAGTGGAGACCAGAATGGGCAGCGAGATGCAACAGCCCGAGCCCCCGGCGCCACCCGCGGAAACCGCGGCCGCGCAACCGGCACCTGGTGCGGAGACTGCTGCGCCCGCGGAGACAGCCACGGCTCCGGCGAAGACGGCTGAGTCCGCGCCCGCGGAGCCCGCCCCCGCGGAGGCCGGCATGCCCGCCAAGCCGGCGCCCGCGCGTGCCGCGAAGGAAGAAAACACCTACGGCCCGGTCAAACGCGGCGACACGCTTTCGAAGATTGCCAAAGAGTACAAGTCCGGCGATGTGACGCTGGAGCAAATGCTCGTCTTGCTCTACCGCAACAACAAAGAGGCGTTCGCCGGCAACAACATGAATCGGTTGAAGACGGGCAAGGTGCTCAGCATTCCCGATCCGTCCGAGGCGAGCGGCATCCCGGTGAAGGAAGCGCGCAAGGATGTGCGCGTGCAGGTCGCGGACTTCAACGCTTATCGTGAGCGCCTGGCCGCCGCGGCCAGTGAATCCACGCCCGCGCCCGGCGAGCCCGCGAAAGCTGCGGGCGGAAAGGTGACGGGTCCGGTCGCGGACAAAGGAGCGCCCGCCGCGGGCGAGCCGAAAGAGGTGCTGAAGCTGTCGAAGGGTGAGGCGCCCGGCGCGGGCGGCAGCAAAGCCCTGCAGGACAAAGTGCAGAGCCTCCAGGAAGAAGTCGCCGCGCGCGACAAGTCGATACGCGAGGCGAACGAACGCATCGCATCGCTCGAGAAAACCGTCAAGGACATGAAGGCGCTGGCGGAGCTCAAGAGCAAGTCGATGGCCGATTTGCAGAAGCCTGCCGTCACGCCGCCAGCCCCGACGCCTGCCAAGCCTGCTCCACCGCCGGAGCCTGCGAAACCTGTTCCGCCGGTCGCGACCGCGCCGGCCACCATGCCGTCTGTCGCGCCGCCGGCCGCGAAACCAGAGCCGCCTCCCGCAACGGGCGCGGCGCCGACCCATCCGCCCGAGCCCGCACCGCATCCTGGGCCGATGGCAGGAGCGACGACGCCTCCGGGTCCGGACGCGACGCAGCCGAAGCCCAAGCCGAAGCCCAAGGTCGCGCCGCCTCCACCGCCGCCACCTGCGTTGATGGACGACCTGCTCAGCGATCCGATCTATCTTGCAGCCGGTGGTGGGGTCATAGCGCTGATCGTGGGGTTCCTGGCCTACCGAGTCATCAAGAGCCGAAGAGGCGGAGGAAATGACGAAGTAGGGGCAGAAAAAAAAACTTCTGAGGTAAGGGCGTTCGCCGACACCGGCACCGACACTTCGGGGGCGATGGCCGCGGCTGCACGCGCCGCACAAGCTCAGGTCACTGAGGAAGTCGATCCACTGGCGGAAGCCGAGATCTATCTCGCCTACGGTCGCGACGGCCAGGCCGAGGAGATCCTCAAGGAAGCCATTCAAACCCAGCCGCGTCGCTTCGAGGTTTATCTCAAGCTGCTCGAGATCTACGCCAAGCGCAAGGATTTGCCGGCTTTCGATCCGCTGGCGCGCGATCTGCAGCAGGCCACCGGCGGTCAGGGTGAGCTGTGGGAGCAAGCCGCACGACTGGGCTATCAACTCGACCCACAGAACCCGCGTTATGCGGCTGGCAAGCCGTCTGGTGAGAGTGTCGCGATGGCGGCGGCCACTGCTGCGGCTGCCGCGACAGCGATCGGCGGGACCGACAAGACACTCGACTTCCAAATCGACTCGCTGGAGCCTTCGCCCGAGATCGGCACGCTTACCGACATCGATGCCGGCTTCGGCCGCCGCTTTGCGACCACCACCGCGGCTACCAGCAGCGAGCGCCTCGATCTCAACATCAGCGTCGATGACGGACAGGCACTCGGCACCAAGACCGACATCGATCTGGGTCGCCTGAGTACAGCCGCCGAATCGAGCGGGGTGGACCTCGATCTCGACAGCCTCGGCAACACCGCTATTCCAGGCACCAGCACGGATATCGATCTCAGCACGATCGGCAGCGCTGAAACCTCGGCGCCGATACCGGCAATGGATTTCAGCCTTGACCTTCCAGGCGACGAGAAGACGCAATCGCAAATGGCACAGGTCGATTCCTCCAACTTTGATCTGAAGCTGGACGACCTGGGGAGCGCCTCGGCAGGCCAGGACGGGGGTCTCGATTTCGACATCAACCAGATATCCTTGGAATCCGAGGGCGCGACCAAGGCCGAGCCGGTGTTCGATCTGACGAGCTCGGCACCGGCGATGCCGGAGCTCGACCTGTCCTCGATCAGCCTCGATCTGGGCAGCCCCACGGCCACGGAAGAGGCCGGTGCAGCCAAGGACGACAAGTGGTACGACGTGCAGACCAAATTCGATCTGGCCAAAGCCTATCAGGAGATGGGCGACAAGGAAGGCGCACGTGAGATCCTGCGTGAGGTGATCGCGGAAGGCGACAACGATCAGAAGGCGGCAGCGGAGAAGGTGCTTTCGACGCTGAGTTAGACTAAGTCGGTTCGCAACTCGATGGGCGCGGGACACCGCGCCCATTTTTGTTTTTCGCACCCCGTGTTGACCACGGAGACACGAGAGCACGGAGAAAAACCCATTGCAAACCAAAAAATCTAGCCGCCAAGACCGCCAAGAAAAGTAGTATCTGTCAGAAAGACAGTGTTTCCCCACGTAGCGGAGTCTGTTGCTCGTGGGGATATCGACCCGGGTTCTCCTGGGCGCTCTTGGCGTCTTGGCGGCTCAGATCTGGCAGTTCAAGTGTCTTCGTGCGCTCCTTGTCTCCGTGGTTCAATTGCAGTTATGCGCATTGCCCTTGGCATCGAATACGACGGCAGCGACTTTTGCGGATGGCAGACGCAGCCCTCGGGCCGCGCCGTCCAGGACGCCGTGGATAGCGCTCTGGCGCAGATCGCCGCGCACCCCGTGCAATCGCAGTGCGCAGGCAGAACCGACGCCGGCGTGCACGCGCTCGGCCAGGTCATCCACTTCGATACCGATGCTCGCCGGCCGCTGACAGCGTGGGTGCGCGGCGTCAATACGCATCTGCCGCGCACCGTTGCAGTTCAGTGGGCACGCGAAGTCAGTGAGGACTTCCACGCGCGCAATCGCGCCACGGAACGACGGTACAACTACTTGCTGCTCAACCGGCCGGAACGGCCCGGCTTGCAGAGCTCGCGCGTCGGCTGGCATCATCGGCCGCTCGATATCGACCGTATGCGCGAGGCCGCTGTGCATCTACTCGGCTCGCATGACTTCAGCGCATTTCGTGCCGCCGAGTGCCAGGCATTGTCACCCGTGAAAGAGCTGCGGCGCGCCGGCATCGAGCGCTGCGGAGACGTGTTGGTGTTCGAGCTCGCAGCCGACGCGTTCCTGCATCACATGGTGCGCAACATCGTCGGCTGCCTCATCAAGGTCGGCGACGGCACGCGCATGCCGCAATGGCTGGCGCAAGTTCTGGCTAGCCGTGACCGGACTCTGGCTGCGCCGACGTTCTCACCCTGTGGGCTATATCTCACCGCGGTCCGATACGACGCCGTCTGGGGATTGCCAGCGGCATCCGAGCGAGTGCGGGCAGATCAGTTTTCCAACACAGCGCTCGCTCCTGTCGTATTCTCTTGAGCGCCATGGCCACGGCGGTAAAAATCTGCGGCATCACGAGGGTCGAGGATGGTCTGGCGGCCGCTCGCGCGGGCGCGCATGCGGTCGGGTTCGTGTTTCAATCGGCCAGTCCACGGTGCGTGAGCGCGCAGCGCGCGCGCGAGGTCATCGAGCAGCTCCCCCCTTTCGTCACGACGGTTGGCCTGTTCGTCGACCCCGATCCGCAGGACATCGAAGGCGTGTTGCGCAAAGCGCCGCTCCAGCTGCTCCAATTCCACGGCAACGAGACGCCCGAGTTCTGCGCGCGCTTCGGGTTGCCGTATCTCAAGGCCTGCAGGGTGGCGCCGGGGACGGATTTGCTACAATACGCTGCCCTTCACGACCGGGCCAAGGGCCTGCTCCTCGATGCGTTCGTCGATGGCGCACATGGCGGAACCGGGCGCTCCTTCGACTGGGGCCTGATTCCCCGCGATCTGCCGCTTCCGGTAGTGCTCGCGGGCGGGCTCACGCCGGCGAATGTCGGCGAGGCGATCCGGGCCGTGAGACCCTGGGCCGTGGACGTAAGCAGCGGCGTCGAGCGGGAGAAAGGCGTCAAGGACGCGGCCAAAATCGCCGCATTCATGCGAGGAGTGCGGGATGCAGATGTATGAAGCAGGGCAGATCTATGATCTGCCCGACGAGAATGGCCACTTCGGACCCTACGGCGGGGTGTTCGTCGCCGAGACCCTGATCCATGCCTTGGACGAGCTCAAGCGCGAATATCTGCGGCTGCGCGCCGATGCCGAGTTCCAGGCCGAGTTCGCCTACGAGCTGAAGCATTATGTCGGCCGCCCGAGCCCCGTCTATCATGCCAAGCGGCTGTCCGCGCACGTGGGCGGCGCGCAGATCTGGCTCAAGCGCGAGGATCTCAATCACACCGGCGCGCACAAGATCAACAACACGATCGGCCAGGGTCTCGTTGCCAAGCGCATGGGCAAGAAGCGGATCATCGCCGAGACCGGCGCCGGTCAGCATGGCGTAGCTGCGGCCACGGTTGCCGCGCGCCTCGGAATGGAATGCGTGGTCTACATGGGGTCCGAGGACGTGAAGCGCCAGGCGATGAACGTCTATCGCATGAAGCTGCTGGGCGCGACGGTCGTGCCGGTCGAGAGGGGATCGAAGACCTTGAAGGACGCGTTGAACGAGGCGATGCGCGACTGGGTGACCAATGTCGAGAGCACGTTCTACATCATCGGCACCGTGGCCGGTCCGCATCCGTATCCGGTGATGGTGCGAGACTTCAACGCAGTCGTCGGCAAGGAACTGCGCACGCAGATGCCCGACACGATCGGTCGCCAGCCGGACGCGATACTCGCGTGCGTGGGCGGCGGCTCCAATGCCATGGGCGTGTTCTATCCGTACATTCAGGACACGTCGGTCAAGCTGATCGGCGTCGAGGCGGCCGGCGAAGGGCTCGCCACGGGACATCACGCCGCGACGCTGTGCGCGGGCAGGCCGGGCGTCCTGCATGGCAACCGTACGTATCTCCTGCAGGATGACGACGGCCAGATCATCGAAACGCACTCGATTTCGGCCGGACTGGACTATCCGGGGGTGGGTCCCGAGCATGCTTGGCTGAAGGACAGCGGACGTGCGGAGTATGTCGCAGCGACCGACCAGGAAGCGCTGAACGCCTTCCATACCTTGTGCCGATTCGAAGGCATCATGCCCGCGCTCGAATCCAGCCACGCGCTGGCGCATGCGATCAAGATCGCGCCGAGCCTCGGAGCCGACAAAGTGCTGCTCGTGAACCTCTCGGGTCGCGGGGACAAGGACATGCACACCGTCGCGAAGTTTTCGGGCATCACGTTGTGACGGCGTTTCAGCGTGAAGAGTGAAGGGTGAAGAGTGAAGAGTTACCCCTAGCCCCTAATCCCTAGCCCCTTGTCCCTCGCCCATCACTCATGTCACGCATCGCTTCGACATTCGCGAAACTGAAGAGCGCCAATCGCAAGGCGCTGATCCCGTTCATCACGGCAGGTGATCCCGATCCTGCGACGACGGTGCCGCTGATGCATGCGCTCGTGCAATCGGGTGCGGACATCATCGAGCTTGGAGTCCCGTTCTCCGATCCGATGGCTGATGGCCCGACCATTCAGCGCGCGAGCGAGCGCGCCCTCAAGCACCACACGAGCCTGAAGGTTGTGCTCGAGACGGTGAGCAAGTTCCGGGAGACCGACAGTGCGACGCCGGTCGTGCTGATGGGGTATGCCAATCCGATCGAGGCGATGGGCTACCAGCCGTTCGCGGATCGCGCGCAGAAAGCCGGCGTCGACGGTGTGCTGGTGGTGGACTACCCGCCCGAGGAAGGGGAGGCATTGGCCGCTGAGCTTCGCGAGCGCGCCATCGATACGATCCTGCTCGTGTCGCCCACTACGGAAGACGGCCGTATGGAGCAGGTCGCCCGCAGCGCCAGCGGCTACATTTACTACGTCTCGCTGAAGGGCGTGACCGGAGCCAACAGCATCGACCTCACCGAGGTGGGACGCAAGATCCCTCAGCTGCGTTCGCATATCAAGCTGCCGATCGGCGTAGGGTTCGGTATTCGCGATGCGCAGACGGCCAAAGCGGTGTCGAAGATCTCCGACGCGGTGGTGATCGGCAGTCGTTTGGTCCAGGAGATTGAAGAGTCCGCCCCGGACCGTCTGCTCGGCAACGTCAAGACGCTGGTAGGCGGCATTCGCAAAGCCATGGACGAGTGACGTGAGCTGGCTCCAGAAGCTACTTCCGCCCAAGATCAAGCGCAGCCCCGGAGCCGCGAAGAAGGCGGTTCCCGAGGGACTGTGGATCAAGTGCGAGGTGTGCGAGGCCGTGCTCTATCGCGCCGACCTCGAGAAGTCGCTGCACGTCTGCCCGAAGTGCTCGCACCACAACCGCATCACTGCGCGCGAGCGCCTCGACGTGACGCTCGATCCGGAGGGTCGCTACGAGATCGGCTCCGAGGTCGTGCCGGTCGACTTTCTGAAGTTCGTCGACAGCCGGCGCTACGGCGATCGCCTGGAAGCCGACGCGCAGGAGAGCGGCGAGAGCGACGCCCTGGTGGTCATGCAAGGCGCGATCAAGACTCTTCCGGTCGTCGTGGCGGCCTTCGAGTTCCGCTTCATGGGCGGCTCGATGGGATCGGTAGTCGGGGAGCGCTTCGTGCGCGGCGTGCAGTCCGCGATCGAGCAGAAGCTGCCGTTCATCTGCTTCTGTGCCAGCGGTGGTGCGCGCATGCAGGAGGGCTTGATGTCCCTCATGCAGATGGCCAAGACCACAGCCGCGCTCACGCAGCTCTCCACCGATCGGCTGCCGTTCCTATCGGTCCTGACCGATCCGACCATGGGCGGCGTGTCCGCCAGCTTCGCAATGATCGGGGATGTGGTCATTGCCGAGCCGGGTGCGTTGATCGGCTTCGCTGGTCCACGCGTGATCGAGCAGACCGTGAAGCAGACCTTGCCCGAAGGATTCCAGCGCGCCGAGTTCCTGCTCGAGCACGGGGCCATCGACATGATCGTCGACCGGCGCGAGATGCGCGACCGCCTCGTGAGCCTGATCACGCTGCTGATGCGCGCGCCCGGCGCGTGAATCCCCAACGCCGTTTCGCTCCATCGCTACTGCGCCTTTGCCTCTTCCACCCGGCCCCGCCAGCGATCTCGCCAGCTGGCTGAGCTATCTCGAACGGCTTCATCCGGCCACGATCGAGCTGGGGCTGGAGCGTGTCGCGCGCGTACGAGATCGCCTTGCGCTCGCACCGCCATTTCCCCTGATTACAGTCGGCGGTACCAATGGGAAAGGCTCGACCTGCGCGATGCTCGAGAGCGTTCTCAAGAGCGCCGGATATCGTATAGGCTGCTACGCATCGCCGCATCTGCTGCGCTACAACGAACGCGTGCGCATTGGCGGCATCGAGGTCGCCGATGCGTCTCTGGTCGCCGCATTCGAGCGCGTGGAGGAAGCCCGCGGCGATGTCTCGCTCACTTACTTCGAGTTCGGCACGTTGGCGGCGGTTCTGTTGTTCCAGGACGCAGGATTGGATGTCGCGGTGCTCGAGGTCGGGCTCGGCGGCAGGCTGGATGCCGTCAATGCGTTCGAGCCTGACTGCGCCGTGGTGGTGAGCATTGGACTCGATCACACTGAGTATCTGGGACCGACACTCGGCCACATCGGGTATGAGAAAGCTGGAATCTTCCGCGCCGGCAAGCCGGCCGTAGTGGCCGAGATCGAGCCTCCGCCGACACTGCTCGAGCACGCTCACAAGATCGGCGGACCTGTATCTCATCTCGAGCGCGACTTCGGCTATGTGGTGGGCCAACAGCAATGGCAGTTCTGGGATTGGCGCGGCAAGCGCGGTGGGCTGCCACTGCCAGCGTTGCGCGGCCGCTATCAGCTCGCCAACGCAAGTGCGGCGCTCGCGGCTCTCGACTCGCTGCGCGATAGCCTGCCAGTGGATATGGGTGCGATTCGGCGCGGGCTGGTCGAAGTCGATCTGCCCGGCCGCTTCCAGGTTGTGCCGGGCCGGCCCGCGGTGATTCTGGATGTGGCTCACAACCCTCACGCAGCGCTGCGCCTCGCGGAGAATCTCGAGCGCATGCAGCCGCGTGGCCGCCGGCTCGCCGTGTTTGCGATGCTGAAGGACAAGGACATCGAGGGCGTGATCGCAGCGGTCCGCGCGCAGGTCGATGAATGGCTCGTCGCTCCATTGCCAGGTGCGCGCGGCGCCGATCTGGTGCGCATGCAAGAGGCGTTGAAGGCAGCGAGTGTCACGGCGCCGGTGCAAAGTTTTGCCAGCGTAACCGCAGCATTCGCGCGCGCTCGTGAGCGCGCAGTGGCCGATGATAAGATCCTCGTGTTCGGATCTTTCTATACTGTCGCCGACGCGCTACGCAG
>Ga0207639_10003162_pt1 | contig 11075 bp, 9 predicted proteins | sample KBSCornC32_FD_184299 | JGI IMG/M metagenome (GOLD analysis project Ga0207639, IMG submission 184299) | Corn rhizosphere microbial communities from Kellogg Biological Station, Michigan, USA - KBS Corn C3-2 (SPAdes) (version 2) | ecosystem: Host-associated > Plants > Roots > Rhizosphere > Soil ...
GGGAGGAGAGAAGCAGGAACCGCTGGTTGGTTTGCAGGTCAAGATTACGAATGGCTACGGCGACACCCAGAAGAATTTCGGCACATTCACCACCGATGAAACCGGAACGCTCGAAGTCAGCCTGCCGGTGGCGTTCTATCATCTGCACCTGAAGTCGGACAAAGAGCGGCCGTACTTGTCCGTCGAGGAATTCTGGGATAAGTCAAGCCGCCGTCCCTATCCCGATTTGAGTCTCAAAATGACGGGAACGAAAACCTTCGCCGAAAAATGGCTCGGTGGGGAGGCTCGCGAGAACGGGTATGAACCGGCAGCCAAACCGGGCGGTGCGCCGCGGATTACCTACACCTTGCTCCCCGCCTGTGCGCTCGTGCTGCGCGCCGTCGATGCCGAGACCGGCAAAGGGTTGCCCGGCGCGGAGTTCTACACCGAAAACGCTCTCGGCGAAGAATGGGCGCATCGCATCTATGCCGACAATCTGGGCTCGCCGTTCGTCGAGTCTGGGGGGCCCCCGGTCGCGGCCGATGCCTGGCTAACCGACAAGGATGGAAACTTCAAGCGGCTCGTCGGCGCGAATGCGGGACTCAAATACGGCGTCCTGAAGGCTCCCACCGGATATGAAGACGTTGAGGGGCATGAAGTCGACGTCGATGTTGTGTGGGGCCAGCGGCGTGCCGAGCATGTCTTCAAGTTCCGGCGCGTGGCGCAGCAGGTTCCGGCCGCGGGCAGGCCCGATGACAACACCGGCGCCTTGAGCGGGCGGTTCGTCTACGATGGTGAGCCGCCGGTTCCGCAGGATCTGCAACCGTTCCTCTCGAAACTCGAAGCGGATTCGGAACTGCCGCGAGGCAGCGACGGGCGCGTCTTCGGCATTGCCATCATGTACCAGAATTTTTTGCAGCAGAACATTCGCCCGGTGACCAAAGATCAATCGCTGCTCGTGGGTCCGGATCGGGGCGTTGCGAATGTCATCGTGTGGGCCGAGAGCAAGAATATCCCCTGGACGGCGCCAAACGACGAATCGCCTGCAGTGACGATTCGATTGAAGGGGGGGAATTACTCTCCGAGAGTCTCGCTGCTCACAGTCGGCCAGGCGCTGCTCGTCGAGAACCATGACCCGCTGCTTTTCGGCTTTCATGCAGATTTTCTGCGAAACAATTCCATCAATCAGATGCTCTCCGCCCGGTCGGTCACGAATCCCACGAAATGGTCCTTCTCAAAAGACGAAAATCTGCCGATCCACTACCGTTCGGATCAGGGCACCTGGGCCGACGGCTGGATACTCGTTCGCAAAAACCCTTTCGTCGCCGTAAGCGACGAACACGGCTCGTTCACGATTCCCGATTTGCCTCCCGGGGATTGGGAGTTCCGCGCCTGGCACGAACGGAAAGGTTTCGTGCAATTGCCACAATGGCCCAAAGGCGCATTCAAGCAGGCGATCAAACCGGGAAAGAACGATCTGGGGACAATCAAGTTGAAATCCGAGGTGTTTGGCGAAAAGCGGGTCGAGTCATTTTGATCGCGCGCCGGCTTTGCACGCCACAAGCCATCCTGTCAATCACCGACCGCCGGATGATATACTGCCTCCGCGTGCCGCAACAGACGTCAACGGGCCAGAATGCGGCGTTTTCCCAAACAGGAGCGGTGGACACTATGCAGCGGGTCATCCTGGGGGCGGTCGCAGGCATCTGGTTTTCCTTCACGGCGGCAACCGTTCTGCCGGCACAAAAGGCGAAGCCGGATGGAGCCAAGCCGATCGAAGGGACGCTCACAATCGGCAAACAGGTCTACAAACTCACGTACGCCGTGGCCTACGAGACGAAGCGGGACGACAAGACATACATCTCGGTTCTGGCCAGCGATCGCAAAATTCCGTTCGATCAGATTCAGACGAGCATGAAGAGAAACAAGGGCAGCGACGACGAAGTGTCGCTCAATCAGCCGTTTGTCTTGATCATGTTTCAGAAAACGGGGGAAGCCGTCAGGTGTCGTGCGAGTGACGAAGGCAGTGGAATCTCGCGTTCGGGAGGACTGTCTGACTGCAAGTTGAAGTTCGAAGACGGTCGCGCGAGCGGCGAAGCAAAGCTTGCGCCTGGCAACGACGCGGCCGTGAATGCGGCATTCGATTTCCACTGGGACCTGGCGCTGGACACACCGGCGACATCCAAACCTCCCAAACCGGCCGGACCGGTCAAACCCTCGGTCAGCGGCACGTTCAACGGCAACGGGAAACAGGCGAAGCTGGCTTTTGTCTCGGCCCGTCCCGGCGAACCCTTCGACGGCAAGTCGTCGATCCTGCTTGTGTTCACCGAACAGGACCATTCGAAGGATCCCAAGCCCGATTTCAAGGCCGGTTTCGGCGACTACGGCAGCGCACTGGTCATATCGGTGTTCGAAGATGGCAGGATCTTCAGTTGCCAGGTCGCGCATGCCGCGCACGGCAGAATGCCTTTCAGCTCGTCGGGGAGCGTGCGTACGGCGGCCTTCGAACTCGAAGAGGGGCGCGTGGAAGGCGAATTCAAAACCGACGGCGAACAGAAGTTCTTCGAGAAGACTTGGGAAGTCGATCTCAAGTTCGTCGCCCCGTATAAAGCTGCTGTCCCCAAACAGGTCGCCGCGGCCAAAGAGAAGGCGAAGGCTGCCGAAAAAAATCCGACGAAGCCCACAAAGGATAAGCCAGCGAAGAAGGATGGCAACGAAGACGACGAAGAGGGCAAACCGGCCAAAGCGGGCGACGCGCTCAACGTCAAAGCCCTGGCGATTCCCAAAGATGCCACAGATATCGTTTACAAGAAAATCGTCGAGCAGATGACGTTCAAGAGCGCCACCGGCCATCAGGCACTGGCCGCGGAATTCTCAAAGCTGCTGGCCGCACAGGGGTGGAAGTCGGACGGTGACGATCTAGTCGCGGCCAAGTCGGCGATCCTGAAACGCACCCGCGGCACGGCTAACCTCACGATTTTCGTCAAGCCCGCCGACAAAGGCAGCACCGTCACGATCATGACCGAGGGACTGGATTGGGGAGAAAAATGATAGTGACCCAAATATCGGTTACCGAAGCTTCCCGCAACTTTGCCGATTGCGTGAATCGCGCTCACGGCGGCAAAGAGATATTTGTTTTGCTGAAACGCGGAGTGCCGGTCGCCCAATTGGGGCCTGCTGCCGTTCCAGTGTGCCGCGGCAGCGATCTGGCGACAGCTTTGGCGGGCGTCGAGCTCTTGCCAATTGAAGCTCGTGTCTGGCGGCGCGAATTGAATGCCGCCCGCAAGAAGCTGAATCGGAACGCGTGAGACTCTCATTTCCCGACGTCCGTCGGGACCGGGCGAACCGGCAGTTGCCGATCCGAACTCGGACGTGGGCCGCCGCTCTCGTCATTGTCAATTTGCAACCTTCCTTTCGTCCCCGGAGCATAATACCAATGTCAACTCCAACCGCCATTCCATCATTTGGCTCTCCCGATCTGCGGCTTCCTGACGAATTGCGCGGTCCGTTGCTTGAGCATCTGGCGTATTTGAAGGGGCGGTATCTCGCGCGCAACTGGGCCGGACGGGTCGGATTCGGCGAGCGGCCGGCATTGATCGTGATCGACATGGCCAAATTCTGGCTCGCGCCACGTGAGCAGATCGGGTCGGATCTTGGTTCCGTCCTCGACAACACGTGCCGCGTGCTGGCGGCGGCCCGCCAGGCCGGAATGCCGGTCTTCTTCACGACGTTCGCCTTCGATCCGGCCGATCCGCCCAGCCCGCAGAACAAGAAACTGTGCATGAACGTGAAGGCCGGCGACGAGCACCTGTTCGAGCTCGATCCGCGGCTGGGCCGCCTGCCGCACGAGAAGATCATTCGCAAGCGGTATGCTTCGGCGTTCAAGGGAACGAACCTGCACGAAATGCTGACGTCGCTGGGAATCGACACGCTGATCGTGACGGGCATCAGCACCAGCCACTGCGTGTATGCCACCTGCCGCGACGCGACGGATAGTTTTGGCGTGATTGTCCCGCAGGAGGCTGTGGGCGAGCGCTGCGAACTGTTCCACGAAGTGAACCTCCTGGATATCGACATCGACCTGGGCGACGTGATGCCGGTCGACGAAGTGATCGCCCACATGCAGAAGGTTTCGTGACGTGAGTCCCGCTTGCCAAGTAGTGACTGCGAGCGCCAGGTAGTGGAGAGGTTGAATCCACAAATTACGCAGACTGACACAAATTCTTTTTCACAAAACGTATTTCATCTGTGGAAATCTGCGAAATCTGTGGATGACCGTTTTTCGCTTGATCGTTTTCGTGTCTTTCGTTTCTTTCGTGGTTGCTCCCCGTGCCGGGTTCATAGAATCTTCACGCGGCAAGTTAATCCTGTGGCCACGATGCGGTCATAGCGACGGAATGGCAAGCTCGGCCTGACGTTCGGCACTCGTTGTGTCCCATTTTGCCGAATGACCCGAAATTGAACGGTGGCTAATGCAAGCTTTGGGGACCACGCCTGATCCCGGCCAGTTTGCAATCGAAGTCTTCTTCGACGGCGGCTGTCCGTTGTGCCGTCGTGAGATGAATCTCTTGAAACGCTGGGATCGGCGCGGACAGATTCGCTTCACGGACATCAGCGATCCGGCGTTTGATCCACGGGCCCTGGGCAAAACGTCTGCAGAAATGATGGCCCGGATTTACGGCCGCCTTTCCGACGGAACCTGGCTGACCGGCGTCGAGGTCTTTCGCCGGTTGTACGCGGCCGTCGGCTTGCAGCCGATCATTTGGTTGACACGACTGCCGATCATTTCGCAGGCACTCGACCTGGGCTATGCGATTTTCGCGCGTAATCGGCTGCGCATCACAGGACGATGCACGAGCGAGTCGTGTTCGATCAAGAAAACGCACTCGTGATGGCGCAAAGCGTTACGTTTAGCCGCGAGGCGTAGCCGAGTGCTGCGCAAAGTGCGGGTCAAACGTAAGCGCACTCGGCCGCGCCTCGCGGCTAAACGGCCCAGCGTTACCAGCCTTGCGGCCGTTTCCCGGTCGGGTCGATCAGCCACAGCCAGTCGTCGAACAGGAAAGAGATTCTGGCGGCGAAGAGCGCGATGCGGCCCATCACGGTGAACGCAAACGACGCGCCGAATGTAATCATCAGAAACCAGATGCCCACCCGCGCGACGCGACCTACGAGTCCCCGGTGTTCGACCGAGAAGAAAAAGTAAGTCAGGCATGACAATACGCCAAAAACCAATCCGATGTTGCGCAGCGACACCCAGAGATCGAAAACCGGCTTCTGCGCGGCCAGCGTCTGTGTGAACGCCACCAGGGGAACGATCGTGCTGCGGATCTGGCTGACGAAATCGGCCTCGAGAAAACTGACAAGCCGCAGGCCGGCGTACGTCCCCACGATAAACGCCAGCGGCCAGCGGGCGATCCAGCCTCCTTTGGGCGCCAGCCGCAAGAGCAGCATGATTCCCAGGATCAGCGGGACGAGATAGACATAATTGGGAGGCTCGTCCTTGAGATCGGGCATGAACCAGGTTCGCGTGAAACCGGGCGCCAGATTCGCCAGCAGCTTGGGGACGAGAGTTTCCCAGACGCCGACCACCATCCAATAGGCAGCCGTGACTCCCACGAACACCGCCTCGGTGATTTTGTAAAAGACATTGTCGCGATACAGAAATGAGAAGATGGCCAGCGTAAAGAAGGCCGCCAGCCACAGGCCGACCGTGCGGGGCAGGCTGAGTTCGGCGTCCTCTTCCTTGGGGCTCGCATCGACGGTCTTTTTGCGGAGGTCGGTCTTGGAACCCGGATGGATCTGCTCCTGTTTGACATACGCTTTGCCAAATCCGTGCCCGCTGACTACGGCGCGAGTCGCCAGGAACAGTCCGCCGGCGACAAACAGAATCGTCCAGATCAGCGTTTCGCGCTTCATCGGGGGCCGCCTTTCACCCGCTCGGCGAAGTAGATGCCGTTCCCCAGCACGATCAGCCCGATAATCAGTAAATGTGCCCAGAACTGCGGCGCCATGCGGCGAATCCCTTCGGTATATTTCTGCTCCTGATATTTGGGGTATTTGTTACCCAGCGCCGCTTCATATTCGGCCGCGCCTTTGATGGCCGCCAGCAGTCCCAGCATCTGGCTGGGATAATAAGGGTAGGCTTGCGGGGCCTGGACCGCCGTGGAGCCGACGACCAGCGGGATGCCCAAGGGGCTCGAGGCATATTGCACCCACTCTTTCATGCCCGGGTTGCCGGCGCTGATATTGACGATGAGCTGCATGTCGGAAAGGTTGCTGATGTTGGCCGTCAGGGGAATGTCGGCCAGGTTTTTCCCGTTGATGTCGGTGGGAAACATCTTGCGAATATTCGTCCCCATGACGATGATCACCACTTCTTTGCCGGCGTTGAAGCCGAAGTTGACGTAATCTTCGCCTTCCTTCAAGTTCAAGTCGGCGAACTCGGTCTCGATAATCTTCTGAATATTTCGCTGCAGGAGCGGCAGACCGTCGGGCCACAGCGTCATGAAAAACATCTTATGCCGCTTGAGACAGCAATGGCGGACCATTGTCGTCGTCATGGGCGAAAGTTCGCCATCGCTGCTGGGAGCGTAGTCGAGCGAAAACAAGACGTTCGATCCTTCCGGAATTCTTTCAACGTAGTCGAAAGCGTCCTGCACGAGTTTCGTCGGCTTTTCAGGAAACGATTTCTGCGCGAGGACCGGACCGGCCACGGCCACCAGCATGGCCAGGTAAATCCAGCGACGATCCAGATTCTGCAGGATGTGCAGCACGCCCTTTAATCTCCATCCGATCCGAGATACGAACGGTCGACTCCCAACAGCACTTTGAGCGACGTGGCCGCGACCCCCAGGGCGATTCCGATCATGATCGCCCGCTGGCCTGCCGTGTTGAAGACCCCCATGATGATCGCCGTCATTCCGGGGAATGTGAGGGCCGGATAATCATCGGGGACGGCCGAGGTCAGCCACGTGCCGGCGTAGGTGCGGCCCAAGAGCACGATAAACGCCGTTGTGAGCAGCACCGTCGCCTCGGTGGTCTTGGCACGAAACGCGCGGAATGCGGCCGAAGCGACGTAGAACGCCAGGAGTGCGAAGACCGTGGCCTGCAATGGGTTGAAAACGTATTCGAACAGCCACCACAGCGCTCCCCCCTCCGCGATGTAATGCGCCGCCCAGGGATAATCTTCCTTTTCCGAAAACGCACCGACTTTCAGCACTCCGACCGTCAACGAGACGACAAACGTGACGAGCGTAATGGCCGAATAACCCCATCCGGCGCGGCGGGCCGAAATCTTCTGCATGTGCTGCGCAAACAGATTGGCGCCACCCAGCACGAACGCGATCGCGGCCAGAATCTCGAACCAGATGCCCGCCTCGTCCCGCCAGCTTTCGGCGACGGGTACGAAGAAGGCCACGATCATCACGCAACCGGTGACGGCCGCGATCAGCCAGGGGACCGTGCTTTTCATCCGGAGGCTCCCTTGCCCAGAATGGTGACTCTTAGATAGGTCAGCGTCTCTTGCGCAATGTCCCAATCGGGAAAGATCGCGGCGAGCGTCGCCACCAGGCAACCGGCAAACAATAACAAACCCGCCAATACTTTACCGGCATCCTGTCCCTTCAAGCTGCCCAACTGGTGCGGCTCGCCCGAAAGATAGGCCGAAGCTGCAAACAGCTCTTCGCCGATCAGCGTGTAATCGCAGGCGGCGACAAAAAACGGCAATTGCGACGTTTCGGACGTGCCGGCGATTTGAATCGCGCCGATCAGATTTCCCGTTTCGGCCAGGATCAACGATTCGGCAAAGAAAATGCCGGCGTAGAAGCAGGCGGCCGGCTTTTCGCGGACCATGTAGCCCGTCAGGTAGGCCACGTAGGCGAATTGTTCGTCGGTGACGTAGTAAATGCGATCTTCGTTATACGCTTCAGGCCGGCCGGTCGTCAGATAGGCTGAATGAACGGTTTCGCGGGCGGCCGTCATGACGAGCGAGCGGCTCGTGGGGACTTCCAGTGTGGCGTCATAGTCTGCCGTGAATTTCGCCACGTTAGAAAGTATGGCGATCCCGGCCACTGTCGGAGTCTCGTTGATGTCCTGAAGTCCGGGGACGAACAGGCACGGCCGCCCCATCTCGGTCGCCCGTCCAACAGCTTCTTCGATGGCCTTGAGCCCGGCGATTTCGCGGACGTACACGCCGCGGCCCGATTTGGCCAGTTCGGTGAACAAGATCACGCCGCCGGACACGAGTGTCAGAATGACCAGGAACCAGGCGCGGCTCGAATTGAACCATTGCAAGACGCCACCCGCCGGTTCGGTGAGCCGCGCCGGTTCCGAACGCGCGTCATCTGCGCCGACCGCAACGACATCGTACAGGTACAATGTCCCTGGTTTGCAGGTCCGGTCGGTGTATTGCGTCGATCCGGCCGCGAGATGGGTCAGCTTGTCGCGCTTGGAACCGTCGGCAAACGACCGGTAAATGTCATAGCCCAGAACTTTTCCGGTCGCTGGCGGAGGAGGATCATCCGCCGAAACGTGCCAGTCCAGGTCGACTGCCTGACCCGTGTCGTTCGGATGATCTTTGGCGGTGAGTTGTGATGGAGGAGCGATGGCCTTGCCAGTTGCACCGGGTTGGTCGTCTTGTGCCCACGCGCGTGTCGGCGATGCGGCGAACAAGAACGCGAGCAAAAGTGCGATACCCTTAGCTGCGAGGCGCAGCCTCACATTTTCTCCCCCCCTTAGGAAGGGGGGGGCGGGGGGGGTCACGTGGGGCGGTGATAAGGCTGTACTGGCAGGTCCGCTCTGGATCGAGACATCTGTGGTACGTCGAATCGAACGTGGGCAAGAATTGTCGCACTGCGTATGGTACGCTCGCCCGCAAAGCCGCATCACAGCGCGACCCGCCCCCCCCTGCCCCTTCTTCCTAAGGGGGGGAGACGAGCGCCCTGGGGGCTTTGGGACCAACGAGTGGATGCCGCTTGCGACATTCACCCGAAGCGCGAGCGAGGAAATTCGATCGTCACCTCGCTGGCGCTTCGGTTTAGCGTTCAATGCGTTATTCCTCGATCAGCTCGACGTTGGCGCGGGGAATGAAGACCTGTTCTCCGTTCGGCAGCTTCACTTCCAGCACGCGTGCCTTCGAGCCCGACCCCAAAACCTGCGGTTCGGAAGGGAGCGCCACAGCGGTGCCAATAATACCAAAATGCGGATCGCGGATGATACGGACTGCCACGCCCGGCCGCAGGATGTGTTCGGTCGTATCGCCGAGCGAGGCCGGCTTCGTCTCGTGGGCCGCCGGTTGGCCTCCCCAGGGGATCAGAATCTCAGGACGCAGGACACCCGCGCGAATCTGCGTTGCGCCGGTCACAGCCGCGTCGTTGCCGGCGCGCGAGGCCAGCAACTCATACGTGCGGGCGGCCATGGCGATCTCGCCGAATCCCTCGGTGATGATCAGCGTCAGTCCGGCAGTTTCAGAACCGGTCGTCGCCACGCCCAGGTCGTAGCCGAGAAAATCCCGCAGGTCCTGGTCGTCGATCCCTCCTGTCACGATTGCCGAGACGCCGACTGCTTTCGCCCGCGAAAGGGCTTCGGACGTCACGCGAGCTCCGCCTACGACCACGGCGTTTCGCATCTTATCTGTGATGAGATCGCCGGCGAGCTTTTCGTCGGGCTGTTTGCAGGCAATTTCAATCGGCCCGAACGCTTCGCCGCCGATGCCGAAGATTCCCTGCACGAACGTCCCTTCGGCCTCGACCGTCACCCCTTCTTCGGCGACCACTTCAACGACCGTCCCGGCCAGAAAGGCCCGCAACTGCACCGGCAGCGGATCGCCGCGCAACATCACCTGGCCCGTCACGCCGGAGATTGTTTCGACAGCTCCTGCCGCCGGCGAGGGACAGTCCTTTTTGAACCAGCCGAACATCCCGCTCGATCGCGCCAAGAGCTCGCCCGCGGCGATTTTGTCACCCTGGGTCTTGAGCATCGCACTGGGCAGGTCGCCGGGCGGAATGGAAAGGATGTTGGCGACGTTGACGGGGGTAATCGGACCAGGCAGCAGCGTCTGCGCAACGACGTCGCGGGCCGCCACCTTGTCACCCGTACCGACGAGCACCTCGCCGCGAATCGGCAACGTCCGCCGCCGGCGCAGCAGCATTCGCTCTGTGACTTTGAGACCGGGAGTATAGGCTTGAGCCATAGTGGCATCAGAATACAGGTGATGCCGCGCTTACGCTACCGAGGGACGGCAGGCGGTGGGTAGAGGATCGAAGAGAGGGACCGGCGTTCGACGGGGGCTACTTATCGAGGCTTATGAGATAGCTCGCCATTCTTTTGAGGATTGAGGCTGGAACGGTTCCGCGAATGTAGAGTATGTCCGCTTTCTGGACCGTCGTACGCCAGTCGCATTTGGCCCAACACCTGACTTTAAGTCCTGTCACGGGGTGGCCTTTGCCATGCACTGTTACCTTCGCCGGAAGTTCGAAATGACTTGCCGGAGGCTGTCCCCGTGCCGGGGAAGACGAGATGGCGACGACTGATAGAACGTCTACGGCTGGAATCTCAGAATCCGGTGTGATGATCACGACCGGACGAGGCTTCTTATTGCCGCCTCTCGGACCGGGATCGCTGCCTCGACGATATCCCCGAACCGAAAAACTGGCACTGCGGTGTTCACCTCCGCGACCTAAAATGGAGATTCTTCATCCCACCATGATGCAGGAGGGGGCGAACTTTCCGCGAGAGACTGGAGTTTACCAGCCTTTGGCACAATCTTCTGCGCGGCGATCCGAAGCTGTTCTTCCGTCAGGGAATGCTTCCTTTTGACAGCGCCGTTTGCCGAGAATTTACCACGGGGAACACGCGCAGATGATTTGCCGGCCAAAGCGGGCTTTACCCGGGCCTTACTCGGGCTCTTCGTCTTTTTCTTTGGCATGTGCGTTCCTGGTTTCTGTTCGGCGACTCCAAACACGTGACGATGAATTGTACATCATCAGTTGGTCAGGCGGAATTGCAAAGAAACGCAACGTGTCGCCGCGCGGGCTTTTGGCAAGTCTTTCGGAGTACCGCAGCCCGAATCGCCTGCGTACCCTTCACGCATCGTTTTT
>Ga0207639_10003163_pt1 | contig 11075 bp, 5 predicted proteins | sample KBSCornC32_FD_184299 | JGI IMG/M metagenome (GOLD analysis project Ga0207639, IMG submission 184299) | Corn rhizosphere microbial communities from Kellogg Biological Station, Michigan, USA - KBS Corn C3-2 (SPAdes) (version 2) | ecosystem: Host-associated > Plants > Roots > Rhizosphere > Soil ...
CGGCAGGCGCTCGCCCCGATCGACCGGCTCCCGGCGCTGTTCGATCCGCTCGCGACCGGCACCGCCGAGCCCGGCGCACCGGGCGCGGACTTTCTCGACTGGCTGGCGAGCTGGGTGGGCATCGCGCTCGACCGCAACTGGTCGGTCGCGCGGCGGCGGCGGCTGGTTGCCGAGGCGCCGGCCTTGTTCCGCATCCGCGGCACCGTCGCCGGGCTCAAGCGCCACATTGCCGTCTACACCGGCATCGAGCCGCGCGTGGTCGAGCATTTCCGGTTGCGCCGCTGGCTGACGCTCGACGAGGGCAAGCTCGGCGACACCAGCGCGCTCTGGGGCCCCGAGATCGTCAAGCGCCTCCAGCTCGACGACTATTCGGAGATCGGCAACTTCGCTTTGGTCGATGGCGGCGATCCGCTCACCGATCCGTTCGACGCCTTCGCCCACCGCGCGACGCTCTATGTGCCCGTCTCGGGCGATTATAGCGACGCCGATCAGGCCGCGCTCGAAGATGTCGCCGAGGCCGCCAAGCCCGCGCATGTCGATCTCGACATAAGGCTGATGCGCCCGCGCTTCGTCATCGGCTGCGATCTGGTGCTCGGCGTCAACACGATGCTCGGCCGCGACAGCGGGCCGGTGCGCCTCGATTCCAGCGTCCTCGGCGAGGAGATCCTCCTCGCCAAAGCCCCCTTCACCCCGACCCCGGGCCTTCGGCTCGGAGTCGATTCGATCCTAGAGTGAGCGAGCAAACGCCATGAGCCATAGCTGCGAGCCGATCGACTGCCCCGCCTGCGAAGTGCCGCAGCTCGCGAGGAACACGCTGTTCGACGGCAAGATCATGACGGCCCAGGATTTCCTGGACGAACAGAATTATTTCCTCGGCAAGCACCGCCGCCACAACCAGTATCTCCATGGCTGGGGCACGGCGTGCGGGCTCAAGGTGATCGAGCATCCCAATCCCGCGTGTCGCGATCACTACGTCGTGGTCCAGCCCGGCGCCGCGATCGATTGCTGCGGGCGCGAGATCCTGGTCCGCGCCAATGCGATGGTCGATTTCCGCGACGCCTTTCTCGCGGCGTGGCAGCACGCCAAGGGCAAGGCGACCCCGCCCGACGCGCTGCCGCACCGGCTCGAGATCGCGCTTCGGTATCGGGAATGCCCTGCCGATCCGGTGCCTGCGGTGTTCGAGGGGTGCGGCGCGGACGCGTCGGCATGCCTCCCGGGCAAGCTGATCGACGGCTACGAGTTCTACGCGCTGCTCGACCGCCCGCCCGCCGAGCAGGATTGCGGCACGCGGCGCCTGATCTGGGAATGCACCAACAATATCGACGGCACCCACCGGATCGCGCGCGACGAGGCGAATCACCGCCTCTACGTCATTACCGGCAACGAGCCGGGGATGCTGGTCGCGCTCGACACCGCGAACCAGAGCGTCGCGGCGAGCGTCTCGTTTCCCGGCTATGCGGGCATGGACGTCGCGGTGAGCAAGGACGGCGGCCATGTCTTCGTGCTGCTCAACACCGAAACCGAGATCGAGCTGCGCGTGCTCGACGCCGCCGATCTTTCCGCCGCGCCGCTCCACGTCATTCCGGTGCCCGGCGCGACCAAGTCGATGCACCTGCTGGCGCTTGCCGACGGCCGCCTCGCCGCCACGAGTCCCGGCGAGAATAAGCTCTATATCTGGGGTACCGACCTGACCGGCGCGCCCGCGCCCGCCCCGGCGACCGAGATCGCGATTTCCGACGGGCCGGCAGGACTTGCCCAGGGGCCGTTGGGGGCCTGGCTGTACGTCGCGCAGCATGACGCGGGATCGGTGACCGCGGTGAAGCTCGCCGATCTGACCACCACGGTGCTGCCGATCGACGCCGCGGCGCGACCGACGGAGCTGGCGGTCGGCGTGCGCGACAATCGCGACCTGGTGGCGATGCTGGACTCGGCCACCGGCACGGTCCACTTGTTCGAAGCGACCCCGGACGCCGCCGCGGCCGCCGACCGCGTCGATCCGGTCGGCGCGCCGATCGCGACGCTGGCGGGCCAGAGCCGTGCGCTGGCCTTCTCCACGGGCAGCGGCCGGCTCTATGCGAGCATGGTGCTGGCCGATGGCAGCTGGGGCATCCAGACGGTCTCGGTCGCGCGCCGCGCCGCCGGGCTCGAGCCCTCGATGAACAGTCCCGATCCGGCGCCGCGCGGAACCGTGCAGCTGCTGGTGGCCGGCGAGATGCTCTATGCCGGGTTCGGGGGCGGCGGCTCGCCGCCGGTGCCGGGCGGCGTGGCGATCTTCGACGTCACCGGCGACGATTGCCTCGCGCTGTTCGACAAGGTGCTCGATGCCTGCCCGGCCTGCGAGGAAGGCGACGACATCGTGCTCGCCACCATCACCGACTATGTCTGGGGTGAGGTTGTCGATGCCAAGCGGATCGACAACCGCGCCGGGCGCAGGCTGCTGCCCTCGACCACCTTGCTTGCCGAGGTGATCGAATGCATCGCGTCGTGCGCCTCGGCCGGGATGACCGGGCCGATGGGGCCTCCGGGGAAGGACGGTGCGGCAGGCAAGGACGGCGCACCGGGCACGCCGGGTACTCCCGGCACACCCGGGCTGCCTGGAAAAGATGGCAAGGACGGCGTCCCCGGGCTTCCCGGAAAGGACGGCAAGGATGGGGCTCCCGGCGTGCCCGGCACCCCTGGCCTTCCCGGCAAGGACGGCAAGGACGGCAAGGACGGCGCGGGCCTGCGCACCGATTTGCCGCGGATCGTCGGGATCAACTGGCCGCATGCCGGCGAGATCGTCGAGGGCAGTGACGATCATCGCAAGCTGATCGACAACGGGCTGGTCGTCGCCTTCGACCCGCGCTGGCCGGTGTTGCGGGAAACGCTGCACGAACAGAGCGTCCTCCTGCTGTTGCAGGGGCAGGTCGAATGGTCGGGCAGCGGCGACAAGACCATGCCCGTGCGCTGTTATTGCGAGGTCATGGGAAGGATCGCGGGCGTCGACATCAACGCGACCTGCGGCAAGGCGTTCACGATCCCGGGCAAGGACGATTCGGGTGTCGCGGTGACGGGGGTGCGATTCCGGCCGGTCAACGACGGCCAGCCGATCGCGCTCGTGCCGGGAACCTACCGCGTCGTGCTCGAGGGCGATCACATCCTCGGATCGAAGAAGATCGAGATCGAGGACATCAACAATCCCGGCAAGACGGTCGCGGTCAATCCGGCGCTCGATGCCAATCATTTCGCGCCGGGCGTCGGCAATGGCCGCTGCCCGACCGGCGACCGCATCGAAGGCGGGCGTTTCCTGAGCTGGTTCACCATCCTCTCCTCGGGGATCGCCACCACACGGAAGGCGGCGAAGTGAGCGGCGCAACCACCAACGGCCGCGGTTGAGCGGAGGAGATCGACATGGCAACGATTCACGACCGCCAATGCTGCTGCCCCACCTGCCGCGGCCTGGTCACGCTCGATCGCCCGGTCTTCGGGACGGGGCAGATCCTCACCGCGGCGGACCTAGCGGGATTGCAGGACTATGTCCGCGCCAAGAACCGGCTGCACACCCGCTACCTCCATGGCTGGGGCGTGGTCTGCGGCCTCGAAGTGGTGTGCGACGATTGCGAGGGGTCGGTGACGATCCGGCCGGGCTATGCGATCGATCCGTGCGGATCCGACATCGTCGTCGCGCAGAATACGCGCTTCGATCTGATAGCGGCGATCAAGGCCTGCGCGGCCCAGGCGCGTGCCAAGACCGGGGATTGCGATCCCTGGATGCCGCCGGCCAGCCCCGAATGCACCGATCTCGAAACCACATGGTGCATCGCGCTCAAATATCGCGAGGTCGAGACGGCCTATACCCCTGGCCTGGCCACCGGCCGCGCCACGCCGGCGCCTGCTGCCTCCTCCTGCGGCTGCGGCGGCGGATCCGGTGGCGGCGGAGGAGGGTGCGGTTGCGGCGGCGGCTGCAGCACCCCGACGCCCGCGCCCGCCAGTGCCCCGCTCTCGCGCTCGTCCACCGTCAGCTGCACCCCGCGCCGCGTGATGGAATGCTTCGATGTCACCGCGATCCAGTCGAAGGAAGGCTGCGTCCCGAAGTTCAAGATCAAGGACACCGAGGGAGGCGTCCTCGGCAAGGTCAACGCCATCCTCGACCTGTACGTCCCCAAGGGTACGCTTGCCCGCAAGATCTTCGACTGCATCCTCGCCGACATCGCTGCGCTCGAGGCGCGGCTGACCGAGGATGATCTGGAGGTGCTCGCCAAGCTGCCCAACGACACCCCCGCGCAGCTCCAGCAGGAGGGGATCACCCCGGCGATGGTCTATGCCGCGCTGTGCCGGTTCAAGGCGGCGGTGATGGATATGCTCGCCAATGACGATCACCCCGTCCGCTGCCAGCTGCGCCGCGCCGCCGGCGAGATCGTGCTGACGGCGCCCGTTCCCCCCGATTCCACCACCCCCGGGCAGGGGCAAACCGACCCCTATTACGGCACCGCCAAGGAAAAGTTCGGCGACCTGCTCGCCGTCCTGCTGCAGCTGATGCTCGATTGCATCTGCCACGCCTTCATCCCGCAATGCGACGACGATCCCTGCGACGACCGCGTCGAGATCGCGTGCGTCACGGTCAAGGGCGGCAAGATCCTGCGCATCTGCAACCATAGCTGCCGGCGCTATGCCGGGGCCTTTCCTTCGACCTTCTACTGGATGTCGCTGGTGCCCGTGCTGCCGCTGGCGGCCAAACTACTCGCCTTCGTCTGCTGCCAGCCCGATCTGGTCCGCAAGAACTCGCCTTTGGTCAACGATCTCATGCCGCTGCTCGACCGTGTCGATCCGAGCGGCGGGCTGAGGACGACCATCACCGCCAACAATTTCGCATTGCCGCGCCTCTATCTGTCGAAGGCGGCGGAGGCCGGCGCATCGCCGCTGCTCGCGACGATCGCCAAGCGGTTCGACATCGCCAGCGCCACCGTCGCGCATACCGGCAGCGATGCCGATCACGCGGCGGGCGCGCTCGAGGCGTCGGGCGTCAAGGTCGAGATGGCGACGGTCGAGGCCGGCGAGGAGATGTCGCTCAAGGCGAACATGCGCAAACACGCGCTGCTCCGCCGCGGCGACCGCGCGAAAATCTATTCGCGCGACGGCAAGGTGGTCGCGGTGGTGCGCGAGGACGACGGCGAGATCGCATCGCTGCGCCGCGACCTCGAAGAGATGCGCGGCAGGCTGGCCAAGCTTCGCCCCGCGCCCAAGTCCGCGAGCTGAGGGAATCGCCATGGTACTCGATCCCGTCCAACGGCTGAATTACTACCAGCACCAATATGTCGGCGCGGAGGATTTCCGCGACCAGCAGGCCTATCACCGCGATGCGCTGCGGCGCCACGAGCTCGGGCCGCACAGCTGGGGGATCGTCACGGGCTGCACTCTGGTCGAAGTCGATCGCGAGGGCGACGATCCCTTTGTCGACGTCCACCTCCTGCCCGGCACCGCGGTCGACGGCTTCGGCCGCAAGATCGTCGTGCTCGAGCCGGTCAGGATCGATCCCAAGCTGTTCGCTGCCTATAACAAGGGCAACGCCGAATATCTCGCTTTGTGGATGCGCTACGACGAAGTCGCGGCGCGCACCGCGACCGGCGGCTTCGCGCCTTGCACCGATGCCGAAGCCTATTCCCGCGTGACCGAGACCTATCGGTTTCTCGTCGATACCCTGCAGGACCGCGATGCGATCATGGTCGGCGGCGACGAAGCCAAGCCGGCAGACAAGGGCGCGGATCCGACCGTGCCGGTCGACGGATCGATCGCCGCCCAGGATTTCCCCGACGACGATCGTGCCGCACGCTGGCCCATCCGCCTCGGCAGCGTGCATTGGGATGGTAAGGCGCAGAAGTTCACGCGGACGGTCGGCACCGGCGCCACACCCGAGGAAATCAAGAAGAATGCCGACGCGCTCCGCAACGAGGGCCGCGTCTATGCCGGCTTCATCGGCAGCGCGGTGCTCGCCGAGGGGCCCGGCCTGCGGTTCGGGCCGCGCACCGCCTTCACCGATCCCGACGCCGATCCCTTCGCCTCGGTCGAAGGCCGGCTGCGGGTCGACGGGCGCATTGTCGCGAAGAAGGATATCTTCCTCCACGGCGGCAAGGTCTCGTGGCAGGAAAGCGGCGGCACCGAATCCAACAAGCCGCTGTGGATTCAGCGGACGGCCGGGCTTTCCGGCGGCGCCGATTTGCGCATCCATATCGGCGATGATGCGGACAAGAAGGTTCGCCTGACGGTCGGCCCCGGGCCCGCCGCGGGTCCCGAGAAGGTGGTGCTGGCGGTGGCCGGCGACGATACGGTGGACATTCCCACCGGCACGCTGCGTTTCGAAGATCCCGCGCGCCAGATGATCGACCTGGGACTCCCGCATGGCGGTTACGGCATCGGCCGGCACACCAGCTCGATCTATTACCGCTCCGCCTTCGGGCATTACTGGCATGCGGGCGGCGTCCACGCCAACAACGACGGAGACGCCGGCGGCGGCGCGCAGCTGATGTATCTCAGCCCCGGCGGCGGGCTCCATTTCAGCGGCTATTACCGCCAGTTCGTGAACGCGGTGGTCAACAACCAGGTCTTCGGAATCGGCGCGCAGGACAGCACGCTCTACTTCCGTTCGCCGAGCCATTTCGCGTGGTACCAGGGTGGCGCGCAATCGGCGGCGATGCTCGATCCCGGCAGCGGCGGCGCCGAGGCGATGCGGCTCGATTCGTCGAGCCGGCTCACCGTGCAGGGCGGGGTGCGCTCGCTCGGGCGCGTCGAGATCTGGGGCAACCCGCTCGATTTCCGCACGCCGACCGGCGGGACCGACACCGACATCATGGAAATCCAGCGCGTCACCAACGCGTCCGACAGCAACGACCTGCGCATCACCATCGGCGACAATCTCGACGGCAAGGACCGGCTGATCGTCGGCCCGCGCTACACCGGCGACGGCCAGTTCTACGAACAGTTCGTGGTCGAGAATAATGGCGACGTCCGCATCGCGCGCGATCTCTATGTCCGCGGCTCCAAGCTTCCGCTGGTCGATGTCGTGACGGGCAGAATGGTCACGGCGTTGTCGGGCAGCGGCGTCACGGCCCCTCTCATCATCCCGTCGCCGGGACTCACTCAGGTCGGTTCGGCGACGGTGATGCTCGCGCTGACCGATATCGGCAACGATTTTAGCGCCAACGACGCGCGCTGGCACATCGAAGCGGTCAATCAGGTGGTCCTGCCGCCCAACATGTTCAGCTTCAGCATCGCCTGGAGCGTGGGGGACATCGACGGGTGGCTGTACGGCCTGTCCTACGTCGTCATCTTCAGGTCTTGAGGGAGCAGCGTCATGTGGGTGATCCAGGGAGATATGTTGGTCAGCCTCCCCGATGGCGCGCCGCTGCCGCCGCGGTCGATCCAGGTCGAGCCGCCGCCCGCCTTCTTCGCCGATCCGCGCGGCTTCGCGATCCAGGATGGCGCTTTGGTCCCGATAGAGCGGCGGGAGCGCGAGCCCGTGCTCAAGCTCACCCAGAGCGACATCGCCAGGATCAAGGCGGCGATCGACGCCGGAATCCTGTGATGAGCGCCGCCGCCAACGCGAGCCGGGGATGATCGCGGCCGCGCCCGTCGCCCAGGCTGGCGCCGCGCGGTCGCGCCTCCATCTGGGCCGCATCGAATTCGCGATCAGCGTCGCGCGCGCCGGGCAATGGCCCGCGCCCTGGACCGACGCCGAACGCTTCCGCCGTGACGCCGCCTCGGTGCTCGAGCAATCGCTCGCGCCGTTGCTCGACGATGCCGATCCCTCGGTATGGATCATTCGCCGGCTCGACCTGGTCAGCCTGGTCGATGGCGGCAGCGACCGTGCCGCGCACGCCTTCGCCGCCGCGCTCCGCAACGCCATCGCGCGCGCGCTTCGCGGCGAGGATGGCGGGGGGATCATCCGCTTCCCGAACCGTGCCGCCTATCTCGCTCGCCTGCTCGCCGAGGTCGCGCGCGGCGACGGCTTCGAGCGCTGGTATCATTTCCGCTACCGCCATCTGGCGGCGCTGCCGCTGCCAGACGCGCTCGTCCACATCCTCGCCGCCGATCCTGACACCAGCGCGGAAGCGCTGGCCGAGCTCCACGCCGCCAGGCAGTTGGACGGGATGCTCGACGCGCTCGGGGAACGCGGCGCGCGGCGTGTCCTGGCGATGCTCGCGCGGGCCGAACCGGCGCTGGCGCCGCCGTCGGACCTTAACCGCATCGCCACGCCCGAGCAGGTGCGCGCGGTGGTCGCGGTCCGCAGCGCGGGGGCGTGCGCGCGTCTCGCGTTGCTGGCGGGCGCGATCCGGACCCCGGCGCTCGCGGTGCCTGTCCTCGCCGCCGCGGCCGACACCTTGATCCGCGCCGAAGCCGCGCATCGGCCGTCTGCCATGCCGCGCGGCGGCGTCTCCGCGACGCCGCCGCGCGCCGGCCCCGAACCCGGCGCCATCGCCGCTGCCGCCCCGCGCAAGCGCGGCCGATCCGCTCGCGGGCCCGATCCGGCGGCGCTCAGGCCGCGCGCGCCGCGCCACGCTGCCGAAGCCGAGACGATCGACACGCCGTTCGCGGGTATCTTCCTGCTCTGGCGCTCGGTGGTCGAGCTTGGCCTCGAGCGCCTGCTGCCGGCGGGCGCCGACGGCAACACCGCGCGGCTGACCCTCGCCGCGACGCTGGCGGGGCGCGAATGGCGCGCGGCGTTCGACGATCCGGCGCTGCGCTGGCTGGCGGGAGTCGACGATCCCGATGCACAGCCGGCGCGCGCCTCTCCGGGGCTCGCGGCGGCCTTTGCGCGGCACATGGCGGAACGCGCCGCGCCGCGCCCGCTGCGGCTGGCGGAGCAGCGCGCGGGCGCGATCTGCGTGATCCAGGATGAAGCGACCGAGGACTGGATTCACCTGCTTGGCGTGCGCGCGAAAGCCGGGCGAGGGCTTATCCTGCCGCACGCGATCCCGCTCGCGGACCGGCGCGCCCGCCCGGTGTCGCGCGATCTCGTCCATTTCGGCGTCGATGCGCGTACCCCGGCGGGCCGGTTGCCGTGGATCCTCCTCGCCCGTGCCGCATTCGCCGATTTCGCGCGGCGGCTGACCGGGCTCGAGCGGTCGAGCTCGGCCTGGCTTGCGGCCAATCTGATCGTGGGGCAGGGCCGCGTGACGTTCGGCGACCCCCCCGAGGTCCTGCTGCCGGGCGTACCGCTCGATCTCGTGCTGCGCATGACCGGCATCGACCGCACGATCGTCGCGCCCGCGCACGGCCCGGCGTACCGGCTATGCCTTCCGGAGCGCGGCTGATGCGGCTCGACGAGCATGTTCCCGAGCCCTTCGCGGATGCGGTCGACCAGCTCCGCGAGGAACTGCGCTGGCTTGAACGGCTTCTTGCCCGGCATGTCGAGGCGCTGCGCGAGCAGGGACGGTTCAACGACGATCCGATGCGCGGGCTCTACCTCACCGAAGCCGAAGCGCTTGCCGAGCTCGGCGCGCCGGACGGCGCGGGCACCGCAGGCGTGGCCGAGCTGGCGCGCGCGACGCTCGACGCGCGCGAGTGCCGCGGGCCGGAACTCCCGCTGGGCGCGATCGCGCGCTGCTTCGGGCTCGACGCGTTCGATCGCGCGGTGCTGCTGATCGCCGCCGCGCCCGCCTACGACCGCCGGTACCAGACGCTCTATGCCTATGCGCAGAACGATGTCGCGCGGCGCCTGCCGACGATCGACCTCGCGCTCGCGCTGCTGGTGGACGACGCGCCGCAGCGCTTCCGGCACCTCGCGCGCTTCGGCCCCGGTGCGCCGCTGATGCGCGCCGGCCTGCTCCACTGGAGCGATGCCGAGCGTGCCAAGCCCTTGTGCGACCGGGCGCTGGCGATCGACGACCGCGTCGCGCTGGCGCTGCTCGGCACCGATGGAGGGGCGGAGCCCCGGCTCGCGGCGTTCGTCCAGCTTGCGTCCGGGCCGCACGGCGATCCGGACCCGGCGCTGATCAGCGCCTCGGACGCATCGCTGTTGCTGTTCGAAGGGCCGCTCGACGCCGGCCAGGATAGCGCCGCGCTGGCACTGGGGAACCCGGGCGCGGGGTTGCTGATCGCCGACCTCGATCATCCCGTGGCACGCACCCTGCCGCCCGCCGAGCTGGGCCGCCTGCTCGCCCGCGAGGCGCTGCTCGCGCAGGCCGGGCTGCTCGTCACCGCCGCACACCCCTGGCCCGATCATGGCCTCGAGCAGGTTCTCGTCGCCGCCGCCGCGATCATGCCGCGGATGTTCGCGGCGCTCCGCCCCGGCGCGATCGACCTGCCGCTCGTCGCTCGCGATGTCGCGCTCGCACGCATCGAAGTCGCCCCTGCGGGGATGCTCGATCGCGCCCGCTGGTGGCGCGACGCGCTCCCGCGCGAGCTTGCGGCGACCGCCGAGCGCCTGGCCGGGTGCTCGCGGATCGGCCCGCGCGCGATCGCCGGGCTGGTCGCGCGGTGCGGCGCCGGAGACGAAGCCGCGCTGCTCGCCGCGGTCGGCGTGCATGCCGATGGCCGGCTCCCGGCGATCGCCCAGCGCGTCACCGTGCGGGCAGACTGGGGCGAGCTGATCGTGCCCGCGCGGCTGCGCACCCAGCTCGACGAGCTGGTCGGCACCTTGCGGCACTGGCCGCGCGTGACCGGCGAGTGGAAATTCGGCGAGCGGCTCGCCGCCGCGCAGAATTGCGTGGTGCTGTTCAGCGGTCCCTCGGGCACGGGCAAGACGATGGCGGCGGGGCTGGTCGCGCGCGAGGCGGGCATGCCGCTCTACCGCGTCGATCTCTCGGCGATCTTCGACAAATATATCGGGGAGACCGAGAAGCATCTCGACCGGCTGTTCGAGGCCGCGGCGGGCGCCGGCGCGGTGCTGCTGTTCGACGAGGCCGACGCGCTGTTCGGGAAGCGGACCGCGCTCAAGGACGCGCATGACCGCTACGCCAATCTCGGGGTCGCCTTCCTGCTCCAGCGGATCGAAAGCTATGACGGGCTGGCGATCCTGACCAGCAACCTGCCGGGCAATATGGACGATGCGTTCGCGCGCCGCCTCGCGCATGTCGTGGCGTTTCCGCTGCCCGACGAGG
>Ga0207639_10003167_pt1 | contig 11070 bp, 23 predicted proteins | sample KBSCornC32_FD_184299 | JGI IMG/M metagenome (GOLD analysis project Ga0207639, IMG submission 184299) | Corn rhizosphere microbial communities from Kellogg Biological Station, Michigan, USA - KBS Corn C3-2 (SPAdes) (version 2) | ecosystem: Host-associated > Plants > Roots > Rhizosphere > Soil ...
CGGGATCTTCCTTGACTGACATCGCGCCTTGCACTTCGAATTGCAGGCCTTCATCTTGCATTCCATCTAGGCGCTCAAGTTCGATGATGAATGGCTTCATGATGGCCCTCAGCGATGAGATGATGCGATCAGGCCGGCCGACTTGTCTGGCAGCAGGCCGGCGGTGAATAGTGTGCCCTGCAGCAGCACCGCGATCCCGCTGACCGTCTGGCCGTTGAACAGGCAACCGGTCTGCGCGAACGTCACCGAGACATCGAAGACTGCCGTGGCGGCGTGAGACGCGACGGTGCCTGTGTAGGCGCAGCTTGATGATCGGCCGCTGATCGCGCCCGATGCGTCGATCGTGAAGCTGCCGCTGTCGACGCGACCGGCTGTCGCGACATTGCCGGTCCACTGCCCAGTGATCGAGGAGATCGTGGCTGGCGTCAGGTACGAAGCATCGTACTTGCCGGTGAACGCCGTGTTGGATGACGAGATGGTGCCGGTGATGCTGGCGCCCGGCGCGTATGTTCCTGAGAAGCTGCTCGCGGTGCGTGACTGCGTCGGTAGGTTGTAGTCGTAGCCTGAGCCAGTGAAGGTGCTGGCCGTCTCCGTCGAGCTGCCGTGCACAGCACCTTGCACCACGCCGCCGCTCGAATAGATGCCCCAGAATTCGCCCGTCTCCAGAATGACGGCGCCGAAGTCGTATGGCCCGGCCGTCCCGCTGTAGAAGCCCTCGGCTCCCGTGGGCGCAGTCGCCGCCGGAGTGGCGGTCGCGCTGGCCGGCGCGTCGCTGCCTCCACCGCCTCCGCCGCAGCCGGCAAGCACTGCGGCGGTGATCAGCGCAGCGCGCATGTTGTTCTTCATGTCCTCGTCTCCATGGGTAGTTGAGGCGACCCACGGTGAGGCTTCGCGTTGTGCGCGCCAAGGGACAAACGTCTCCGGTACCGGGAGGTTCGTCATGGCCGAAGCAGGATATTTGTCATGCCCATCAGAACCGCGCCAGAGAGGGCGAAGACGGCCTCGCAGGGTTTTCCATGCCAGAGAAATCGTGAAGATTCCCGCACATCCAGACGCGTGGCGACACTTCCGGTAGCGAACTGTCAAACTAGCCCTCAAGTCGGGCGATGACATGTCGCAGAAACCAGGAAAAACCCAATGCAGTCGCTGAAGAAGGTAGGGGTCGCCGTCTATGAATTCGGAGCGGCAACGGCGCGAGTCGCAATGCGCGGCTGCGTGGCAGAAGTCACGATAACGGGCGTTCTGACGGAGAGGATGCTGGTCGCCCTACACATGTCGGGGCACGACAAGCTATCAGGCCTAGGCCTACGTGCGCTGGTGCTGCGGCTGGATCGCTGTGTGATTGCGTTTCATGAGGACGCACTCATACAGGTGCTTGACCTGATCCAGTTGCCTGGATGGATGACAGGGATGCCTGGGGCGATCGTCTGTAACCCTGATGCCGTTGAGATGTTCGGTCGGTTCGCCTGGGCCGCCGCTTGCGCCGGCGTCGAGCGAGCTGTATTCACTGATCTTTTGAAAGCGCGGGCTTGGTCTTCGCTCCGCGGATCGGAGCCGGACTTGGGGGCATTGATGCGTCGACGTGCTTGAGTTCTTCCGGTGAGACCCGGATGATGTGGCGCGCCATCAACATGCGGCGCTTCTTGTCTTCACCGCTCTTCAGCGCCATGTATTCGACCCCGAATGCGGCAATCTCCTTTTGATCGGCCAAGAACTCCGCCGTCACTGACGCTTCGTCACCCTCGCTGAGTAGCTCAAGTATGGCCCTTGACACCCTCGGGTCGTTCTTCTTGGCGGAAAGATATCCGCTGATCAGTTGAGCTACTGTCGGCCGCTGGTCGTCCTGCAGGCGCTCGAATAGCGCACGCAGGAGCGTCAGCGCCATGTGTGGATTGACGCCGCCAGAATTGTTGGGCTGGTTGTGCGCCTCAGTAGGCTCAGGTGCCGCGCTGAGTTGCCGCAGAGACCAACCCGGGTAGTGCTCCTCCAGCGCCTTCTGCAAGGACGGCCCGACACCCCGCGGCTGCCCAGAGGGTAGTTTGCGACCATCGACGATCTGCTGGATGTTCTCGGCCGAACGATGGATGGCTTCCGCAACCGTGTTGACGCCGTACTGGCGGCACAGGGCCTTCAGGCTCTCGATCAAATGCTCTTTCCCGATCATGGGTGGAGTCGAGCAAAAAGCTAGAGAACTGTCAAAAGCGAAACGCTTGACAGAAGCTAGCGAAACGCTAGACTTGCGGTCATGAACATGACAACTGTCGAGCGAGCCGCCATCGCAGCCAAACTGGGGATACACGAGCAGTACCTCTATCAATGCTTGACGGGCAGGAAGGCGATGAAGCCCGAGGAGGCGGTGCGGATCGAGCGCGAGAGCGGCGGCGAGATCATGCGCTGGCACCTGCGCCGGAACGATTGGCACCGCATCTGGCCCGAACTGATCGTGGCTGAAGGGGCTCCCGTCGTCCCCGCTTCGGAGGCCGCATGACCAAGCGGAACCCCAACGCCGGCCCGTCTGGTAACCGCGCCTCTGACTGGTCTGTCGCGGTCGCTATGGTCGAGCAAGGCTGCATCCAAGCTGGTATCGCCAGAGCATTGGGTGTGACTCCAGCTGCGGTCAGAGCATGGGCCGTCCGGCGCGGTATCGCTCTCCCGGCAAACGAGCGCGCCAGCACTGACGTTCGCTACGGATGCGCGAATGAAGATGCGCGCCGGCTGAATGGCGGTGTGCCGCTGAACCGGGCCGGGCACCCGGCGTCCCATTACCGAGGCTCCTGGAGAGCAGCCGAGAAACGCGGCATCGCCTGGGAGTTCACTTTCCCGGAATGGCTGAAGGTGTGGATGGATTCTGGTAAATGGGAACAGCGCGGCCGTGAGTCTGGCCAGTACTGCATGGCTCGGCATGGGGACGTTGGTCCCTATCGGGCAGACAACGTCGCCATCATCACCAGTCGCGAGAACTGTCAAGTCGGCCATATCAACAAGCCGCGAAAGTTTGATCGGTCTCTTGCTGCGAAGAAGGGGAAAGCAAATCGCGCGATAACTCGCGACTCCACTGCATCCCAGGAGTCCGCATCGTGATCGCCCTCTGCGTCGCCGCCTCTTTGCTGCTGGCCTGCTCCGGCATCTGGGCCGCATGGATTACCTGGGCCATCGACTGCTGCGCTGGCTCGGACGCCTGAATCAACCATACCGGCGAGCAGCCCGCATGAACTCCGCGCTCATCTCTCCGCGCTCATCGGCCATGCGCCGAAGCATGCGGTGCAGCCACCAGCAGAGATCCGCAGCGGCTCGCGCATCGATTTCCGCAGTTGTCTCCGTAGGGCCGCCCCTGGGCGCTACTTCCGGGCCGGCCCTTGCAGTTTGCAGTTCGGGGCCGGCCATCTTTTTGGGGACACCTGATTCCATTTTCATCATGAAGAAAGCCGGCGTAGATCGGCTGTGTGTTGGAGACATTGGCAATGGCAGACGAGGGTTCGATGGGGCGTGAACGGAGCGAGCGAAGCGAAAAGGTGGATCTCGGGACGATCTACGTTCCGCGCCATCACGCGAACGTCCTCGACGCGATCTCGCAGAGCAAGAACCAACCGAGGAGCGCGCTGGTGCAGGAATTGATCAAGAAGTTCGTGGCCGAAATCGACAAGCAGTTCAGTTTGTACGAGCGCCTCACAAGTGGCAATCCGCAGGATTCAGACGACTGAAGACACAGACGGATTAGGGGGAGGTAATTCCTCACCCTTGAAATTAGGTGAAACCCTGCTAACGGAGACTTTCCTCACATGAGCATCGGAACCCCGCCCAAAGGCGTCTCGCCGCCAGCGAAGGCCCCGGCCCAGCAGCAGGACAAGGACTGGCAGGACTACCCGCCGAATCCGGCGATGGAAGTCAACCGCACCACCGGCTACCTGCGCACCAAGAACCACCAGCCCGGCTTTGCGCCGACGAAGGGCACGCTGTGAACCAGTCGCGGCTCGGCTCGCTGATCGAAGCCCTGTTCAACGTCGCGATCGGTCTCGGGATCAGCCTGATCGCGAATGCGCTGGTCTACCCGCAATACGGCTTCCGGCCATCGTTCGGCCAGAGTCTCGGGATCAGCCTGATCTACACGGCGATCTCGATTGGGCGTCAATATCTCCTGCGCAGATTCTTCAATTCTCGGCTCCATGCGGCTGCGGCCGGGCTGGCGCGGAGGGTTGCGTGATCGCGCTCAACCGCCCCGAAGGCCAAGCCCGTAAGGAAGCCGGCCAGCAGCTCGCGCTGAGCTTCGACGCAGAGTGGCGCGACGAGATCATGGTCGAGTTCCGCGCCTGGCTCGAGGCTCAGCGCGCGGCTGGGCACTCGACGGTGACGATCGAGGCCTTCCGGGCGCAGACGCGGAACCATCCACCGCGGCCGCAAGCCTGGGGATCGATGACCACTCTGGCATGCCGCAAAGGTCTCATCGCGCCAGCGCCTGATGGGTTCGGCGGGCAGCGGATGGTGAAGGCAGCAGCGCCGCGCACGCACAGTCATCCGATCGGTTTGTGGGAAATAGCATGACCGCACCGCACCTCCTCCGCCCGGCGGCCAAGAACAAGAAGAAGGCCGCGGCCACGCCGAGCACGACGCCGAAGGTCACGCGCCTGCCAGGGTTCTGGTCCATCGATCCGCGATACGGCGTGGACCCGGCGCAGCGTATCGAGGGCGGCTTCTACGAAGAGTGGATCGAGAAGCGGAAGGGCGGCAAGGAATGAGCGAGACGATAGCGCCTCCGTACCCAGCCGATACGCGTGCGCGCGGCTGGCGCTTCGAGATCGACATGGAGACGATCAAGGCGTCGGAGACGTGGCTTCGGGCGAAGACCGGCTTTCTGCGTGGCGCGCTGCTGCTGCTGTGGTCAGAGGCTTGGCAGCAGACCCCTTGCGGCACGCTGCCTGGCGATGATGAATTGGTGGCGCTGCTGATCGACATGCCGGCCGCGACATTCGTCAAGCATCGCGCCATTCTGATGCGTGGCTGGCGCCCGTCAACCGATGGTCGCCTCTATCACGAGACGGTCACGAAACGAGTGCTTGCCATGCTGGCAAAACGGGCGAGTGACGCAGAACGCGCTGCGAACCGCAGGGCACGCAAAGCGGAGTCTGAATTGAATCCACCCGAAGTAGCAGGCGAGTCACGCGTGACTCCGGACGGACCAACCCGTGAGTTCGACACCAAGCACCAAGCACCAGAAGAAAGAAAACACATACCGCCCCCCAAGGGGGCTATGTACGAGCCGGAAGGCTTCACTGAATTCTGGGAGGCTTGGCCGAGAGGGGGGCGCAAGGGCGCAAAGGCCGAATGCCTGAAGGTTTGGAGCAAGGATCGGCTGGAGGCTCACGCCGAGACCATCCTCGCGCACGTCCGGGTGATGGCTGCGTCCGTCGATTGGACGAAGGAAGGTGGGCAATACGTGCCGGCCCCGCTCGTCTACCTGCGCGGTAAGCGCTGGGACGGCGCCGATGTCAGCCAGCGCGGCGTCTTTGAGGGCGTCCTGTGAAGGGCCAGGATGCACTGCTGACGATGCGCCGCGGCGGCAAGGCGCCATCCATCGTCTTCGTGGAGACCACCTCCGATCGGCTGAAGACTTGGCGCGACTGGCAGGCGGTCACGCCCGGCATGGCGACGCTGTTGATCGAGCATGACGACGTGCCGGCGTTGCTAGACCTGCGGTGCGTTGTCGGCCTCGTCGTGTCGATCGCCGGCGACTGCGAAGAGTTCGTCGGCCGCGTCCATGACGCATGCATCGAGGCGAAGGCATCACGCGTTATCAGCACCGTCACGCGGCCGAATCATCGTGGCGATCACGAGGTCATCCGCATCACCGACACCACTGGAGCAATGGTATGGCCAATGTGATCGACGACACGATCGACTTCAGCGCCTACGAACTGGAGACCGAGCCGCAGCAGAAGGTGCGGCCGGCGGCGTCCTACGTGCAGGAGATGGTCGACCGGCTGAGTTCTGTCGGAACGGAGAAGCAGGCCTTGCTGCCGTGGGACAAGACGCACGGACTCGTTCAGTTCAGACCAGGGGAGGTCACTCTCTGGGCCGGAGTCAACGGCCAAGGGAAGTCGCTGATCACGGGGCTGACCGCGCTGAGCCTCTGCACGCAGGGCGAGAAGGTCTGCATCGCGAGCTTTGAGATGAAGCCTCGCAAGACGCTCGAGCGGATGATGCGCCAATGGTCCGGGCAGGCTGCGCCGAGCGCGCACGAGGTGGCCGACCCGGAGGTGTACGCGACATTCAAGGATTTGTACGAGCAGTTCGGAGCGTGGACGGACAAGCACCTCTGGCTCTATGACCAGCAAGGCACCGTCAAAGCGCAGACGCTGATCGGCGTCATTCGCTACTGCGCGAAGGTGCTCGGCATCACGCATTTCTTCATCGACTCACTGATGAAGTGCGTTGCCGGAGAGGACGACTACAACGGCCAGAAGGCCTTCGTCGACGAATTGACCGCCATCGCGCGCGACTATGCGATGCATATCCATCTCGTGCACCACATCCGCAAGCTGACGACGGACGAAGCCCAGCCCGACAAGACCGACGTGAAGGGCACGGGCGCGATCACGGACCAGATCGACAACCTGCTGCTGATGTGGCGCAACAAGCGCAAGGAGCGCGACCAGCAGGCCGGCAAGAAGATTTCGCACGAGGAGCCGGACGCCATGCTGATCTGCGAGAAGCAGCGCAATGGGGAATGGGAGGGGCGAATAGGCCTCTTCTATGAGCGCGACTCGCAGCAGTTCGTCGCATCGTCCGGCGCTGCGCCCCTCAACTTCTACGGCGGCTTCCCGCATCGGAATACCTGATGAAGGCACATTGCCTCGGATTCGGCTGCGGCCAGCGCGACTTCTGCGCCTACTACGCCGACCCGCCGATCGACGTCCAGCCGGTCGCACGCATCTGCACGGATCGGCGCGACGGATTTTCCGAGACGCACCCGATCCGGCTGATCCGCCCGGCGGGCACCTGGGAGAGCGGCGGCGTCAGGACGCCGTCGGCACGGACCTACAGCAAGGCGCCGGCGCATGGATGACCGCCAGCCACCGCCGCACAACGTGCGCGCACAGCCTGGGGTCGGCATGCCGGGCGCGACGTTCGGGTGCATGCCATGCGGACGAAACCGGCTGATCCCTGGTCGACGGATGCGCCAGTGGCAGGGGATCAAGACATGGCACTGCGCCGAGTGCGCGACGAAAGGAACGACATGAATGACTTCGACGCCTATCAGGCGCTCAGCTCGCAGGACGTGCTCGAGCGCACGCGGCGGCACATGACCGAGAGCTGCGTCCGCCTGGTCGCGGCGCAGCGCCGACGCACGCGCAATGCGTTCGTGCTGGCGTTCGCGCTGTTCCCGCTGGCGATGGTGGGCGGCTGGCATCTGGTCGATGTCGTGCGGGGGTGGCTCGCATGAGAAAGCGCAGCGCCTACAGGCCGAAGCCGATCATGACGAACCCGCTTGCCTATCTGACGCCGGCCGCCGCATCTGACGCGCAGGCTTTGATGCTTGTCTTCTACACCGCGCTCGAATCGCTCGCAGCGGGACAGAACCCAGGCGTCGACGAGTGGCGGTCATTGGCGGATGCCTGCAATACGCTCGAGACGTTGGTTTCGATCGGGACGCTCCAGCACGACGAGATCATGCCGATGATTAGGCGCGCGGCAGATGCGATGACGCTCGCCTCTCGCTGCTATCACGACGGCAAGGCAATGCGCATCGATGGCGCTGGTCTCGAAGCGCTGCGCGATGTGGTCGACGCCTACCGGCAGTGCATTGAAACGCTGACGGCGCGCGAGATGTTCCTGGCGCAGATCGAGACAGGCCGGCGCGTCGCGCGTCTGCAGGCGCGGCCTCAACAGAACAGCGTGGTTATCGCCCTATGAAGCTCCCCCTCCTGCGCCACAACTGGGACCGCATCAACAAAGAGTACTACTGGGTCGCCGGAGTGCTCAGCGCCGGCCCAGCGCGCTACCTCTACGCCACCATGTACGCCAAGACTGCCCAAGAGGCCGCTGCTCTGTGGGTCGCGAAGTTCGGGAAGCTGTACACATGAGCCGCACCGAAAAGCAGATCCTCGATTTCTTCGAAGAGAACCCGGACGAGTACCTGACCGTCGCCGACATGATCACCAAGTTCGGACGCACCGAAGACACGATTCAGAAGGCTGTCGCGCGGCTGAAAGCGGATGGCGTGCTGGAGCGGTCGATCGTGTTCCACCCGGCGGGGAAGGTGGCGGCGAAATGAGCGTCAGGATCATGCGCGGAGATTGCCGCGAAGTTCTCAAGACGCTGCCGGCGCAGTCGGTGCACTGCTGCGTGACGAGCCCGCCCTACTTCCGCCAGCGCGACTATCTTGCTGAAGGCCAGATCGGCCAGGAACTGAGCCCGATTGCGTTCGCCGAGGCGCTGACGGCCGCCTTGGGCGAAGTGCACCGCGTGTTGCGTGACGACGGCGTGATGTGGGTGAACCTCGGCGACACCTACGCAGCTGGCGGCAATGGCGGAGGCGGCAACCTCGTTGCCAAGCGTCGCCAGTGGTCTGGGGCCGATGGCCGCAAAGGATGGCGCCGGCAGCCGGACGGCTTCAAGGAAAAGGACATCACCCTGACGCCGTTCGTGGTGGCCGACATGCTGCGTGCTGATGGATGGTATCTGCGCAGCACGATCATCTGGGACAAGGTAGTTGCGACCGAGCCGCCGCGCCTTGATCGGCCGTCGACAGCTCACGAATATCTGTTCCTGCTCTCGAAGCGCGAGCAGTACCGCGTTCGCGATCCGGGAGAGAAGTGGTTTCAATCGACGGTCTGGAGCATCCGCCCGTCTGGCCAGCAGATCGACCATCCGGCCGTGATGGCCGCTGAGCTGGCGCGCCGCTGCATCGTCTGCTCAACGTCGCCAGGCGATGTCGTGATCGACCCGTTTGGCGGATCTGGAACGACGGGGATGGTCGCCGGCCGCTTGCAGCGCGATGCGCTGCTGGTCGAGTTGAACCCGGCCTACGCCGATATCGCCGAACGCCGGATCACGGGCGATGCGCCACTCTTCGCCGAGGTCACGGCATGAGCGAAATTACGCTTGTTCGCCAGCACGACGAAGCCATCAGCGAGCCCGACAAGATGGCCGCGCGCCGCGTGATCTTCGGCGCGATCGACGGCATGGGCGACAAGGGCCGCAAGCAGTGGCGCCGCTTCTGGTCGGCCGCGCTGCGTCTCGAGCCGGGCGAGATCATCACCGTCACCACGCACAAGGCGCGCAGCGGCCCGTTCCATCGCCGGCATATGGCCATCGAGACGGCTGTCTTCGAGGCACAGGAGCGGTTCGCCGACTGGGACCAATTCAGGTACTGGGGAAAAGTCGGTGCCGGATGGGTGACATGGGCAGCCGGGCCTCGCGGCGGCGTCGTGCCGGTGCCCAAGTCCATCAGCTACGCCGCGGCCGATGACGGCGAGTTCCACGAGTTCCACGATCAACTGATCGACTTCTATCGCGGCCCGCACGCTGCGCGCTATCTCTGGCCGCACCTGAAGGACAAGGCGGACGAGATGATGGAGTCGATCCTGCAGGGCTTTGAACAATGACATCACGAACCTGGCTCGAAGTCTCCCTGTGTTGGCTCGCAGCGCTGCTCGCGATCATGGTGCTGGAGGACCGTTTCTACTTCGAGCTGCCGCGCGACCAGTTCGAGTGCAGCAGCTGGGTCCGCATGGGCGATGAAGAGACGTGCATCGAGTACCGGAGGGTCGGGCCGTGAGTACGTGGCAAGGAATGTTCCTGACCGGCCTTCTGATGATCGCCCCGCATCTTCAGCGCCGGACCGGTATCACTCTGGGGTGTGGATGCATCGTGATAGCCATGCTGGAAAAGAGCTGTTCGTGAAGCGCTCACCCATGCCCAGCGGCTCAGGCTTCAAGAAGGCTCCGCGCCCCGAGCGCGCCCCGATCCACCACACGCCGATCCGGCAGTTGCGCATAGACGATGGCAAAGCTCGGTTGTGCGTTCTATACCCAAAGGACAACCCGCTACGCAGCGAGAAGTACCTCGCAATCATCCGCAAGATGAAGTGCATCCGCTGCGGCGTTCGCGGCCATACCCAAGCCGCGCACGCTGACGGCATCGGCGGATCAATGCAGAAGGGGATTGGCATGAAGGCCGATGACCGCGCCATCTACCCCGCGTGCGGCCTACACACGGACGCGAACTTTCGCGTCGTGCAAGGCTGCCACTACGACATCGGCACCGGCGGCATGTACAGCAAGGACGAGCGCAGGACGCTCGAGCGCGGCTACGTGAAGCAAACGATCCTGGAAGTGATCCGCGAGAACCGCTGGCCGAAAGACCTACCGCTACCGAACGAGGAATTCTGGAAATGACATGCGATCCGACGAACCTCACAGATTTTCGTGCGAGGTCAGGCAGGTACTGCGCTGGCGCATTGAACGCGGCAGCGAGTGGGTCCACGCCTGGCTCGCCGAAGTCGCCAAGAAGCGAGGCGCAGGTGCTGCCGATGTTCTTGCGGCAGCCGCCGCAGAACAATGGCGCCTCGGATCAAGAGGAGCAGCGGGCTACTGGCGATGATCACCGCACGCCGACCCGGCTGCCGGTGGCCGCCTTCGCACTGGTCTGCTGCATCGCGATCGCGGTGTTCGGGGTGAGGCCATGAATCATGTTCGGTTCGTTGTGCCAGGCGCACCCGTCGCGAAGGGGCGGCCGCGAATCGGCAAGGTCGGCAACCACGCCCGCATGTTCACGCCAGCCAAGACCGTCAACTACGAGGGGCTAGTCGCGCACGAGGGTCATGTTGCGATGGCTGGCCGCCCGTTGATCTTGGGCGCCGTGTCGATGGTGCTCGATGTGCGGCTGCAGGTGCCAGCGAGCTGGTCGAAGCGCAAGCAGGCGCAGGCCCTTGACGGCACGCTGCACCCAGCAACTCGGCCCGACCTCGACAACATCGAGAAGGCGATCAGCGATGGCTTGAACGGTGTTGTCTGGAAGGACGACGCCCAGGTGGTCGAAGTACGCAAGTGCAAGCGCTACGCCGAGACCCCA
>Ga0207639_10003168_pt1 | contig 11069 bp, 9 predicted proteins | sample KBSCornC32_FD_184299 | JGI IMG/M metagenome (GOLD analysis project Ga0207639, IMG submission 184299) | Corn rhizosphere microbial communities from Kellogg Biological Station, Michigan, USA - KBS Corn C3-2 (SPAdes) (version 2) | ecosystem: Host-associated > Plants > Roots > Rhizosphere > Soil ...
CGCTCGCGGAGAACGCACCCTACGGAGCGATCATCGATTACTACATCGATCGTGCGAGCGGTCCGACAACGCTTGAGATCTTGAATCCCGCCGGCGATGTCATTCGCAAATATTCCAGCGACGACAAACCTACAATGGTCGATCCAAACACGCTCGACATACCCGCATTCTGGGTAAAAACGCCGCCTGTTTTGCCATCAACAAAAGGCATGCATCGCTGGCTCTGGGATCTCCGCCCAACTCCTCCCGCACCCGCGAATGGCGGCGGCGGTGGTGGCGGATTCCGCCGAGGCGCAGGCGTCGTCCTCCCCGGCACCTACACCGTTCGCCTAACAACCGGCGGCAAATCCTACACCCGCCAACTAGTAGTCAAACCCGACCCGCGAACGGTAAATGGCTACGCCGCCAAACCCTACACCGGCAAAGGCGTGTCAAAGGAGGCGAAGAAGAAAAGGGATTAGAATTCGTACATGGCGATATTTGAAAAAGGCCGTGGTCACAAACCGCGGCCTTTTATTCATCAACTATCTGCCGGCTAACTCTACTTCCCGATCGCCGTCATTACGATCAATGCGATCGATGCGGCAAAGACGGCGGTGGTGGTGAGCCAGCCGAGGGCGTTCATCCAGAGGGTGTTGCGTTTTTGGCCCATGATCTTGCGGCTGTTGGTGGCGAGCATGATGAGCAGCATGAGCGGCGGCGTCGAAAAGCCCTGCACGATCCCGGCGACCACGAGAAAGCGCATCGGATTGATCCCGAGGAAGTTCATTGCCATCGCGACCAGTGAGATCGCGGCGATCACGGCATAGAATTTCTTTGCCTCGGCGGGCGAGGCGTGAAGCGAGTGCTTCCACCCGACGGCCTGGCAGAGATCGTACGCGCCGCCCGTCGTCATCACCGGCACCGCCAAAAAGCCGACGCCCACCACACCGAGCGCGAACAAAGCTCCGGCCGCCCTTCCCGCTAACGGCCTCAAAGCCTCGGCGGCGTCGGCGGCGGAGGTCACGTCGTGGTGACCGGCCTTAAACAGCGTGCTCGCCGTCGCCAGCATGATGAAGTACATGATCACGCTCGAAAAGAACATCCCCGTCAACACGTCCCATTGCGTCGTCTCGAGTTGCGATTTGGTCGTGCCCTTTCGCTCGGCGACCGTCTCCATTCCCTCGGCACGTTTTTCCTCGACCTCCTGATTCGATTGCCAGGTGTAGAGATATGCCGAGAGCGTCGTGCCGAGAACCGCGACCAGTAGCGACAAGGTCTTGCTGTCGAATGTCATCGACGGGATGAATGTCCCTCGCAGCGCCTCACCGATGTCGGGCTTTGCGAGCACGACCGACACGACGTACGCGAGCAGCGTCAATGCGAGCCAGCGAAACACATTCCTGATCAGCTCGTACGACCCAAAAAACTGCAGCAACAGTATCGCCACCGTCACAAGCACGACAATCAGCGGGATCGGAATGGGAATGAGGATATTCAAGGCGGCGGCCATTCCCCCGAGATCGGCCGCGGCCTCGATCGTGTTGCCGATGAGGACGCCGATCAGCGTCGCTCGCAGGATCCACGGCGGATAATGACGCCGCAGCACCCCAAAAAGCCCGATCCCAGTGAACTGCCCGAGCTTTGCCGACAGATACACCACGGCGAACATCATCGGGAACGTCACCGGTGCGATCCAAAGGAACGACGGCCCGAGCGTTGCCCCAACGGTCGCCAACGTGCCGATCGCGGACGGATCGTCGTCCGACGCTCCCGTGATCAGCCCCAGCCCTAGCGTGCGAAACACACGCCTGCCACGTCGCGGCTTGGGCGTGCCGTTCTCTTTACGGGAGCCATTGCGGGCCATTCACCAGAGTATCTAGTCTGGTGCGATGAGGTTTGGTATTCGCACCAACAATACTGTGGTTTCTGTTTACGGGGTGAAACGAAGAGGCCGCCATTCGGCGACCTCTCACTTTCCTTTCCACTATTAACTGTCCACTGACCTCACTGGTCCATCTGGTCGTACAACTCCTCGCCCGCATCGGGGCGAGTGCCACGGCCTGCCGGGCGGCCGACGCCGAGATAGTCGTAGTTGAGGATCGCGTTCCAGAGCAGCGGAAAACTGCCGTGCGTCTCGTGCCGCCACATCGGATTATTGGCAAACATCACGACGTGACCACGCCCGACCGGGATGTCGACGATCGCCGGCTTGCCCGCAAGCTCACTGCCGCCCGCGAGCATCCCTGAGGCGAGAAGCTCCTTCTCGGGTGCGAAGCGGAGAATGATCCGCGGACGCGTGTCGGCCGGAGGTATCGTCGCGGAATCGATCGCCTGACCAGCCTGATTTGGATCCGGAAGCGGACGCCCCTGGACAATATCAGGATCGTCGATACTGCCGCGGCCCGATGGGCGATTCGCACCCGAGCCCGCTGCACCTCCGCCGCCAAATTCACCGCCGCCAAATCCTCCTCCGCCACCGACGTTCAGAATAGGCGACTGGTTAAAGTAAACCGCGAGCTTCTCGTCATATCCATAAGCGATCGGCGAGCGGCGGTCGGCGAATACGGCATTCAGCACGGAGCCGCGTGCCTGGAGCTGCTTTGCGGGATCGATCGACACGCCGGTTGTGATGCCGTAGTCGATCGGCAGCGCGGCATTGTCGGCGACCGTCACAAACAAACCGCCTTGCTTTACAAATTCGTCTATCCTCGCGACGCCCGCGATGCTCAATCCGCCGCGAATGTCGTCTGTCTGGTCAGGCGATTTGCCCATGTTCGGCGTCACGGCTGATTGCTTCCAGGGGATCGCGCCTTCCTTCTCGCCAAACGACGCATTACCGCGAACGATATTCTGCGCGCTAGTGCGAACGGGACCAAAAACGATCACGTCAAACTTGTCACGCAAATTCGTCATCTTGCCCAAGTTCTGGTCAGAGATGTACGTGTAGGGAATGCCGAGCCGATCAAACTCGATGCGAAACCAACCCTCGTCCTGCGTATTCAGCCACGTGTGAACGATCGCGATCCGCGGCACCGAGACGGGATGCGTTGCGACCTCGGGAGCCTTGTCGACAGCGGTGACGTTGAGGCCGAGCTCGTTGGCGGTCTTTGCGACGCGAGCCGCGACATCGGCGGGATTGCCGTCGGCCTTGATCACGTAAGAGCCAGGATTAAAATTCTTATCGCCGACCTTAAACGCAGCCTCTGCGGCAGTAAACTTCACATCCGGCAATCGGAACCTCAATTGCGCGATGGCGCTCTCGCCGGTGTGGTTGACGACCCACGCCGCACTTCCCGCTCCATCCGTTTTGCCCGTGACTTTGATCGCACCATTCGTCAGCGTCATCGGCGCATCGAGGATCGCGAGGTCCTTGACGCGAACCGTTTTCACATTGTGCAGCGGCCCGAGCGTCCAGCCGGTGTCGTCGTACGGACGCGGGTCGTTGATGTTGTAGTACTGCGTGTCGAGCAGCATGTCACCCATTCGCGAGTACGGCTGGTCCATGCGAATGACGTAACTGCCCGCCGCAAACTTGCCGTCTTTTGTATCGATATCCTTGTCGAGTCGCGAAACCTCGACACCCTGCAGCTTGAGCAAGTTGAGAAGCTCGGCCTGCTCATTTGGCCGTGTCTCAGAAGCCGGGAGCACGTACGCCGCGGGCCCTTCGGTTCGCGCCTTCGCGACCGAACGCTTGCTCTTCAGGTAAAAGTTGTTGAGGAACTTTTCTTTGTTGTTCGCAACGTAACTCATCGCGAGCAGCAACGCGCTCTCCTGCATGTTGACGTTGTTGCGCTCGGACCACTTCACCTTTGGCAGCGGCGGATTTGGACGAAACCAATCTCTCGTCGCCTCCGCGCGAACAGTCCGATCCTGCGTGTCGGCACCGCCATTCCCAAAGGTCTCGTAAAAACGTCCGATAGAGTTGTGGCCGTTTGCAACGTAGAACATGTAATTGGGCGCCCAACCGTCGTAGAATCCATGCGTCCACACGCCGGGCACGCCGCGCTTCGTCATCTCCTCGATCTCGTGATACGCGAGCTCCTGCCATTCATCGACAACGATCGGATCGAGCCACGCGTTGTACGGCCCCGTGCCGGTCGACGTATATAGAAAAGGCACCGATTCGTGCAGGTCGTGCAGCACGGTCGGGTGATATTCGAGGAACGTCGCCATCTGATTTCGCGACAACGCCAGCGCCATGCCGAGCCCGTCACGGTTGTTATCGTGCGCGACGTACTTGCCCCAGTAGATCAGGCCCGGAGCACGCTTGCCCGCATTGGCCTTGCGATAGTTGTAGAGGTCGACCATCGAGTCGTGGCCGTCCACCTCGAGCACCGGCGTGATGAGCACGATGACGTTGCTGCGAATAGCGTCGTACGTCGGCGAGTCCTCGACCGCTAGTCGGTAAGCAAGCTCCATCAACATCTCGCACGAACCAGTCTCTGGCGAATGTATCGAACCCGAGAGCCAGTAGATCACCTTGCCATCCGCGATCAGCTTCTTTGCCTCATCGTCATTCGTGTGCCGCGGATCGGCGAGCCTCGCGAGGATGTCCTTGTACTTTTGCAGGTCCTTTATATTCTGCTCGGACCCGACGGCGATCAACATCTGATCGCGGCCCTGCTCACTTTTCTCGGGAGCGAGAAATGTCTTTACCCGCGGACTCGCCTTCGCCAACTCGTTGTAATAGCGATAAAGGTCGGCCGTGTAAGTGAGCTTATTCGGCGTGCCGATCGGATATCCGAGTACCTTCGCCGGCGATGGCACGGTCGCCGATGCCGGCAGATGATCCACGAACTCCGTCAGGAACATCTTGTCCGTCGTGTTCTTAATAATAGATTCCGTGTAGTCCTTATCAACCGGCTGCGCGCCCGCGCTCGCCGGTTTACTCGGCGCCGCACTCGCCTTTTGTGACCCATCGTTCTTCTGACCAACCGCGCAAACCGCAAACATCGCCAACAGCAATGGCAAAACAAACCGTCTCATCGCTAATTCTCCTCGAGGTGCAAAAATGATGTCGAATGACGCGACGATTGTAGCAGAGATTCACGGATGGCAGACAAGCGGAAGTTTTGAAGACGCATTTTCACCACCTCTCGCATCATCTTTGCGTCCCTCTGCGAACTCCGCGAGCTCTGCGTGAGATCAGGAACTTTACGCCTACGCCGTTTAGATTTCGCAAAAACCGCCAAATTCCACCCTCGATGTCAGACACCTTCCTACAACGACTGACTAAAAGGAAAAAATATTCAAAAAAGCGCTTGCAATCGCGCTGAACGGGTGTATACTTCCGCCAATTCAAGCAGTACACGACGTCCCACACAGACGGAGCGACGACCGCGATCGGCCGCCGGCATTCTCCACCCACTAAGTGGTCCAAGGGGATTCCAGCATTACCCCACAGACCTTGGCACTTGATCAGGCTTGAAACCGGGGAACCCAACCGTTCGGAGTTGTTCTGTTCCACAAGCCATTAAATGGGTTCCGAGCCGCGTGCTGAGTCGCGCGACGGCCCTAACCGAAATGACCTCCAGAGGTTCTAATGCGATATTTTGTGCTCTCTTTAACATTGGTTTCTGTTGTGCTCACGACCGGCTGTCCGAAGAGTCTCGTCAAAACTCGGCCGCCATACAACTTCAATCACACGGATGCTTTGACTCCTCGCATTAACGAATACCTCGCGAATGCGCAGAACGCATTTGACTGCTCGGCCCGGGGCTTTCGCTACCAAGTGAATTACGCAGCCGGAGGAAAAATCACCTGTCTGGACGGATTGGGCGGCCCAGCGAGTGCAAACCCGGCGGGAGCCGATGAAGCGAAACGGATACGAAACGAAATGTTAGAGGACGCGGTCGGAGCGATTGATGGGCTCTACGGGCAATTTACGGACGATTTGAATAATGGACATTCGACCACAAACTTCGTAGCGGATGTCGTAGATCTGGGGACCAGCGCCGCAATCGGCATAACGAACGGCGAACGAGCTCTACAGGTCATGGGCATCGCGCTCACGGCATTTCGCGGGTCTCGGAAATCATTCGAGCTCAACTACTTCAAAGAGCAGAGTACACCAATACTAATCGCCAAGATGGACGATAATCGCTCTAAACAATACGCAATTATCCTTCGCAACGAAGATAAACCTATAAGCAACTACGGAATAAAGGCCGCAGTAAAAGATGCTGTTGATTATTTTAATGCAGGAACCCTAGTTCGCGCATTCAGCGAATTATCCAAGTCGACCGCGCAACAGGCAGACGCTTCGGAGAAGAAGGTTCTAAAGCTTCGCGGTGTGGATGACTCACAACTATTTACCACGCCGGAGGCGGTGGTTGACGCGATCAACCTCATCGGGGTTTTCAAGTCCCACTATAGCGATAAAGTTCTTAACTCAACAGATGCCGCAATTAAGGCCAAGGCTCGCGGCGAGTTATTGGCCGTTTATACGGAGATAACGACTGGAGCGAAGAAGGACGATTTCAAACCAGTTCTCGATGAAGTTAGGAAGAACGCGGCATTGAAGGCTGTCATGGATAAGCTCGACGCAGGTATCCCGGAACAACCGTCTCCGGCCGCCCCGATTGCCGTAACTAATGCCGAGATTAGGGACGTTATATTCAAAATATATCTAACGGCGCGTTCGCAAAAGAAGGACGATTTGACAGTCACGTTGAAAGACATTTTCGTGGATAAAGCAACGAGTTAGGAGGAGGAACTAATGCAACCAATACTACATAGAGCAACCTTGACCTTGGGAGAATTGCAGAGTGAATGTCTGGCGGTGGAAAACGGGTCGCAAGGTGTATTCGCAAAACTGGTACACCTTCAGGCCGCAGATTTAGAGGTGCCAGTTAACAGTCAGAATAAATTCAATGAGGGGCGTTATGTCGAGATTGGGGATAACGACCCGATCCAAGAACTAAAATTCATTCCCGTCGAGGATCCAAATGATATTCCAACTCAGATTTCAGATCAGTTACAAGACAAATTTCTATTGATCTTTGACGAGTTGCTTTACGTTCAAGACAACCAGCAGCGTGTGCTTGGCTTCGGCAGGACAAGCTAATGACCACGCGCGAATCAAAGGTTTCGAGAAGGTCATGAACAGTTCCGCAGACATCAACGATAGGAACTCACGCAATTGCGCCAAGTCGAATGGTGTGGCGCTAGGCGAAATCCTTCCACGCTCCGTAGCCGATTAGGCTACTGAAGGAAGAAAGTGAATGCAGTTATTGCTGACAAAAAATGAGGCGCGGGTCCTTGAAAACATCAGCCCAGATAGCGGCTGTTACTTCTACGAACTGTCGTCAGTGACTCAACTAACGCCAACGGATATTGCCGCGGCTGTGCAATCTCTCGAGTCGAAGGGGTTCATACGCGTAGATCCCGACAGACGCTATGCAACTCTTACTGGCGACGGAATAGGTATGCAGCGGGAGATCTCGCCATCATCGTTATCTGATTCAAGGCTCAATTTTAATCAAACATATACAACCAGCTCCGCGGAGGTGGCTCCATCGGAGCCGGAGGAGAGTGAGATGTCGGAGCAGGATCTTTCAGCCGCGATTGACGCAGCAATGGACAAACTGGACTAAGAGGAGAATCAGGTGGAACAACTTGTTACGGGCGCTACCGCTGCTCTACTTACGCTCTTTGACCTGGACCGCACGTTCTACGTGCCCTCAAAGGTCCAGCGAAAGATCGCACTCTATTCATGGTGGACGAGTTTCATATTAGTAAATGGCGCTCTCGCGATTCTTCTGTACCAGATCTTCGGTGACGCACAGTCGCTAAGTGGCTGGAATCCATATCTTCGAGCCCTGCTATTCGGCGTCGGGTATTTAGCTTTGGTGCGTCTTAAATTCGCGACTTTTACGTACCAAGGAAGCTCGGTGCCTTTTGGACTGGAAGCATTCTACGATGCTGCTAAGGCCTTCGTGTTCCGTCGCATAAATACGATCGCTATTCAGGCGAGACGTGACGAAACAACGGAATTAGCGAGCAGCAAAACCCTAAAGGATCTAGCTAGCGACGCCAAATTCGCTATCGGTGCGGACGCCTTATTGAGCGCTGAAGAAAAAGTATCAAGACAAAAATGGCTCCTGAAAACACTTCAGGATGCCGGCACGACTGAGGAAGATAAAAAAATAACTCTGGCGAATTTCATTAATTCGGGACAAATGATGGACGGGTAACCAACAGTAGATCTCGTCAAGGACACGAGTGCCGCAAAACACATGAGAAATCTACACGACTTCACGCGATCTATTTCATTTTGCGAAAAGCTGCATATCGTTCTCCCCGGAATTGATGCCACGATGGAGGACGTATGAGTTTCAAATTATTTGGGGACGATGTCATTGAGTTTCAGCGGCTGTTGAAGTCGGCGGGGCTTTTGAAGAAGAAGATCGACGGGACTTGGGGGCCGGATACGGATCAGGCGGCGACGGCTTTTGAGAATTTTTACGAGGCGATCAAGGCATCGGAGGGAGCGTTCGATTCGCGAAGCGAGGGTTGCATTATCTCGCTCAATCCAAAGGCGCAGACGCTTGCTCGGCAGTGTTTAACGGCTATTCGCGGCGGCGGGATCGACGCGAGGATCATCTCCGGGACGCGGTCATATCAGGAGCAGGACAGGCTGTTTCGACAAGGACGATTCGGCAATCCAGGCCCGGTCGTGACAAACGCTCGCGGCGGACAGAGCAATCACAACTTTGGCATCGCCTGGGACATCGGCATCTTTGACGCGAATGGCAAATACCTCGGCAACTCGCCGCTTTATGCAAAGGCGGGTCAGGTCGTGATGTCGACTGGAATCGCAAATCTCGAATGGGGCGGCAACTGGACGACGTTCAAAGACCAGCCACATTACCAATTCACGACCGCCCTCTCGATCTCACAGGTCCGGGCGAGATTCGAGGCCGGACAGCCGATCATCTGAGTGTTGAATTATGCAAGTCATCGATCCACACATGAATCTCGGTAATGGCGCAGCTCAAGGAACGCCGATAACAACCGACCCGCAAGTCGTGGCGTATCGCATCCTGCGTTGGACGGTCGGAGCGATCGGGATGGGATTACCGATCGCGCTTGTCCTCGGGCAAAATGTGATCAATTTATTCCCACCAAATACCAACATTTCGCCTTACCCGGACGTTCGGAGCTATATCATTCTCGACTCGCTCAGCTCCTATCACTGGTCCGGAATGCGGGACCTGTTTGCCGGAGGCCTCTGCGCGATAGGATTTTTCCTGCTCGCCTATCCGGGGATCAGCAAATGGGAATCTCGCATCGGCAACCTTGCGTGTGTGTTTGCGGTCGGTGTAGCTCTGTTTCCGTGCTCGCTCTTCGGCCAAAGCAGCTATACTTGGTACAACATCGCTCACTACGCGTGCGCCGGGTGTCTGTTTTTTATCCTCGCGTGTTTTTGCCTGTTTTCGTTTCCAAAGCTCGAGCCCGGACTCCCTCCGCTCCCGCGAAAGCCGCTCCGCAATCGTGTATACAGGACATGTGGCGTCCTCATCCTGATCAGTATGCTAGCGATCGCATTCCTTGGACACGCACTGTCAGACGAATGGCCTTACTTGGTCTTTACATTTGAAACCCTCGCCATCTGGGCTTTTGGATTTTCCTGGTTCGTCAAGGGCGGCGGATTCAAGTGGCTCCAGGGTTGAGCTACTGCTAATACAAAAGGGCGGCATTTCTGCCGCCCTCACTGAGCGTTCGTCAGTTGTGGGAACTCTTAATTCCTGCGTGGATGTATCCGATACGCCGCGCCGTTTACACCGTGAAAGTCTACTTGCCCGACGAATTCCGCACCCACACGGTTTAGCAACAGCCGTGCACGTTCGTTCTCCGGCCGTGTAAACGCGCAGACCACTTTAAATTCGAGAGTCTTAAATCCGTAATCGAGCACAGCCTGCGCCGCCTCGGTCGCGTAGCCGTTGCCCCAGTAGCGTTCGTGGACGATCTCGATCAGCTCCGGCACACCGCCTTCGCAGCGAAAACCGGAGAACCCGACAAATTCATTCGTCTCTCGATCAAACACCGACCAACGGCCGTAGCCTCTCATCCGCCATGCGTTGACGGCTCCGTCGACGATCGACCTGACCTCATCCGGCGTCGGCAGCTTGCCGGCCTCGAGGCCGATGTATTTCATCACCTCCGCGTCGGTCATCAGCTCCTGATAATGATCAAAGTCCCCCAACTCGACGACGCGCATCGACAGCCGCTCGGTTATGAACCGATGGTCTGCGATCTCTCTGATCGTTGCGACGGCACTCGTCATAATTCTTCTAAGGGTGAATCTCGGCCGCGAGAGCTGGCAAAGCTCGCGCTGCGGTTTGCGGCGGCGTGCGGGTGAGTCTAAGTGTGGATATAGAGAGGCAGAGCATCACAAGCGCGAGGACGATCGTCAGCGACTCGATAAATGATGATCTTTGATATTGCTCGGTTTGCATCTGGAGACGCCGCTAAGGATAATTCGAGCTGCGCTGGGAGTGCAGCATCTCAACGGAATTGCAAAGCGCGTGCCGGTAGTGAATCTCCTTATTTCATTGACGTTCATCGATGTCGGTGTCCATATCGGTCAGCGTGGCTGAAGATACGCGAGCGCCGCTGACCGATATTCAATCAAAGTGACTTGCCGCTGCATCGCCACTTGGGCTACATTTCTCCCATCCACAACGCGCATCATGAACGACACTACTGACAGCGAGATCCGCAACATCTCCGACACCGCACTCTGGGTCGCGATGTATCGCGCACGAGAGAGTGAACGCCCGGACGCTCACTTTCACGATCCGTACGCCAAACGCCTGGCCGGCGAACGCGGCGAGCGAATCGTCGCCAATATGCACAAGCGAATGTCCATCGAGTGGCCGATGATCGCCCGCACCGTGAGCATCGACCGGATCGTGATGGACTCTATCGCCAAAGGCACTGACATGGTGATCAATCTCGCCGCCGGGCTCGACACTCGTCCGTACCGTCTCCAACTACCCGCCGATCTCAAATGGGTCGAGGTCGACCTGCCGGACATCACCGACTACAAAGAACGATCGCTCGCAGGCGAGACGCCAAAGTGC
>Ga0207639_10003169_pt1 | contig 11068 bp, 9 predicted proteins | sample KBSCornC32_FD_184299 | JGI IMG/M metagenome (GOLD analysis project Ga0207639, IMG submission 184299) | Corn rhizosphere microbial communities from Kellogg Biological Station, Michigan, USA - KBS Corn C3-2 (SPAdes) (version 2) | ecosystem: Host-associated > Plants > Roots > Rhizosphere > Soil ...
GCCTCGATTTCGACCGCCGCGCCGAAGGGCAGGCCCGAAACACCGATCGCGGCGCGCGCATGCTTGCCCTTGTCGCCGAGCACCCCGACGATGAGGTTGGAGCCGCCATTGGCAACGAGGTGATGCTCGGTGAATTCTGGCGTCGCGTTGACGAAGCAGGTGATCTTGACCACCCGCTTCACCGCATCGAGGTCGACCCCGCCATTGTGGACGATCTGTGCCAGCACGTTGATGGCGGCGAGCTCGGCGGCGTTGCCGCCCTGGACGACGTTCATCGTCTCGCCGAGCTGGCCGGTGACGACGCCCTGGTCGCCGCTCGAAATCTGGCCCGAGATGTAGAGCAGGTTGCCGCTCCTGACGACGGGGAGGTAGCTCGCGACGGGCGCCTTGGCGGCGGGGAGCTCGTAGCCGTATTGGCGGAGTTTCTCGATGGCGGTGGTCATTTGTCCTTGCCTTCCTGCCGGCTTGGGCCGGTCTCGGTTTTGTCGCGGCCGGATGGCCGCCGATAGAGTTTGCCGCGGATCACCGCATCGCGGCCGAACCGGGCCCTGGCCCGGTCCATCGCCCGCTCTGCAGCCGCGCGCCGGGCGATCCCCGGCTCCAGCAGATCCACCGGATCGATACCGGTTGCCGGCTCGATGCCGGAAACCCCGATGCCGATCAGGCGAAACGCCGTGCCGTCGATCTCGCGCGCCAGAAGCTGCACGCCGGTTTCGTAGAGCATATTGGCCAACTGTGTCGGGATCATCAAATGCCGGGCGCGGGTGCGCAAGCGAAATCCCGCCGACTTGAGCTTGAGGGTCACCGTGTTGCCGACGATGCCCTTGGCCTTGAGCCGCTCGGCGAGGCGCTCGCATTGCGCGAGCAGCGCGCCCGACAGCGCTTCGAAATCGGCGATGTCGGTCTCGAACGTCGTCTCCGACGAGACGGTCTTCATCTCGTCGTCGACCTCGACCGCGCGGGCATCCTCGCCACGCGACAGCCGGGCAAGGCGGGCGCCCATTTCGCCATAGCGGCGGATGAGGTCGTTGGGCTCGGCGGATTGCAATTGGCCGATGGTCTGGAAGCCGTCGCGCTGCAGCGTTGCCTCGAACACTTTCCCGACACCGAAGATCAGCGAGATCGGCTGTTTGGCCAGGAACTCCACCGTCTCGGCCTTGCCAATCACCGCAAAGCCACGCGGCTTGTCGAGGTCGGAGGCGATCTTGGCGAGGAATTTGTTGTGGCTGAGCCCGACCGAGATGGTGATGCCGAGCTCGTCCTCGACCCGCTTGGCGAGCCGGGCCAGAACCTCCGCCGGACTGCCCCGATGTAGGGCCGCGGTGCCCGAGAGATCGAGAAAGGCCTCGTCGATCGACAGCGGCTGGACCAGCGGCGTCAACTCGTCCATCAGCGCGCGGACCTGCCGCGATACGCCCACATACTTTTGCATGTTCGGACGGATGACGACGGCCTCGGGGCAAAGCTTCTTCGCCTGGAACATCGGCATGGCGGAGTGCACGCCATACTGCCGGGCAATGTAGCAGCAGGTCGAAACCACGCCGCGCGTGCCGCCACCGACGATCAGCGGTTTGTCGCGGAGGCTCGGATCGTCGCGTTTCTCGATCGAGGCGTAGAACGCGTCGCAGTCGATATGAGCAATGGCGAGGTCGAACAGCTCCTCGTGCACCATAAGCCGCGGCGACCCGCACGCGGGGCACCGCTTCGGCGGCGGCGCGGCACGGCTGGTCGCAGCGCAATCGCGGCAGAGGACGGTCGTCATCCGCTGATTCAATGCCCCGGATTGAGTCGATGCCAGACCCGCATGAAGTCCTCCGGCTTGAGTCCGTGGTTGGCGCACAGCGCCATCATCAGCGGCTCGTTGGTGGCGAAGTAGTCGATGAGCCCGTGCGCCAGTTGCTGGGTGCCCACCGCGCGCCGCAGCGCCGTCGGGTCGTAGCCCGCAAATCCCATGAATTCCGCCAGTTGCGCCGGATCCTCGGCAAGCTGCCCGAGGCAGAGATCGGCCAGTTCCGCCGCCTCGATGCGACGCTTTTCGGAGAGCGCCATAGGGGCCTCGTTGGTTGTTTCGAAAGCAATTGATGTTAGCTGAGCGTTCGGGCAAAACGAAGGGCCGCGCCACCCGCAGCGGTCCGATCGAGGATGCATGCCGAAGACTGTGATGATCGTTGAAGACAACGAGCTTAACATGAAGCTCTTCAACGATCTGCTTGAATCGCGCGGCTATTCCATCATCCAGACCCGCAACGGCATGGAGGCGCTCGAACTTGCGCGCGCCCATCACCCCGATCTCATCCTCATGGATATCCAGCTTCCCGAGGTTTCGGGGCTGGTGGTCACCAAGTGGCTCAAGGAAGACGACGACCTCGCTTCCATCCCGGTGATCGCGGTCACCGCCTTTGCCATGAAGGGGGACGAGGAGCGCATCCTCCAGGGGGGCTGCGAGGGATATATCTCCAAGCCCATATCGGTGCCTCACTTTTTGGAAACCATTGCCCGTTACATTGGGCCCGCTAACTAGCTAGTGCGTAAAAGTTTTTCGTTGTAACGCCGGGGGGCACGGGTCCGTGACGGCGCGCGTACTTATTGTCGACGACATCGCCACCAATGTGCGCCTCCTCGAGGCGCGCCTGACGGCCGAATATTATGAAGTGATGACGGCCTCGTCCGGCCGGGAGGCGCTGGAGCTTTGCAGCGCCAACGATCTCGACATCGTCCTGCTCGACGTGATGATGCCGGAGATGAACGGCTTCGAGGTCTGTGCCGCGCTCAAGGCCGACCCCAAGACCCATCACATCCCCGTGGTGATGATCACCGCGCTCGACCAGCCCTCCGACCGGGTGAAGGGGCTCGAGGCGGGGGCCGACGATTTTCTCACCAAGCCGGTTGACGACGTGCAGCTCATGGCGCGCGTCAAGAGCCTGGTGCGCCTCAAGAATCTGACCGACGAGCTGCGCGCCCGCGCGCACACCAGCCAGCAGATCGCCATCGAGGATGCGCTCAACGCGATGGACGCGATCTCGGCCGATGGCGGCAAGGTGCTGCTGATCGACAGCGATCCGCGCAATGCCGAGCGCGTCCGCGGCTACCTGATCCAGCAGCATGACGTCGACCTCCTGAGCAACCCGGCGGACGCCGTGCTGCAGCTCGCCACCAACGACTACGAGCTCGCCATCGTTTCGATGGCCCTGGGCGACATCGATCCGTTGCGCATCTGCTCGCAGATGCGAACCCTCGAGCGCTCGCGCAACCTGCCGATCCTGCTGATGGCAGAAGACGCCGACCGGCCGCGCGTCATGCGGGGCCTCGATCTCGGCGTCAACGACTTCATCATGCGCCCGATCGAGCGCCACGAGCTCGCGGCCCGCGTGCGCACCCAGATCCGCCGCCAGCGCTACGCCGTGGAGCTGCGCGAAAGCGTCAACCACACGCTGGCGCTGGCCGTCACCGACGAGCTCACCGGCCTCTACAACCGCCGCTATTTCGAGCGGCACCTCGCCATCATGTTGCAGAAGGCCCGCGAGCAGGGTCGCGACATGGCGGTGATGCTGATCGACATGGATTTCTTCAAGGCCGTGAACGATACGCACGGCCACGATATCGGCGACGCGGTGCTGCGCGAATTCGCCCAGCGGCTGCGGCGTAACATCCGCGGCGTCGACCTTGCCTGCCGCTTTGGCGGGGAAGAGTTCGTCGTCCTGATGCCCGATACCGACTACCGGCAGGCGCAGGGCGTCGCCGAGCGCGTCCGCATGTCGGTCGCCGAGCGGAGCTTTGAGGTCGGCAAGGGCCGCGGGCTCACGGTCACGGTCTCGGTCGGCGTTGCCCTCAACGAGGGCGACAGCGATACCCCCGAGGTCATCCTCAAGCGGGCCGACATCGCCCTCTATCGCGCCAAGCGCGAAGGGCGGAATCGCGTGGTCTTCGACGCGGCCTGAGGGTAGGGTTAACACTTCATTATTAACAGCGGCCGAACTTGCGCAGAAGTCTTGCGCGAGTAGGTTGGCCTCAAGAGCGACGGGCCGCAAGTATTTGAGGCATTTAGCTCAAAATCTCCCTACGGCTTCTCTCAGGTCCGCCGCAACTCCTGAGACCCGTGGGGCGGCTGATCCGGTTGCGGGCAGAGTGGCCTCTTCGACATGCCGCGCCGGATCAGCCACTAATTTTTGCGGGGCCTTCGCCCCGCCGTGTCGGGAAAGCAAAAACCCCGCGTCATCGACGCGGGGTTTTTGATATTCTTACGCCGAAGCGGATCGTTATTTGATCTTCGATTCCTTGAACTCGACGTGCTTGCGGGCGACCGGGTCGTACTTCTTCATCGACATCTTCTCGGTCATCGTGCGCGAGTTCTTTTTCGTCACGTAGTAGAAGCCGGTGTCGGCGGTCGACACGAGCTTGATCTTGATCGAATTGGCCTTTGCCATGAGACTTGTCCTTGGAAAAGCGGCGGACGCCAGGTGACATGCACGGCGGGCCGGGAAATTTGCCGGCAACCTACGGATTTTGCCGCTGATGTCAAGGTGAGGCCCGGCGATGCACGACAGCGTCGAATTGCTCAAGAAACTCCAGGTGAAAGCCGGCGCGCGGCTCTGGCTGATCAACGTCCCCGAGCACTTCGCCGAAGCGCTCACCGCCGGGGCCGAAGTCGAGCCGGTGCGCCACGGCGACCCGTTCGACGGCGCCATCGCCTTCTGCCTCAATCCCATCGAGGTCGAGAGCTTTGCGGACCAAATCCTGCCGGGCCTCCCGGAAGACGGCCTGCTCTGGTTCGCCTACCGCAAGGGGGCGGCGGGCGCCAAAGCCGGCCTTACCCGCGACACCGGCTGGGAGGCGATCAAATCGCGCGGCTTCGACACCGTCCGGTCCATCGCCATAGATGACGAATGGACCGGCCTGCGGTTTCGCCACGACTCCATGGTCAAGGCGCGCCGCTAGCGCTGGCCGGTGCCGACGAGCAGCTCGCAGGGCCCGACAAAACCGGCGGGCCCTTCGAACTGGCGCAACTCGTCCTCGATCCGCCTCCAGGCCTTGTCGCGCTCGGCAGCCGAAACATTGGCCAGCATGGTGTGCAGCGCGCCGAAGGATTCACGTTCGAAAGCGAGGCACTCGGCGGTCGAGGCGAGCCGCAGCGGAGCATACACGGCCTCTACCCGCACATCCTTGAAGCCGGCCTGTTTCAGCGCCGCCTCGAGAACGCCCGGTGCACCGAGGCTGAACGGCCCGGGGAGCCCCGGCGCCGGCGGGGGCAGGGCCGCGACCTCCCGGATGATCGAGACGGGGATCGAGAAGAACTGGTTCCTGTCGGGCGTCGTGTACCCCATGACGGCGATCCGCCCGCCGTCGCGCAGCACACGGCGGCCTTCGCTGAGCCCCCGCGCGCGGTCGGGAAAGTAAATAACGCCGAGCCGCGAGATCACCGCGTCGAACACCCCATCCTCGATGTCGAGGTTTTCGCCGTCCATGACACGTGTCGTCACATTGGCGAGTCCGGCGGAGCGGGCCTCCTCGGCAACGAAAGCGAGGATGTTGGACGAAATGTCGGTTGCAAGCACCGCGCCGCGCCCGTTCACGCGGCTTGCCGCCCTGAGCGTCTGTCCGCCGGCTCCGGCCGCAATGTCGAGCACGCGCGTGCCCTCGCGGATGCCCGCCATGTCGAGCATCAGCTCGGTTGCCTCGCCGAGCCAGTCCTCCAGCGTCGGCCCCCAGCGATGCCAGGCAGCGGCGGTCTCCTGCCACTGCCTGCGGGTGTTTTCCTTGTAGGCGGCTGGGTCGAAATCGGGAATCGAGGCCTCCCCGCGAGAACGGCGGGGAGATCATGGCGCGATACCGGGGGCCGCGAAAGCCCCAGGGCTTGCGGCGCTAGCCCTGCTTGCGGGCCAGCACGGCGGCCGGATCTTCCTCGGGCAGCGCCGGGTCGGGTACGCGGTTGTCGAACCCGTGCATCCGGTTGGCCCACTGCAGCCCGACCACGCCGCCCTTGATCGAGGGCAGCAGCGCCAGCGGCAGGACGATCGCGAGTGGGATCAGCGTTGCGATGTACCACATCGGGTTGAGGTCGGGATGGCTGATCTCGATATCGAGCATCGCGAAGATCAGGAGATGCCCGACGAGCACGATCGAGAGATAGGGCGGCAGGTCGTCGGCGCGGTGGTGGAACAGCTCCTCGCCGCACACCGGGCAGGTGTCGTTCACCTTGAGGTAGGCGCGGAAGAGCTTGCCTTCGCCGCATTTCGGGCACCGGCACATGAGGCCGCGCCCAATCGCCTGCCACACATTGCGCTTCTCGAAGTCTTCGATCTCAACGCCCATCGCTACCTCCGCCGACCCGTCTTGCTCGCATGCTGCCTATATGGGCGCTTCGGCGCGCGCCGGAAAGTGGACGTTTTGACCAAGGTGCCGTCCGACAGCAGCTCGAAACGCAGCGCCCCGGCGACCGGCGCGGCTTCGACGAGCTTTACCGTCACGGCATCGCCGAGCTGGAAGCGCTCCCCGCTCGTGCGGCCGATCATCGCCTGCTGCTCTTCGACGTACTGGTAGTAGTCGTGGCCGATGGTCGAGGCCGGAATGAACCCGTCCGCCCCGGTATCGCGCAGTTTGACGAAAAGCCCGGACTTGGTGACGCCCGAAATCTTGCCCTCAAAGCTCGCGCCGATCTTGGTGGCAAGGAACTGCGCCAGCAGCCGGTCGACCGTCTCCCGCTCCGCCAGCATGGCGCGGCGTTCAGTCGAGGAGATGTGCTGCGCGATCGGCGGTAGCTTTTCGGCTTCCTGCTCACTGAGCCCATCCTTGCCGAAGCCGAGCGCCGTGATCAGCGCCCGGTGCACGATGAGGTCGGCGTAGCGGCGGATCGGCGAGGTGAAGTGGGCGTAACGGTCGAGGTTGAGCCCGAAATGCCCGTAGTTGTCGGCAGAGTATTCGGCCTGCGCCTGGCTGCGCAGCACCATCTCCGATACCTGCTCGATATTTCCGGCCGCGCGCGCCTTGTCGAGCATGCGGTTGAAATCGACCGGCCGCACGGCCTCCGCCTTGCCGAAGGGAAGGTCGAGCGTTTGCAGAAATTCGCGCAGCGCCGTCAGCTTCTCGCGGCTCGGCGTATCGTGGACGCGGTAGATGAGCGGCGTCCGGTGCTTCTCCAGCGTCTCGGCGGCGGCAACGTTCGCCGCGATCATCATCTCCTCGATGAGGCGATGCGCATCGAGCCGCGGCGGCACGTGGACGTTCTCCACCAGCCCCTGGTCGTCGAGGAGGATTTTGCGCTCGGGGAGGTCGAGGTCGAGCGGCCCGCGCCTGTCGCGGGCCTTGGCCATGAGGCCATAGGCGGCCCAGAGCGGCCGGAGGATCGTATCGAGGATCGGCCCGGTCGTGTCGTTCGGCTGCCCGTCGATGGCGGCCTGCGCCTCGGTGTAGGCCAGCTTCGCCGCCGACCGGAACAGCACCCGGTGGAAGCTGTGCGACTTCTTGCGACCGTCGGGCCCAATGATCATCCGCACCGCCAGCGAAGGCCGGTTGACGCCGGGCTTCAGCGAGCAAAGGTCGTTCGAGATGCGCTCGGGCAACATCGGCACGACGCGGTCCGGGAAATAGACCGAGTTACCGCGCAGATATGCTTCGCGATCCAGCGCCGTCCCGGGTCGCACATAGGCCGCGACGTCGGCGATGGCGACATACACGATGAAGCCGCCGGCGTTCTTGGGGTCGCTGTCCGGTTCGGCATAGACCGCGTCGTCGTGGTCCTTGGCGTCGGCCGGATCGATGGTGATCAGCGGAACGTGCCGCCAGTCCTCGCGGCCCTTGAGCGAAACCTCGCCGGCTTCCTCCGCTTCCTTCAGCACGGCGGCGGGAAAGCGATAGGGAATCTCGAGGTTGTGGATGGCGATCATCGAAACCGCGCGCTCGGTCGCCGGGTTGCCGATGACCGCCACGACCCGCGCCTTGGGGATCATCAGCCGGCCGGTGAGCTTGACGTCGACCTCGACGAGATCGCCATCCTTGGCTTCGCCGAGGTCGCCGAGCTCGATGCGCATCTCGCGCTGCTTGCGGTCGACCGGGACCAGCCGTGCGCCCTCGTCGTCGCGCCGCACGATGCCGATCTGGCCACGCCGCGGCTTGTCGAGGATCTTCATCGCCCGGGCGGTGTAGGTGGGCAGCGGCCCGTCGCTCGCCGTGATGCGGGCGAGGATGCGGTCGCCCGGGCCGGCGACGACGCGCGAATTCGGCGGCGTCTCCACGGTTACGCGGGGCCGCTCGCCGTCCTCCTCGTTCCACTGCGCGGGAAACGCATGGAGGTTGTCGGGGTCGGCGTCGGTCGGAATGTCGAGCGCGGTGACGGCGGGCAGGGCGGCGGTGCGGCGAATCTGCTTGCGGGTGCGGGTCAGGAAGCCGTCGGCTTCCATGTCCTTGAGCAGCACCTTGAACGGGGTGCGCATGTCGCCCTTGATGCCAAAACGCTTGGCGAGGTCGCGCTTGCCGTCGAGGCCGGGGTTTTCGGCCATTGCCGCGAGAATGTCCTCGCGGGAGGGGAAGGTGCCCACGGCGAAGTGCCGCGGGGCCTTCGATTGTTCTTTGCTTCTCTGAGCCATTTTTTATCCCGGAGTCATCCCGCGGAAGCGGGAATCTCCGTTTCTGTGTGGAGGCTCTGAGAACAGAGATTCCCGCTTTCGCGGGAATGACTCGGCGGAATAGTCAGGCCTCCACGGTCTTGTTCGATGCAGCCTTCGCCTTGCTGGCCTTTGCTGCCGGTTTCTTCGTTGCCGCTTTCTTCGCGGGCGCCTTCTTGGCGGCCGTCGCGCGCGGCGATTTCTTTGCCTTGGCGCCACCCTTGGCGGCGATCATCTCGATCGCCTGCTCGAGCGTGACATCCTCGGGCTTCAGTTCCTTGGGCAGGGTCGCGTTGACCTTGCCCTGATTCACGTAGGGGCCATAGCGCCCGGCGCGGACCGAGATCACGCCATCGGCGTGCTCGAAGGTCTTGATCGCAGCCGGCGCCGCGGCGCCATTCCGCCGGCCGAAGCCACCACCCGCCGCCTTTGCGGCAAGGAGATCGACGGCGCGGTTGGGCCCCACCGTGAACACCTCTTCCACATCCGGCAGGTTGGCATATTTGCCGCTCGACTGGACGAAGGGACCGTAGCGGCCGATGCCGGCGGTGATCGGCTCCTTCGTTTCCGGATGGAGGCCCACCTCGCGCGGCAGCGACAGGAGTTTCAGCGCCTTCTCGAGGTCGATGGACGACGGCTCCCAGCCCTTGGGGAGGCTCGAGCGCTTGGGCTCCTTGTCTTCGCCAAGCTGGACATAAGGCCCAAACCGCCCGGACTTCAGCAGCACGTCAAGGCCGCTTTCCGGATCGGTGCCCAGAATGCCGTCGCCCGGCCCGTTCTCGGTGGCACCCCCCGTGGCGGCGTCCGAAAGCTGCATGGTGTAGCGGCATTCGGGGTAGTTGGAGCAGCCGATGAAGGCGCCGAACTTGCCGAGTTTGAGCGAGAGCTGGCCGGTGCCGCAGTTCGGGCAGCGGCGTGGGTCGGACCCATCGGCCTTGGCAGGGAAGATGTGGTCGGACAGCAGATCATTCAAGGCGTCGAGCACTTCGGAGACGCGCAGGTCCTTGGTTTCCGCGACGTTGCGCGAAAACTCTTCCCAGAACTGGCGGAGCACTTCCTTGTAGTCGAGCTTGCCGTCCGAGATCTCGTCGAGCTGCGCTTCGAGCCCGGCGGTGAAGCCATACTCGATGTAGCGATTGAAGAAGCTTTCGAGGAACGCCGTGACCAGCCGGCCGCGATCCTCCGGGATCAGCGCGCGCTTTTCGAGCCGCACATAGTTGCGGTCCTTGAGCACCGAGAGCGTCGAGGCATAGGTCGAGGGACGGCCGATGCCGAGCTCCTCCATCTTCTTGATGAGGCTCGCTTCCGTGTAGCGCGACGGCGGCTGCGTAAAATGCTGCTCGATGTCGACGCCCTTGAGCTCGGGCCGGTCGCCGGCTGCGAGCGGTGGCAACTCGCGCGAATCCTCGTCTTCGTCGTCGCCGTTCCGGTCCTCCTTGGCTTCGACGCCGTAGAGCGCGAGGAAGCCGGGGAAGGTCACGACGGACCCGACGGCGCGCAGCGTCACATTGCGCGGCGAGCCTTCGACGAGGATATCGGCGGTGGTGCGCTCGATCTCGGCCGCCTTCATCTGGCTGGCCATGGTGCGCCGCCAGATCAGCTCGTAAAGCCGGTGCTGGTCGGAATCGCCGCCGCGCAGCGTATCGGGATTCCGCATGAGGTCGGTCGGCCGGATCGCCTCGTGCGCTTCCTGCGCGTTCTTGGCCTTGGTCTGGTAGAGCCGGGGGGTCGGCGGCAGGTAGGCGGCGCCGAATTCCTTCTCGATCGCCTGCCGCGTGGCGTTGATCGCCTCGGGCGCCATCTGCACGGCGTCCGTTCGCATATAGGTGATGATGCCATCCTCGTAGAGCCGCTGGGCGATCTGCATCGTGCGGTTGGGCGAGAGACCGAGCCGCGACGACGCGTCCTGCTGCAGGCTCGAAGTGGTGAACGGCGCGTAGGGGTTGCGGCGGGTCGGCTTCTTCTCGACGCTCGTGACGTAGAGGTGGCCGTCGTCGATGGCCTTGCGCAGCGCCTCCGCATCGGGCCCGTTCTTGACGTCGAGCTTGTCGACCGTGTTGCCGTCGACCGCGTAGAGCCGCGCGTCAAAACCCTTGCCCTTGTGCAGCAGGTGGGCGAGCACGCTCCAGTATTCCTGCGGCCGGAACTTTTCGATTTCGGCTTCGCGTTCGGAAACAAGCCGCAGCGCCACCGACTGCACCCGGCCGGCGGAACGCGAGCCCGGCAGCTTGCGCCAGAGGATCGGCGATAGCGTGAATCCGACGAGATAGTCCAGCGCGCGGCGGGCGAGATAGGCATCGACGAGCGGCTCGTCGATGTCGCGCGGATGCAGCATCGCTTCCGTCACCGCCGATTTGGTAATGGCGTTGAAGACGACGCGGCGGACCGGCTTGTCCTTGATCGCCTTCCTCTCGTTCAGCACGTCGCGGACGTGCCAGGCGATCGCCTCGCCCTCGCGATCGAGGTCGGTG
>Ga0207639_10003172_pt1 | contig 11054 bp, 8 predicted proteins | sample KBSCornC32_FD_184299 | JGI IMG/M metagenome (GOLD analysis project Ga0207639, IMG submission 184299) | Corn rhizosphere microbial communities from Kellogg Biological Station, Michigan, USA - KBS Corn C3-2 (SPAdes) (version 2) | ecosystem: Host-associated > Plants > Roots > Rhizosphere > Soil ...
AGCGGATTCCGATTTGAGATCTCAGCGAGCCACTTTGCCTGACCGCTGCGTGTGTGTATGAGCGTTGGCAAACGGAATGTCGGTACGAGCACCATCTCGGTGTTCGTTAGCTCGTCGAGATGAATGTGGCTTTTGACGTACGTGGGAAATGCGTACTCGGGCCAACCCCAGTCGACGGTCGTTTTGGAAAAGAGTTCTTGCCTTTTTGAGGGCGTATTAAATCCCACGCGTGCCCGGCCATCGACAACCGCGGCGACAATCTTGTCGCCTTTTCGCACATCGCCGCGTGCCCCATCGATCTCTGCATCGGTAAGTTGAGCTTCCGCAGCGAGATCCATGTGCTTCTCGTAAACGGCGGATTCCACCTCAAACGCACCGTATTTGCGCATGTAGTCGAGAGGCGTGAGGCCCTCTTTCGCGGCGGTCTCGGGGAGGCCTTTTGTGTGCTCAAAAATGTACTGGTAGTACTCGTCGATCGAGATCTTCTTGCCCGGGCGATACGGCGATTCAAAGTGTTTGCGGATGCCCAGGCTGCCGTCCGGATCGATGCGCCAGGAAAGCTCAAACCAAAACTCGTCCTCTTCCCAGACCTCTCCGGGATTTGTCTCGTAGGTGAACGTCGTCTCTCGTCCCTGCCGCCTCGCTGCTTCACGAAGTACAGGCTGGCGAAATGAGACCCACATTCCTGAGTGCGTCTCATAGCTCGTCAGGTCATGCCGCTCGCTCGCATGACCCATCGGCAGGACGTAATCGGCGAAGTAGGCCGTCTCGTTCCACGTCGGCGTAAGCGCTACGTGCAGGCCAACTTTACTCTCGTCAGACAGGGCCTCGATCCACGAGAATCCGTCGGGATAGGTCCACACGGGATTAAAGACCCGCGTGAAATAGACCTGTAGTTTACCGCGGCCTTCCTTTAAAAAATGCGGCAGCAGAAAGCTCATCTCGTAGTGGCCGAGAGGATATTCCTTAGGGAAATGCAGCTCATTCCAAAACTTTTGGGCGGGCGGAGTCGAGTAGCTCGCAGGCTTGAATTTATTCCACGCTGAAGGCGAAGTCCCGCCCTCTGTGCCGACGCTACCCGTCAGCACGCTCAGGAAATGCAGGCATCTTGCGACCGCCCAACCACCTAAATTACCGGCTCCGGCGGAACGCCAGTTGTGACAAGAGAATCGCGTCCCGGCACGCCCGATCTGCCGGGCGATCTCGACGATCGTTTCCGCCTTGACGCCGCTCTCGGCCTCGGCGAATTCGGGAGTGTATACGGAATAAAACTTCTCTAGCTCAATAATGAACTCGCCGAACTGATCGCCAAGGCTCCCCTCCTTACCAAGGAGGGAAGTCGGCGTTTCGGCGACGGGGTGGTTTTTAGTTGGATGGTTTGCTTGATCGGACTCGGGAGTCGACGTAAAAACCACCCCGTCAGCCCCGGAAGCCGAGTCTGCCACCCCTCCTTCGTAAGGAGGGGAGCTTTTTGTCGCATTCGCCTTCCTCAACTCTTCTAACGAATCCTGCCAATTCACCCAGTCGCGGAGAAACTTTTCATTGTAGAGCCGCTCCTTGATAATGACGTGAGCCATGGCGAGCAGGACGGCGGCCTCGGTGCCGGGATACGTCGCCATCCAGTAGTCGGCCATTGAGGCTGTGTTGGACAGTCGCGTGTCCATGACGGCGAGCTTGGCGCCGTTCATCATCCCCTCGATGATGCGTTGGGCGTGCGGGTTGAAGTAATGTCCCGACTCGAGATGCGCCGAGATCAGGAGGATAAACTGCGCGTTCGCATGATCAGGCGAAGGCCGATCGTATCCCTGCCAAATCGCGTATCCAAACCGCGCTCCAGCCGAACAGATATTCGTATGCGAATTGTGCCCGTCAACGCCCCATGCCTGCAGGACCCGATCCATGAAGCCCTCGTGACCCGGCCGCCCGACGTGATAAACGACCTCGTTTCGCTTGTCCTCTAGCAATGCTTTGCGGATTTTGGCCGCGATGTCATCGAGAGCCTCGTCCCACGAGACCTGCTCCCATTCACCGTCCCCGCGTCGCCCTTTTCGCCGCATCGGATAAAGGATGCGGTCCAGATCGTTGATCTGATTTATCGTCGCCGGACCTTTGGCGCAATTACGCCCGCGGCTGCCGGGATGATACGGATTGCCCTCAAACTTCCTGACCCTTTGCGTCTCCTTATCGACATACGCCAGCAGCCCGCAACCCGCCTCGCAGTTAAAGCATGTCGTCGGCACGATCTGATATTCGCGCTTCTCTCGCCGCTGTCCGCTCGTCGCCTCATACTCGGTCCACGAGTCCCACTTCTCCGGCGGCGGATAGCTCGTCAGCTCACCCGGCTCCATGATCGGCGGCAGCTCCTCACCGTCCTCACCGTGAAGGTTCGGGATCAAGTGCAGCGTCTCCGCGAGGCGTTCGATGAGTGATAGCTCGTGTTTGGACATCGGTGATTACTAAAAGTATGTGATTTGGCGATAAGTGACCGAAAATGGGGTGAATCCTAATGAAGAGAACTTTTCGTCCATTCGAAAATGAGTGCGTTTCACCCAATTCCCCTCGCGATCCGATTCATAGGTGTATCTGTCAGTCCACCTTAGTATTCCATCCGTGAAATATTCTTCTTGAGTCGCCCGCCCGTTCTCATCGTACTTCGTTCTCGAGTGAGTATTAATCTTCGTAGAGATGGTCTCGACGTTGTTCCCGTTCTCGTCGTACACCCACTTCCCGCTTTCCGTCTCGAATATCCCTGTAGAATTGAAATCTCTAAGCTTTCTGTTTATCTGCTCGCCGAGGTCAAACTTGTCTGTGGAGGGAGGAGCGCTGTCTGCACTCGCCGGTTGCCATGTCTGTCGCAGAAGCAACCCATTTTCGTCATGTTGGTAGTTGTATTTCCAAGTTAGGGCTCCGTTCTCGTATGTCCACTCCTCCGCGAGGTTTCCAGCGACGTCGTAAACCTCCCGACCGGAGTCAACCAATTCGCCCTCGATGTACTTGTCTTGCGTTTCTTTGTAGTCGTAAATCGCTGACCTATTTTGAACGGTCTTCACAGCACCACGTAAGCCGGCGTTCTCTCGATCCGTAACCCCAATTACCCCGGCCTCAGAAACTGAAATCGCATATCGATCCGCAACAACCTTCTCTCCCCATAAGGCCCGCGCAATTGCCTCTGGGGAAAAAGAACCAAACTGGTGCACCGAAAGCCGTATTATGAATTGAGATGGAATGGCGAAGTTTATGCTTTGGCCATTTGTTAGTGACGACACCGTTACGCCGACAACCTGACCGCGAGAGTTCACAATCGGACCTCCGCTTGAGCCGGGCGAAATAGGCGCATCTATTTGAAGCAGGCCCATGTCCTTGCGAAGGCCGCTGACAACGCCCTTACTCACTGTACCTTCCAATCCTCTCGGATTGCCGAATGCAAACACTTCTTCACCCACATTGGGAGACTTTTCGGCTATTTGGAGAACCGGAATGGAAGAATCATCAATTTGCAAGACGCACAAATCATGCTCTCGATCAACCGATAACACGCCGCCAACCGAGAGGTTTAGTCTAGTCCCGGCGACGTGAACGCTTGCCTCCGAGGCGCGCTTCAGCACATGCAGATTAGTTATCGCCAGTCCCTTGGCTACGATGAAACCGCTCCCTAGCGCGATCGGATTCCCTTGATTGTCCTGCGCGATGACTACCAATAGAGATGGGAGTATCCTCTTCGCGATTTCCGTCGATGAAAGGATTTTTCCAGCGGAGCTTGTGACTATGGGATGAGCATCAATATATTCTTTCGCAGCTTGCGCATACACATCTGGGGTTGGCGTCGGGGTTGGTTTTCGAGACTGCCGCACCTGGCCGTTCGCCGTCCATATTGCGAGACCGACAATGACAAAGGCATGAAATGTCTTAGAGGTGCCGAACATACGAACTAAGCGGTATCCGCTGCGGAGCCTTGACCCAAATATCCTCTGCAACCAAAGGCCAACCATTCTCAAGACAATGAAGCCCGGATATCCGCCATCTTCAAAAACAAGTGAAACTCATTATGCGGCGATGGTTTAAAGCCGAATCGCTTATAGAATCTCTTTGCCGGTTCATCTTTGGCGTGAACCAGGAATGCCCGCAAGCCTGCGATCTCCGAGGCGCGGATTGCGCGAAGCAACGCATCCCTCATCAAAGCTTTACCGAGGCCTTTTCCTTTTTGGCCATTATCGATCGCTAATCGTGCCAATAAAATGATCGGCACGGGATAGTTGCCTAAACCCGCCGAGATATCCGGGGATGCTTGCTCTATCGAAACTGAGCCAAAAACCAAGGTGTAATAGCCGATGATGCTGTTCTCGTCATTCGTGAACACATAGGTTCTTGCGGCATCCTTTTTCTGATTCTGCAGAGCATATTTTTTGAGGTAATCGTTTAGCGCCTCGACCCCACAATCAAACGATGCGCGATCCTGAAGGCGATCTAACGGCCTTGCTTCCATCACGCCGCGTCGGAAAATAGCTTGCGAAGTGCCGGGATCGCTCTCGGCGGCTCGTCCAGTGCCGCCAGGAATTGCTCATATCTCTCGCGACTAACCACAAAGTTCGCATTGTCCATTTCGAGAGCCTCAGCCGCTTCGACGGCGTTCTCGAGGACGAAGTCGCTGATTGTCATATTGCGACTAGAGGCGGCACGTGCGATCAAATCCTTTTGCTTTTGCGTCGCCCTGATACTAAATCGAGATGCCCGGTTTTGTTTGGTCGTGATCATCTGATGTCCTCTTTAATGGCTGTACATTGTACGCACATCCATTTTCCTCGTCTGATTCGTAGTTGTCAAACAATTTAGCTTAGCTAAGTGGTATCCGCTGCGGCGCTTTTACCCAAATATCCTCGGCAAACCAAAGGCCGACCAGAATAAGAAAAGCGGCAGGAGCAGCGGCAGCAGCGGGGCCAAGAATCAGTGCGATCAACGGCAGGATGTTGCCGACGAGCAGCATTCCGAACCAGAACTTGTTGCTAAATTCGCCATCGGTGATCGATTTTACGACGGCGTGCGCGTCGTCGGTTGAGTGCGTCATCGTCAGCTCAATGGCGAGCGTGATGAGGTGCAAAAGAATAGATCCGACCGCAAAATAAGCGAAAAGATGTGAAAGAGACTCACTGAATGGCTGAAAAAATCCAACGATCAACATCGCCGCCGCGCCTGCCATTACGGCATGAAGGATCATGTGCAGACCGAGCATTGGAGACTGCCAAAAGTCACGGCCTTTCGCCTGTGCAAAGAGGAATGCGGTGTAGACAGCGGTTAGCAGCGCAAGTGCGATCAAAGGCGGCTCTAGATATTTCAAGACGGTTGCGTAGCCGAGATACGAGACTACGACCCACGCGGTCAGTAGGCCGCCGTAGCCAGTGATGATGTAGGCTCCGCGTGTGAGCCACGACTTCCACTGAGGTCTGAGGAGTGTGTAGATGAATCTCTCGGGCCGGCCGAGATCCATCACGAGGAGCGCTCCGGTGATAGCGAGAAAGATGAGGGCCACGAATGCACTAATGAGTTTTGTCTGAGGCCGGACCTCGACAAAGTACCCGGCGACTGAGGGAATGAGAAAGACGCCCGCGGCTATGGCTTTTGTGAGGATGTAGGCCGAGACTTCCCAGCCCCAGAGGATGCCTTTATTTGGTGCGTCGTAGACGCGTCGTGGCGACTGGACCGCAGACGGCTCCGTGGGCACCTTGACGACTGGAAGGCTGCGGCGTGATCCGGAGGCCGAAGCGGCTCCGGAGACAGGCGAGGCGCCCGCGTTCCAGTCCTTGCGCGCCTTCTCTTCGGCAAATCTTGCGTAATGCCCGACTCCGCTGGACTGGCTGGACCACATGTAATCGGTATCGGGGTTTGCCTCGGTAGGGTCGAGTGATGCTTTATCGCCGTCGATATAAAAGAGCTTTGGTTTAGTACCCTTTTCCGGTTTGCGTACCGAGACTGCTTCGCGGGCGAGGAGTTGCGAGATCTCGGTCTCAGGATTGTCCATGTCGCCCGAGATGATCGCGTGTTCGGGGCAGACGTTGACGCAGGCGGGTTCGAGACCGATGTCGACGCGATGCGAGCAGTAATTGCACTTCGCAGACGTATGCGTATCGGGGTGCATGTAAAGGGCGTCGTAAGGACACGCTTGCGTGCATGCCTTACAGCCGATGCAGCGGCGATCGTCGAAATCGACGATGCCATCCTTTCGCGTAAACAGGGCCGTCACAGGACATATCTCGACGCATGGAGCGTCCGCGCAATGGTTGCAGCGCATTACTGAAAAGAGCCTTCGCGTATCCGGAAATGTGCCTTTCTCGATGTACTTGACCCACGTGCGATTAACGCCGACCGGCACTTCGTGCTCGGCCTTGCAGGCAACAGTGCAGGCGTGACAGCCGATGCACTTGCGGTTGTCGATGATAAATCCGTAGTTCACTTGTAGAAGATTCTAAAGAAGTTTCCCCGCTAATACACGCGAATACAGCGAATAAGATTTCATTCGCCGTATTTCGCGTCGATTCGCGGGCAAACTCTTATCTCAGGCTGGCGTTGAGCTTCTCGAGTGCTGCGCTGCCGGGACAGAGGATATCCTTACCGAGCTGATTGAGCGGGACCTCGGTCGTGTTGATCAGATCGTGCAGCTCTTGGGAATGTTCGTCAATGTAGAGCAGGCCCGTGAGTATCTCGCCGCGCTGTTTGGCGTGGTGGATCGCGTTGGCGGCGGAGTTGCGGTCCTGCGGGTCCCAATCTTTCTCGAGTTTGTGCAGGTGGATCTGTGAACCGTCGTGCATCGTCAGCTCTTGGATGGAGCCCGCCTCGTAACTCGTTAGGATCTCGCGCGAGATCGGGACGAAGTCCAGTGTCGCCGTCGCCTCGATGTGCTCGCGAACGTAGTCGTACGACTTTGTCGAGCCGACGTTATTGTTGAAAGTCACGCATGGCGAAATGACATTCAGCAGCGCGAAGCCGTTGTGCTTCATTGCTGCCTTGAGCAGCGGCACGAGCTGCTCCTTGTCGCCCGAGAAACTCTGTCCGACGAACGTCGCGCCCAACTCGATCGCGAGGCTCGCGAGATCGATGGCCTCGAAGAGATTCTCGTGTCCCGTTTTGTTTTTAGAGCCAGCGTCGGCGGTCGCGGAGTCCTGACCTTTGGTGAGGCCATAGCAGCCGTTGTTCATCACGAGGTAAACCATGTTCAGGTTGCGCCTCACGACATGCACAAATTGCCCCATCCCGATCGATGCCGTGTCGCCGTCACCTGACACCCCGAGATATATTAGATCACGGTTCGCTAAACTCGCTCCAGTCGCAACACTCGGCATACGGCCATGAACGGAGTTGAATCCATGCGAGTTGGACAAAAAGTAGGCGGGTGATTTCGAAGAGCAGCCGATGCCCGAGAGCTTTGCCACCTTGTGCGGCTCGATGTTCATCTCCCAACAAGCATCGACGATCGCCGCGTTGATCGAATCATGCCCGCACCCCGCACAAAGCGTGGACAACGAACCCTCGTAATAATCAACCGTGTAGCCAAGCTCGTTTTTTGGCAATGCCGGATGGCGGAATGTAGAGCGGATGTAGGTCATACAGCTATTGATTTATCGTGCTCGGGCCTGCTTTCAAGCCGCCCGAATAAGTTTTGCGGTAGTCTGTAATCTTATCCGCGAGCTTGGCGTCCATTTTTCTAAGCTTCGCGATTTCTTCGACCACCTGCTTATTCTTATCCTTGAAGGCATCGGCCATCTGAACGTAAGCCTCGCAGATCGCGTATTGTGCCTCCGCATAACTCGGCTTTATGTCGAGGGCTTTCCGAAAATAGACAAGCGCCTTGTCTTGCCTGCCGTCGACAACCCATGATTCACCGTCCATGACCATGAGTCCCATTTGCACGAGAGCTTCAGGGCTATTTGGGTTTTTCGCTAGATTCTCCTCGGCGGTCTTCTTCTTTTCTGCGCGATCGAGAAGGTCGATAAAGTTCGGGAATGTATTGTCCTTGTCCGACGTTCGCCCATCCCAAACTTCCCTTGCTTCTTTTAGCCGGCCCTCTTCCACAAGTAGCCGCCCCAGATCGAATCGGCCTACCATTTTGTTCGGATCACGACCCATGACATCGCGAAAAACTTGCTCGGCCCCTTTCTTGTCGTTAGCAACCGAAAGGTACCTCCCAAGCTCTTTATAGGCATTAAGCATATTAGGATTGAGCCTTATTGCGGTCCGATATGCTTCTATTATCTCATCGTAATTCTTGGCTCCAATCGATAGGACGTCTCCGAGCGCGGCATAGGCTTCGGCATAACCGGGATCGAGCTTGATGGCGGTCCGCGCCGCGGCGACACCTTCATCGCTTGCGTTCCGATTCCGATCGGCCCTTGACTTGTAGAGGTAGAGCACCTTCTCCGTCGGGTTTAGAGAGATCGCTTTTGCGAAAGCGTCGGATGCGCTTTTCATCTTCCATTGGCCCATGTAGGCGGCCCCGGAGATGTAGTATGGTTCGAAAGCCTCCGGCCGCAACTGCGAAGCCTGTGCACACTTCATCAAGGCCTCGTCGTACTTCTTCTCTGTGTACAACTGCCACGCATCTTTAATGAGATCGTGAAACTCGTCCCGCCGTATTGCGAGGGCGTGAGTAGCCGAAGTTCTATCAGGAATACTTGCCCCGCTAGCAGAAATGGCTGCTGTTAGAGAGATAACCAAAATGAGCAGGGAGTTGTTATTCATTTCTGCCGCTCCACGATCTGCCTGTAAATATTATCCGCCGTGATCGGCATGCCGTCATAATTGAGGACGGAGACGAGCTTTGCGGCGTTGGTGCCGAGCTCGATCATCATCAAGCTGCGGAATTGTGCGTCGCGGTTCTGCTCGATAACGAAGATGCGGTCGTGCGCGTCGACGAATTCGCGGAATGCTTTGCCGAACGGGAATGCACGCGGCCGCATACCATCGAGGTGAATGCCGTCGACTTCAAGGAGATCTAACGCCTCCTGAGCAGCGTAAGTGGACGTTCCGAAGAACAATACTCCGTCGCGAGCACTCCCTACTTGACCACCCGAAGGTGAATAGAATTCTGGCGGCGGGACCATCTCCTTAGCTGTTTCCCATTTGCGAGCGAGGCGATCGACATTGCGGCGGTAGGCGTCGCCATCCTCGGTGTAGGCGGCGTACTCGTCGCGGGACGAGCCGCGGGTGGTGTAGGCGCCGAGGGTGAGGTGCGTGCCTGGGATGGTGCGGTACGGAATGCCGTCGTCGTCGATATCGAGATAGCGGCCGAATTTGCCCCGAAACTGTTGCAGCGGCTCGCCGGCGGTCTCATCTGAGCCGTCGCGTCCGGGCAGTCCGGGCGTCGAGGTGCGACGGCCGTGGCCGTTGCCATTTGTCGACTTTGGGTCGGCGGCTTGCAATCGAGATGCTTGCGCTCCAGTCGCGATAGCTTCGAGTTGGGCAGAGGTCAGCACCTTGCCGCGGTTATATTCGCGGGTGTCATCCCACGCGAGCGGTTCAGTGATGTGGTCGTTCATGCCGAGGTCGAGATCCGTCATGACGATCACCGGAGTCTGGAGCTGCTCAGTGAGATCAAACGCCATAGCCGTCAGCTCAAACGCCTCTTTAGGTGTCGCCGGAAGCAGCAGCGGATGCTTTGTATCGCCATGCGAGGCGTAGGCGGCAAGGAGAATGTCCGACTGCTGAGTTCGAGTCGGCATTCCCGTGGATGGCCCGGTGCGTTGGACGTCGATCAGGACCGCAGGCACCTCAGAGAAATACGCGAGGCCGAGGAATTCATTCATCAAGGACACGCCGGGGCCGCTGGTTGCAGTGAATGAACGTGAGCCATTCCACGAGGCTCCGATGACCATGCCGATCGCTGCGAGTTCGTCCTCGGCCTGCACGATGGCGTAGTTGTTTTTGCCTGTTACGGGATCGGTGCGGTACTTCGCTGCGTATTTTGTGAACGCATCTACAACGGATGTCGAGGGCGTGATAGGGTACCAAGCCGCAACGGTTGCTCCAGCGTAGATCGCACCGAGAGCACAGGCGGAATTGCCGCTGTAGAGGACCTTGTCGCCGAGCAGGTCGCGCCGCTCGACACGGAGAGTAAAGTCCTCGTCAAAATTCTCGAGCACCCATTTCTCGCCCATCTTGAGGGCTTTGATATTAGGCTCAATGAGTTTCTCCTTGCCCTTGAACTGCTGTCCGATCAGCTCCTCGATCACCGCGAACTCGATCTTAAAGAGCGACACAAGCGCACCGACGTAGACGATGTTCTTAAAAAGCTGCCGCTGCCGCGCGTCAGTGTACTCGGCGTTGCACATCTCCATCAGTGGAATGCCGATGTGCGTGATGTCCGCACGGTCGTAGCTCGGGTGCAGCGGCTTTGAGGAGTCGTATAAAAAATAGCCGCCGGGATGGACCTCGGCGTAGTCCTTTTTCATGGACTGCGGGTTGACGGCGACCATCAGATCGACGCCCTCGCGACGGCCGAGATAGCCTTTCTCCGAAACTCGCACCTCGTACCATGTCGGCAGGCCCTGGATGTTTGATGGGAAAATATTCTTTGGCGTCACGGGCACGCCCATGCGAAACACGGCCTTAGTAAATAGCGCGTTCGCTGACGCCGAGCCGGTGCCGTTGACATTCGCAAAGCGGACTACAAAATCATTTACACGCATTATGATCAGCGGTCGAGTCCAAGATCCGGGTGTCGACTATCATGCTTCAACTTCACGATCAGTATCACGTCGGTCAGAACCTTGTACAAGATGTGGTATGGAAATCTGTCTAGGTTGAGCCGACGTATGTCGTCGCGGACGATAGGAAATGCTTTTGGCCTGCGACCGATCAGTACCTTACACCTTTTGAACTCTTATAGAGACTTGTTGCTATCTTGGCCCCGGCATTTCGACGATAGTAATCCATTACCTCCTGAATCTCGCCATGGACGCGGCGGTCGATCATGATACGCATTCGGGAAAACGCTTGCGGATCATTTCGTCTAACTGTTCAAGACTGATACCCAGCTCAGGATTCGCCTCGAGTTCCTTTGCTCTTCG